>ERZ791887.1212-NODE-1212-length-18819-cov-4.197826_pt1 | contig 18819 bp, 14 predicted proteins | sample MGYA00510157_ERZ791887 | MGnify/ENA primary metagenome ERZ791887 (study PRJEB30046, sample SAMN00792112) | human gut metagenome | study: EMG produced TPA metagenomics assembly of the A metagenome-wide association study of gut microbiota in type 2... | reverse complement strand
TCTTAGGAGGCGAGTGCTCTATCCAGCTGAGCTACGAGGACACTTGACTCACAATCGTAATTCTACTATATTTTTATTCGAATTACAAGAGAATCTTTCATATTCTTTTCGTACACATTTAGAATCTGTTACTGTTCACTCCGTTCTCAGTAACACGCTTCGCGATGCACAGAATTTATGCTATTCGCATAAATTCGCGCGGTATGTCTCGGGATTTTGGCATTCTCATGCCAAAACACCTCGCGGGATAGTGGCGTGTGAACAGTAACTAGAATCTTACCCAAAATTCAAATGTTTTCATCAAATATGTTATGAAGTGGATATTTTCTCATCCACAATTGATTTGTATCAATCGGATATCTGCAATCCACTTCCGCTACGTGGCTCTACACCAAATAACTGCTTCGCAGTTTCGGTTAAACTATCGTTGTTATGTTTCACGTGAAACATAATATTTTATCTGATATTCATACCAGTTTTTCATACTTATATGCCATCACTAACTGGTTAAATATCTCCCACTTATTTAATAATGTAACTGACCCTGAAGCCAGATGATTCCTTTAAATCGGCGGCCGATCTTGAGTTCTCCCAGAAGATCTTCCCGGTTGATACACACGTCAAACTGCATATCATTACATTCTATAGTAATCTGACAAATTTTCTCTCCTGTAATGATATTTTCAAAAGTCATATAATCAATAATCTCCCCCATGACGCTGTACTGGTCACATTCAATGCCATATGGCATGAAATACGAATCTACAATGGAAAGAATATCATCAGTGACAATTCTCTGTGAAATCATAGAATATGTATCCATATCCTCCATTGTGAGGCTTTCCATTGCCTCTTCGTCTCCGTTGCGGGCTGCCGCAATCAAATGGTTTCTGTTTTTTGTCAGTTCCCGTTCAGCTTTTACAGCCTCTTTATCCTTCTCCACCGGAAAAAGAATTTTTCCTTCCCTGGCCAGTCCGGAAAGGGTTAAGGGCTGGCCATCAGGAAGCATACCGCTTTTGTATTTTTCTTTCATATACTCAGCGGCATTCTGAAGATAAAAAATTAAAGTAACTCCTATTCTCAGATCGTCACAGGCACCGGCAAAAGACTCTTTTTCTGTATGTCTCTCTATTATGACATTCTCCTGTGTCGTAATACCTGTTCCGCGAAAAAAAGGAAAATAATAGTCCGGATAAAATACGTTGTTTTCATCATACTGTCCACAGACAGTGATTCCACAATCGCATCCATAATCCTTGGAAAACTCAGCAAATACACCCTCCGGATGATCCTTTACTATTGTTTTATCATCATAATTTTCAACCACATCCGTAATGATCTGCCTGATACTGCTTCTTTTGGTGATCTTGGAAAAACCAACTGCTCTCAGATAACTGTGCATAAGAACACCTCCCTGAAAAAGCTCGCTCTCCATTAAGCGTGCTTTTTCTCAATCTTTGTCATGCCGCCCATATATGGCTGCAGAGCTTTCGGAATGCTTACAGATCCGTCTGCATTCAGATTGTTCTCCAGGAATGCAATAAGCATTCTAGGCGGTGCAACAACTGTATTATTTAATGTATGTGCAAGATATTTGCCGTCTTTACCGTTTACTCGAATCTTCAGACGACGTGCCTGTGCATCTCCAAGGTTAGAGCAGCTTCCTACTTCAAAATATTTCTTCTGACGTGGGGACCATGCTTCTACGTCAAGAGATTTTACCTTCAGATCTGCAAGGTCACCGGAACAACACTCAAGTGTACGAACCGGAATGTCAAGAGAGCGGAACAGATCTACTGTATTCTGCCATAATTTATCAAACCACATTGGACTTTCTTCCGGTTTGCAGACAACGATCATTTCCTGTTTTTCGAACTGATGGATACGATAAACACCTCTCTCTTCAAGTCCATGAGCACCTTTTTCCTTACGGAAACATGGAGAATAACTTGTAAGAGTTTTTGGAAGTTCCTCTTCCGGAATAATCTGGTCGATGAATTTACCGATCATGGAATGTTCACTTGTACCGATCAGATATAAATCTTCGCCTTCGATCTTGTACATCATAGCATCCATTTCTGCGAAGCTCATAACACCTGTTACAACGTTGCTTCTGATCATGAAAGGAGGTACACAGTAAGTAAATCCTCTGTTAATCATGAAATCACGCGCATAAGAGATTACTGCAGAGTGAAGTCTTGCAATATCCCCCATCAGGTAGTAGAAACCATTTCCTGCAACACGTCTTCCACTGTCAAGATCAATTCCGTCAAAGCTTTCCATAATATCTGTATGATATGGAATCTCATAATCCGGAACAACCGGCTCACCGAATTTCTCAATTTCTACATTTTCACTGTCATCTTTGCCGATCGGTACAGACGGATCAATGATATTCGGGATTACCATCATATTTTTGAGAAGTTCTTCTTCTACTTCTTTTTCTCTTGCAGAAAGTTCTTCAATACGTGTTCCGGAAGCAGCTACCTGTTTCTTGACTTCTTCTGCTTCTTCTTTCTTTCCCTGTCCCATCAGAGCACCAATCTGTTTGGAAATTTTATTTCTCTCAGCGCGAAGAGCCTCTACTTCCTGTTTGATTTCTCTGTTTTCTTTGTCCAGTTCCAGCACTTTATCCACTAATTCCAGTTTATTATCCTGGAATTTATTGCGGATGTTCTGTTTTACAACTTCCGGGTTTTCTCTCACAAATTTAATGTCTAACATCTTGTTCCTCCTGAATAAAATAGTTACTGTTTACATCATTCACAGTAACATAAAATATTTTGTAACTATTCATTGATCTGCTTTTTGGCAAATTACCAGGCAGTTACTATTCTTTTATGTATTTTGGCAGCCGCCTGGCGGATATATTGCTGTCATACAGTTACTATTTTGTTACTGTTTACTTCGTATCCAGTAACGCTATTTTTTATTTTATCTTTAAGTATGCTCTTTCTTTTCTGTTTTTAATCAGTCCTGTTCGAGATTATCCAGGCCGAAATTAACAGCTTTTCGAAGTGCTTCCACTTCTTCCTGGCTAAGCATAACATAAGATTCGCCTTTTACAATTTCTTTCATATACAAAAAGCAATTGTCACGGCTATGCACTGCATTTAAAATAAGGCCCGTATTTTCCTTGTCCAGCAAGGCCAATGCAAAACTTAATTTGCCGCCTACATCATCAAATGCATCATATTTCTCTACACCATACTTATTGAACATCTTATCAAGATTCTTTTTAATAAAAAGGAGATCATGATCATGTTCTTCTTTCGCATCATACAGTTTATCTATCTGAGCGAATTTTCTTACAAATACTTTCTCCAGAGACTGTGCATCCGAGCCTTTCATAAACGTCTTATATTTTCGTTCCAGACGACTCAGACGCATATTCATACTGATATTCCTTACCAGCAGGAAGATAGTAAGAATCAGTAGTATAATAATGATGATCCCGGAATCAATTCCAAGACTTTCAAAAATGCCACTCATATTACTGTCACTCCTAACCAATGGATTCAAAGAGATCTATGATTCTCTCCAATTCATCCTTGGAATAATACTCAATTTCAATTTTACCTTTGTCATTTTTCTTTCGGTGGATCTGTACTCTGGTGCCCATGATACTCTTCATTTTTTCTTCCAGACTCTCGTAGATTGCATCTTCCGCAGAGCTGAATTTACTCTTTTTCTCTGTTTTCGGTGGCTCCAGCATACGTTTGACAAGTGCTTCTGTCTCTCGAACGCTTAATTTCTCGTCGAAAACTTTCATCGCAACAGATTCCTGTTTTTCTTTGTCTGATATTGCAAGGATTGCACGTGCATGTCCGGCAGTTATCATCTCATCAATCAACATCTGCTGCACTTTTTCACTGAGTTTAAGAAGTCTCATAGCATTTGTTACAGCAGTTCTGCTTTTGCCTACACGCTCTGCGATTTCATCTTGTTTAAGGTGAAATTCATCAATCAGACGTTTATATGCCATTGCTTCTTCGACCGGATTTAAATCTTCCCGCTGAATATTCTCAATCAGGGAAATTTCTACTAATTCCTGTTCAGAAAAGTCTTTTACAATTACAGGAACTTCTTTGAGTCCGGCAAGTTTTGCTGCTCTCCAGCGTCTTTCTCCTGCAATTATTTCATAATAGTCCTTTTTATCGGATACAAGCAGTGGTTGGAGAACTCCATACTGTTTAATGGACTCAGATAGTTCTAACAACGCATCTTCATCGAACTGTTTACGAGGCTGATTTACATTAGGCTCTACGCTTGATATTTTTACTATCATTGCTGTTTTTTTATGCTCTGCTGTATTGCTTTTTTCCTTCGTACCAGTTGTTCCTTTTTCAGTTGCTACAGTTTTATTTTCTGTTTTAGCTGTTGTTTTTTTTACAGGTTCTTTGACAGCAGACTTCTTTTCCGGAAACAGTGCATCTAAACCTCTGCCAAGACCGTTCTTTCTGCCTGCCATTAATTATCCTCCCTGTTGATCACTTCTTCAGCTAAAAGTCTGTAGCTCTCTGCTCCCGCTGATTTTGGATCATAAATTGTTATCGGCTGTCCATAACTTGGTGCCTCTGCTAATCTTACATTTCTCGGAATAATCGTTTTGTATATATTCTGATTAAGATTTTCCTTTACATTCTCCACAACCTGCAGAGACAGATTTGTTCTGGCATCATACATTGTGAATACGACACCTTCCATTTTCAGACGCTTGTTTAATCTGTCTTTTACCAGATCAATCGTATGGATTAACTGCGAAAGTCCTTCCAATGCATAATACTCACACTGAATAGGCACTAATACTGATGTCGCTGCAGTCAACGCATTAATTGTCAGCATATTTAATGATGGCGGACAATCAAGTATTATGTAGTCGTATTTGCGTCGAAGCTTATCTGTAATTCCTTTTAATATAAACTCTTTATTATCGATGCCTACTAATTCGATTTCTGCACCGGAAAGATTAACATTAGATGGAATCAGGTCTACGTTTTCGACAACATTTTTTATAATCGTATCTTTCGTCTCGGCCTCTCCAAGGAGAAGTTCATACAATGTATTTTCTACAGAACTCTTGTCAACGCCAAGTCCACTGGTTGTATTACCCTGTGGGTCTATATCAATTGTAAGAACCTTCTTTCCCATTTCTGCCAGACAGGCCGAAAGATTAATTGCAGTTGTTGATTTACCAACCCCGCCTTTCTGATTGGCAACTGCTATAATTCTTCCCAACTTCATTCCTCCTTTATGAGGTTTTATTTGTCATTGTGCGTATTGCAGATTTATTATAACACTTTTATTTTAATCCCGCCACATAATGTTTCACGTGAAACATAAAAAAAGAAATAAATTTTTTAAAAAAAATTGTTTAGTTTGTATGGCTCATGATTTTCTTGTAAAATCAATGTCCTCGCAGTATAATATCTTTATATATGTTTAGTGTTTTTTATAGCAATTCCAGAAAATAATGCAATTAGACAGTTCAGCAGAGTGTGAAGGACAAGAAAGATATCTGCAGGCGTGCTGACACAGGACAAAGATATCTGACACAGGACTTCACTCTCTGACGGGCTGAATTAATTGCAGTATTTTACGAAACTGCTATAGTTACTGTCACATGCTATTTTGTCATAAAATATATTCCTTAAAATAAGGTATGCAGTAACGTTTTAAACATTTGCTATGCTTAATAAAGGAGGCTGAAAATGAACAGAAACAAACATAAATTTCTTACATTTGCTGCTCTGATGACTGGTGCAACTGTTACAGTCCATCTGATCAACCGCACTGTTGCTGCTGCCGCACAGCTTAAACAGATGCTTCATATTTCTGATGATAATTACTTTGAATGGCGTTTTGGCAATATTTACTATACAAAAAAAGGAACCGGCTCACCAATTTTATTAATTCATGATGCTTTACCAGGAGCTTCTGGATATGAATGGAGCAAAATTGAAGATGAACTGGCAGTTGACCATACCGTATATACTGTTGATCTTTTAGGTTGTGGACGCTCCGATAAACCCAGCATCACATATACCAATTTTGTATATGTACAGATGATCTGTGACTTTATCCGGAAAATTATCGGAGAAAAAACAGATGTAATTGCCAGTGGATTTTCCAGTTCCTTTGTTGTAATGGCCTGTCATAATGAGAAAGAGCTCTTTAACAAAATCATGCTGGTTAACCCTCCAAGCTTTACTCAGTTAAGGCATATGCCAACAAGAAAAGACCACTTATTAAAACTTGCTCTGGAGGTTCCAATTTTTGGAACATTGATTTACCATATGATTGTTTCACGTGATAATGTAAGTAATTTGTTTATAGAGAAAATGTATTACAACCCGTTTCATGTGGATTCTCAGATGACAGATGCATATTATGAGGCAGCACATAAGGGCGGATGTTATACGAAATATCTGTACTCCAGCCTGGCTTCCAAATACATGAATATTAACATCAATCATGCTGTCAAGGCGTTAGATAACAGTATTTATATCGTTGAGGGAGAAGCAGAACCAAATGCAAAGTCCATCACAGATGAATATTGTTCTTGTAACCCGGCTATAGAAATTTCTACACTGACTGGTACTAAGCATCTTCCTCATGTTGAAAACCCAGAAAACTTTCTCGAGCAGGTTAAAATCTTCTTTTAGTGGCAGGTTAGAACATATTTGAAAAAGGCGTTCTGCAATAAAGCAACCCTATAAAGTTGTTCTCAAGCACAAAAAGCTTCGACACGCAGATTTATTTCTATGTATCGAAGCTTTTTTATAGCAATTCCAGAAAATAATGGAATTGCTATGGTCTTTATTTACATTTTCTTACTCTTCTGTATCGCTTTCAGATGTATCTGTTGTATCAGATGCACTTGCGGACTTTGAATCATCATCAGTTACTGCATCACTATTATCGGATGTTTCTGTTTCACTATCAGTTTCAACATCTGCTGATGCTTTTTCATCTGATTCCACTTCATCTGAATCTGTTTTAGTCTCATCCTTCTCAACGCCTGCGACTGACTCGAATGCTGTAAATAACTCTTTTACATTCATTTTGTTTACAAGATATACCTTGTTATCTACTACTGCTGCATAGTAGTTTGTATCATAACTGTAGTAGGAAACTTCCAGTGTGTCTCCGTCTTCTTCTGTAAATGTTACTGTCAGTTCTGCATCTCCATCCGGATCATATTTTTCCGTAAGGCGTTTCTGTGCTGCCATGTTGATCAGTTTATTATAGAATGTTGTAAATGTTGTTTCATCCAGATCAGCGCCGTCAAGTTTATACGTTACTGTTTCTGTATCATTTCCGTCTTCGTCTGTTGATGTTTCACGTGAAGCATTTACCTTATAATCTGTTCCCTGATAATTTACTTTTAAGCTTGCAAAGCTGTTTACAGATACATAACTTACTGTCATATCCCAGAAATCTTCTTCTGTTTTATCCGTAAGTGCAGACAGTGTTTCTTCCGACATAGTGTAGACTTCATTACTGTCATTTACCATGACATATCTGTTACTGTCATCAGCTTCGTTACCAACCAGAATTGTAAGCTGTTTATCTACCATCTCTGTCGTTTCTGCAGAATCCGGTGTTTCAGAATCTGAGGTTTCTGCGTTATCATCCGAAGTTTCTGCTTCTTCCTGGTAATCTACGGTAATTGTCGAATACGGTTTATCCAGTCCATACTTGCTCTTATCTTCGCATTTATAATCTGCCATGGAATTATAAGCCATGCTTCCAAAAGAAGATACCAGAGAACTTACTGTAGCTGAATCTGCCTTATCCTCTTCTCCATTAGCACTTACTGACCATACGCTGGTATCCGCATCCTTTTTTAATTCATAGGAACTATCTCCGTCTACAGAAATCTTAGTGATTGTATCTGTGCTGGAGATTGCCGGGAAGTCTTCCATCTGCGCGTAGTCATATAATGTCTTTGTAAATGGTTCTACGCAGGAAGAATCTACCAGATAAACTGTTTTCTCATCATCATCTTTTCTTACATAATACTGGCTTGTAGATGAATTCTCATCTCCTACATATAATGTAGCTGTTGTATCATCACCGTCTTCATCCTCTGATTTCGTCACAATCTTAATTATATTTGCCGGAGAATCCAAACCATACTCTGCAAGGTTATCTACATCTTCCAGAACTCTGTCTGACTCTACGGAAGTAACCGATGACGCAGCACTGTCCAAAGTACTCTGATTTACCGGAAAATCTGTATCATCTTTTTTTACCCAGCTATCATCTTTTTTTTCAAATGTTGTTTCTGTATCATCAACCATGAAATCCAGAGATTTAATGTCGTCAGCAGAAGCAGTAAATACAGAGGTGTTTTCTTCGGATTCCGCTTCTGATTCTTTCTGTTCCTGGTGGGATACGTAGGTTTTTACGCCTGCGTATGCCCCACAGCAAACTGCAAGAACTGCAACTGCAAGAATCATTTTTACAGTTTTATTCTTCATTTAAGCTTTTCTCCTCTTCATCCAGACTACTAAACCTACAACCAGGAAGAATCCAGGAATCAGTCCGATCGTACAGATTTTCCAGAATGCAGCATCATAATCTGTAAGTGTCAGATAAGATACGGACAGGCTCTTTGACGGAATAGATACGGTTGCGCTGTCTTCTGTATCAGTCATCCATTTCAGTGATTCAATGATCAGCTTTTCATTTCCGCCTGATACCATCTGATTAACCTGTGATTCCATCAGATTAGAAGTAGAATAATAAACGATCTGAGTTTCTTTGTCATCATCCAGAGTTTCTGTAATGCTCACTCCCAGATCAAATGGCCCTTCTTCATCGCCATCTTCTTTCTCTAATGTATCACTGTTAAGATCTGTCTTTGAGTATGCCTGATCAGAAGTTGTTAAGATACTGTTGACCGTTACAGTGTCTCTCACATCATCCATCTTCTTGATTCCCTGTGCATATGGTGCAAGTACATAATATCCGCCGGAGGCTGTCTCAGAACTTGCATCTGTACTGTTTACAGTCGGAACCAGGTAATATGGCATCTGCATTGCATAATGCTGGCTGTCACCCTCAAATACAATTCCTGCTGCTCTCTGAACACCATAATTTTCAAGAACTGCATCAAAGTTTGGCAGATCTTCTGTTGTATAATCAGAGAAGATCATTGCTTTTCCACCACTTTCAAGATAATCGATAATGGCATTTTTTTCATCTTCTGAGATATCTGTAGATGGAGAATCAATAAACAGACAATCTGCATCATCCGGAACACTGCTTTCTGTAAGAAGATTCAGTGACTGAATATCCATGTTTGCTTTTTCGATGTCTTCTTTGATAGAAGAATCCATCTCTTTTTCTCCATGTCCTTCCAATGTATAAAGAACCGGAAGATCTTCAGAAGTTACATATCCGATAGCACTTGTGATCTGACCTTCACCATCAAAACCAGTTGTCTGATAACTGTATGTCTGATAATCCATTGTACTTTCATAGATATTGTTATAATCAATAACTTTGTTTCGATCTCCGCATACCACAATAAGACTATTTGCAGAAAGATCATCGCTTGTATACTCGGCTACAAATTTAGGATTTACTACCGGGTCTTTCTGTTCTACTTTAATATGTTTGGATTCATCTTCATATTTCTTAAGAAGATTCGTGATATTTTCATCTTCTGAACCGCTCTGTGCAATCTGATAAATCGTTACATCCTTATCCAGATCTTTCAGCATTGCCTTAGTATCGTCGCCGATACTGTAAAGCTTCTCACTGCTGATATCGATCTCTGAGTATTTGGATGGAATCGCACTTACAATCATATTTATCACAACTACAACTGCAATAAATATTACTGACATTACCATTGTATAGGAACCGTTTTTAATATGTTTCTTGCTGACAGTTCCAATCAATTTCTTTTTATCAAACTTCGTATGTTTACTGTTTTTCATTTTTTCTTTCAGCTTCATTTCCTTTCACCTCCCCACTAATTCCAACGTCTCTTCAGAATAGACTGTGTTGTAAGGAACAAGCATACTGCGATCACTGAAAGAAAATATACAATTCCTTTTATGTCAAAAATGTTACTCGTGAAATTATCAAAATGTCCACTCAGGTTGAATACATCCAGAACTTTCTGAATTCCGCCTTCAAAAATACTGGATTTTACTACATAAATGATTACAAGTATTACTTCTCCGATCACTCCAATCACTGCTGAGATCAGAACATTCTTAATCATTGTATAAATAATAATCGCTGCTGCCAGAATCAGTAATCCAAATGCTACACATGTAGACATTGATGTCTGAGAGAAAAATGAAGAAATACCATTCATCATGTAGAAGGCAAATAAAAGGACAAATGTAAGTACTGCCGCAATTACCTGGCTTTCAGTTAATGCTGACATAAATACACCGATTGCAATATTTGCACATCCAAGAAGGAAAAATCCAAGAACTGCTGTATAAGCAGATGCAAAGGATACTGTACCAAACTTAGACATAATCAGTGGATAAGTACACATAACTGCCATAGGAATGGCATATACCGTTACCAGTGCAAGATATTTACCTATTACAATACCACCTACAGAAACCGGTGATGTCAAAAGCAGCTGGTCTGTTTTCTGTTTTCTTTCTTCTGCCAGTACACGCATCGTCAGGATTGGCACTCCAATAAGGAACACAAAGGTAATGGCACTTAATGTATATTCAAATTTAGGATATGCTGCTGAAAGCTGATATGCAGAAAAATAAATACCTGCCAGTACAAGGATAAAAAAGATAAACAAATATCCTACCATGGATGTCAGGTAGCTTTTCAGCTCTCTTTTATAAATAGCTGTCATGATTATTTTTCTCCCCCTTCATCATTTTTCTGTGATTCTGTTGATGTCTGTTCCACGTTTACAGCTTCCGTTTTAGCTTCTGCTGTTTCCTGGCTTTCAGAACTCTTCTGGTCTGTATCATCTTCACTTGCAGATGCCGGTTTCTCAGATGCTGTAAGTTCAAGGAATATTTCCTCAAGAGATACTTTCTTGGACTTCATCTCATAAATTGGGCTGTTTATATCAGACATCTTGTAGAATACTTTTTCTCTGATATCATTATTCTCTTCTGTGGAAACCTTAGTGCTCCAGAGATTCTGTTTCTCATCCTTCTCAATAGTCACGCTGTTAACTCCTTCAATGCTTTCCAGAGCCTGTTTAATCTGTGATTTTTCACCTTTAATAAGCATTTCAAGAGTATTAGATCCTTCTGCCAGCTTTCCAAGGTTCTCCGGAGTATCACTGGCAACCAGTTTTCCATGGGAAATGATCAGCACGTAATCACACACCGCACTTACTTCAGATAAGATATGCGAACTGAGAATTACTGTATGCTTCTTCTTTAAATCTTTGATGAGGGTACGGATTTCTATAATCTGTTTCGGGTCAAGTCCTACTGTCGGCTCATCCAGAATGATAACCTCCGGGTAGCCCATGATTGCTTCCGCCAGTCCAACTCTCTGTCTGTAGCCTTTTGACAGATTTTTGATCAGACGATTTCTCATATCAGAAATCTTTACCATATCCATAACTTCTTCTATCATGGTTGCTTTTTTGTCTTTTGGGATTTTTTTGAGATCAGCCACGAATTTCATATATTCCAGAACGGTCATATCAAAATAGAGTGGCGGCTGTTCTGGCAGATAACCGATACATTTCTTCGCTGCTTCCGGTTCTTCAAGGATATCGTGTCCGTCAATCCTGACGGTTCCTTCTGTGGATGCAATGTATCCTGTTATCATATTCATTGTGGTGGATTTGCCTGCACCGTTTGGTCCAAGGAATCCATAGATTTTACCTTTCTCGATTTTAAAAGAAAGGTGGTCAACTGCCGTATGGTCGCCATATCGTTTGACCAGATTGTTTACTTCAATCAATGTGTTCTCCTCCTTTTATTTAAATGCCGCAAATTCGTCCTGGTGTGTTTAAAAAAGACTTTCCGCAGGAATGATTTTCCAAACACGCTCTGGCTTCAGGATTAATATAGAAAATGTCCTCAGGCGAAACAGAGAATGGGGGAACCCGAGGACATCTCTACAAGAACAGTTTATGATGAAGTTGTGATAAAATTAGGATAAAAGTGTGATTATTTTGTGATGTTTGTGTGAGACAATGGTTCTTTCAGCGGAGTTCCTGCTTTACGCGGATATTTACCCGGAGTTGGTTTCTTCTTATCTATAATGACAAGAGAACGGTCAATTTCCGAATCAGGAAGCTGGAAATATGTGATATCTCTTAACTGCCCGCCAAGGATTTTGATTGCTTTTTCAGCCTCTGTTGCTTCTTCCTGTACAGTTCCTGATTTATAGGAAATAAATGTTCCACCTGTTTTTACATATGGAAGGCAATATTCTGACAGCGTTGCAAGATTTGACACTGCTCTGGATACGCAGAGGTCATATTTCTCACGATATTCCTTGTTCTTCGCATACTCTTCGGCTCTTCCATGAATTGCCTTAATTCCTTCCAATCCGAGAAGCGTAAAGCTTTCCTCCAGAAAATTCACTCTCTTCTTCAGGGAGTCCAGCAGGCAGGCTTCCAGATGCGGGAATGCAATCTTTAACGGTACTCCCGGGAATCCTGCTCCTGTACCAATATCCATGATTGTTTTTACTTTTGTCATATCAATCGCTTTTACGCAGGACAGGCTGTCGAGAAAATGCTTTGTCAGCACTTCCTCGAATTCTGTAATTCCTGTCAGATTCATAACTTTATTCTTCTCTACCAGAAATTCATAGAACTGAATAAACTGATCTTTCTGTTTCTGACTCAGTTCTATTCCCAGCTCTTTACATCCGTTTTCCAATGTCGACAGATTATATGGCATGGTATTTTTCTCCTTTTTTATACTTATTTCTAATTCTCTAATCGTTGTTTTGTTTTTTCAACTTATAACTGATTTTTCTTTTTTATTTCGGTATTTCAGATTTTGAGTTTCCCTGCTATTTTATTAGCTTTTCTCTCAACTTTCTATTTTTCTTTTTGTTGTTTTTTGGGATTTTTAATGTTCTTTTCTATTCTTTCTCTACCTGAGTCTGTGTATTTAAGTGTTGTTTTTCGTACTTTGAAATCGTTTTTTGGTGATTTAAGGGTCCTTTATTCAGTTCTTTTATATTGTAAAATACGCTTGCTTTTTTCATATTTTCACATGTGCAAGCACATTAAATAGTGCTTATTATGTCTTATCTTGCACTTGAAAGATATACCAGTAAAACAGATATATCTGCTGGCGATACCCCTGAAATTCGGGAGGCCTGTCCGATAGAAATCGGTCTGTATGCCTCCAGCTTCTGGCGGGCTTCGATTCTCAGACTGCCGACTTTCTCATAATCAAGATCCGCTGGGATTTTCTTTGCTTCCAGTTTCTTAAACTGTTCTACCTGCTTTAACTGTCTGCGGATATATCCATCATACTTGATGTTAATATCAACCTGTTCCTGTACATCCCATGGAAGTTCCGAACGTTCTTTGTCAAGCGGTTTAATTGCTTCATAGGAAAGTTCCGGACGGCGGATCAGTTCTGCCAGTGTTGTTCCTGACTTCAATGGAGTACTGTTGTAGCTTTCCAGAAGTGCCTGAACCTCTTTATTTGCACCGATATTTGTATGTTCTACTCTTTCAATTTCTTTCTTAATCTGTTCTTCTTTTGCAAGAATCTTCTGATATTCTTCCTCGCTGATAAGACCTACCTGGTAGCCCTTCTTACGAAGTCTCAGATCTGCATTATCCTGACGGAGAAGAAGTCTGTACTCTGCTCTGCTGGTCATCATACGGTATGGTTCATGGTTCTCCTTTGTTACCAGATCGTCAATCAGGACACCGATATACGCCTCTGAACGGTCCAGAATCAACTGTTCCTGGCCTTTAACTTCCATAGCCGCATTAATTCCGGCAATCAGTCCCTGAGCCGCCGCTTCCTCATATCCGGAGCTTCCGTTAAACTGTCCACCGCTGAATAAACCTTTAATTTTCTTGAATTCCAGTGTTGGATATAGCTGACGCGGATTAATGCAATCGTACTCAATGGCATATGCATTTTTGACGATTTTGGCATGTTCAAGTCCCGGTACAGAGTGATACATTTCCTCCTGTACATCCTCTGGAAGGGAACTGGACATTCCGCCGATATACATTTCATTTGTATAAAGTCCCTCCGGCTCAATAAACACCTGGTGTCGGTTTTTATCAGCAAAACGCACTACCTTATCTTCAATAGATGGGCAGTAACGTGGTCCTGTTCCCTCAATCATTCCTGAATATAGCGGAGAACGATCCAGGTTTGCGCGGATAATCTCATGTGTTTTCTCATTGGTGTATGTCAGCCAACATGATTTCTGTTCAATCTGAACATCTTCCGGGTTGGTTGAAAAAGAAAACGGAACAACCCTCTCATCTCCGAATTGCTCTTCCATTTTGCTGTAGTCAATGGTATTTCCAGCAATACGTGCCGGTGTTCCTGTTTTAAAACGGAACATTTCGATTCCCAGTTCTTTCAGAGAATCTGTAAGATAATTGGCAGCCTGGAGTCCGTTCGGACCTGTGTAGTTGCTTACATCGCCGTAGATACATCTTGCTTTCAGGTAGGTTCCTGTACAGAGAACGACTGCCTTACAATTATAAATAGCACCTGAATAAGTTTTTACGCCTTTAATCTTTCCATCTTCAACCAGAAGCTTTGTTACTTCACCCTGCTTAATAGTAAGATTCGGAGTATTTTCCAATGTCTTTCTCATCTCATTGCTGTATGCCTGTTTATCCGCCTGTGCACGCAGGGAATGAACCGCAGGTCCTTTGGAGCAATTGAGCATTTTTGACTGAATAAATGTTTTATCAATATTCTTTCCCATTTCACCGCCAAGAGCATCCAGTTCTCTTACCAGATGTCCCTTGGAACTGCCACCTACATTTGGATTACATGGCATTAATGCGATACTATCTACGCTGACGGTAAACATAACTGTATTCAGACCGAGGCGCGCGCCTGCAAGTGCAGCCTCACATCCGGCGTGTCCAGCGCCGACTACAACGAGATCATAATCTTCTACTAAAGTTTTCATTTTATCTCCTTTATTTCCACTGTATAATCTACTATCGTACAATCTACTAATCTATTATTAAAAATCGCCGAAGGCGATTTTTTTTGCAAAATTTATTCTGTTACAATCATACTTCATCAATACTAATGATAATCTATCGGATACAATCAAGTCACTACTCGCTGCCAGATTCTTATCCACTATTTACCCATACAGAACTTACTGAAAATCTCATTAACCAGATCCTCACCCACTGATTCTCCGAGAATCTTTCCAAGATTTTCATATGCGTTCATCAGATCTATGGAGAAGAAATCCTCCGGCATTCCCATTTCTATACTGTTTCTGACCAGATCAAGACTCTTGTCAGCTTCTTCCAGTGCTGCTTTATGGCGGGCATTTGTGATGTATACTTCGTCATTAAAGGAAATCTCTCCACCAAAGAACATTTCTTTGATCTGTTCTTCCAGCTCTGTGATTCCTTTTTCCTCTTTTGCAGAAATCGGAATCACAGGGTGACCCGTCTTTTCTTTCAGAAGTTCTGTCTGGAATACTGGCTGAAGATCCGTTTTATTATACAGGATGATTGCTTTTTTACCGGCAAGCATAGCCATGATTTCTTCGTCATTCTCGTCAAGCGGAACTGACGAATCCACAACATAAAGAATCAAGTCTGCTTTCTGTGCCATTTCTCTGGCTCTGTCTACACCGATTTTTTCCACAATATCCTTCGTCTCACGGATTCCGGCTGTGTCGATAATCTTCAGAGAGATTCCATGAAGTGTGATATATTCTTCAAGAATATCTCTTGTTGTTCCTGCAATATCAGTTACAATAGCGCGATTTTCTCCTATCAGAAGATTCAGCAGAGAAGATTTTCCGGCATTTGGTTTCCCAAGAATAACCGTCTGAATTCCCTCCTGGATCATCTTTCCGTCGGAAGAAGTTTTCAACAATCGTTTCACTTCTTTCTGCTCGTTGTCCACAACTTCCAGAAGCTCCTGTGGATATCCATCCAGACTGATGTGTTCCGGATCATCCAATGCTGACTCAATGTATGCGATATGATAAATCAGTTTCTCTCTGATCTCGCGGATAGCTTTCTGTACAGAACCTCTTAACTGGTCCATGGAACTGCGAAGTGCATATTCATTCTTTGCCTGAATGACATCCATAACCGCTTCGGCCTGGGACAGATCCATACGACCGTTCAGGAAAGCGCGCTTCGTAAATTCTCCTGGTTCTGCGATCTCTGCACCGTTTTTCAGCACTGTTTCCAGTACTCTCTGCATGGCAAATACACCGCCATGGCAGTCAATTTCTACTGTATCTTCCCCTGTGAAAGTTCTCGGTGCGTGCATGATCATCACCAGAACCTCATCCACCAGTTCCTCTCCATCATAAATATATCCATAATGAATGGTATGAGTCGGAACTTCTTTTATTTTTTTCTTTCCACCTTTTGATCTGTAGACACGGGAAATCACGTCCATGGCATTTTCACCACTGATGCGGACAATTCCAATTCCGGATGCACTCATAGCTGTGGAAATTGCTGCAATTGTTGTTTCCATTTTTTCCTCCTCACTTATTATATGTACTCTCGCTGCCTGCTCATAGCCAAATAGCATTTAGAAATTTTAAAATACAAACAGGATTACACAGGCAACCCTTAGCATCTTTTTCAAATCTTTATATAAATAACAAGATCATTACACCTATCGTTAATATCCCTGTTATTTATACAAAAACAAGTCCCACCTGGGAACTGCTGCCGTTGGATAATTACTTATTTTCTACAATAAAAAATGTTACTCCAGGTAAAAGTGTACACGCAAAGTTACGTGTTATTCACGCTTTCACCTAGAATAACATTCTTTTTTAATATCTGCAATGAAACATGTGCTTCTACATACAGCTATTTATTTAATTTGTTACTGTTCAGTCGCCATTACACCTTGTGAAATAAACAGCAGATTAATTTCTTTTTAATTTTACCACTACATGGCGGTAAGGTTCTTCACCTTCACTGACAGTCTCAACGAATTTATTTCCCTGAAGAGCAGAATGGATGATTCTTCTCTCATAAGGATTCATCGGCTCAAGAATTACCGGCTTGCGGGTCTTTCTTACCTTATAAGCGATACCTCTTGCAAGATTCTCAAGAGTCTCTTTACGGCGTTTGCGGTAATCTTCTGTATCAAGTTTTACACGAATGTAATTTGATTTTCCTTTATTTACCACAAGGCTTGTCAGATACTGAAGAGAATCCAGTGTCTGACCTCTCTTGCCGATAAGGATTCCCATATCTTCGCCTTCGAAATCAACTTCCAGACTTCCATCTGTTGTATTATACTTAGATGTGATCTCTACTTCTCCAAGATTCATAGAAGCAAACACTTCGCTCAGGAATATCCTTGCTCTGTTTTCTACTTCTTTAATCTCTTCCGGATCTGTAATGATCTCAACAGGTTTTGCCGGTTTCACCGGTTTTGCTGCCTTTTCTCTGACTGGTTTCTCTTTGATTTCTTTCGGTTCTCTTGGCTGTTTTTCTTTTACAACTTTTTCCTTTACAGGCTTTGGCTGTCTTGGTTTCTCAGAAACAGCTTTTGGCTCTTTTGTTTCTTTCTTCACCGGTTTTACAGGTTCTGGTTTCTTTTCTTCAACCGGAGTCTCTTCCTTGAAGGAATCAAGTTTTACTGTCTCTACGATTTCCTTCATTTCTTCTTCCTCAGAAACCAGTTCAATCTTACGAACCTTTATCACTGCAGGTTTACTTCCGATTCCGAAGAATCCGTTGCTTCCTTCACTGATTACCTGAATCTCAAGCTGGTCACTGGATACGCCAAGCTCGATACATGCTTTTGTAATTGCTTCACTCTTTGTTTTCGCTGAAAACTGGATATAATCCTCCATGCCAACCCCTCCGTTCCTGACTACTTCTTCTTATTACGCTCATCAAATGCTTTTACCATATTGGCTTTGGCAGTAATGCTGCCCGGTTTTGCATTTGCTGCGTTTTTGTAAGATTCTTCGACCTTCTTAGCTCTTGTCTCGACATCAGTATTGCTGCTGCCTTTTTCAACTTTATTGATATTCTTAACGCTCTGATGTGCCTGATTTGTGATTTTCTGAGGCGGAAGCCCTTCTTTTTCGCGCTTCTTTTCCATCTTCTTCATATTCTCATTGATCAGGTCATCAATCTGAATCTTATCCATATGTCTGTTGATGACAAGCTGCTGTACACTTCGTACTGCCGCACTTGCTACCCAGTAAATACCAAGACCTACAGGGAATGTGAAACAGAATACTGCTGACATGAGCGGCATTACCATGTTCATTGTCTTCATGGAGTTCATCATTGCATCCTGCTGTGAATCGCCGCTCTGCTGTGCTGCCTGAGGCATCAGCTTTATGCTGAGTGTCTGTGTAGCCCACGCAAGAATCGGGATAAGAATCGCAACGATAGCAAGAAGAACAGATCCACCTACAAAAGCTGCTTTAATATAAGTCAGTGGCTGATCAGCGATATTCAGACCAAAGAAATTCTGCACATGTGAAATCTCTTTTGCAGTGCTGTTCAGCGTATCAGTAAATCCTGCAAACTGGCTTGTCTCAGCAAGTGTTTTCCACTGGGAAGGTGATAATGCATACAAAAAGTCTGTGACTGAATTACTTGTAGCTTTACTTCCATCCATAATAAGCTGAACTCTTGTCATCTTATTATCTGTG
>ERZ791887.1210-NODE-1210-length-18861-cov-71.330161_pt1 | contig 18861 bp, 20 predicted proteins | sample MGYA00510157_ERZ791887 | MGnify/ENA primary metagenome ERZ791887 (study PRJEB30046, sample SAMN00792112) | human gut metagenome | study: EMG produced TPA metagenomics assembly of the A metagenome-wide association study of gut microbiota in type 2... | reverse complement strand
ACAAAAGGGACACATTATAATATATGCGCATGCGCGCGAAAGAAAACAGCGGAAAACTGAAAGCATCCGCTATGAAAAGAGAAGTCTTGCTTCTCCTGAGATTTCCATTATTTTTCCTGCAAGGAGACAACGCCTTCAGTGCCTGAGATTAAACTGTTCCACCATGGAGTAAATTCTGTTCCACCGGGGAGAAAATTTTGTTCCACCATGGTGGAACGAAACTTACCCCATGATAGAACGAATTAAAGATAGGACCTTTTCTCTTTAGCACCGTAGGAAGACCGAAAAACAAATTCATCAATCATTAAAAAACCAACTGTGACATTACGAAATGAAAAAGAGAGCGTTCGATTTTTGACAAGACGAAAAACGGAAATGGCGTATGCTATCCGTTCCTAAAGAAGCACGTTCCGACACCTTATAATAATAAAACAGTAAAAGTGCTCCCCGAAAGTTCTTTGTTTCTAAACTCTCGGGGGCACTTCACATTCTGGAAACAACCTCATTGATGCGGTCTGCCCGTATGACTTTCTAATCGAGTATCAGTAATAGTCCTTCTTGCAATGCTCCTTGACGTATTCCAACGGAACGCATTCATCCTTCCGTCGCCCGTCCAGATAGCTTACCATTACTTCCGGTGGTTTCTCCTCGTGAGGTACAATACCCAGTACTCTGGCATAACGCAGCCGCAAGGGTTCACCGTCGGAATCATACTCTTGCACCCAAACACGGTCGTCTATGTTCAATTCCATATCTATTGTTTTCATGATATGTTCGTTTTTTTACGGGGAAAACACAGTTAGTTGTCGGGCAACAGCCTTATGCCGCCCCCAAGTGAAGTTTCACCTTCCGGAATTAACGTAAAAAGTCCGATCATCACATTGGTAATAGCCACATTAAATCCACTTACAATAACCGTTACTTCTCCTGAGCCTATGCCTGAAAAGCTACTGTTTACTCCCGGATATGTATTGCCATCATACACCAAAGTCATATAAGCATTAAGTGCATATACAGTCGCTAGCGTAGGCGTTCTAACCGTCCACTTTTTACCCGGAGGCGCACTGATGGTGAACAAATAAGACCCATTGGCTTCCGAAGCGTTCTTCGCATATGCCTTAGCAGGCGAAATGGCGGTTTTTGGCAGTTGCGTTTCCGTTTCCGTCTCCCACAATTCCACCGTAGGTTCTTCCAACTCAACCGGCTTAAGACCGAGTATTTGTTGCAGATTCATCTGTACTCTATAGTGGTAAATGTAGTTATGTTCCCAGTTTATCATAGGTATTTTGACGGAAACAACCTTACCCGTGATATTATTGGCAGCATCTCCGGCTTCGGTAGCAACGATGTCACAGGTAATTTCAAAGGTTGCTGCTCCATCCGGAATTTCCTGGGGTAATTGCATGAAGAGCTCACTATCCGAGTTCAGAAGGATTTCGGTAGTAGAAAGCGGAATGTTGAGTTCGCCTGTGACGACGGCATAGCCGGAACCTGGAATAGTGGTCTGCGCACTCCAGGGTGAAGCACCGGTATCGGAAGTATTCAGATTCAGGCTGCCGGTATTGTGAATGCCGGTCAACTTTACCCCACGGACGGTAACCGTGTAGTAGCCCGAATAATCCCGGTCGGTAGAAGCCGATATACGGATTTGAGACAAGGCATGACGAAAGTTGAACATCACTTTCCTTTTTTCTTCCCATACCAGATTTTTGCTACCGGTGTCGGGAATGGAGTAAAGCAGGTCTATCTGCCCCGAAGCCTCTGTAGCCGTGGCAACCCCCGTCAGCACTCCTTCGCTAAACAGATAGCCCGCATTATAAGGGCTGTAAGCAAGAAACGTGTGGTTAATGCCCTCTTCCCAATACCTGGCGGGAGAATATACCCATTCGCCGCCCTGCCGGGTTACTTCGACATTATCCATGAACAATTCTTTCGCAACTCCATCTGTCCATGGGTCCGTACCGTGCCGGTAGGCTATGACCCCGAAGTCGTCTCCTTCTGCAAAGTCAGTTTTGGCGACAGCACGTGTGGGAGTTCCCTTACCCACGAAGGTCTCGAAAGAAAGGGCTTTGAAAGAGGGACGATCGACTTCTTCTTCCGTAGAACAGCTCGACAGTAAAGCTATCAGGCTGAGAGTGATTAATAACTGCTTCTTCATTATACTTATATCTTCATTTTAATCTGGTTGTACTGCAAAAGCAGTAGTGGAGGTTATCGGCCATTCTTCACTGCATGTCCGAATAACGGACAGTTTAAGGCTCGGGCGTATTTCCGGCCAACTCCGTATCATTTACTGTAGCATCCCAAGGCTCGATTGTCATATTGTTATCATCGAACTCGATAGCCTTTTGTTTCAATGCCTGCGGCATACTGATGCCCAACTTATAATGATAAATCTTATTGACTTCCCACGTCTGTGCAGCAGTTGTATTGATAAGCACGCTGACTTCCTTGATAGGAGTGTCAACCTCTTTCAGCGCCTTATAAGACAAGGTTACGGTAAATCTGACATTGCCCACGGTTTTTTGAGGCAACAGCATCAGCACACCGTCAGTTGCATCGGGTACGAGCTTGTAGTCGGCCGAAGATGCAGCCACAGCATCACCCAAAGCGACTTCTGCATCGGGCATCACCATGTATCCCGCCTTATTTTCGCCGGAAAGATTGGTCCAAACCAATACTCCGGCACCAGCAGTACGACCTACTATGTCAATGTCCCCTGTGGTATAAAATCCGGCAACGGCTTCATCGTTGCCAGCAGCCAGGGCCTCGACCTTTATGGATTTTACTTTCACATCGCTTGCATCTGCCTCTGCCACTTCCGTAAGCCCTACGGAATACTTTATCTGCGAAAGTGCATGACGGAAAGCAAAAACCTGCTTGGCGGGGTCGGGTGTGGACGCTTCGTCCCACTTATCGTTTTTCAACGCGTCTGCCACCATGAAATCTACCTGGTTGGCAACCTCATCCTGTACTGTGTACGAAAATACTCCGGATGCCAATGTAGCGGTAGCTTCTCCCGGTGCGCTTGCAAAGAATGTATGGGCTTTACCGTTTTTCCAATAAGCCTGCGGAGAGTATGTCCAGCTTCCTCCGGTCTTGGTTATTACCGCGCCTTCCAGATTGGGGATACCGGTAGCAGTAGCATCATAGGTTGTACCTGTCATCTGGTTGTCTGTATAGAATCCCCATACTTTTATGGACTGCCCGTCGGCAAATTTGTTTCCGGTAACCGGCACTCCTCTGGTAGACGCCTTGCCTACGTAAGTTTCAAATCCGATAGCCCTGCTATCCGAAAGCTCTATAAGCTCGCTATTGGAGCAACTTGTCAAAACTGCGGCCGCTACGGCAGCCATCATCATAATCTTTTTCATATTCTTTATCTGTTAATTATAAAATCGCCACTCTGCTATTCCGGGATGAAGTGGCTGTTCCCGTTTTATCTGCGAGAATGATTACTGTTATTCATCATGCGTCTCTCTGTTTTTGTTTTCTGCTGTTATTTATTCCGGTCATTCACTTTTATATATCCGACAATTGAGTATCATAAAATAATCTCTATTTCTTCGCCCCAGTTGCTAAGTCCAGCATCGAAGCCACCGCCGGACGAATCGGGTATCACTACTTCGGGCAATTGCACCTCTTCCACGACAATGGGTATCACAATTTCAGGCTCAATAGCGCTGAAGTCTATCTGGTCGGAGATTTCAAATTCATAATTGACAACAGAGTGGTCGCGCATCACGAACTCCAACTGGACGAGATGCTGTACCTGCTCTTCCTGCGGAGTTCCATCCGGTGAACGGACCAGCCCGAAAACGTTGATTTCGCGGCTCAGAAAAGTGTCGGACTGCTTGCCCATATCGAAAATGGCAGTACCTGTATCATCCGTACACTCGCCCGTAGAGAGGTAAATGCCCCGCGCCACCCCCGAGAGCGATGCACGACAGGAAGCAGCTCCCTCAAGTCCTTGTACCTTTACGGTAAGTACCACCCGCAGAACACGGCTGCATGGATAGGCATAAATGGTGTCGGACCGGTTTCTGTCGAAAGCCTCTACCGTTTCCACAGAACTGTAAGTAGCAAAAAAGCGGTCGGGTTCGGATATCAGCAGTTCACTACGGGTGTGCAGGTTGGCATTCGAAGCTGCAGAATAGTAGATATTTCTGTTAGTGGTGGCACGGGTGCTATAAGGGGTACGCGTACGGGCATCCAGATAGGCTTCCGCCGTGTACATATTGTCCATGCCGCGCAATTGTATCCTTTCGGTATCGCTGTTGAAAAGCAGGAAGTTGTATATGCCGTTCTGCACGGTAACATCCCCGCCATAAGTGTCGCGGTAATAAGTATAGTTGGCGCCGGACTGTTCCTGACGTGCTTGCTGCACCGCATACATGGAAATGCGTACGCCTTCGGGCAGCGAGGTCTGCAACTCTGCGGGGACGGAGTCCCACACCACAGCGACATGAAGATTTTCATGCGGGTGGTCGTAACACAGGTCATTACGGTCGCAACCGGAAAGCAGTATCAGGTATGTGGCAAGTACACTCATAACTATTTTCATTACTATTCTATTTTCGGTTTCCGTTTAAACCGGTTTAGTGGCCAAACCAAGGAAACTTTTGCTTTTGTCGGGCCGAAATAGGAATATCGTTGTGTCTTCTCGTAAACATAGCATCCTCTGTCCCAGTGGTATTGTCGGTATTCGGTCATCATATAACCTACTCCCAAAGAAAATTCCATGCGCAGCCGCTTGCCCAAGGGAAACATATAGCCGTAGGTCAGTCCGCCGGCTATGAAGAATTCGCCCTGAATGCCGTGAGTGGGACGTGCCATGAACTCATAGAGTCCTGTGCCCACATAGAAACCGCTGAAGTGACCACGGAAATTCTCTTTGGAAGCAAACCAGTAACGAAGTTCCGGACTGACGGCGGCAAGTCGGTAATACTTATGCTTGCTGCGGTTGCTCCACCAGGCGTATTGCCAATCAAGGTTAAGGGACAGACGGCGTTTAAAGTAAAATTCGGCTTCGGCGTTAATCAGCAGGGCAGCCGCATAGAGCAGATTGGTCTTAAGGGCAAAACGAGACGGAACAGGTGATGCCGATGCCTGCCGCATACCAACGGAAGACACTATGGGAGCATATCGCATAAGGGTACGGGCTGGCAACGGATATACGGTAGTTGGCATGAACGGCGGAACAGCAAGGGCTGAAAGATGCACAAGGGTATCGGAAAGCCGTACAGGTGCCGTTTTCATTGCAACAGAAGCCACTCCACCCACCTCGGACAACGTGTCTGCAAGGGATACGACTACGTGTACAGAGACGGTGACATATTCGCCGCATTCGGCATGATTTCGGGTGATAAAGCAATCTTCCTTAAGTCCCCGACGTACTATGAGTTCGGATTTCACACGGTTGGAACGTAGTTTGGCAGTAGCAAGATTGGCCTTATGCGTGGGTAATGAATTACAGTATCCATTTACGATAAGAAACATACGTTGATTGAGAATTTCTTCTTTGTGCCGTCCGACAAAAGCCAACAGATATTCCAATTGAGGTTCATTGCTCTTGTAAGGTACGAAAAACATATCCCGGCGAAGGCAGAAACGGAACACACATACGCTGTCTATCTTCTCTTGAGCTACAAGGGGAAGTATTTGTAAGGCAAATAAAGAGAATATGACAGATGCTCTCAACATAAAAACGATATTTAGATAAAATAATCTCTACCATCGGAAACGTTTGACGAGCAACCGTTTGGCAGTTACTTACCAAGTAACAATCAATTGTTACTCCATGCAAGTCGGAGAAGCGTCTCCGGTTTGCATGATTCAGAGAAAAAACGCCTTTTTCAAAGCAATAAAGGCTACAAAGAGTCGCTCCGCTTTTAGTTGGAAAAAAACGGATAAATCATTTCATGTACTGCTTAAAATAAACCAGAGAAATTTTTTATTTAATCAATCATTATTGTGTTTTTCTGCAATCGACGGAAGATTTTATTTAATTTTTATTTGCATGTATGTGAAAAATATAAGATATTTGCAACCTATACTAACCATTACTTGGTAAGTAATTATTTCCCAATGCCGTGTTTTACAGTTTATTATAGCTCTGTGTATTTTCCCATTTACATTTTCTAACAGAAGAAATCAACTTGCGGTTAGCCTTATCTATCCGTTCGTTCTCAAAAGGTTTCAAGTATGTCTCCGTAACCCGGACGGAAGAGTGCCCTAAAGACTGACATATAATACCTACAGGTATACCCATATAAAATGCCAGGGTAGCCCACGTATGACGCGCCGTGTAAGTAATATTTAGAAATGCAATAAAAAACAGAATGGTGCGAATTAAACGTAAATCGTTTATAATTAAGCATTTTACAAGAATTGCATGATAGTCAGACCTGCAAAATAAAACAAAATATTGCAGCGTTTCAGTTACCAGACTGTTAGCCGCCTGTTTCGGAAACAACGGCAGGTAACCGAATTTTTACCGATAGGAACAAAGCGGATTTGTATTCACTGTTTATCAATGTTTTGCATGCCAAAGGACGCTTTTCAAAGGAGTATTTTTACAACCTAAAAAAGAGCGTTATGAAAGTGGAAAAATTCAAGGTGCTGCTCTACCTGAAAAAGAGCGAGCCGGACAAGACCGGCAAAGCCCCGATCATGGGACGGATCACCCTCAACCGCACGATGGCGCAGTTCAGCTGCAAGCTCTCCTGCACCCCCGGGCTGTGGAACGCGCGTGAGAGCCGGCTGAACGGCAAGAGCCGGGAAGCGGTGGAGACCAATGAAAAAATAGAAAGACTGCTGCTTGCCGTACACTCGGCCTTCAATTCCCTCATGGAAAGAAAAAGGGATTTCGATGCCGCTGCGGTCAGGGACATGTTCCAGGGCAATGCGGGCATGCAGATGACCCTGCTCAAACTTCTCGACCGGCATAACGGGGAAATGAAGGCCCGTGTCGGTGTGGACCGTGCGCCCACCACACTCTCGACCTACCTCTTCACCTACCGCACGCTTTCCGAATTCATCAAGGCGAAATTCAAGGTTCCGGACCTTGTCTTCGGGCAGCTCAACGAGCAGTTCATCCGCGACTATCAGGATTTCATCCTTCTGGAAAAGGGATATGCCGTGGACACGCTTCGCGGCTACCTGGCCATCTTGAAAAAGATCTGCCGCATCGCCTACAAGGAGGGCCACTCGGAGAAATACCATTTCTGCCACTTCAAGCTGCCCAAGCAGAAGGAAAGTACGCCGAGGGCATTGAGCCGTGAGAATTTCGAGAAACTGCGTGATCTGGAGATACCGGAAAAACGCAGGTCACATATTATCACCAAAGACCTCTTCCTCTTCGCCTGTTACACCGGCACCGCCTACGCGGATGCGGTAAGCATCACCCGGGAGAACCTTTTCACTGACGACGGGGGCAGCCTCTGGCTGAAGTACCGTAGAAAGAAAACCGACTACCTCGGACGTGTCAAGCTGCTTCCGGAAGCCGTCGCGCTGATTGAGAAATACCGGGACGATACCCGCGAGACTCTTTTCCCACCACAGGACTACCATACCCTCAGAGGAAATATGAAAGCCCTGCGTCTGATGGCGGGACTCAGCCAGGACCTTGTCTACCACATGGGGAGGCACTCTTTCGCCTCGCTGGTCACGCTCGAGGAGGGAGTACCGATCGAGACCATCAGCAAAATGCTGGGACATAGCAATGTCCGGACCACACAAATTTACGCCCGTGTCAGCCCGAAGCGGCTGTTCGAGGACATGGACAGGTTCATCGAGGCAACCCGTGATTTGAAACTCATTCTTTAACCCTAAAAAATATCATTACCATGCGCAGTACATTCAAGCTCTTATTCTACATCAACCGTAACAAAGTGAAATCGGACGGCACGACCGCCGTCCTCTGCCGGATCAGCATTGACGGCAAGAAGTCAGCCGTTGCCACCGGCATCTATTGCAGGCCGGAGGACTGGGACAGCAAGAAGTGTGAGATCAGAACAGTCAGGGAAAACAACCGCCTCGCCGGTTTCCGTGACCAGCTGGAAAAGGCATACGATAATCTGCTGAAGCATCAGGGAGTGGTCACGGCCGAACTGCTCAAGGCCACCGTGTCAGGTGCCAATTCCGTGCCGGAATACCTCCTGCAGGCCGGAGAGGTGGAACGCGAACGGCTCAGGGTCCGCTCCAAGGAGATCAACTCCACTTCCACCTACCGCCAGTCGAAGACCACCCAGCTCAACCTCAGGCAGTTCATCGAATCCCGCGGGATGAAGGACATCGCCTTTTCGGACATCACCGAGGAGTTCGCCGAATCGTTCAAGGTCTTTCTTAAGAAGGAGCTGGGCTACAGGAACAGCCACGTGAACCACTGTCTGTGCTGGCTCAACCGGCTCATCTACATCGCCGTGGACCGGGAGATATTGAGAGCCAACCCGATAGAGGATGTGGCATATGAAAAGAAAGAACCGTTAAAGCTAAGGCACATCAGCCGGGGTGAGTTGAAGCGGATGATGGAAACCCCGCTGCCCGACCCGATGATGGAGCTTGCACGCAGGACGTTCATCTTCTCCTCGCTGACCGGTCTGGCCTATGCGGACACGAGAGCACTCCATCCCCGGCACATCGGAAAGACCTCGGAAGGAAGAAAATATATCCGCGTCTGCCGGGCCAAGACGGACGTGGAGGCGTTCATCCCGCTGCATCCCATAGCCGAACAGATACTGGAACTTTACAACACCACGGATGACGACAGACCGGTATTCCCGCTGCCGGTCCGCGACGTCCTCTGGTACGAGGTACATGGAATGGGCGTGGCATTGGGCATGAAGGAGAACCTGTCCTACCACATGGCCCGCCATTCGTTCGGAACCCTGATGCTGTCCTCCGGCATCCCGATAGAGAGCATCGCCAAGATGATGGGCCATACGAACATCAACAGTACGCAGGTCTATGCACAGGTTACCGACCGGAAGATATCCGGTGACATGGACCAGCTGATGAAAAGAAGACAGAAAGGGGATACGGTCCTTCTGACGGAAATGTCCGAATAATGAAATGCCGGCCGGAACCATTAAACATTGGTTCCGGCCGGCATTCTTAAATATTGAACGCCCCCGATTATATCAGGGCCTCATGATAATTATCCTCCAGGAGTTTCTCAATGTCGGATACCTTATACAAAATTTTTCCGCCCAGCCGGATATAAGAAATACGCCCCTGGTCCCTATAATCCTGCAGGCATCTGCGGCTGATTCTTAGCAGGTCCGACAACTCCTTGTCAGAGAGAAAACGCTCGCCGTTAAACAGGGGGCGGTTATCCTCCGCAAGCCTTTCCAGCTTCGTCTGGATGTTATCCAGCAGGCCAAAGAACCGGCGGACACTGCCCGTCTCTTTGCTAATAATCCCTTCCATGCTACTTCCGATTAATTATTCATTCTTTCTTTTTTCTCTCACCGCCTTTTCCTTGCGTTTCATGGCGACATAGGCCATCAGCTTTTCTACGTCCTCCGGCCTGTAATAGATTTTCCGCTGGATTTGGGTGAATGCCAGCCGTCCGGTATCCCGGAGAGTCTGCAGGGTACGTGGAGAGATGTCAAGACGCAGGCAGACATCCTGGTTGTCCATTCACTCTTCCGGTTTCTTTTCCCTGTTCTTTTCATACAAGCGGTCCGCCTGTGCGGACAGGCTCTCAGTCCGAGCCAGCATCTCCTCAAAGATTCCGGCTTCAATGTAATATACTTCCATTTTTCTTGTTTTTATTTAAAATTGCTTCCTGTCAGGAACTCAAATTATTGAAATACAGTTCAAAATACTTTCCAAAGGCACTTCCGGCTGGGTGTCGTGGTTTCCGACTCCCCCTCCGGAGCCGTTTTAAGGAGGATTTCCCGTCATATTACGGCTGGAACAGTTTGTAATCCCGTCCTGTGATCTTCCTTATCACGTCGGCGTTTTCCTTAATATGTTCAACCGGTATGCGGCTTATAACACCGGAAACAGTGAAATCCTTACGTCTGACCGCCCAGACAATGTCTGAGATACATTCGTACACCTGTGCGTCAATATGCAGGGGCTTGCGCCGGTTGGATGAAAAGTTGTTCAGGAGGGCTTCAATATATTTTTTACCTCTTCCTCCGTTATCGTCTTTTTACTCTCCAGCCGGGATGAAGATTCCTTGTGGGGTACCACCTCTTCCAGATCCCCGGAAATGCAGCTCAAATATGAGCCTTTGGCGGCAACTATATCCAGTATCTCCTTCTCGTTGATATGATACGGATTTGGTTTTTTCCTTTCAATGCTGTCCATAACTATGATTTATACATTAATTCCATGTGACAATTGGGCGTTTTGTAAGGCGGACGTTCCCGATGACGGATTATCGTCCTACGCCGCAAAGAAAAAAAGAATAAACGTGGGAAAGGGTACCTTGTCAGCTATAGTCATATATAGACATGAATAGTCAATACCGGCAAAAGACATGACAAACGGCTGTCCGGCGGGAGGTCTGGATTCTCCCCGACGTTGCCGGGATTGTGATATATCAGGTCATGGAGATATTGGCAGACTGCATTATCGGGATAATGACATACCAAGTTACGGATATTGTGATAGATTATGTCGTTGGAGTGTGGAAGTTGCCATAGGGAGGCTCTTTCAGCAAACGGAAGTACGGAAGGTACAGATATTATTGCAGCCATCATCAACAAAGACCGGAACATCACATTGGGAGAACGGTGCTTATCTGCGATATGATTATCATTTCCTCCAGTCATTTTGTATTGAAAGACCGGGAAAAAGTGGTGACGGGTTTGTAACTCTTTATATTTGTAGCTTTGCTATCGACCAGGGCAATGAATAGTACCCGACAATCCAGTTCTTTATCATATCCAATAAATGAAGAAATAGGGCGGCATATCAACGAATACCCACACCGGGGAGTGACGATTATCAATACAACCGGCTTTTATACAGGACGAGAAGTAAAGATGATGTTTATATTAGCCGGGAAGAGGGAAGCGCCGGTCAGCTTCTGGCTGATAAAAAATATAGACACGGAGGCTTTTGTTTCACAAAGTGCCGTTATAGGAGTTTATGGAGAAGGATTCGATCATATCAAAGTAGAATAAGAAAGAAATAAAAAATGATAATGATCATCATGAAAAGCGGCATCTGCCGTGCTTTTGTTCCCGACACAGGATGCGGTGTGACGCAATGGTTCGCATTCGGCGGTGAAATGGCCGCAAGCATGTCATGCTACTATGGACAGACCGCATCAACGATAGAGATAGAAGCGGAAACGGACTGTGAGATGTTTATCGTGGACAAACCGACTTTGGAAAACCTATGTTCCACACAAATAATCCTAAGAAACAATTTGTAAAATTCGAAACAGAAAAGTATGAAGACAATCATTGCAGAGAAATTATCATAACTTGTGATAATTTTTCGGCCAAAATACTACCCGCAGGGCTGGAGATTTTTTCCGAAAACAGGAGGCTTGACCTTGCTTTCCCGTCCAATCCCGGAGTTACCTTTGCGCCCAGAACGAAAATGACTGCCTGATGCGGCTCACTGAAAGGCGCGAAAATGGAGGTAAACGGAAGTGGAGGCAGATTAGACAGGAAAACTTCAAAGGAGAAATCCGTGAAAAGAAGAAACCTAAAAGGAAAAGGAACATTGCCGGAAACATGAAACCGGCAAACCACCTGCAAGGAAGTATGGTTTATCTGTCTGTCCAAACTCGTTTGGTCGGGCGGATAAATCATTCTTCCCAGTTTGCCTGCCGTGGGGACGGCTTGTGCCATTCATGGGCAAGCGGTCATATACAGCTTTCCGCTTACGGCTCAAAGGAACCGCAAAAAGAAAAATCCATAGAAAACCCGTAAAAGCACCTCTATGGCATAAGCATAAAAGAAATGGGTCTTGCATCATCAGTCTAAACCATTGGTTAGGCGTGATGCAAAGCCCTTTTCTCCGCTTATGCGGCAGTCGGTACACGTTCGTACAAACCTGTTTGGGCGATGGTGTGCCGACGGATAAAACCGCTTTTACGGAATGTTTTTATGTTTATATTAGAAATATTTCTTATTATAAAAACGCGCTAATCATTTTGTCATTCGGGTTGTTTTTATTAAATTTGCAGATTATAGCAATAGTTATGCAAATGAAGCGGATAAATCGACTGAAAATAGTGCTTGCGGAACAAGGTAAAACAGGGAAATGGTTGGCGCATGCATTAGGTAAAAATGAATCGACAGTCTCTCGTTGGTGTACAAACGAAGTTCAACCTTCGGTAGAAACACTACTGACGATTGCCGAAACGTTAAAGATTGATATTAAAGAATTACTTTGTTCTACGCAAATGTGTAATCAAGATGATGGCATCCAAATATAAAGCAATCGATTTTTTCTGCGGAGGTGGTGGAATGACTTGCGGTTTAAGACAGGCAGGGATTAACGTTATAGCAGGTGTGGACTTTGATCAAGATGCCAAAGAAACGTATGAATACAATAATTCCGGAAGTGTTTTCATTCAAACTAATATAAAGAATTTACGGAGCAATTATTTTGAGCGAAAATTTGGGATACGGAAAAATGATGACTTTTTGATTTTGGTAGGATGCAGTCCCTGCCAATTTTACAGTATAATTAATACGGATAAGAATAAAGCCTTAAAATCTAAGGATTTATTAAAAAACTTTGCTCGGTTCATCGAATATTATAGACCGGGATATGTATTAGTGGAAAATGTTCCGGGCATAATCACAAATAAAGATAGCATCTTACCTTATTTTCTACGAAAATTGGAAGATCTCGGATATAAAAATCCTGTTTATAAGGTTGTAGATATGAGCTATTACGGCGTACCTCAAAGTCGTCGAAGATTTTCTCTTATCGCAACACGATTGGAAAATGTCAATATACATTTACCTAAGGCGGACGATAAAGAGACCGTATTAGCCGATTATTTAGGTGAAAGGAACGGTTTTCCCAAAGTTAGCGCAGGCCATAAAGACAGTAGTGTGTTTAACCATACGGTTGCCGGATTAAGTGATGTATGTCTTAAACGATTGGCAAAGACCAAACACGACGGCGGGAACAGACTTGATTGGGCAAATGATCCGGAATTGCAATTACCTTGCTTTGTAGGAAAAGACGATTGTTTTAAAGATACATTCGGGCGTATGTGGTGGCATCGACCGGCTTCGACTATTACAACTAAATTTTATAGTATCTCAAACGGACGTTTCGGACATCCGGAAGAAGATCGGGCTCTTTCTTTACGGGAAGGTGCTACATTGCAAACATTCCCGAAAACCTATGTGTTTAAAACAAATAGTATTGCCGCAACGGCAAAATTAATCGGCAATGCAGTTCCGTGTGAATATGCTCGGCGATTAGGTGAAACGATAAAAGCACTGGAAAACAATGGCACAATTTAAAACTCGGGCAAGAGCTCTCGACTTATTGGGACGGCAACAAATTGCCGGTATCCCTACAGCTATTAACGAGCTTATAAAAAATGCACATGATGCGTATGCGGATAAATTCGATATCGATTTTCTCCGATGTAATAATCTGCTGGTATTACGTGATGACGGGCTCGGTATGACAAAAGAGGAATTTGAAACTCGTTGGCTTACGCTCGGGACCGAAAGTAAATTGGCAAATAAAAGAAGCAGTTTACCGCCTATTGACATATCAAAGCCAAGACGTCCTATCATGGGAGAAAAAGGCATAGGAAGATTGGCTATTGCATCAATAGGAAGTCAGGTTTTAATCGTATCGAAAGCAAAATTAAGATCTAAAGAATATGATATTGTTGTGGCTTTCATTAATTGGGAGATATTCGAGTTGCCGGGGATTAACTTGGAGGATATTGTTATTCCGGTAAGAGAATACTCTCATATGCCGAATGCAGCCGATATTGACAGTATTAAAAATGAAGTAATACAATCCCTTGATAAATTAAATCAAAAAGAACTTATTGACGACAAGGATTTTGAAAAAATAAAAAGTTCTATCACGTCTTTTAAAGTTGACCCACACCAACTTTCTTTACAACTACAACAAGGATTTGAATTAACCAATGGCTGTGGTGGAACTCAATTTTTCATCTCCCCAGTTTACGATACGATTATTTCCGATATAGAGGGAGACGGCAATTCGGACGAAGCTACAAAAATCGAGAAAATGTTGATGGGATTTCACAATACAATGACCCCCGATCATCCTACTCCCGTCGTTGACATTTCATTTAGAGACTATAGGGCGAATGACGGTAGTTTTGTCAGCATCATAGATAAAGAACACTTTTTTACCACGGAAGAATTTGAATTGGCGGATCACCATTTTCAAGGGCAATTTGATGAGTTCGGACAATTCAAGGGATTAGTAAAAATATATGGAGAAAAAACATTTGATCACATTGTAAATTGGCGGGATAACTATTATAGAGAAACCGAATGTGGTCCGTTTAAAATTAACTTGGCGTATTTACAAGGAGAATTGAAAAGTTCTCGTGTAGATGTCGAAAATTATGCCAGGATTAAAGCCAAAGGAGATAAATTCGGAGGTTTATACATATATAGAGATAATATTCGAGTTCTACCGTATGGTGACTCCGATTATGATTTTCTGGATATTGAAAAAAATCGTTCGAAACGAGCATCAACATATTTCTTTTCTTATCGACGAATGTTCGGTGCTATTGAAATAGCGGACCGAGAACACAGCGGTTTGGTAGAGAAAGCCGGACGCGAAGGTTTTATTGAAAATAAAGCATATCGCCAACTTCAAGCGATTTTAAAAAATTTCTTTGTACAACTTGCCGCTGATTTTTTCAGCGAAAAAAACAAAACGGCACAATCGGAATTCTTCAATCAGAAGAAAGACGAGTTCAATGCGTACCATAACGCACTTGAACGTCGGGATAAATTGGCCAAATCGAAAAAGGAGAGATTTGCTCGTGAGCTCGATATCTTTTTTGCCGGTTTAACGGAACATAAATTCGAAAACGAACTGGAAGAATTACTTACGAATTTTAGGAACGATTTACATTCGGTTTTATACATTAACGATGCGGATGAAGCAAGCCAGAAGATAATAGATCTGGAATTTGCCATGAGACAAAAAGTTTCCGATTACAGAAAAAGAATATCGGTGACAAGTCCTAAAGGATTTGCAATGTCAAAATCAATGAGAACGGATTTTGACACGTACCTTAATGAGTTTAAAATTCTGGAACAAACGGTATTTAAAAATATCAATGAAAATATCGATCAGCTAATCGATGATTATACGGCACAGTTGAATCTGGAAATAAGTAAGCGAAAGCGGTTGGAGCAAGCGGTGGAACTGATTTCAGCCGAAGCTCTGTCACTTAATAAGAAGAAGAAAAGCGAAACCAATGATGTTGTTTCCGATGTTTCTCGCAAAATTAAGGATCTTACGAATGAACTGATAATCGATTTGGATAATCAAATACGAAGCGTAAAGAATCAATTCAAATTATTGGCAACCGATAAAGCCGATAACTTTGATTTGGTAACGGAACGCAAGAGAATGGAAGCAGAAATAGAATCCATAAGCAGTCGAAATACGGATGTTATGGAACGCATAATTCGACAATTTGAAAGTTTCTATGTCGAAAAAAACGAAGACGGTCAAATAATTACAAATGACCAAATAGCGGAAGCCGCTTCGGAAGAGTTAGAGGAATTGCGGGAACGATTGCAATCGGACGTTGAATTAAGCCAATTAGGATTGGCTGTCGGAATATTGCACCATGAATTCAACGGTACGGTTAATTCGATTCGACATAGTCTGAAAGATTTAAAAGCATGGTCGGATGTAGATATCAAATTGGAAGGAATATATAAAAACATCAAGGTAAATTTCGAACATTTGGACGGCTATTTAAATTTGTTTACCCCGTTAAATCGACGATTGAATCGACGTCGGGAAGACATATCTTTATTGGATATTAAAACATTTTTAATAGATTTGTTCAAATCCCGTCTTGAACGACACAATATAGCTTTTAAACATACTAACGGGTTTGCAGGTCGAAAAATACACGGATTTCGTTCTACATTCTATCCTGTATTTGTGAATATCATTGATAATGCCATTTATTGGTTAAAACAAAGTGATGTTCCTGAAAAAGTTATTCGGTTGCATGCGGATGATACGGGAATATACATTTCCAATAACGGTATTGAAATAAAACCCCAAGATAAGGAACGAATCTTTGAATTAAGATTTTCCAGAAAGCCCAATGGAAGAGGATTGGGGTTGAGTATCAGTAAAGAGGTTTTGAATGCAGAGAACTATGATATATTTGTGGCACAACCTAAGGAAGGCTCTACAGTTACTTTTAAAATTCAAAAAATGCAATAAAAATATGGCAGACAGATTTATTGAGCAATCGAAAGAAATTGCAAACAACTTTATACAAAATATTGTTTTTATTGATGACAAAGCATATAAGAATGATATGACTAACAATGCATTTAGCGCATTAGATGTATCGAATGTATTTGCACAATCTGGAAAAATCTGTGCTGTATATGCACCCAAATCCATTTCTGATGTTAATAGTTACAATACTATACTAAATAAAGCAGATGTTGTCATTTTAGATTGGTATTTAGATATAGAAAAGGAGGAGAACCAAGTTGAAGATCCCGATGCAGATGCAGATAATGACGATCCGCGCGGAGAGTTTACATTAAAATTGATATCTGATTTATTATCACAAACTGGGATGTTGAAACTGTTAATTGTGTATACTGGAGAAACGGATTTATTTGAAATTACGAACAGTATATATCAGAAAGTGGATCAGCATTCTTTTCATAAAGGAGATTGCGTTATTCAATCTTTAAATTCTAAGATATTAGTTAGAGCTAAAAAACAAAATTCGGAAACTCAATTTGCACATAATCCGGAATTGAAAGATAAAATAGTATCGTATGAAAGCCTTCCGACTTTGATTGTTGAAGAATTTGCAGACATGACCAACGGTTTGTTATCGAATTTTGCTTTATCTTCAATATCGGCAATAAGGAATAATACATCCAGAATGTTAAGCGTCTTTTCTCCCAAATTAGATCCGGCATATCTCGGGCACAAAATATTATTGGAAAACACATTCGAATCCAAGCAACTATTAATAAAATTATTTGGCGAAGCTATTTCGGAATTATTGGAGACAACAGATATTGATACAAAGGATTGGGTTGATAACTGGATTGAAAACCGTATTACAGACGAAACGATAAGTATAAATGGAGTGTCTATTGGCAAATCGAAAGACCTTTTAAAAAAAATGTTTAGTTCCGAGCAACCTCGACTTAAAGATAAATATACAGAAGCTTCAGGAAAAGATATGTCAAATAAAGACGAGGGGAAATTACAATCGCATACCATAGAGTTATTTGCATATGATGGTATCGATGTGAATAAATCGAATGTAGATTTTGCCATTTTGACGCATCATAAAAATATATTTCAACCTGCTATTGGGGCTCCGATATTAACACTTGGAACAGTTATAAAATCTGTAGACAAGTATTATGTTTGTATTCAACAAAGATGCGATTCGGTGAGAATTAAGGAGGAAAGACGATTCTTATTTTTACCTTTAGAAGAAAAAGGCGAATATCCGTTAATTGTGAATAATGAATTGAAATTATTTCCAAATAAATCTTCATTTGCAATAAAAACAGTGAAATTCAAGCCAAAAGAAGGTGCTACAATTATTCAAGCATCAAAAAAGGAGGACAAATATGTATTCTATTCTTCCTATGGAGAAACTTATGAGTGGGTGGTAGACTTAAAAGAAATGCAAGCACAACGTATTTTAAACAGTTACTGTGCACAACTGTCTCGCGTAGGATTGAATGAATCCGAATGGTTAAGACTTATCGCAAAGCAATAATATAGGCTATGTCAGATATTTTTTCTCAAACTAAAAGATCGGATATAATGTCAAAAATATCAAGTAAAGACACTAAACCGGAAATTTTAGTTCGTAAGTTCTTATTTTCAAAAGGATTCAGATATCGTATTAATGTCAAAACATTGCCGGGTAAACCTGATATAGTTTTGCCTAAATATAAAACAATAATATTTGTGAACGGATGTTTTTGGCATGGGCATAATTGCAAAAAGGGAAAATTACCATCCTCAAATACAGATTTCTGGAAGGAAAAAATATCAAACAACAAATCGCGAGATGCCAAAAATTCCGATTTACTTGTAAAACTCGGCTGGAAAGTTATAATTATATGGCAATGTGAAATTAGTAAGATTGATAATAGGACAAAAATACTTAATAAGCTACTGGAGGATATTAAACAATAATAATCACGAGATATTAAATCTAAAATATAAATGCATTAATCGGGAAAATATAGAAAAACTTATTCTATAATTCCGATTTTTGTCTTATCGTTGCGTTTGAAGAGTTCTTTGAAGGTTACGCAACGTACAGAAAAATAATGCAGCAGATAACTAACTTAATCGTAACCTATTACTATTATGAGTAATAAACTTATGCTCATTTCCAACAAATTACACTCTTTTCGTAACTTCTTACCACGGCTTTTTCATTTAAGAAATATTGTTCATCGCTTGTAATTGTAGTAAAAATGCTTATATTCGTGCACAGCGATGCGGAAGCACCGCCTTAGGTGTTTCTTCTTATCGTTCATTTTTATTTTTTTTATAGGCGGAATTCAATAGAATATGATGTTGATATTGTCTTCCGCCTTTGTTTTTGACTTTGCAAAGTTACTACAAAAAAGTGAAATGCGGAAAGATATAGTGATAGAATTGAGT
>ERZ791887.1204-NODE-1204-length-18953-cov-5.623293_pt1 | contig 18953 bp, 23 predicted proteins | sample MGYA00510157_ERZ791887 | MGnify/ENA primary metagenome ERZ791887 (study PRJEB30046, sample SAMN00792112) | human gut metagenome | study: EMG produced TPA metagenomics assembly of the A metagenome-wide association study of gut microbiota in type 2... | reverse complement strand
CCTGCCGTTATCGCCGGATTGTTTCTGGTTGAAAACGGCACGGACGAACTGCGCAGCGCCCGTCTCATCGGCTGGACGATGCTCAGCTTCGGCATTGTGCTTTTCATTGCCGACAAAATCGGTATGACCATCCGTAAAATCGAACATCTGACGGCGCTTGATGCCGTTTTAATCGGCTTGGCCCAGTGCTTGGCGCTTATTCCCGGCACCAGCCGCTCCGGCATAACCATCACGATGGGACGTTTCCTCGGGTTAGAACGCCGGGAAGCCGCCAAATTTGCCATGCTGCTGTCAATCCCCACAATTGCCGGCGCCGGCGCCTTAGTCGGCTGGGAACTCTACCAGCAAGGCAATATGGCTGAAATAATCTACGCCATGGACGGAATAACCTATTCTTTCATCGCCTCCGTATTGGCCATTTATATCATCATGTGGTGGCTGAAAAAGTCAACTTTTCTGCCGTTTGTCATCTACCGCTTATGCCTCGGCAGCTACCTGCTGTTAGATTCTTATGGATATCTTGATAATTTTTTGAAATAAATGCTTGCAATTTATTTTGAAGTGAGATAAAAGAATATCCGTTATCGAAGCCCTGGTGGCGAAATTGGTAGACGCGCATGCTTCAGGTGCATGTTGCCTCAGGCAGTGGAAGTTCGAGTCTTCTCCAGGGCACCAATCTTTACAAGCTCCTATTTTTGATAGGAGCTTGAAGTTTTTTCTCATTGATATTTCAGGATTTTTTCCATCCATTAAAAAGTTCGCAAAAACGATATTTAAAATACGCCTTTTTTCTTCAATTTGCGAACTTTTGAAAATTGCAAAAGAATTTTGGCTGAAATTCAACACCTTATCAATAGCCCTTTCCACCGAGGTATCAGGCATCTGTAATTTCTCAATTTTGGCTTGAAGCTCAATTTTTGCCGTTTCATATTCGGCATTCTTGCTACGGTAAACTTCGGCAGGAACAGTTCCAGCAATCAGCAAATCTAAAAGTTTTTTCTGTTTTTCCTCAACATCAGCCAGTTCATTCCGATTCTTTTCCAATTGGTAATAAGTGTTACCGTGGGTTGCTTCATACTGCTTTTTCAAGCGAATAGCCAAAGCAGCTTTCAAATCATCGTCAAAATGGATTGATGAAAGAAATTTCTCAACTTCTTTCAACAGAACTTTTTCACTGACATTATTGCAATGTTCACAATTTTTGAGGTCTGTATGTCGCAAATAGACATATTTGTCCTTCTTGGTGTATGGTGAAAGCAAACATCCGCAATGTTTGCAACGAACTAATCCCCGAAAAATGTAGGGTTCTTTGGTATGTTTGGAAGTTCGCTTGAATTTTCCCGTCCGTACTTCGGTACATTTGTCAAACAATTCCTTTGAAATAAGCTTCTCATAACAGTGAGGATGATAATCCTTATTATAATACATTACCCCATAATAAAACGGGTTTTGCAGAATATTTGCAAACTGGGATTTCGTGATAGGATTATGAGCAGTAGTTTTATTTCGCAATCCCCAACCTTTGGATTTCTTGACCAACTCATCCATTGAAAACAGCCCTGTTGCATATTCTTCAAACAACTTTTTAACCAATGGACCTCGGTCTGGGTCAATAATAACGGTCTTCTTCCCATTCTCATCCTTAGTATTCAAATAGCCTATCGGTGCTGGTCCAGCAAGAAGCCCCTCTTTGAGCATTTTTTCTTCTGCTCTTTTAACATTATCCGCAAGAGCTCCTACATAAGCTTTTGCCATCAATACACACATATCCCACATCACTTTTTGAGTATTCTTGGTCTTATCATTAACAACCATCGCCTCACGCAAAAAGTGCAGTTCTATTTTTCCTTGTTCTATCAAGTCATTTAAAACTGGTGTTTCTTTGAAAGAACGTTGAAGTCTATCAACAGCATCTACAACAACAGCAATTTTTTCCCGTTGCTTTTTAACAAAGGTCAGCATTTCATTAAACTGTGGGCGTTTGCCTTTAGTTGAACTTTCAGTGATGTTATATTCTTGAATAATATCAAGATTGTGTCGTTCACAATACCTACGCAGCCTGTCCAGTTGGGCATCCAGAGAAAACCCATCTTCCTGCATCTCCGTTGAAACTCTTGCTAATATAACAGCTTTCATACCCATACTCCTAATTTACCTGTTTTCGTAATTCAATTTCTAGCAGCAGAAACAACAACTGGAAAATATCCTCACCAGATTCAACTGCTTTCTTTGTGTCTTTATTTTGGTAATTTGTGCAAATCATAGTTACCCCATATGGAAGTTGAAACTATATTTGCATTCTGAATATAAATATGGATATGTATTTTTAGAAAAAGAGGATAATTCCACCTCATTGAACAAAATAGATACTACATTAAAAGCTTTTAAAAGTCAAATTTCTGCGAACTTTTTTTATTAAATAAAATCAGCATATTAGTAGGAAACATCAAAAAAATAAATTTTTGGGTATTTTGATAAATAAGTTTATCAGAATAATTTTGCATTCCTAAAACCTTTTATGATATTATTTCTTTATTGCTGATAAATAAAATTATCAATAATGGAATTTGCTGGACTTTTAGACATCAATTTCCCTACTTTTTATAGATGTCAGACTTCATCTTAAAAAAGAGGAGCATTAGAATTTTATTATCTAAATTATTAAGGAGATATTATGGAAATAAGCAAATTAAACAATTTCAAAAACCAGTTAAAACAATACGATGAGAAGTTCATTATAACAAATGAAGATAACCTTATAATAGCAACCTCAACAAAATTTATAGAACCAACCATTGAAGAAAAAGAACTGGATTTAATTAAATTTCACCAGCAGATGTTAAAAAATAACAACATCCAACTGATGAATAAATTTAAAGAAACGAAAAGAAATGAAATAAAAAAATATAAAGAAACTCGTTCTAAAAAAGAAGCTAATAAACCGATTACTCCATATCGGCAGGAAATTATCAATACATTAAAAAATCCTGATAATGGTTTTAATCTGGCTCTTACTCTAAATTTTAATCTTGTTAATTTGTCTGGATTGTTTAATTTACAAATGGTTCAAAATAAAGTGAATGAATGGTGGAAGTTATACTGCTCCTATACTTTGGGAAGAGATGCTTCTAAATATAAAGCAATGAATTATATAGGTTTTGTTGAAAACATTGACAGCAATATTCACACACATTTATCAATTAAACATCCCCAAAAACCAATGACTGATGAATTTATATATGATGAGGAGCAGGCAATAAAAATCCTCTGGAAAACAGTTCAAATGAGTGGAACTGTTTTTCTGGATAGGATTTTTAGTGATGGCTGGTTTTATTATCAAACAAAATGTTCTGACTTTCAAAATCGGTTAATTTTTTCTCCAAATTGATAAATACTTATATCAATAATCAAGGAGATTTGATGATAAATGATAAGAAAAATCAATATTTGGAAATGTTCTTAAACATTGCAGATGAGTTATTACAAGAACAAAAAATAAAAAGCCGAAGAGATTTCAGCAGCCGATATTTGAATAAATGCTCCAACTACATAGGTTCATTAGTTTATCAGGATAAACAGCCAAGCATAGCATCAGGATGGACTTTGTTTGTGAATTTGAACAGACAGAAACAACTTCCACACTGGCAAGAAAAATTATCTCAAACACTCTATAATATGGCAGTAAAGGATTAAAATGAGAGATGGTATAAATTTTGAAGAACTAATAGATAAAATAGATTTTATATTAAACTCCTCTAAACCACTACCCTACTATATGAGGAAAGAACGAGAATTGGCTGAATTGGTGAAACATTTGAAAGAAATTCCCAAATATGAAACCTTAAAGCAGTTTGAACTGCTTTTTGATGTAGAACCCTTTTTGATGCATTTTTTAGCAGGAACAGATTTTACAAAATTACTTAAAATTATAGATAGAACGACGATGAAGTATAAGCATCTTGATGGATATACACCCTTGATGATGATTGTGGTAAATCCGAATATTACCAATTTTGAAAAAACTGTTGTTATTGATAGATTAATAGAAATGGGTTGTGATGTTAACAGACCGAATGATTTTGGTGAAACAGCTCTGATGATGGCGGTGAAGAGAAACAATCGTAAGATGATGGAGTATTTGTTGAAAAATGGTGCAAATCCTAATATTTCCGATAATTTGGGAGTTACACCATTGATGATTGCTACATTTAATTCCCAACTTTACAATATGGCAGTTCTCCATTTTTTCAATGCCCAGCTGGGGGCAACCTGTTCATCTTATGAACTTGATGTTTTTGATATTGCGAATATAACAAAAATATCAAATACGATGGAAGTTTTAAAGGATTTTCAAAGACATTAGTTTAACATATATGTGATAAAACCAGAGTTGATACTCTGGTTTTGTTTTAATCACTCCATCCCATTCTTTTGATGAATCTTCGTAGGGTGATTTTTTGGACACCCATAATTCTGGCGATTTGGTTTTTGGAAACATTTTTATCCAATAAATCTCTTATTCTTTTGGCATTTTTAGATAATTTTAGTTTTTTGGATTCAGCCCCGAAAGGGCGACCAAGTTTTTTTCCAGATGCTTTAATGTTATCCAATGACATTTTTGTCCTTTGGCTAATTAGGTTTCTTTCAATTTGAGCAGATAAACCAAAAGCAAAAGCCAATACTTGTGATTGAATATCATTTCCTAAATGGAAACCTTCTTTAATCGTAATGATTTGGCAATTTTTAGCTAAACAAATTTCCAAAATTCCCATAACCTCTAAAAGAGAACGACCAAGCCGAGATATTTCACAAGCAATAATCACATCATTTTCTTGCAACTCATCAAGTAATTGACCTAATTTTCTATGTTTTAATGCTTTTCGTGATGAGATGGCTTCTTCAATCCAACTATCTATGTTTATGTTTTTTTGTAAGGCATATTGCTTAATTTCATATTTCTGATGTTCTACCGACTGTTTTTGACTACTTACCCGAATATAACCATATATCATCTTTTCCCCTTTTTATATATTTATCGGGGATTCAAAGAGTTAAGATGAAATAATGGGACACTTTTTATGAACAATAAAATCAACCCTTTTTTATGGTTATTCGTTTTATTTTCTTTCGCTCATTTCAAAAATATATAATGGGTATGGATATAAGGAAAACCAAGGGTTTCAGAGAGTTTTATATAAGAAAATTCATTTATTTCAAACAGATGGATATAAGTGGATACACAATTGTTGGTTTGTGTATCGTATAGAAAACACCTCTATTTTGAAAGAAATTCAAATGAGTAAATCCTGTGCTTTCCTTGGAAATGATTATAAATGGAGCAGAAGCGACATTATAGAAAAAGTAAAAAAGCAAGCCCTTCGTCTTATTGATGAAGAAGGTGTAGATACCTTTTTAGTTGGGGTAAAGGGAGCTTACGAACGAGATACCTATAATGCTGTTTTACAGATAAAGCAAGATAATCCAAGTATCAGAATTATTTTGGTGGCATCCAGTATGAAAGAAGTTAATGACGGAGAACGATATTTTGACAGCTTCATATATCCAGACCAAGCAGCAATAGGATACAAGCGTTGGTGCATTGTCCATCGGAATAATTGGATTATAGGAAATACAGATTTCATAATTTCTTACAACCAACTGGAAGGCAGAGCTTTTGATGTTTGTAGGAGAGCAAAAAATAAAGGTGTTCAGGTGATTGAATTGGCTGATATGGAATAAAAAAAGGAGAACTTTTGATGATTAAGAAAATAATTTTTTGCTGCTTTTTTATTCTATGCCTTTCAGGATGTGGTGAAGAACATAGGTTTATGAAACTTTGTCGTAAGAGTGATGGTCCAGCTACTCCCTGCAAATGTATATATAATGGAATATCTAAACATATAAAAGATATGAAACATTATAATGATTGGTTAACAGTTTATATAAAATTGGATGAAACCCCAAATTTATCAACCCTAAATGAGGCGAAAAGACTACAATCATCAATGGGGACAGAACTATGGGACCAATATATTGGTCTTCTAACCAGATACACTATGATGTGTGGTATGCTCGGTGTAGAAGATGCAGATAAAGTAATGGAAGAAATAAAGGTTTTAGAAGGAGCACCAGAAAAAAGGGAGAATAATTCTTCTAAAAATCATTATTCCCCTCAACCTTATAGCCCTAAAATACTTTCAAAATTAGTTCTTGATATATCTAAACCTATTTATGAAAAAAATGAAAACATCTCTTTGCTTGCTCAATGGACAGGTGCAGATGTAGATTGTAAGATATTGGAAGAGAAAGTTAAAGAAACATTAGATAATCGCCATTTTGAAATTGTTGACAATAGCATTTCCTGTGCAGGAAATGATAATAAATCACTAATTCAACTTCGTGTTCAATTTAAATCTCCAAGAATCGGCAAGCTAAATATCCCAGCTATTACATTGGACAATAACATCAGCAGCAACAGCATTGATTTTAGTGTGCGAGATTTAGAAGCTCTGCAAAATGCAGTTGTTTCAAAAAATATTGAAAGCATTAAAGCGTTCTTATCATCCCCTGCGGATTTAGATGCAATCAAAATTGACGGGGAACATCCTGTCGCTCATTTCATCAAAGATGATATGGCTTTCGCCCAAGAACTTATTAAGCTCGGAGCTTCCCCTGATGTAATTGATAAGAACGGCTATACACCGTTGATGTATGCTGTTATCCGTCAGGATAATGAATTTTTGGATTTACTGCTGGATAAAAAATCCTATCTGAATGAACTGGATAAAAAGGGCAGAACAGCAATTATGTATGCAGCCATCAAAAATAACATTTATGCTGCAAAAAAATTAGTGGAACACAAGGCTGACATTTATAAATCAAAAGATGGAAAATGGACAGCATATCAGTATGCCAAAGAAATGAAACATACAGAAATAGCCAATCTGTTAAAAAGTCCGCTCAATGAAATTCTGATTATCTTTGATGGATGTTCATCTTGTGAGAAAAAAATAAAATCATTGGAAAAAATTGTTAAGCAGCAATATCCCTCAATGAACATATCTTACATTAGATATACTCCCCAAGATAGTTCAAATAAATATGACCATTTTCCAGACCAAAATTATCCTATTATTAAGCTAAAAAGACAAAAAGACAGCGATGATTTTGGAAGCAACTCTGGTAATATTCTCGGTAATTGGGATGGAACAGAAAAACAATTAGAAAAAATTATGTATAAAGGAGCTGTAAAATGAAGAAACTACTTTTTTTGATGTTGTTTTTAACATCCTGTCGTTCCATTACGATGGAAGACTATCAGACAGATATAGCTCCTTTTAAATATCAGGACTATGAATTTACCCTGAATGTTCCAGAGAACATTTATGTCATCACCCAGACCAATGTTGGCGAAAGAGCCAAAATAGATACCAGACAACAACACTTAAAAACCGTCACCTATGATGTTAATGAAGAAATAATAAAAAAACTCAGCAATAATGATAATTATATTGGCAGTGTTGTTGTCTCCCAAGATATTTTTAATCGTAAGCAAGGAGCTTTAATGACACTTTTCGGGTCTCTTCCGTCTGCATTATCTCTGGGAACTCTTAATTTAATCGGTTATCCGTTTGGTACAGAAGAATATACTGTTAAAGTTACTGCCAATGTCTATGATTTGAACGGCAGGCATTTAAGAGAATACAGTGCAATTGCCGAAGACTGGAAATTTATCGCCTGCTATTATGGCTATGCTCCCAATCAGGTTCAGGCAGCAGCATACCTGTCTGCATATAAAGAAGGATTGGCGGAAGTTCTTGAAAAAATCAACAATGATGATGAATTTCATACGTTGCTGAAAAAAGAAGCGGAAACTATCAAAAAACAAAATAAACAAATTGCATTGAAGAAAAAAGCAGAAGAAGCCAAACGTAAAGCTTTGCAACAAGAGGCTAAACGAAAACAGGAAGCTGAAAAGCAAGAGCATCTCCAAAATGTTTTGGACGAGTTGAAAGATATTTAATCAGGTGAAAAACAGCTATGGAATTAATAAAATTTGACTTGATATAAGGAGAAAAGTAATGAAAAAAGCTTTGATGACGATTTGTTGTATTGCTTTATTTCCTGCAACAGTAAAGGCAAACTGTTATCAAATTAAAGATAATGACTTGAAAAACAATTGCATTGCTATGGAAAAAAGGCAAGTTTCATACTGTTATCAAATTAAAAATAGTGATGATAAAAATTATTGCTTAGCAAAATTAAAAGGTCAAAGGAGCTATTGCTACCAAATAAAAGCTTCTGATAAGAAAAATGAATGCTTAACCTTTATCAATAATTAATGATGAAAGCTATTTTACAAAAAAGGAAATAAAAGATGAAAAAAGCGGTTCTTTTGATGATTTCTTTGATTTTGATTGGATGTGCTCATCAAAATATCTCTGCCAACAAATTCTTTGCCGAAACCTGCAATACAGCATCATCAATCTGCAAAAGGAATTATAGTGTATTGGCAGAAGAATTTGAAAAATTTAATGCTGCTGGTGGGGCTTTTATTCTGGTAAATCTTAAAAACAATGAAGTTTTGAATTCTGCATCCATCAGTATTTTGGAAAATTTTAATTACAATCAGGGTTATTCCTATACTCCAAACAATGTGATGAAACTGCTAAAAAAAGAGAGATTAGCGACACCACAGCAGTTTATCCAAGATTATGCAACTTTCATCAAATCTGCTACAAAAGAGGATTTAAAGAAGTTAAGAAATAATGTACTTACAGGAACTGCCAGACAAATAAACATTGATGGTATCAGTATTTATGGTCTGACCGCTACCGATTATAAGTTGGACAACCCAGATGAAGTTATTACAACATTCCTCGGGCATTTCAGCTATCAAGGACAAGAATATATTCTCATTACCTTATTGGATGCTCCCAAAGGAATAAAATCTACTTTGGGGTTTAACAGTTCTGGTTGGAACGCCACAGAATTAGCAAGAAAAATTGTTGAATCTGTTATTTTGAATACGAATCTAACTGTTTCCTCATCAGTTTGAAGGTGTGGTCTATATCTTCTCTCATTTCTCCTTGACTAAACACACATCCCAAGCAGCCGAGAATAGAATCACATCGCTTGCATTTTCTCTCAATAATTTGAGAAATCGCTTCTAAATGCCTTATAATTTCGGCATCTTCTTGTTCTCTTAATGACTTCAAATTTTCATTAGTCATTTTGTTTCTCTTCATTTTTTAAATAGCTATACACAGTCGGTCGGGTAATTTTGAACTGTTTGGCTATGCGAGCTATCGGCATTCCCTGTTTGTGGAGCATATTTAATTCAGTCACTTGCTCATCGGTAAGCTTATTTTTGCCACCTCTATATTTCCCCTTTGCCTTGGCAACGGCAATACCTTCTCTTTGTCGTTCCAATAAAATAGAACGTTCCAATTCTGCCACAGCCCCCAACATCGTCATCATCATTTTTTGATAAGGGTCTTGTTTTCCATCCCCTTTGAAAGTCAAATTTTCTTTATGAAAGACAATAGTTGCTCCTTTGGAAGTCATTTCTTCAACAAGGTTTAACAAATCACGAGTATTTCTCGCTAGACGACTCATTTCGTGAATATTAATGATGTCCCCAGAACGGATATTGGACAACATTGCTTGCAATTGTGGGCGATTGGTATCTTTCCCACTAATCTTTTCTTCATATACCCTATCACAAACAACATCTCGTAACTGTCGTTCAGTATTTTGCTCAATTGTGGAAACTCGTATATAGTTAAAAATCATTACTTAATCTCAAAATGTAAAATCTATATTTAAGAATATATTTTACATATGTAAAATTGTCAAGTAAAATGATTTAGATTTTACACTTTTATAAATGTAAAATTAGGGTATAGTCGGATTTTATATAAATTAATTCCGCAATTATACACTAATGAAGTACTTTCTCCAAATTATTAAAAAGTTTTTCTTCAAAACTATCAAATCTTTTTCTAATTTTTGCTGATTCATTTGGGTTGTCATCTATATGCTCATAATATTCAATAATATTATGAGTAGAACCATAATCACTTGCTAAACGACCTTTATCAGAAAATGCATTATATTCAAATTTTGATAATAATCTATCAAAACCTAACACATCAGCTTCTGAAACACCTTCAATTTTCGCAATATGATATTTATAAATTAGGTTAAAAGCTCCAAAGTATTTAACTAAATGATACTTTAACAGATTATACACAAAATTTGAGGTATTGTTTATTGCATCATCAAGCGACATTCCTCGCTTATTAACGTTATATTCTACCAACCCATTAAAACCCTTGTCTAGATATGCCGCAACAACATATGTAAGAAGAGAATGATTCCACTCCCCATCTTTTCCTTTATATTCAATCATATATCTCAAATCTTTTGATTTGACGATTGGTAATATTATATCCAACACAATTTGAAATCCATCATAGTTTATAGCATTTGCTTGCGTTTTAAGGATACACTTTTTTATTTCTGTTAATGCAAATAAATCAAAATTAAGCCTTTTTAATGAATCAAATATTTTAATTTTATCTTCACAATTAATCACTTTAAAGCATTCAAAAATATAATTTGGCAATTCAGATTGTTTAATTTTCTGTTCCAAATCTTCTTTTTTTATTTTATCTTTATCAGACAGAAAATCCTTCTCCGTATAAAATAAATCTATATCATCTTTTTCTGATTGAATATCATAATTCTTGTGTTTTATCGCTTCTTCTTCATCTTCAAGAATTGAATTAAAAGCCTTATCACTAGCAAACACTCGTCCTGTATAATGCTGCAAAAACCGTCCAGCTCTGCCTGCAATATTCTTTGCATCAAATTTACGTAAAGATTTATTCCCTTTTTTTGCAAGTGTTACAACAAGATTTTTCGCCGAAGTATTAACACCTTCTGTGATAGTCGTTGTGCTAATGAGAATATCAATATAGCCATCATTAAAAAGTTTAATGATTTCTTTTTGAAGATATTTAGGAATCAGTCCGTGATGTATTCCAATACCTAAAAATAAAGCCTTATACAGAATCCAATCCCTACCATAGTTATTATCTATATGCTCTAAAAAATCTTTATAGGGCAAATAATTATGATTGGAATCTAATTTTCCTATAAGTTCTCTTGCATATTTATGAACAGAAGCTCTTGATGCACAATATATAATACAGTTTTCCTTATGTTGCCTTAATTCACAAACTAACTGTACTGTCCTTGCTACTTTACTTTTTTCTTCAAAGTTAATAATCCAATTATTGTCAATTTCTACGGATTTATAACCCACTATGGTTTTATATACTTTATTTACAATTTCATAATCATTATAATTTAATAGCTTTATGCCATTGCGTTCCAAAAAACAATAAAATGAATTTCTTTTTTGGGAAAGTTCAATATATGGACCAGCAAGCAAGATATCTATATTTTTTTGTAAAGCATAAAATGCTGCAAGCCTATAAGCAACATCTCTTTCATTTTCTTTTGCAATATTATCAATTATATATTCATTGTCTATTTTATAAATTTCATCAATAAACGCAAAGTCAAACGATTTTAAAAGATTTTCTTTCTCCATATAAGATAAAAAACGTTCAGGAGTAAAAATAAAAATATTTTTATCTCCATATTCTCTAATATCACTTAAAGTATGAACTTTATACTCACTAAAATCATACAAATCATTAGAAATAATTTTTTCATAATTTTCAGAAAGTAAAGCTATTGTCGGAAAAATTAGAAGTACATTATTATATTTCATCTTGTTTATAATTTCGTAGACCAAATGTGTCTTACCGAAAGAAGTACTTGCAGAAAGAAAATATCTATTAATTTGCCCAATTTTAAAATCATCAAAGATTTCTTTTTGAAATTTATGCAACTTCGTCTTTGGAGAAGTATAAAGCGTATCTTCATAAAGAAGACAAGCTACCGTATTCAAATCTATATCTTCAATTGATAATTGAGGATTAAAAGTCTTTAAAAGGTCATAAAAGTGAGGAATACCTATAATAGATGCTATATATTTCAAAAATTTTAAATCACTTTCAGATAATGTTTCATTTTTGAAATCATCAAAATAATCACAAACATCTTTAATTAGCTCATAATCTTTTAAGCTTCCATCACGATACTTATTTATCTTTTTTATTAAATTACAGGCTTTTTGCTCTTTATGCATTTAATAACCTCATCTTTAATAGTGTTTACACTTTTTATTGGAATTATCATAAAAAAGATTTTATAATCAATTGACAGTGAGATTTTAGGAGAAATTTCATTATATTTCGTTACTAAATAATTAAGCATTTTTTTAATATTATTATCATAATTATCATTGCCGTCATAAACTATTAATACAGGATAAACTAATGATACATTATATTCCTGCAATTTATCAGCAATCACAATTTTAGGATTTTCCCTAAAATCATCTAATATTTTTTCAATTACACTACCTTGTAAATTTAAATTTCTTTTGTGATTTTCAAATGCTAATATATTACTTCTTAAATAATCATCGGAGATAGTTAAAGACAATTTCTTAATGATTTCACATATAGATCGATGGTATTTAGTCCTAAATTTAGCTTCCCCAAACCAAAGCTGAACTTTATCACCATATTGTATTAAATGATACGAATCAAACCCAGTAACTTCACTTTTAGAAGTTGGACAATAAAAATATCCTCTTGCAATTAACACATCTGTTTTAAAAAGTGCACATAAAATACTATGAAGCAGTACTTCACCAAAAAAACCGTGAGACTTATTAGGATTCTCCCTTATTTTAGTCTGCAAAGCAATATCCATTGATTTATTATAATCATTTTTATCAATATCAAATTCATTCAAAGAATATTCAATAATTGAATTATAAATTATATCAATCAGACTATCATCACTAACGACATTATAGCATTTATCTTTATGAGTAGATAATGGTGTTTTCTCTAACCCCTTTTCTTCACAAGGAAGCTCATATTCTAAAATAATTGTATTTTTAACTAATTCTTTTAATATATCTCTCATAGCTTGCTTTCTGGTTACTAATTATCAGCCCAAAATCTCCTTAATCACCTGATGCATATTGGTATAAGGACAACCATTTTCTTCTAATGCCAACCTATCCGCATTAGCTATTGCGGCATCTAAATTGTCTTTCAAATCTTCAAAAATGTTCTTTTTTGCTTTTAATTGTTTCACTGAATGCTGGGTTTGAAACTTCTTATTATATTCAGCTCTAAATGTTTCGCAGCATTCTTGGGCATCCTTAAAAGGCTGACTGGTTTTCTTCAAATGCAATAAAAGCCAATATTCATAACAAGGAACCGAAACAGCATCTACAAAACCTGCTTTTCTACAACGTTGAACGACCCGATTAAATTTTTCATCATCACAATCATCTTTATCAAAAAGACAATAAATTTGTACGATTCCCTCATCTTTAAATAGTTTTTGCTTTTCTTTTGCACTTCTTAAAACATTTTCAGGGCTTGTCCCATCTGCTTCTTCGGCTTTAATATTAATACCTTTGGCTCTCCCCAATCCCTGCATATAGTATTTTGAAGATTTACTGTCCTCACAAATAAACAGATGCAAGGGACGTAATTGTTTATTCCTTTGAGTCCTTGCCATCGTTTAGTCTCCATTTATATTGGGAATAGCACCAAAGATGCCATACATATATTCATTGTAAAAAGCACCTTTTTTTCTTTTGATTTGTTTGAAATCACTCAAAGAATATAAATCGCTGGAATAGCTATTTTCCTTGGACACAAACCAAATTTGGTCTCTGGTCAGATGCTCTCCATCCATCAAATAGTGGGCGTGAGAAGTGAAGATAAGCTGTGCTCCTTTCGGATTTGTTTCGGGATTATTAAATAAGCTAACTAAGTATTTTACCAAATGAGGATGTAAGGATTTATCAAGCTCATCAATAAAAAGTATTTTACCATTTTCCAATACAGGTAATACATCATCAGATAAAGCCAATAAAATAATTGTTCCTTCTGATTCCTCTTCTTCAAAATTGAATGCAACTTCTTTTCCATTTTCACTTTTATGTATGGAAAAAAGCCCATCTCTGTTAGAAACTAATCTATCAATATGAATATCCGCCTTGTTCAAAAACTTTGTTTTTTCTTCTAAATCAAGGTCTCTTTTGGTGATATCACTTCTTAAATTTAATTCATACGGAATTGAAAGAATTGCAATATCCATAACTATCCAATTATAGATATTCAATATATGTGGGTCTTGAATATTTCTATTATTCACCAATTCACTAATCAAAAGCCTGTTTTTTAAGGTTTGCTTTGCAAATTCTTTATCCAAACCATATGGACTAACAAAATCTTTTAATGTCCGCTTGAATAGACACTTTTCTCTTTTATCTTCTGAAAGTTCAGTATAAAAAGCTTCTTCCCTCACAATTTCAGTATTATTTAATTCTATAAAATATCTGTAAACTATTCCATTTTTAATAAATTCACATTCAAATTTTGAATTTTTTTGTTCATCATAAAGCTTATATGTGGGAAGTTCCATTGATTCATTTAATCTTTTTAAATAGCTACTTTCCATTAAATGCTGAAAATAGTTCATTGCTTCAATGAAATTAGACTTACCAGAAGCATTAGCTCCAAAAATTGCTGATGTTCTATAAACACAAGGTGCTTTTTTATAGCCAGTTTCAATAGCATTGCTAATGGAACCATTATTAGTTAATGGTTCCATTGAAAATTCAGCCTCATCTTTAAAGCTTTTATAATTACTAAACTTGAAGTTTATCAGCATGTAATCACCATTCTTTGCTTAAAATTCACACAGATTTATAGATAATATAAATAACACTTCAAAATAAGTCAACAAATACTTTATCTTGTTACCCAATGCCAATTTTAGAAAACACCCAATATTGGCAAAAATCTAAAATAGAAATTGATTTTTGCATCTTCTGATACTATATTCTATTTTAGAAAATGTCTAATATTGGTAATTTTCTAAAATGAGAGGATAATATGGAAGTAAAAAGAGAATATTATTTAAACCAATTAATATCCCATAAACACAATGGACTGATTAAAATTATCAGCGGCATCAGAAGATGTGGCAAATCTTATCTGCTTTCCGAATTATTCAGAAAGCACTTGTTGGCAGAAGGTGTTAAAGAAGACCATATTATTCATATAGCCCTTGATGATTATGAAAAAAAACAATATCGCAATCCTGATAATTGCTATCAGTATGTCAAATCCAGCATAAAAGATGATGAAATGTATTATCTGTTACTTGATGAAGTGCAAATGATGGATAGCTTTGAAGATGTTTTAAATGGGTTTCTGCATATTAAAAATTTAGATGTTTATGTAACAGGCAGCAATTCAAAGTTCCTTTCTTCTGATGTTGTAACAGAATTCCGTGGCAGAGGAGATGAAATCAGAGTCTATCCATTCAGTTTTGCCGAATTCTATTCTGCTGTCGGTGGAGATTGGAGCGATGCTTGGCGAGAATATTATACCTATGGTGGAATGCCTTTAATATTATCAAAAAAAACAGATGAAGAAAAAGCCAAATATTTACAAGATTTATTCAAAGAAACCTATATCAGGGATATTGAAGAACGAAATAAAATTAAAAACAATGACGAACTGGAAGAATTGGTAAATGTCCTTGCTTCTGGAATTGGCTGTTTAACTAATCCTCAAAAATTAGTCAGCACTTTTAATAGTGTGAAACATATTGATATTTCCCTGCCCACAATTAAGCAGTATTTGGACTACTTGCAGGATTCGTTCATTATCAACAAAGTTTTACGATATGATATAAAAGGCAAAAAATATATCAGCACGCCCTCAAAATACTATTTCACCGATATTGGATTGCGAAATGCCAGACTTAATTTTCGCCAACAGGAAGAAACACACATTATGGAAAATATTATCTATAATGAACTGAATATCAGAGGCTATGAAGTAGATGTTGGTGAAATCGGAATTTTAGAAAAAAATGGAACAGGATACACAGAGAAAAAGATTGAAGTTGATTTTGTAGCAAGTAAAGGCAGCAAAAAATATTACATTCAATCAGCTCTGATAATGCCTACCGAAGAAAAGAAAGCCCAAGAAGAAAGGCCATTGCTTAAAATTGCCGATTCGTTTAAGAAAATTATTATCGTTAAGGACAATATCAAACCCTATCACGATGATAATGGAATTGGTTTCATCGGCTTAAAAGATTTCTTATTAGATATGAACAGTCTTGATTTCTAAAAGCCTTCTTACGCAATAAAATCTAACTAATACCAAATTAAATTGATACATTCTTAATGGCTATTATTTACTGCTCCACCACGTGAAAGCGGCCAATCCTGCTAACAACAGTGACTGTATTAAATTTCCGATAACAGTTTCTTTTGCTCTATAATTATATTTTATAGTTTTAATTATACTGTCCGTTGCTATCAATGAGGCCACAAAAGATACGCTCATAAATATAAAAGGCGTGAGAACTAATTTAACATTTTTATCTAAATAACATTTAGAAATAAAATTTAAGCAAAAGTAAATTAGGCAACCAGTAAAAATCCATATAATGGCTAAAATAAAAAAAGAAACACATTTAGATATATCGTTGCTAATTTGGCTGGTTTCTTTTACAGGAGCTTCCTTTTCTTTTGTTTCCATATCTATCATTTCCCCTCGCTATGCAATTTTTTATATTGCGTTATTCTAAACCAATAAAATTTTAAAACAACTCCAAATAAGAAGATTAAATAAAATGACGTTTTGCTTATTTTGAAAAATGTGTTATAGAGTCATTTATAGTAGATGTTTCCGTAATGATAGAGTTCAGCAATTCATCAACTCTGGTGCACCATAAAAAGACCTCCTTTACGGAGGTTTTTTTTACGGTGAATCAACATTGTTGTGAGCCCGAGACGGCTAACCGCAACGGCTGCCTGCAATATTTTGGGCCGAAACGAGGTTAGTTTTGTGGCGCACGCAAAACTCATACAGATAAATATTTTCGCTAACCTCCTTTAAACTGCTGGAAAAATAATTAATCCTATATTATAATAAACTATATCCATCACATAAGGAGGGTCTCATGGAGACAAACACCACCGTTGAAAACCTTCGTGCCGAGCATGCGCGTCTTGACGCCATAATCCGCGAAGAAGAGAGCCACATCTGGAAAAATCTGATCAGAATAGAAGAGTTAAAACGGGAGAAACTCCGTAAAAAAGATGAGATACTGCGCCACTCTTTGCAGAATCAATAAAATTTCTTTCTCCTTAACGGCTTCTCCGGTATCTTCCGGGAAGCCGTTAATTTCCTGAGCGTTTACCAAAAACTAACTTCTGCCGTGCTAAATTCGGAACAAACACAATAATTCGGGAATTTAACCATGATTAAATTAATAACCGCAATTTTCTTAGCCTTAGGGGTCATAACTTCGGAAAGCTTTGCCGGCGTGCGTTCAATCGTCAGCGATTCCAGCAACTCCGACGTAGCCGTATCCGGCAACAGCAACGGAAACGACTACACTTACGAAGAGCCGAGTTATGATCTTGATCCCGCCGTACAATGTCAGAATTCCGGTTTTGCCCGCCGCGGCTGTCCGTCCGGATACCGCCCGATCGGCGAATGCCCTTATGACAGCAGCTATTATGCTGGGTGTTGCCTGGCCAAATATCAATATCTGGCCGAAGACTGCATCGCCGCCCACATGAAACCCAGCGCCGACAATTGCATGGGATATTATGCCTGTGAACAAATAGAAACCCCTCAATAGAATGAAAATCATCCTTAAATTGAGGGGCTGTCATATTAAATTATCTTTCTAATATCCCTTACACGGCATAAAATAAATTTTTTGAACAGTACTTCCCTGCACAACATCCCCTCCTTTAACAAAAAACAGAGGAGTATAGTGATCGCCATATTCATAATCCGTGCCATTGAGTGTTAACCTGGAAACAGGTTCTCCTGTATCTGCATTTGTTCCTCCGCTAACATAAACCCAACCGCAAGATGACGTATTCTCATCACGCCCAATTGTAATCGGATCTCTTGCGTGACTTCCTATTCCACGATTCAAACGCTTTCTTCTTGTATAATCCGGCCCCATTTTATTAATGACATCATTCGCCGTCACACAATTATACCTATTGTCAAAAGGACATTTAAGAGCCGTTCCGATACATTCCGATGTAGAAGTCAAATTATACCCTAAACTTTCACAAGAGGGAGATTGAGCACAAGACTGAGCTTGAACACTCGCTGAGGAGAAAGCTATCAATAAAGATAACATCGCTCCTGCAATTTTCACACCATTCTTTTTCATTTTCTTTCTCCTTTTGTTATTTAACCCAACATCTTAAAGCGCCATTGCACCAATAATTATCCAAATCTTTATAACCGGTAGCACAGCCGATGGTGCAATATTTCTGTGAACAGTCTTCATACTCACAAATATTCCCCACCGGACAGCTGTCCAGTTTGCATTTGTTTTCACAGGTCTTGCAATTATTGTAATACTTGACGCCGTTCATCTGACAATAGTCGCTCGGCGTAACCGGTCCGAGTTCCGTACAGGTCTGATTATAACCCGGCTTGCATTCGCAGGCGGTATATTTGGTCGTACCGTTATAGGTACAGCCGGTTCCCCGCCCCTGTTGGTTTTGCCCGGTACAGGTCTCGGTATAATTGGACGGACAGACACATTCCGAATAGTATTTTTTACCGTCTTCGGTACAGGCATCTCCGGAAACGACCTGCGGTGACACACAGCTTTCGACCGGATAAAGCGTACGGTTGCAGATACAGCGATATTTGCCGCCGCAGCCGTCTGAACTTAATTCATTCGGATACGGACTGCTGTTGGCGGTACTGACCATCAAA
>ERZ791887.1203-NODE-1203-length-18960-cov-5.771383_pt1 | contig 18960 bp, 15 predicted proteins | sample MGYA00510157_ERZ791887 | MGnify/ENA primary metagenome ERZ791887 (study PRJEB30046, sample SAMN00792112) | human gut metagenome | study: EMG produced TPA metagenomics assembly of the A metagenome-wide association study of gut microbiota in type 2... | reverse complement strand
GAACGAAAAATCTGCTATGCTCGATGCCATGTTTTAGAATCGAATTAGTATGAGTACGCAAACAACAAAGGAGCAGAAATTACCATGAACAAGCAATGGAATTGGAAAACGGTTCTTCAGCACGAGCAGGCCATCGTGTGGACGCAGATTGTGCTGGGCTGCATCATCGGCGGCGCGGCGTATCCGCTGTTTCTCACGCCCTGCAACATCGCGCCCGGCGGCTTGACTGGCGTCGGCATGATTTTGAACTACCTCTTCCAGTTCCCCATCGGCACAACTGCGCTGGTGCTGAATATCCCGCTGTTTATCATGGGCTATCGCAGTATGGGGCATGTGTTCGTTGTCCGCTCGCTGGTGGCGACGGTGCTGTTTTCCCTGGCGATTGATATTCTGAAGCTGCAGCCGCTGACGAGCGACCCCATGCTTGGCGCGATTTTCGGCGGTGCGCTGATGGGCGTCGGCTTGGGACTGATTCTCCGTGGCGGCGCGACGACCGGCGGCACGGATATGCTGGCGAAAATGGTGCATCAAAAGCTGCCTTTTATTTCGACCGGTATGTTTCTGATGATCATCGACTGCGTTGTGGTGATTTTTGCCGCCGTCTGCATCGGCACGACTGAAGCGCTGTTTGCGCTGGTATGTATTTTCATCAACGGCAAAGTGATTGACATGGTGATGCTGGGCTTGTCGAAGAACAAAGCGTGCTTTGTGATGAGTGACAAGTGGGCGGAAATTTCGCATCAGGTGCTGCACGACATGGACAGAGGGGCCACGCAGCTGTCGGCGCGTGGGGCGTATTCGGGCAAGGAACGCCCCGTGCTGCTGTGCGTCCTGCCGCCGCAGGAGGTTGCGCGGTTTAAGGAGATTGTGCGGAAAGAGGATGACCGGGCGTTTATGTTCATCACCGAAGCGCATGAGGCGCTGGGGGAGGGCTTTGATAGGCTGGCGGAAAAAGACTGATTCTAATTGGAAATAAACAATTAAAAATTAGCATGCTTTTTCCGGCACAGAAGCGTAAAGCGTTTTGATTTTGTCCAAGCAGCTTTATCGCGGCGGATGAGGTCGTTTCTTCATGAAAGTCCTTTCGATGGGCAATTTCGGCGCGAAAAAGTCATTTTGTGGTACTTTCCGTTTGACAAATCATCACACTTGTCGTATACTATATTGTGTGTCATCCTGACGGTGACCAAAAGAAACAGAAGCTCGCACACAGGGGAAGGAGAAACATCAGCCGCCCCTGCTGTCCTATCTGGAAAGGAATGAAACGGACAATGGCGTTGCGGAAAAAGGTGGTTTGCCTGCTGGCAATGGCGCTGGCACTGCTGATGCTCTGCAGTACGGCAATGGCGGACAATTTCAGTTTCCTTCCGTCGCGGACGGAGAACGGCAAGGAGTACCTTGCGCACCCTTCGTCGGAATTGACGACGATTCTGCTCATCGGCTATGACCACTACGCAAACGGTCAGATTGAGGAAGAGCCGAGCCAGTATCACCTTGGCGGGCAGTCGGACTTTCTTTTGCTGCTGGTGATTGACCATAAGAATCAGCAGATTCACCAATTGCAGTTTGACCGCGACACGATGACCCCCATCAAGCTTGTTGCGACCAACGGCAAGGACGCGGGGACGCGCCGCCTGCAGCTGTGCTTGGCGCACGCCTACGGCAGGACGCGCGAGGAGAACAATCAAAACACCATCTGGGCAGTGGAAAAGCTGCTGGGCATTGAGAAGGCGGATGACGGCGCGGAGATTGACTATTACATCAGCATGGATATCTCCGGCATCAACAAGCTTAATGAGCTGGTCGGCGGGGTGACCGTCACGATTCCCAACGATGACCTGCTTGCCCTCGACCCTACGCTCAAGGGTGGCGAGACCATCAAGCTGACCGGGATGCAGGCAGAATACTTCACCCGCACCCGCTATGATACCGCCGAACCGACGAATGAAGCCCGCATGGCACGCCAGCGCATCTATTTGAACAGCCTCGAAACGCTGCTGGAGGAGAAGATTCGCGCGAACGTGAATTACGTCAACACGCTGCTGAACGAAATGGGCATGATTTTCGACCGGACGACAACGCTGGATTCCGGCTTCGGCTTTACCACTGACGATGCGACCGGTACGGCGATTACCGACACAACCGACCACTACCTGATGGCGAACGTGAGCATCGATAACCTGGCGCTGCTGGCAAGCCGTGTGATGGACTACGAGGTGCTGGACGTGGAGACGCTGAACGGCGTGCACTCGCTGGGCAGCGACGAGCACATCCACTTTGACCTCTACGAGAACGAGGCACTCAACTGGACGCTGAAGACCTTCTACACGGAGGCAGCCGGAAACTAACGTAGTGCAAGTACTTTTTTGAAAGAACAATAGGAGGACACCATGGCTTCTGAACATCAGGCGATTTCGCAGAATCAGGTGGAACAGGAAGAAACAACCATTGACTTGGCAGAACTGTTCTACCGCCTGCTGGATAAGGCGAAGTTCATCATCGTTGCGGCACTGCTGGGCGCGATTATTGCCTTCTGCGTGACGAAATTCTTTATGACGCCCATGTATCAGGCGTCGGCAAAGCTGTATGTGCTCAACAGCAGCGGCACCTCCCTCAATCTGTCGCAGATTCAGCTGAGCAGTTCGCTGGCGTCGGACTATGTGCAGGTGTTCGACAACTGGCATGTGCATGAAATGGTCAAGCGCCGCCTGAACCTCGAGTACACCTATGCACAGATGGGAAAAATGATTTCCGTGGAAAACCCGGCCAACACGCGTATTTTGAAGGTGACGGTACAGAGCGACGATCCGCAGGAAGCTGCGGACATGGCGCTGACGTATGTGCAGGTGGCGCGCGAGTTTATCGCTGCGAAGATGGACATGGATATGCCTACCATCTTTGAAGAGCCGCAGCTGCCCACGCGCCCCTATTCGCCCAGCACGATGAAGAACACGGTGCTTGGCTTTCTGCTGGGTCTGCTGCTGATGTGCGGCATCGTGGTCGTGCAGTTCCTTGCGGATGACCGCGTCCGCAACGCCGACAAGCTGGAGAAGCAGCTGGGTCTGGCAACCATCGGCATGATGCCTGTGCAGAGCTACGATTTGTCCCGCGAGCATAAGAACGGCAAGGAGGGGAAGTAAACCATGAAGAAGGCAATCATTCATCAGCACTATCCCCTTGATTATGCGGGAGAAGAGGCGCTGAACTCCATCTGCACGAACCTTGCCTTCATCGGCACGGATAAGCGCAAAATTGTGATCACCAGCAACTCTCAGAGCGAGGGCAAGAGCTGGATGACCATGCACATCGCTGAAAACATGGCGCGCCGTGGCCGCCACGTTGTGCTGGTGGACGCGGATATGCGCCGCTCCTTCATGGTGCAGCGCTATAAGCTGGAACTGGAAGGCGAAGGGCTGGGCTTGGCGCATTTCCTCGCCGGACAGTGCGATTTGAACGATGTTGTCTACGAGTCGGATGTGTACGGCATGTGCCTGATTCCGGCGGGGCGCGACGTGGTGAATCCCATCAACCTGATTGACTCGTCGTACTTTGAGCAGATGCTGGAGGCGCTGGCACAGTCCTTCGACATGGTGATTGTGGACGCGCCGCCGGTTGGCATGGTGATTGACGCGGCGGAAATCGCGGCCTTCTGCGACGGCAGCGTGCTGGTGCTGGAGTATAACCACACCCGCCTGCGCGAAGTGGCGGAATGCAAACGGCAGATGGAAAAATCCGGTACGCCGGTGCTGGGCTGCATCATCAACAAAGTCAACTTCAACGCGCTGAGTGCAAAGCGATATTACAACAAAAACTATTACAGCCACTACACGAAAGGCTACTACAAGCACGACGACAAGGACAGCCAAGCCAAGGCGTAATGGCATAATACGATTTCCAGATTCACCTGCGCCATCTGCTTGCGCATTTTATAAATTCATTAAAATCAGGAAAAGCGATATCATGTTCGTTGACATTCATCACCATCTCATCTACGGTGTAGACGACGGCGCGCAAACGTGGGAGGATACGCAGAAGATGATTCTGCGCGCCGTGGACGAGGGCATCACCGACATCGTATGCACCTCCCACGCGACACCGGGCATTACCCCTTTCCCGACGGAAAAGTACCTTGCGCATTTCGCACAGGCACAGCAGTGGTGCATAGACCATCAGCTGCCCGTGACGCTGCATACCGGCTGCGAAATCCTCTATACCGATGCCAGCCCGCATCTGCTCAAAGAGGGTCACTATCCGTCATTGGCGGAAACGTGGACAGTGCTGGTGGAGTTCTCCGGCGACGTGCCGTACAGCCGCATGTGCGAGGCAGCGCGGCTCTTTGGCAATGCGGGATTCACGGTCATCTTCGCGCATGTGGAGCGCTTTGACCCGATGCGCAACTTCAAGCACGTCCGTGAGCTGCGCGAGGAATACGGCGTGTATATGCAGATGAACGCGAACACGGTGCTGATGAAGAAGGGCTTTTTCGCCGACCGATGGACGCGCAAGATGCTTGATGAGGGCTACATTGACTGCATTGCGACTGACGCGCACAACACGACGTCGCGTCCCTGCCGGATGCGGGAGTGCTTCGAGAAGCTGAAAGCGTCCTATGGCGTGGAGGCGGCGGAAGAACTCTGCGGCGGCTTCCAAAGAAGGCTGCTGAACCTGTAAAATCGCAAAATAAGACGGCTTCCAGTCCCGTGACTTTGGGATTGGAAGCCATCTTTGCGCTATCATTCTTTGGGCAGCATCGCCGCACTGCGCACGGGCTTGTCCAGCCGCAACTCGATATACTGCCGCATCAGGCGGTACGGCGCCATCATCTCTGGCGAATCCACCCATCCGGCGGAACCCGTCGTCAGCATCGTCCGCAGCCAGTTCACCTGCGCCGCCGAAATCGGCACATGAACGGGCAGGCGGCAGTCGCGGCAGACCAGCCCACCCTCGGTCAGGTCGAACCACGTCGATTCGCCGTCCGCAATCCGCCGCTGACAGTGGACGCAGTGGTGCAGGCGCGGCACGAATCCCTCGCTCTGCGACAGGTGCAGCAGAAAGCCGGTCAGCAGCGGCCGCCATGGCTGCTCGGAGAAGGTCAGGCGCGACAGCGTGTGCAGCAGGAGCATGAAGGTTTCCTGCGCGGGGATGCCGGGCTGGATGACGTTCTCAACAACGCCGAGGAGGTACGTTCCGACGGCCAAGCGGTCGAAATCAGCGCGCAGGGGATAGAACGTCTCCATCAGGTTCGCGCTGATGACGGTAAGGTGATTGCCGCGCTCGTACAGCTCGAAATCGCCCAAGGCGAACAGCTCGCTGGCGTTGAGAATAGGGGAGCGCGGTTTGCGGCATCCGCGGGCAAGCGCCTCAATGCGCCCCTTCGTCGGGCTGAAGAGGGTCAGCATCCGGTCGTTGTCGCGGTAATTGGCGTAGCGGAGGACAATCGCGGTGTGTTCGGTCTGTTTCATAGCATCTTACCCAAAAGGCTGCGCACAGTCGCCCATGCGCAGCCTTTGCTTATTTGCTTACTCGTTCGGAATCAGGGTCGCGAAGTAAATGCAGTCACCCACCTCGCGGCGCTTCGGGTTCGAGGGAGAGTTAATCTTCTCGTTGTTCAGCACCACGGTGCAGGAGGAACCGCCATCGAGGTTGTAGGCGTTCTGCAAGCCGAACGCGCCCGCCAGCTTTGCCGCGCCCCACAGGTCAAAACCGATGGACTTCGGGCTTTGGCTTTCCGGACCTTCTGTGCAAAGGATGACGAACTCCATCGGGGTAATCTGTCCGAAAATCATGCGCTGCGCCAGCGTCTTGGGGCCGTTGTCCATGCGGGAGTCGAACTCGTCGCGGACAACGCCGTCAATCACAAGTCCGGGGCCGAAGCAGAACGTGTGGGCGACCGTGCCGCCGTTTTCCAGATAATCCTGCCATTTTTGATGCGTCGTGCCCTGAATGATGTGCATACCGCCTTCTGTGTCGATAATCATCGTGTCGCGGTATTCGCGGGGCAGTTCACGCAGACGGTGCGTGTTGCGATAGACGATTCCTTCAGAATGGTAGATGAAGTAGTCGCCGTTGATGGCGAGGACGGCGTTATTCTGCTTTGCCATGCGTTCGACGCGCACGGTGTTCTTGGACGGGTAGGGGAACGCCAGCGCAGTGCGAATCTGCGTTGGGTCGGTGATTTTGACGTACACCGCCATGACGGTCGTCGTGCCCTCGCCGGGTTCATCAACACGCTCGATGTCCTGCGTCCAGTAGGACGTTTCGACGCGAATATCCAGCGAATCGTCGTGATAGCCGCCCTGATCGGGCAGATAGCAGTCCGGATTCGGCAGATACGGCGCGGCAAGGAGTTTTCTGCCCGTGCTGTCCAGCCAAGGAAGCGGTTCGTAGGTCGTTTCCTCCGCCAGCGCAGGGCAAAGCATCGCCAGCAGCGCACACGCGGCGATGAGTTTCCGCAGATATTTCATTTGTCTATTCCTTTCCGTAGAGGGGGGGAAGGCGCAAGGGGCGCTGCCCCTTGACCCTGCCAAAGGGTCTTCGACCCTCTGGACTCCCGTTCGCGCGATTGAGTTGAACGCGACTGCATACAGTGTCCGCGTGTTTATGAGGGAAACGGGCGAAATTAGAAGCGCATCCGCTCCTCGATGTAGCTCCGCAGATCCTTCAGCGCCACGCGCTCCTGCAGCATGGTGTCGCGGTCGCGAACCGTGACCGACTGCGTCGCTTCGGTGTCGAAGTCCACGCAGATCGTGAACGGCGTGCCGATTTCGTCCTGACGGCGATAGCGCTTGCCAATCGAACCCGTCTCGTCGTAATCCACCGGGAAATACTTCGCCAAATCCGCGTGGATTTCGCTCGCCAGCGTGCCCAGCTTGTTCTTTTGCAGCGGCAGAACGGCAGCCTTGTAGGGCGCCAGCGCCGGATGCAGGTGCAGCACTGTGCGCACGTCGCCGCCCTCCAGCTCCTGCTCTTCGTAGGCATTGCACAGGAACGCCAGCACCATGCGGTCAACGCCCAGCGACGGCTCGATGCAGTAGGGGATGTAGCGCTCGTTCGTCATCGGGTCGAGGTATTCCAGCGACTTGCCGGAATGGTTTTGATGCTGCGTCAGGTCATAATCCGTGCGGTCGGCGATGCCCCAGAGTTCACCCCAGCCGAACGGGAACAGGAACTCGAAGTCCGTCGTCGCCTTGGAGTAGAACGCCAGCTTCTCCGGCTCATGGTCGCGCAGGCGCAGGCTGTCCTCCTTGATGCCCAGCGAAAGCAGCCACTGCTTGCAGAACGAACGCCAGTAGTCGAACCACTGCAAATCCTCGCCGGGCTTGCAGAAGAATTCCAGCTCCATCTGCTCAAATTCGCGGACACGGAAGATGAAGTTGCCGGGGGTGATTTCGTTGCGGAAGGATTTACCAATCTGCGCGATGCCCGCCGGAAGCTTCTTGCGCATGGAGCGCATGACGTTGGCGAAGTTGACGAAGATGCCCTGCGCGGTTTCCGGGCGCAGATAAATCTCGTTCTCCGGCGTTTCCATCACGCCCGCGTGGGTCTTGAACATCAGGTTGAACTGGCGGATGCCGGTGAAATCCTTCTTGCCGCACTTCGGGCAGACGATGTCGTGCTCGGCAATGTACTTCTCCAGCTCAGCGTTCGTCCAGCCGTCGCCGGTTTCCGCGCCGCCGGTGAAGTCCTCAATCAGCTTGTCTGCACGGTAGCGCGCCTTGCACGCCTTGCAGTCCATCAGCGGGTCGTTGAAGCCGCCGACGTGACCCGACGCCACCCACACTTCGCGGTTCATCAGAATAGCGCAGTCAAGCCCCACGTTGTACTTGCTTTCCTGCACAAATTTCTGCCACCACGCCTTTTTCACGTTGTTCTTGAATTCCACACCCAGCGGGCCGTAGTCCCATGTATTTGCCAAACCGCCGTACAGTTCGCTTCCGGCAAAAATCAGACCGCGGTTTTTGCACAGCGCAACCAGTTTGTCCATCGTCAAATCAGCCATCGTGATTTCCTCCTGAAAAAGTGAGAATCTAACAAATGTAATGATAGGCGCAAACGCTCACTTTGTCAAGGCTGGAACGCATTTTTTCCTCCGAAAACGCTGATTTTCCGTGCTGAAATCTGCTGATTTTCCCGCAAACGATATTTTTCGCAAATTTCCCGAAAAAAATTTCATTTTCCCTCTTGCATTTTCCGAAAAAGTGTGCTATTATATCAATGTTGTCAGTGCGATTCACTCGCCGGCACACGGATGCTGATATAGCTCAGTTGGTAGAGCGCATCCTTGGTAAGGATGAGGTCACCAGTTCAAATCTGGTTATCAGCTCCATAAGCCTTGCATTTTGCAGGGCTTTTTTCGTGTTTTGGGGCGGAATTTTGCATTTTTAAGCAGCACACCATGCAGTCTTGACATTTTCCTGACCTCATCCCTATTTTTCTGCACCTGCCGCTTCCTTGACGGTGAATTTGCCCCCCAAAAAAGCAAGGTGCGCAGGTCTGACAATCGCCTGCGCACCGCAAGGTTCACTTATTTTCCTCCACTTCTACCGTCTGTACCGACTCCTTCTCCCGCCACGTCTCTTCCTTCACCAGCGTCGCGAACCAAATGCAATCCCCAACCATGCGGTTCTTGTGGCTCGACGGCGAGTTAATCTTCTGATTATTCAGCGCAATCGTGCTCGATGAGCCGCCGTCGAGGTTGTATGCGTTGTCCAGCCCAAACTGCACGCACAGGTTCGCCATCTGCACAAGGTCGAAGCCGACGGATTTCGGGGCGGTGCTTTCCGGCCCCTCGTTCGTCAGTATCAGGTATTCCAGCTTGCCGATCTGCCCGATGACCATCCGCTGGGCTTTCTTGGCTTTGCCGTTGTCGATGGTCACGTCATCAAGGTTTGTGAGCGGAACGCCGTCCACCACCAGCGCAGGGCCGAAGCAGAAGGCGTGCAGAACGGTGCCGCCGCCGGCAATGTACTCGTCCCACTTCGACTGCGTGGTGCAGGTGATGAGGTGGAAGTCGCCATTTTCGTCCACAATCAGCTCGTCGCGGCCCTTATGCGGACGCATCCGCAGCGTCTGACCGTTGCGGACGACGATGCCTTGCTCATGGTAGAGGCAGTAGTCGCCGTCGATGCCCATGACGGCGTTGAAGCGCTTCGTCATGTCGTTGACGTGGCGCGCCTGCTTCGACGGGTACTTGTTCGCGAAGCCTGTGCGGAATTGGCTTACGTCAGTCAGCTTCACGCGCGCGGACATGACGGTCGTTGTGCCTTCGCCGGGTGCATCAACCTGCTGCAAATCCTGCGTCCAGTAGGTGACGTTAATCTGGATGTCGATGGAATCATCATGGTAGCCGCCGTTATTGGGCAGGTAGCAATCCGGGTTCGGCAGGTTGGGGGAAACCTTGATATCCCACGGAATTGGCTCAAAATCAGGCGCATCCTCCGCCAAAGCGGGTACAATCAGCAGCGCGCAGAGCAAAAGCGAAATCAGGCGTTTCATTCGGAAATGTACCTCCTACGGTGTTCTACTTATCAGACGAATCAAAAGGGGAAAACGTTGTCATGTACGAAAATTTAATTTTTTTGTAACAACTTTGCGGATGCGCGCCATTTCGCCCAAAAGTTGAAATTCCCTCTTGCATCAGCGCGCAAAATGGCGTATAATAAGCCTGTCAAATGACCCCGCTTGACGGGAGAAAAGCAGCTTTTGTCCTTCCAGAGAGCCGCCGGATGGTGCGAGGCGGCAGGGCGCGGGTGCTTCTTCCACTCCTGAATGGGGGCAGACGAGGAGTCTGCCGGGTTCGCCCGATACAGCGAGCATGAGTGGTCTGACGTGCGTCAGGCAAACTGGGTGGCAACGCGAGCTTCTCGTCCCGGAATTTTACGGGATGGGAAGCCTTTTTGGTTTCCGCCAAGCAAAAAAGGAGGATTTTTTCCGATGCTGGACATCAATCTGCTCCGTACCAATCCCGAATTGGTGAAGGAGAACATTCGCAAGAAGTTTCAGGACGAAAAGCTCGTCATGGTCGACGAAGTCGTCGAGATGGACAAGGAGTACCGCGCCGCGATTCAGCAGGCGGACACCCTGCGCAACCAAATTAAGGTTGCGTCCAAGCAGATTGGCATGCTGATGGGCAAGGGTCAGAAGGAAGAGGCCGAAAAGGCGAAGGAACAGGTCGCCGTTTACAAGGCGGATCTGGAGGGGCTGGCGGCGAAGGAAGACGAATTGCAGGCGGAAATCCGCAAGCGGATGCTCGTCATTCCGAACATCATTGACCCGTCTGTGCCGATTGGCAAGGATGACAGCCAGAACGTGGAAATCGAGCGCTTCGGCGAGCCCGTCGTGCCGGATTTCGAGATTCCGTATCATGTGGATATCATGGAGCGCCTGCACGGCATCGACCTTGACAGCGCCCGCAGGACCTCCGGCAACGGCTTCTATTACCTCATGGGCGATATTGCCCGCCTGCACTCCGCGATTCTGTCCTATGGCCGTGACTTCATGATCGACCGCGGCTTCACCTACTGCATCCCGCCGTACATGATCCACGGCGACGTGGTGACGGGCGTGATGAGCTTCGCCGAGATGGAGAACATGATGTACAAGATCGAGGGCGAAGACCTCTATCTGATTGGTACGTCCGAGCACTCGATGATCGGCAAGTTCATCGACACGATTCTGGACGAAAGCCAGCTGCCGCAGACGCTGACCAGCTATTCCCCCTGCTTCCGCAAGGAAGTTGGCGCGCATGGCATTGAGGAGCGCGGCGTGTACCGCATCCACCAGTTCGAGAAGCAGGAGATGATCGTCGTCTGCAAGCCGGAGGACAGCCCGATGTGGTTCAACCGCCTGTGGCAGAACACCGTTGATTTCTTCCGCTCGATGGACATCCCGGTTCGCACGCTGGAATGCTGCTCCGGCGACCTTGCTGACTTGAAGGTGAAGTCGCTGGACGTGGAAGCGTGGTCTCCGCGCCAGAAGAAGTACTTTGAGGTCGGCAGCTGCTCGAATCTGGGCGATGCGCAGGCGCGTCGCTTGAAGATTCGCGTCAAGGGCGACGACGGCCGCAAATACTTCGCGCATACGCTGAACAACACCTGTGTTGCGCCGCCGCGTATGCTGATTGCCTTCCTCGAAAACAACCTGCAGGCCGACGGCCGCGTCCGCATTCCGGAAGCGCTGCGGATGTACATGGGCGGGAAGGAATATATCGGCTGATTGGGCTGAAGGGAAAATTGCAAAGGGACGGGTGCAGGGGGGATGCAATGCTCCCTGCCCCCGTTTTTTCTTTTCCCCGCGCCCTTCTTTTCCGCCGCCCGCCCGCATACCATCCATCAGCCGAATCAACGGGCAAGGAGGCGGACAAACATGAAACTTCCCAAACTTCCGAAACTTCCATCCCTCAAATCCCTTCATCTCCCCAGCCGCATCACCATGGAACGGCTGCTCATTGTCTCCGCGGCGGCGCTTGTGGTCGTCCTCGCCGTCCGCGGCGGACAGCAGACCCAAACCGCCATGCAGCAGACCGACTTCACCCCCGATGTCAGCACCCAAACCATCGCGGACGCATCGCCGGATGTCGAAGTGACCTCTACCGTCTGCTGGTATGAGGACGGCGAGGGATATCTCGTGCCGGTCACGCGCCAGATTCCGCTGCAGGACGGCGTGGCGAAGGCGACGCTGAGCCTGATGGTGAAGTCGTCGGAAAATGACCTCGCGGCGGCGCGGATGGGGCTGCGGAACGTTATTCCAGAGGGCGTGACGTTCGATTTGGACATTTCCGGCGGCAAGGCGCGCGTGGACTTGAGCAAGGAAGCGCTGAGCTGCCAGAACGCGGAGGAAGAGCTGCTGATGGTGCAGGGGACAGCGGCGGCGCTGTGCGGATTTGACACGGTGCAGGAGGTAACGTTCCTCTTTGACGGTCAGAAGCGCTCGCAGTTGACGCACGGGACAGACGTATCCGGCGTGTTCAAGGCGGACAGCGTGAATCTGGAAATCGTGGAGACGACGGCGAACCTGACAAATGCGTCGCGGGTGCAGCTGTATTTCCCGTCGGCGGACGGGCGGCTGATGGTGCCTGTTACGCGGACGGTATTCTCCCCCGCTGACCTGACCACGGCAATGCTGGAACTGGCGAAAGGCCCGGAGAAGGACAGCGGGCTGGAAATTCCGCTGCCGAAGGACTGTGGTCTGCGGTCGGTGACGCTGAAGAACGGTGTCGCGACAATTGACTTCACAAAAGAATTTGCGTCCCTTGCGACGGCGGAGGACGCAAGCGCGGCGACAAGTCAGGCGCTCCGGGCGATTGTGTTCACGGCGAGCCAATTTCCGGGCGTGAAGAAAGTCGAGGTGCTGGTGGAAGGAAAGCCGTTTGAGGCGCAGCCGTCGGCAGTAACGACGTTCGTGAATCAGGCGGACGAAGTGATGGCGCAGTATCCGGGGCTGATTACGGTGGACTAATACTATGATTACGGTGGACTAATACTATTTCCTGCATTCGCCTGCGCCATCTGCTTGCGCCGCGAATTTGGAAATAGTATAAAAAAGGCGGGTGCGCGGAGATTCAAACTCCATGCACCCGCTTTGCGTATATCAATAATTACTTCTTGTTTCCCCCGAACAGCCCCGTGATTCCGCCCAGAATCCCGCGCGTCACCTGCCGCGTCACTTCGCGGGTCGCGGTGCTAATCGCCGTATTCTGCACGCGCCCCAGCAATGAGTCGTTCTTCCGGGCGCGCGCGGCACGTTCTTCGCGCAGTTCATCCGCGTGCTTCCGGCGTTCTTCCGCCTGGCGTTCCTTCTCGGCTTTCTCAGCCGCTTTGCGCTGCTTCTCCGCCTCGCGCTCCTGTGCCTTCGTTGTTGTCGGCGCTGCTGCGGCCTGCGCCTGAGCCGGGACGTAATTGCCCGTCGCGGGGTCAAGCTGCATCGGCATCATCTTCTGCACATACTGCCCGCTTGCCGGGTCATAGACCATCACCAGCATGTTCTGTACCTGCGGCTGCTGCACAGTCAGCACCGGGACAGGCTGCGCTTGACCTATCGGCTGCTGCTCCTGCTGATTCTGCCACGCCGGACGTGCAGGTTCGTCCGCCGCCATCCACGCGGGACGCGGCGTGCTGCCCTGTGCGGCAGGCTGTTGAACAGGCTGAGCCTGAACCATCGGCTGTGCCTGAGCCATCGGCTGGGCAGCCTCGCGCTGCACATAATGCCCTGTCTGCGGGTCGAACACGAGAAACGCGTCGGGGCGGCTGACCGTCGGCGCAGCGGTCGAAATCTGCGGCGCGGCGGCTTCTGGCGCGGGCATCTGCTCCTTCTGGAACGCACTTGCCAGCATTTCGTAGGCGGAAACGCGGTCAACCGGCGTGTCGTAAACGCCGCGGAAGGGGCTGGTCTCGATGCACTCCTGCCGCACATCGCCGTCAATGGCGTTCATGGCGCTCTGCGGAGGAAGGATGGTCGCGCGCTCGACGATGCTCGGCGCACCGTCCGCATCGAGGAAGGAAACCAGTGCTTCGCCTGTTTTGAGCGTGGTGATGGCTTCCGCCGTATCGAACGCGGGATTCGCGCGGAAGGTCATCGCAGCGGTGCGGACGGCCTTCTGGTCAAGCGGCGTGTAGGCGCGCAGAGCGTGCTGAACGCGGTTGCCGAGCTGACCCAGAATGCTCATAGGAATGTCGCAGGGGCTCTGGGTGACGAAATACACGCCGACGCCCTTGGAGCGAATCAGCCGGACGACCTGCTCCAGCGTTTCCAGCAGCGCCTTGGGGCAGTCGTCGAAGAGCAGGTGCGCCTCGTCGAAGAAGAACACCATGCGCGGCTTGTCCAAATCGCCGCATTCGGGCAGCAGCTCGTACAGCTCCGACAGCATCCACAGCAGGAAGGTCGAGTACAGCCGGGGCTTGCGGTAGAGCACGTCCGCCGCGAGGATGTTGATAACGCCGCGCCCACTTTCATCAAGCTGCATCCAGTCGGCGATGTTCAGCGCGGGTTCGCCGAAGAACGCATTGCCGCCCTCGTCCTCCAGCATGGCGACGGCGCGCTGAATCGCACCGACAGACGCCATGGACACGTTGCCGTAATCGAGCGTGTACTCCTTGGCGTGCTCACCGACGTAGGCAAGCATGACCTTCAGGTCTTTGAGGTCGAGCAGGAGCATGTTCTCGTCATCCGCGACGCGGAAGAGGATGCTCAGCACGCCTGCCTGCGTGTCGTTGAGGTTCATCAGCCGCGCGAGCAGCGTCGGCCCCATTTCGCTCACGGTCGTGCGGACGGGATGACCCTCTTTGCCGAACACGTCCCAGAACACGGTCGGGAACGTGCGGTACTCGAACGTCGGCACGCCGCACTGCGTCAGGCGATTGGCGATATTGTCGCTGTGTGTGCCGGGCTGCACCATCCCGGCGAGATCGCCCTTGATATCCGCGAGGAACACGGGCACGCCCATGTCCGAAAATCCCTCTGCCAGCACTTTGAGGGAGACGGTTTTGCCCGTACCGGTCGCCCCGGCGATGAGACCATGGCGGTTTGCCATCTGCGGCAGCAGGCAGACGGGGTGTTCACCCGTTCCAAGCCAGATTTTGCCTTCGTAGAGCATGTGTGTTGTGTTCTCCTTTTTCCTTTTATAGTGGTACTATTGGTACTTCTTTATCGCGGCAGGGGTTTCGCCTCTGCGGAGGCGACCAGAGGGCTTTGCGGTCGCCATCTGGACTCCTTTGCACGCACACCCATGTTACTTGGATTTTATCGAAAATGCGATTAGTGGGTGTGCCGTTACTCCTTCTTCTCATCCATCTCCGCTGTGCGTTCCGAAATAATATACCGCGGACGCTGCTTGACTTCCAAGTAGATTTTGCCGATGTATTCCCCGATGATACCGAGAAACAGGCACTGCATCCCGCCAACGAAGCATACCAGACAAGCCAGCGACGCCCAGCCAGCCACCGAATGCCCGGCAATCGCGGCAATCACCGCCCAGATAATGCCGATAAATGACAGAATCGTGATAAACAACCCGGCGAAGAACACCATGCGAATCGGTTTGACCGATAGGCTTGTGATGCCGTCGAACGCCAGCCCCAGCATCTTCTTCAGCGGATAGTGGCTTTCGCCCGCAATGCGCTCGTGGCGCTCGTAAGAGACGCTGGTGGACTTGAACCCGACCAGCGGAACCATCCCGCGCAGATACAGGTTTACTTCGCGGAATTTTGCCAATTCCTGCAGGGCACGGCTGGAAATCAGGCGATAATCCGCGTGATTAAACACAACCTCCGCGCCCATTGCGCTGAGCAGCTTGTAGAAGCCTTCCGCCGTGAAGCGCTTGAAGAACGTGTCGGTATCACGCTTGGAGCGCACGCCGTAGACGATTTCGCAGCCGTCAAGGTACGCATCCACCATCGCGTCCATGGCGTTGATATCGTCCTGCCCGTCGCAGTCGATGCTGATGGTGATGTCGCAGCGGTCTTTCGCCTCCATCAGCCCTGCCCAGACCGCTCTTTGGTGCCCTCGGTTACGGCTCTGCGCAATGCCTTGGAAGCACGGGTCTTTCGCGGACAGCGCCGTGATAATCTCCCACGTCTTGTCCTTGCTGCCGTCGTTGACGAACAGAATGCGGCTCTCGTCGCTGATTTTCCCCGCGTCTGCGAGCTGACGCACCTTGTCGCGGAACATGCCGCTGGTAATCGGCAGTACGCTTTCTTCGTTGTAGCAGGGAATCACAATATACAATACAGGCTTGTGTGCCACGCAGAAACACCTCCAGTATGGTTGATTATGTCTTATTATAGCACATTTTCTCCTGCTTGAACAGGTTCTTTTTGCAACGGTTTCGACGCAATTATTGTTCACAAAATATTTACAAACACTTCCGACATTCGTTACAAAGTCGTGCTATGATACGGAAAGTACTCCAAGAGGGGTGCGGCTATCAAAGGAAGTGTGCTTATGAATCAGGCGGCAATTGGTCAGTATATCGCAGGCAAGCGCACTGCGCAAGGGATGACGCAGGAGCAGCTGGCGCAGAAAATTGGCGTATCGCAGAAATCCTTGATGCGCTGGGAAACGGGCAAACGTCTGCCCGATGCTGATGCGGTGGAAGCGCTCTGCGCGGCGCTGGGTATCACCCTGCCGGAACTGCTCAACGGCAAGGATTCGCCGCAGAAGGAAGAAATGCAGCTGACGCATGACGCACAGATGCTTGACCTGCTGCGCCGGATGCAGCGCACAGTTTATGAGCAGCATATTCTCTACGGTGTCCTGCTGATTCTGCTGGGCATCGCGAGCAACGCATTGTCTGCGCTGGTCGGCGGCAGCCATGTCAAGGAATTCTTTTCGGGTGTGCTGATGGGGATGTCCGTTGCGGAAATGCTGGCGGGGGTCGTCATCGTTGCCATCCATGTGATTCACGGAAAATGCGAGGAGTAATTAGCAATTTGAGAAATCATTGCGCATTGAAAAGCGGTCGCTGACCGCTTTTTTCGTTTTGGGAAATCGCAGAAACATGCCTTTTTTCCTTGACCCCTTCGGCATTCCGATGTATAATAAACAATGGTGTATTAGCGCATTGAGCAGAAAGGGGTGAGTGTCCTGTACGCACAGGTAATTGTGGACATTGTGCATGAGAATGTTGCGCACACGTTTACCTACTGCATTCCGGACGGCATGACGCTCACCGCCGGACAGCGCGTGGAAGTTCCGTTCGGGCGGATGCGCAAGGAGGGGGTCGTCCTCTCCCTGACGCAGGAGACGGACGTGCCGCCGGAAAAGCTCCGCGACATCCTCCGCCCGCTGGAGGATTATGCCGCTATCTGCCCCACGCTGCTGACGCTCGCTCAGCAGATGGCGGACGACGTGCATTGCCCACTGGCGGAAACGCTGCGGCTGATGCTGCCCGCCCAAATGCGCGGTGGACGCATTCAGGTGAAAACGCAGACGGTCGCGCAGGCCGCGAAGCCACGCGAAATGCTGGAAGCGGCGGCACTGGCGGAGAAACGCTCGCCGAAACGGCGTCTGCTGCTGACGGTCTTATCCGACGGGCGGACGCACCCGGTGGAAGAATTGAAGCTGCTTGTCCGCGAACCGCTGCAAGCGCTGCGCCAGATAGAAGCAGCCGGACTAATTGCCCTGCGGGAAGAAGAAGTGCTGCGTCGACCGGGCGGCAATACGCCGGACACCGCCGTCCCTGACCCGCCCCTCACGCCGGGGCAGGAGGAAGCGCTGTCTGTCATGCTGCCGGATTTGCGCAGTGGACAGGGGAAATACCTGCTCCACGGTGTGACGGGCAGCGGCAAAACCGAGGTGTTCATCCGCCTCGTGCGCCAGACGCTCGGGCAGGGGAAATCCGCCATGATTCTCGTGCCGGAAATCGCCCTCACGCCGCAGATGGTCATGTGGTTTCGGGCGCGGTTTGGGGCGGTTGCGGCGGTGCTGCACTCGCGGCTCAGCGCGGGCGAACGCTTTGATGAGTGGCGGCGCATTCGGCGCGGCGACGCGCGGGTCGTCATCGGCGCACGGTCAGCGGTGTTCGCGCCGTGCGGGAATTTGGGGCTGATTGTCGTGGATGAGGAACACGAATCGACGTATATCTCCGACCGTCATCCGCGATATGACGCGCGCGAAGTTGCCATCCGCCGATGCGAAAATGAGCACGCGACGCTTCTGCTTGCCTCCGCCACGCCCAGCATCCTGTCCTTCGCCAGGGCACGGCGCGGGGATTATGTGCTGCTTGAAATGCCCTCCCGCGTCGGCAACCGCCCGATGCCGCAGGTCACGCTGGTGGACATGCGCAAGGAGATGGAGAACGGCAACCGAAGCGTATTTTCCGGGCAATTGGTCGCGGCACTCAAGAACTGCGTCGCGCGCGGCGAACAGGCCATGCTGCTGATGAATCGGCGCGGGTACAACAGCTTTGTCAGCTGCCGAAGCTGCGGTTATGTCGTCAAATGCCCGAACTGCGATGTCGCCATGACCTACCACGTCGTGGGCAGCGGGCAGACCGGGGCGAAACTCCACTGCCACTACTGCGGATTCGCCGCGCTGCCGCCGAACACCTGCCCGAAATGCGGCAGCAAGTACATCCGTTATTTCGGTGCGGGGACGCAGAAAATCGAGGAAGAATTGAAAAAACTCTTCCCACAGGAAAACGTCATCCGCATGGATATTGACACGACCTCCGGCAAGGATGGTCACGCAAAGCTGCTCGATGAGTTCCGCTCCGGGCGCGCAAAGCTGCTTGTCGGCACGCAAATGATTGCCAAGGGGCTGGATTTCCCGAAGGTGACGCTGGTGGGCGTGATTGCGGCGGATATGACGCTGAATTTGCCCGACTACCGCGCGCGGGAGCGGACATTCCAGCTGCTGACGCAGGTCGCCGGGCGCGCCGGACGCGGCACACTGCCGGGGCAGGTCATCATCCAGACGTACAAGCCGGAGGATGAGGTGATTCAGACCGCTGCCGCGCAGGACTACCGCGCGTTCTTTGAGCTGGAGTTCGATCGCCGGCGGACGGGGCTGTATCCGCCGTTCACGATTCTGGCGCGCCTGCTGGTGGAGAGCAATTCGCCGCAGAAAGCGCGAGAGGTCGCGACGGCGCTTCATGCGCGGTGCGAGGAGCTGCTTAACGCGCATCCACTGTGGAAGAAGCGGGCGCTGATGGTGCGGCTTGACCAGCCGAGCATCACGGTTTTGCGCGGAAAAACGCGCTGGCATGTGCTGATGAAGCTGCTGGTGCATCCGGAGACGGAGCAGTTTGCCGCGGCATTGAGCGAACTGGCGCGGGAGAAGCAGGAGGGCGCGGAGGTGTACTTTGAGTATAACCCCACGACCATGATGTAAATGTGGTTTTATTTCCCTGAAATCGCGTGAATTGTGTGGGTATCCTGTGGATAAACACGCGGAAGCAGTATGCAGATGCGACCAACTCAATCGCGCGAAAGGGTCAAGGGACGAAGTCCCTTGCGGAGTCCAGAG
>ERZ791887.1198-NODE-1198-length-19037-cov-5.142872_pt1 | contig 19037 bp, 7 predicted proteins | sample MGYA00510157_ERZ791887 | MGnify/ENA primary metagenome ERZ791887 (study PRJEB30046, sample SAMN00792112) | human gut metagenome | study: EMG produced TPA metagenomics assembly of the A metagenome-wide association study of gut microbiota in type 2... | reverse complement strand
GGCTCCGAAAAGCCTTGTATTTACAGTGTTCCTAATAGGAAGTAATCATATGGTGCTGCACTCGACTATTTGAAATATGAGCATGACGAAGTTCTGAAGAGACCCCTGCTGGATGCAAACGGGAACTGGGTACTCCGTCGAGATATTCTTCTGGAGGGCATAAACTGTGAACCGGAACTTTTTGATGTGGAGTGCGAAATACTTAATGCGCAGTACCACAAGAATCAGAATTACGACGAAATCAAGACGCACCACTACCTCATCAGCTTCGATCCTGCCGACAAAGACGAGTGTGGACTGACAGGTGAACAGGCGCAGGCCATCGGCATGGAATATGTAAAAGCCAACTTTCCGGGGCATCAGGCGTTGGTCTGCACCCACATGGACGGTCACAACGGCAGCGGCAATATCCATGTGCATATCGTAATCAACAGTCTGCGAAAGCTGGATGTTCCGCAGCAGCCCTTTATGGAACGTCCCATCGACTGTAAGGCGGGCTACAAACACCATCTGACGAAAGATTACCTAAAGCATTTACAGCAATCTCTTATGAATATCTGCTTGAGGGAAAATCTCAATCAGGTCGATTTGCTTTCCCCGTCTGTCAACAAAATTACGCAGCAGGAGTATTATGCTAAACAGCGCGGGCAGATCAATCTGGACAAGTTGAACGCTGAGCTTATTGCAGAGGGTTTCACTCCCATGAAAACCAAATTTCAAACGGAGAAAGATAAGTTGCGCGATTCCATTACTGCTGCGGCAAAGAAAGCAAAATCTTTTGAAGAATTCAGCCGCCTACTCCAAACCGAATCCAACATTTTGGTAAAAGACCACCGTGGTCGATTTAGTTACCTTCTCCCGGACAGAGAAAAATACATCTCTGCCAGAACTCTGGGAACCAGTTTTGACCGTGAACATCTTCTGACGCTTTTTGAAAGTAATGCGATTACCGCTGCAAAAGAAAAAAAGCAATGGAGTGTTGCTGACCCCATTGCCGTTCTCTATATCAAGTCCAATCTTCGTCTGGTAGTGAATTTGCAGGACTGCGTAAAAGCCCAGCAAAGTCGCGCCTATACTCAGAAAGTCAAAATTTCCAATTTGCAGCAGATGGCAAATACCATCGTCTATGTACAGCAGCACGGCTACGACAGCTACGATGATTTGAAAAAAGCGCGCGATGAATTATCTGCCAAAATGTCAGATGCCCGCAACACCGCCAAATCTACCGATGCCGACTTAAAGCTGCTGAATGAGAAGATTCACTATCTGGGGCAGTATCTTTCCACAAAGGCTACATACAAAGAATTTTTGCAGGCGGGCAACAAGAAGATGTACCGTTCTGCACATCAGGATGAAATTGCCAGATACGAAGAAGCCGTTCAATTCTTGAAACGCAATTCCACGAATGGCACAATTCCCACGATGAAAAATTTACGAGCAGAAAAGGAAAAGTTGCTTTCTGCTCGAACCGCACAATACGAAAGCTACATCTATTTCAAAGATTACTACCACGAACTGCAAACCGCTTGCAGGAATGTTGATATGATTCTCGGAGCGGAACACACGCAGCAGCACAGCCGTACCCAGCCCAAGCACAGTCACGAACCATCACTCTAAGCGATGGCATGAAAAAGCCAGCCATAAGACTTTTCCAAAGTCCTATGGCTGGCCTTCTGTTTTATTCTTTGATACTCTCCGCCTTTACCTGCACAATTCGGTTACTATTGAGATTGAAAATATATTCCTCTTTCTCATACCGCTTATGATTTTCACGCAGGTAGTACAACGTAAATTTCACACCATCCTCATTTATCTTGTACAAATCAATCCCATACTTATAATGTCTGTGGCGTATAAGACTTCTTACTTTTCTTGCATCGTATTTTCCAGAATCCGAATTCTTTTTCATTTCGCAGCAGAAAATATTATAATCATCGGTCAGCCTTTTATGTAAGACAATATCTGGTGCAGTCCAACTTCTCTCCTTTATTGATAAGTTATTCGGCTTTCTATTTTCTCCTGAACGGTTATATTCAATATCAATCACCAGTCCAGACATTTGAAAGAACTTTGGGTATACCCTGTCCATATACATTGCGATTTTTCCTGCAATCGTTCGTTCCTGCGCCCCTGCAACAAACAATTCTGTATCATTCTCGTAAAACAGAGTCAATGCCCGTTCCCATAGCAGAAGAACTCTTTCTTTTTCTTCGCAGCCTTGCACCTTGGTTTCCCCCATTTTCTTATTTTCTTCTATTATGTACAACCATTTTACAAATAGCAAGACCTTTCAATAAAAAGAGTGGTGACTCCTTTTTAGGGGAGCCACCACTCTGTATCATAACGGATTTTTAATTTTTACGACTTCGCTCCTGCTGTTGCTGTTGGGGCTGCTCTTTCTGTTTCCGCTCTGCCTGCTTGATATGCAACCGATCCAGCACCGACCATCTGCCACCAATGCGCCGTGGCTTTTTCGGCACGTTGTTCACGCAGCCATCTATCATGTCGTAATTCTGCTCTGTGCCGGATTCCCGCGCACGTTCATACGTTCCGTTCGTCAAGCATTTTTCATGCTCGGTCATATCCTGCTGCTTCTTTTCAGCACGATGAACATACTCTGTAAGTATGGAGCGAACATTTTCAAAGCCGTTCGGAGCATCCGTCACAAATACGCCTTTACTGTCTACCACGACTGGAGAAACAGCATCTTTGCGCTGCTCATTGCGCATCATAAAAAAGCAAACTCCCTCGACAACTTCGCTGTCATACGGAAGCCACGTTCCAGTCTTTCCATCAATCTGATAATTGGGAACCATATAGGCGACAGTGTTTCCGGCCGCATCAACATCCATAAAGCCACCAAACTCCACCAGTTCTTCTTTATCGACATAGAAAAACTTCCGGCCCTTTTCTTCATCCCATACGATCACATCGCCAACACCAAAGGCGCGTCCAATAAATGTATTTGGCCGCTTTTCTTCCAACCGCTTCCGAGCTGTCATTGGCGTATCGCTGGGTGCAGGCTTTCCTTTGTACGCACTCTGGTAATTCTGATGATGGATCAGGAACCCGTCCTCTACCTGCTGTACATAGGATTTTGCCCAATGCTGATGATGAACCTCTTTGATTTGGAAAACTCTATACTGGTTTATCATTTTACGTTTTCTCCTTTTCCGGCTCCTCCGGCCTATACCACTCCAACTCCAGCCCCTTGAACTGCTGCTCATTCAACTGCTGCATCTTCGGGATCGTCTGCTGGACAAGCGCAGCCATCTCTGCATCCTCTGCCACAAGCGGCTGAACTTCCATCAAGACCTGAATCGTATCCTTGAGCGTCGGCTGCTCAAACATCGCCATCAGCATCAATTCCAGTTCATCAAAACGCACATTACTCATAACTCCATCCCTTTCTTTTTCGCTTTCTTCGGCTTATCCTGTTCCTGTGCAGGCTGCTCCTGCTTCTTGGCTTTCAGACTGCGCAGGGCATCCAGAACAGACTTTTTCGTGTTGCTGCGTTCCTGCTCCTTGCTCTGCTGCCGTGCCGCCATCAGCTTTTCCATGTCGGAAATGGCCTGCTGCACCAGTTTATCATCTCTGAAATAGTTGATGGAATTGATGTTCTCGCGCTGCACTTTATCGTTCACGACCAACTCATACATTCCAACAAAGCCGCCATCTTCCTCGATGCAGAATCCAATGCACTTGTCAGCGTTCATCCGTTCAGATGGAATCTTGTCGTAGACTTCCAAAGCTTCTTCCATCGTCAGATGATCGTGGAACTCTCCAGCAAACGTGAACTCCAAACACTCCGCAACATAAAAGCTGAGCGTTTCTTCCGGCGCAGATCTTTCTGCGGCGAGCTTTTCTTTCAAAACTTCTGCCTGCTGTTCAGCCACCGTATCGACCTGTTCCCGCAGTTCCGCTGCGTCCATGACCCTGCCCTGTGCCGCATCGCAGCCAAACTCTGCCAACAGTTCCGTCATAGCATCCTGCACAGACTTATCTCCATCCGTTTCGAGAATGCCGCCATCTCGCTCCGTGAAGTCTTTATTATATAAGGTATAGTCGAAGCCATCGTCACAGGTCTGGATATGAAAATAGGCATCCGGCAGTTTGTAGGCCAGTTCCACTTCCTGCACGGCTAACGCCCCCTGCAACGGCTGGACAACATGATTCTGGATATACGGGTTATCCCAGCCCGGAACCGTTTTGTAGTCCTCCGCGATGGTGTCAATGCCGTTCCTGCACTGTAAAATATCCAGTGAACCCGGTAGCGGATCAGGATTTTTCTCCACGCCCAGGGCTTTCATGTAATGGCTGGGAAGTGCCTGATACTGCGACATTGCATCGTCGAGATTGCCAAACCGCTTAATTTCAAGCGGAACAGCCTGCCGGTTCTCGACCACATAGAATCGCTTTACGAATGGCTGTTCCAACTCTTTCTGCTTTTCCAGTTTCTCTCGGTACATCGTCACAAAGCCATCCAGTACAGCCGAATGGCTGGTAACTACCCAATCTGCTCGAAATTTAATGATTCTCGCGTTATTCTCCGGGGTGCTGACCTGCTCTGCCCATTCCTTATTGCCGGGAGAAAAGCGGTCATCATAGTTTTTGTAGCGCAAGGTATTCGCAAGAATGTACCCCACACGCTCCATACCGTACTGCTTCACCACCTGATCGACTGCACCATCGCCAAGGTACATCCCATCATAATTGTCCGCAATCGCTTCATGGATTGCCTGCTTACACTCGCCGTTCAGCCGATAGGAGGTACGGTATAAATCCACCTCGTCATTTTCTTTGGCATAGCTGAACGGCTCATAGTAGACAGGCACATCCGAATAGTCCTGCGCGCTGTTGTCCGGCACCGGCGCAGCCTTTTCAATGATCTCCGATACCACATCATCCTTATTCGGCATATTCCATTTTTCAGAAAGATACTCTTTTACCGCATCCAGAAATTCATCATCGAAGCCGTTCCACAAATCCTCTGCCACCAGCTTGCCCTGCTCATTGACTGCAACGCAGGCCGCCATGTCGCCGTGTTCCTCATGTTCCAGCAGAAAGAACTTCTCGCCGCCGACTTCCGTTTCATCAACGGCATACCATGTGCCGAGATGCCCCTCGACTGCGATGTGGTCGGAGTCACCGTGGATCAGTCCATTTCTTTTCTGCTGCTGTTCCTCCATAAACTCTCGCACGGTCAACTCTGCGCCCGTGAAGTTCAGCCCTTCCTCACCCAGTTCCAGCCGCCCGTCTGCGCCAAGGTCAAGTTCTTCTGCCATCAGGACAGATGCCGCATGGTTCACCACCACAGTTTTCTCCACTGTAATGGGCTGGCCGGGGTCATAGTCCGAACCGCGCAGATCATAGCGATATAAGCCCTCCGGCACTTCTTCATCCCGCAGTCGGCCATTGCTGAAAAGACCGGGCTTATCAAAGATTTCGATTTCCTGCAATTCTTCGTTCAAAAGGTTTTCTTTCTGCAACTCCATATTCCTTTCCTTGAAAAATTCCGGCAACTCGGCAAAGCCGATGCTGTCCACATAGTAGGCTTTGACCGTACTGCCATCGTTGAGTACCACCACATCGCTGACCGACAGCGAATGACCCGTAAAGTCTGCCGGACGCTGGATATTGAACCGTTCATAAATGCCATCCAGCGTGTCCTTTTCCGTAAGCGGCGCGGTATAAATCAGGTCATAATCTGCACGGGCAACCGTCATGCCTTTCTTCTGCACAAAATCCAGCCCCATGAAGCGGTAGTTGTGTTCCGGGTCACGCTCCATGATCTGATAAATACCGAACTGCTTTTCGCTGCCATACAGCAGCATATTTTCCTGTTCTGTCATGTTCCGCTCCTGCTCCAAGTCTGCTATTGCAATCTGGAAGGTATCGCTTCCGCGCTCGATTTCCTCTCGTGCCGTGACAAGAATCGGCCACGGGCTGATGCGGACAAGATATATCTGCTTACCCTCGTCATACAGCCGCAGAGCCTGTTCACGATCTATTACTGTCAGCGGAAAATCCAGGCGCGCATACTCGTCCTCTGCATAATCTTCCCGCTGTTCCAACAGAATCGCATCCCATGCGTCTGCCTTAATGCCGAAAATGCCATCGTGCTGCTCGATTTCCTCTTGGCTTACATAATCGCCTGCCGTGCCATCACGGAACAGCGGATAAATTCTCTCACCCAACCGATGCCATTCCCGTGCACCCTCTTTCGTCAGAGGGAACACATCATCTTTCAGATAACCGTAGTCGTGCATTTCGGAAAGTCCAATCATCCCATCCGGGAGATTTTCGATTTTCTCCTGTGCATCGTACATCAGGCGGTTGACTTCTTCTTTGTCATCCTCGGCCAGTGCAACCGCCAGACCGCTCACCAGTTCTTCCGTTGCTGCCCGATCATCCAGCTTAAAAGCAAAATTTACGATGAGGTTTCGCTGCTCATCATCAAAAATTGTATTTTTCTGTTCCTTGTCGGCAATCAGCTTTTCCGCATACTGCATTGCGGTCATGCGCTCTGCGCCCCTTTCTGCCACCGCTGCTTCCAGCTTTTCCAGAAAATCGGCAGCTGTCAAGCGAATCGTATCCATCGAATCTTTCAGCTCCTTCATCTCCTTGCCGCTGGCCCAGCTTGCCACATACGGAAATGAATAATCGGACGTATCAATGCCCAGAGCCGAGCAGACCGTGAATGCAATGCTTTCGGCTTCAGTTTCTTTCGTAAGCCGGTCTTTTTCCTCGCCGTTCTGCTTCATGAAATCGCTGTTATGCAGCATCGCATGAGCGACTTCGTGGATCATCGTCTTGATGGTCTGGCTCTCGCCCATGCCGACCTGAATGCAGATTTCTTTGTCAATGTCGCTGTAATATCCTTTGGCTTCCCCTTCGATTTCGTCAAACCGAATCGGCACAGGCGATACCTGCTCGATTGCCGCCGTAAGCAGCGCATAGTCTTTGACACTGGCCGTCAGTTCATTTACTTCCAACGACGGAATCGGTTCACCATCGGTCTGCGAAACATCGAAGACCGTCGTCACGCGGAAACGCGGAACCACATACTCCACACGTTCTATTTCCGGCTCACCGTTTTCATTCAGCACAGCCAGACCCGTATCCTTGTCGATTTTCTCGCGCTCCTCCACTTCCTTGATGGGAGCCGGAGCGATAATCTGGATGCCCTTTTCGCCTTTTTTGACGTAACGGTTAAACTTATTCTTCCATGCGTTAAACCCTGCCACCAGTGTGGCATCAGGCCGCTGCATAGCGATCAGCAGCGTATTGTTGAAGCTGTAATTGTGGAATTTTGCCATCGTGCGCAGGTACGTCGTATACATTTCCGATGTGAAAATGTCCTTTACACCCTGCTCCAGCCGTTCCGTGATTTCTTTCATCTGCTGTTTGCGGTCAACTGCCATGCAAACCCTCCTTTTTCTTGACCCATCGTGTTTTCATCTGGCGCGGATATTGGTCGGCCTGTTTCGGTGCTTTTGAGCCGTTCCATTCCAATCCTCCGGCCCTCCCCTCACAGGTATACCCGGCAGCTTTCAGGGATGCTCCATTTTCCGTGTCCAGAATGTAAGTAACAACTTTGTTGTAGCCCATTGCCCGTGCTGCACGGTATGCCGCCGCATACAAAATGCTGCAAGCGTTCGGTGTTCCGTCTGTACACAGACGGTTGACTTCCAGCGTATAACCATCGTCCAGCCGCCGTGCCACTGGTCTGCCGCAGATAGCAACGCCCACTAACGCGCCATTTTCTGATACGCCGATGGAGAATTTATGCCCCCGCGTCGGTTTATGGTGGCGGTGATACTGCTGCACAAATGCGTTTGCCGTTTTCAAATTGATCGGTGTTAAAGTAAGCAAATTTCCTCCTTCCTAAAAAACACCCCGTCAGATAAACTGACGGGGCTGCTCATTTACAGTTCCATATCGTGACTTTTCCGCTTCTGGGATTTCTGCGGTTCTGCGGTGCGCTCTGCCTGCTTTGCATGAAGCTGTGTCAGCACAGAGGATTTCCGCACATCGTCCGCAGTGCGCTCTGCAACGCGGCCTGCGTAGTTCACAGGCTGTCGCGGCTTGTCTGCGACTTCGATTTCGGCTGCATCCTCATCCACTCCCAGCGCATCCTCACTACCCTTTTCATCCATGTTGAGCAGAGCGTTCAGTTCCGCAAGGCGCGCAGATTTTTCGGCCAATTCTGCTTCCTGCGCGAAAGGACGTTTGGCTTCTTCCTTTGCCTGCGCCAACTGCTGTTCCAAGGTTTCCAGTCTGCGTTCCACCTGCGGCAATGCTCTTTCGATACCTGCCAGTGCATTGGTAACGCGCAGGATATTACCCAGCGGGTCTTTGCCGACTTCCATCGAATAGTTCCATGCGCCCTTGATGGACAAACGGAACACCTTATCAAAGTTGTCAAACCGGGAGTGCAATTCAAATGCACCGTAGCTGCCGATCCTGCCCTCGGCGCCTGCTGCTTTCAGAGCCTTGCAAGCCTCAATGATGGCCGCGCCCGCTTCCTTACGTTCGGTGTACACCTTGCCGCTGATTTCCATAGAGAAGTGATCTTTATCCTGCGCCAGAAGTGGTTTTGCCGCTTCCATATCGGTTTTCAATGCTTCGATCTGACCCTGTGCCACAGCGATTTCTCGCGGATAGCGGCGCGCAATATCCGATTCCAAACTATAAATCTGACTGGTGTGATTGGCTTTCAGCAGCTTCAGCTTGCTGACCTGAATATCCAAGTCCATCTTTTCCTTGATGTAGGGATTGCCCGTTGCCAGTGCCTTGATTTCGGCATAAGACAGCGCGGTATCGTCCACATCGTCGCAGGCACGGACAGGCGATTTGGAAGTCATGATCTGCGAGATGAACTTCTGTTTATTTTCCAGAATCTGCCACATGTACGAATCAAACGTATTTTCCGTGACGTAACGATAGATTTTCACCTGCTTATTCCGGTTTCCCTGCCGGAGAATACGTCCCTCCTGCTGTTCCAGGTCAGACGGCTTCCATGGACAGTCCAGATGATGCAGGGCAATCAACCGATCCTGAATATTGGTTCCTGCGCCAAGTTTCGGTGTAGACCCCATCAGGATGCGCACCTGTCCGGCGCGCACCTTTGCAAAAAGCTCTGCCTTTTTGGTTTCCGTGTTATACTCGTGAATGAACGCCACTTCTTCACGAGGAACACCTCTCGCCACCAATTTTTCCCGCACATCATCATAAACATTGAATGTGCCATCGGCTTTTGGTGTCGATAAGTCACAGAAGATCAACTGCGTTCCCTTGTCCGGCGCAGATTCTTCCCAGACCTTGAACGCATTGTCCACACAGCGATTCACCTTGCTCTCCAGCTCGTCCGGCAGCATATCATTTATAAGCCGCTGGTCGAGTGCCAGTTTTCTGCCATCGTTGGTGATCTTCAGCATATTATCGAATCTGGGATTCACATTGCCGTTGCGCACGGCTTCGGCGCGATCTGCAAAGGAACTTACCATTTCCTCCTGCGTTTCGCTGGGCTTCAGCACCTCGTTGATGTACTCTGCTTCTGGCACAGGCAGGTTCAGCATATCTGCTGTCTGCACATCTGCGGACTCTTTGAATAGAGAAATCAGTTCCGGCAGATTGAAGAACCGGGCAAAACGTGTTTTCGCACGGTAGCCGGTTCCTTCCGGGGAAAGCTCGATTGCCGTGACGGTTTCACCGAAGGATGCCGCCCAATCATCGAAGTGGCTCAGTCCCATCTTCTGCAGGGTGTCATACTGGAGATACCGCATAATGGTGTACAGCTCCACCATCGAGTTGCTGACCGGGGTTCCAGTTGCAAAGGTCACGCCCTTGCCGCCTGTCAGTTCGTCCAGATACTGGCACTTTGCAAACATATCGCTGGACTTCTGTGCATCGGTCTGGGCGATACCTGCGATATTCCGCATTTTTGTGTAGAGGAACATATTTTTATAGAAATGCGACTCGTCCACAAACAGACGGTCAACACCCAGTTCCTCAAATGTAACCACATCATCCTTTCTCGTCTGGTCGTTCAGCTTTTGCAGCTTTGCTTCCAGCGTTTTCTTTGTTTTCTCCATCTGCTTGACCGTAAAACTGCAGCTATCCTCACTCCGGGCATCTGCCAGAGCCAGCGTAATATCGTCGATCTGACGCTCGATAATAGCCTTCTGCCGTTCCGGGGAGAGCGGCACACGCTCAAACTGCGAATGGCCGATCACGATGGCATCGTAATCGCCGGTTGCAATGCGGGAGCAGAACTGCTTACGATTGCTGGGTTCAAAGTCCTTTTTCGTTGCCACCAGTACATTGGCATTGGGATAGAGTCGTAAGAAGTCTGCGCCCCACTGTTCTGTGAGGTGGTTTGGCACCACATAGAGGTTTTTCTGCGATAAGCCCAGCCTGCGGCTTTCCATGCCTGCAGCAATCATCTGGAAGGTCTTGCCTGCACCCACACAATGCGCCAGCAGCGTATTGTTACCGTACAGAATGTGCGCAACGGCATTTTTCTGATGCGGCATCAGAGAGATTTCCGGGGTCATGCCCTCGAAACGAATATGACTGCCATCGTACTCACGGGGACGAATCGCATTGAAAATCCGGTTATAGGTCGCACACAAATCCTCGCGGCGGTCTAAATCCTTGAAAATCCACTGCTTAAACGCTTCCCGAATGGATTCCTGTGCCTGCTGTGCAAGCATGGTTTCCTGCTTATTCAGCACACGGTGGTCGCCATCCGCATCGTGAATTGTATCGTAGATTTTGGTATCCCGGAGGTTCAGTGCATCTTCCAGCAGCTTATAACCGTTGACGCGCAGGGTTCCGTAAGTGTTGGTGACAAGGGGATTTCCGCGATCCAGCGACTTGCCCGAAATGTTCCATGCACCTGAAATTTCGGAATAGGTTGCCTTAATGTCAATCCCAGCATAGTAGTTCGGGGTTTTGAACACTTCCTTCATAAACTGCGTGATGTACTCCGGCTTCACCCAGTTTGCACCCAGCCGTACTTCAATTTCTGAAGCGTCCAAATCCTTGGGCTGTACCCGTTTCAGGTAATCCACATTGATTTGATATTCAGCATGGTTTGCCGCAAAGGTTTCTGCTGTGGCCAGTTTTTCACGAACGTTGCCGGACAGGTATTCATCCGAGGTTTCCCACTGCTGTGTCACAGGATTTCGGAAAATTGCACCTGCCAGTTCATCCGTGATCTCCTGTTCCGGTTTACCGCAGAGCTGCACCATAAATGGTATATCCACCTTTGCTTTTTCTCCAATGGAAAGTGCTAGAGCTTCGCTTGGCGTGTCCACTGAGTTAACAGGCTCCGGTTTACGGATGGTGCGCTTGGTGAAAATATCGGCAAGCCGTTTGAGATTCTTCTCCTCATCCAGAATTTCCAGTGATGCCAGCAGACAATAGCTGCTGTCCTGTCGGAACGCCCGCTTGTTGGCAGTGCTGTTGATCAGACCATACTGCGCCTTAAATGCGGTGTACTGCTGTTTCAGTTCATTCTGCAAAAGCTGTACTTCCGCATCCGAGCCATCATGCAGCTGACAATCCAACAGTTTCCGGGTGGTTTCCCGCAGAGCGATCATGCCCAGCACTCGCTCTGCTGTCACGGCAGGCAGTTCCACCTTATTCATAAAGGAATTTTCGCGGTAGTAAATCTGCCCATCTACGTTCGTAAAGCTGAAATTCTTCACACTTGGGTCTGCTGGAATAGGTTCTTCCTGCACTTCCAGCTCATCGTCGGAGATTTCCGGCTCCGTGATGGTGGCATGGATATTTCCGACTGCTTCTTTCAACTGCTGGGCAAGGTCTGCGCCCTCGATGGGCTTGACCGTAGTTTCCTGCTTGCCATACTGAGTGCTTTCGGTGGTGATCTCCCCCAGCACCATCTCAGGATGCTTTGCAAAATACTGGTTGATGGAGTATCCTTCCGGCGTTTCGGCAAGGTCTACCCACTCTGCCTGCTCCACCGCTGCACGGTCACGCTTCTGCAGGAACAGAATGTCAGCAACCACACCGGTGTTGGCATTGCGCTGGAACGCATTGTTCGGCAGACGAATCGCACCTACCAGATCGGCACGGTTGGCAAGGTACTCACGGACAGAGGAATCCTTCTTATCCATCGTACCGCTGGACGTTACCACTGCTACCACACCGCCCGGACGCACAAGGTCAAGGCTCTTGGCGATAAAATAATCGTGGATGAGGAAATTGTGGCGGTCATACCGCTTATCCGGCACTTTGTAATTGCCGAAAGGTACGTTACCCACAACACAGTCAAAAAAGCTGTCCGGGAACTGCATCGTTTCAAAGCCCTGCACTGCAATCTTGTTTCTCTGGTACAACTGCTGTGCAATGCGGCCCGAAATGCTGTCCAGCTCCACGCCGTACATCCGAATCTTCTCCATGCTGTCCGGCACCAGACCCATGAAATTGCCGACACCACAGGACGGTTCCAGCACATTGCCTTTGGACAATCCCATATTGCCCAGGGCTTCATACATTGCCTTGATGACCGTAGGAGAAGTGTAAAACGCATTCAGGGTACTGGCACGGGCTTCCTTATACTCATCCGCCGTGAGCAGGGACTGCAGTTCGGCATATTCCTTTGACCAGTCCGCATTGTTTTCATCGAACGCCTGCGGAATGCCGCCCCAGCCCACATACCGGGAAAGAATCTCCTGCTCCTCTGCAGTGGCCTGCCGTTGCTCTGCATCCAGCGTTTGCAGCACCCGAATGGCTTCCACATTGGCTTTATACTTTGTTTTCGGCCCTCCTGCGCCGAGATCATCGTCCGTAATACGGAAGTTCATAGGTTCCTGTTTGGGCTGTACAGGCTGTTCTGTTTCTGCTTCACTGTCCAGCGGAAGATTGTGCTGCCGCCTTGCATGGTTGACCTCTGCCAGGGTCATAGGCTGCTGCGTCAGCGGTTCAAGGGCTTCCTCTGCCGCTGCGCGGCTAATGGCATCTGTTCGGTTCTGCACATCTGCGATCAGCTGCATCTGTTCCGGCGGGAAGTCGGGATTCAGCAGTTCTTCCAACTCGCCGCCCGATTCTGCCACCGAATAGATCACATCCATCTGCTCCGGGGAAAAATCCTCGTAGGCCACGCCTGCATTGTGCAGGGCCGCAAAGACGGTAGCTTCTACCGCTTCTTCCAGCGGCATATCTGCCTGTTCATATAAATGCCGAATGTACTCCAGCGGTTCCGTTCGGAAAATCGGATACCGGGCTTCTTTCGCAAGGGTCATGTCCTGCAAGCTGACCGTTCCCTGTTCAAAATTGACCGAATCCACACGGAACTCTCTATCGTTCAGTTCAATAATGGTATTGACTGGCAGATATTTCTCCCTGCGGAAATACTTTGTCTGCGCATGGGTTCCATCTTCCTGCTGGCCGGACAGATAGACGCTCTCCCCCTGCTTCCAGAGCTTCATTGCCTGTGAAACCCACTGCTCACGCGGGAAACCAGATACCTCAACTTTGCCAAGTGCAGTTTCTTTTTCCAGAATTTTTGTTCCCAGAAGTGCCGAAACGCGCTTTGCATCTTCACCGTAGAACTCAAAGTTTCCGTACTGCTCGTAACCGACCAGCGCATCCGGGTAACGCTCTTTCAGAGCGTTATACTCGTTGGCAGCATCCAGCGGCATGGGCTGCAAGGTCGGCTCAACAGCCTTTTCTTCCGCTGCATACGGAGCCATCATGCCGCGCACCCACTGCGGTGCGTCCTTGCTATCCTGATACAGTGCAACGGCATCCCGTCTGTCCGTAATAACGTCCTGATAGGTGCGCTGGAAAATATCTTCCTGAATCCACTCTCCAAAGTGCGCCCATGTGTCGATAGCCTCGGAGTAAGCAGCATTTTCCACCTCGCCGGAAGCAAACAAATCCTCGATTTTCTCACGAATCAGATCTTCTGCTTCTTCCTCGGTGGTATCGTGGTCGCGCAGCAGCGGATAGATTTCGCTGCGCTCTACCTTTTCCAACAGCGTGTACAGACATTCTTTATAGATGCTGCGGCTGTCTTTCTGGGTACGGTCTGCATCCAGTTTCAGGAAATCGTTCAGCGGATTCTTCGCCAGCGTTTCGCTATATGACGGTAACGGAATGACCCGGCCAGCCACCGCCGAATTTTCCATATCTTTCAGATAAACGTCGTAGGCATTAGAACGCTCAACGCGGTACAGATGGTCGTTTTCCAGATACAGAAAACTGCCGTTTTCTCTGCTGTACATTTCTTTAGGCTGATTTTCAAACGATTCTACTGCTTTTGCATCTTCTCTCGTTTGACGAATGACAGACTTTGCATCATTCAGACTGTTAAACGGCCCTGTTTCTGCTGTACCTGTTCCCGTTTCTTCGTCATAGTTGTAATGGTTATAGAACTTGCCATCGGAATATTGCAGAATTGCAATATCCTCGATATATCCCTCCTGCATCATCACCGTTGACTGATACCGCGCAACGACTTTTGCCTTTTGGGGTTCCTCAACCGCTGCGGCGGTTGACTGCTCTTTCGATTGCGGCTCCTGCTCCATGAAGTCAAACATGGACATCTGCCCCTGTTCAGGAACCGCAATCTCAACAGCCCTCTTCTTTTCCGGGAAAATCGTGTACGTTCCCTCGACATATTGGTGCAGGATAGAGAGGGATTCTGCCTTACGCTCATATGCTTCCGAATCCAGCGGCACGGACAGAAGCGCATTGTCCATCTGCTCCAGCAGTTCCACCGCCTGTTCAGGGGCTTCCAGTTTTTCAACGAGAGCCTTTCGTCCTTCTTCATGGTAAAGGTCTTGCGGATAAGGCCGCTCCACGTTGTTCGGCAGATGGTGATAGAAGCCCATCACCCGCATTGCCATCCGCTCGCACTCATAGACAGGCATCCGGGAATAGTCAGCAGATTTCAGATATTCACTGTCACGGATAAGCTGGTCGATTCGGCCTGCAGCCTGATTCCAGTTCAGATGAACACTTGCATCCGGGTTCCCGTATGCGCCACGCTCCAAAGTAATGCCCCTGCCATCGTGATCTTCGTGGGAATCGTCTGCCCCGCAGAGTGCATGGCTGCTGCCACCGATTCCGTAATGGTCTTTCAGGAAGTCTGCCCGCTCTTTCTTGTCCTCATGATTCAGGAAGAACGAATAGATTGCCAGCCGACTGTCCGAGTAATTGCTGCCCCGTGTGAAATATCCATTGATTTCATCTTCCGTGATGAATCGTTTATACTCATTCCAGTGAAAGCCATCCCGCGCCGAGTAGTTCTGATAAGGCTTTGTAAACTGGTGGAACAGCGCCGCCACCTTATCCGGCTTATAAAAGTGCATCCGCATCAGGTCTTTATCTTCGGCGTAGGCTTCCCCCAGCGCAGATAATCTGTCGTTTAGGTCAGTCAGAAAATTCGTATCATCAAGCAAGCCTGCCAGCCTGTCTGTCAGTTCCGGGAAACCACCCCTGAAGATTTCTGTATCCTGAAACACTGCTTCGGCAACACCATCGGCCAAATCACGTTCCATATAAGCCAACGTCTGCGCGTGTTCCTGTAAAGCGTTCTGCCGTGCAGCATCCAGAACCGCCTGCGGCGCATACTCGCCCTGCCGGAGCAGTTCATGGATACGATTGCTCACATCCTCCCAGGATAAAAACGCATTGGCAATCGTACCGCCCCTTGCCGTGCTGCCTGCTGCAATACGCAGCCCTAAATCATCGAACCAGACCGCATACTTTGCACCGACAATTTCAAAGCCTTTGCCGCCCGTACCATATTCGTTTTTCACGAACTCTGTATATTCTTCCGGGGTTTTCTCGACCATGAAATTGTAGATCAAGCGCAGCTGACCCTTGCTGCGGTTGCTGCCCGTGCGCAGGATTTCATCGACCACTTCGGAATCAAGTGCAATTTCATCCGCATACCGCGCCTGGATCGGTGCTTCAATGGCGCGGATCTGCTGTTCCACGGTCGGCAAATCAGGAAAAGAAAAAGCAGAGGCAATTTCTTCCTCTGCTTCGCTCAAATCCTGTTCCGTTGTCGGTTCAGTTAATTGTATACCAATTCCTTCAAGACGATCTCCTCGGCCATCGTCGTCAGGTTGTTCTGGTGCGCCGCCCATGCCAGCGGGTCTTTCTCCTTGCTCGGTGCCGGAAACTTCTCGTTCAGGCTGTCCAGCAGGGTTTCCACCCGGCTCTCCGCTGCTTCCTCGATCTGCGCCAGATGCTGGTTCAGCCTGCCGCTCATCAGCATACTCTGATACCAGTTCTTGCGGTTCTCTTTCAGGTACGTCCTGCGCAGCATCCCGTACTTCCCGATAATCTGCGGCTCGTCCTTCACGGCCAGATTCGGGAACAGATAATCTCCCTTGCGGTAATACGTCAACTCCATTTTCTTGTCCTCCTTTGGTCGTGTTTTCTTTGGCTTCGCGCTTTAATGTGCTAAAGTATGTATTGGTATTATACAAGCTGTCAACGGATTTTTCAAGCTGCTGCGTGATTTCTTTTTTGTAAATTTTCCGCATCTCTCGGCCAATGTCAAAAAGAACCGCTTCGCACTGTTCGGAAACCGCGTTGCCAAGGAACGACAGTACCGGCAGCTTGTTGAAATCCACGATGCGAATAAAGTCATCATCGTCCAGCACATCCATAGGCTCCTGCCCGCAGCGGCGGGAAAGCGTATAGAAAATACTGTTGGTCATCAGTTCTCGGAAGCGGACACGGATGTTATCTTCGTCCAGTTCTTCCAGAAAAGTTCCTGCCACCTCATAGGCCAGACCGTCCATCGCTTCATCCAGATTGTCAGCGGTCAGCTGCTGCGCCACTTCCATCAGGGCGGTGTTCATGCTGTCTGTCTGGGATAAACCATAGGTATCTGCCAAATGGTCTAGGATAATCTGCTCATGTTCGTGGCTGTCCAGATTCCATAAGAGCGGTGTTCTGCCGCCGCGCACCAGATGGGTGTCAGCAATATCGAACACATACCTCAGCTTGGTACGCGGTCCGGTATCATCCAGAAGCGCGATGCCTTTTGCGCCACGGTTGACCCATCGGCTCATTTTCTGATTCCAGAGTTCCAGTTCTGCGCAGGCGGTTGCATCGGGTCGCTGCGCGTGGATCAAGAGTGCATCGGTGAACGAATAGCGGTACAGCCGCGCCGCCACATCCAGATAACTCATCCAGTCCTGTGGCGAGTTACTGACATACCGGGCGTTCTGCTGCGCCAATTCTCGAATATCGTTAATCTGTGGCAAGGGTCAAACCTCCTTTACGTTTTCGTTTTCATCGGTGTTTTGGGAAATTCCAGACTGTACTGTGCGCGACCCTCTTCGACGCGCATCACAAGGTCAGCGGCGAATGTCTTATCCTTCTTTGTGGAATAGAAATCTTTTACATGGGTGCGGCCTTTCTTCAAAAGGTCTACCGCCATCTTCTTGTCCAGCGTTTTTCTCATGTTGGACAAGTATCTGCTTTCTTTCCAGAGGGCAAATTTGCAGCTGCGGTCTGCACAGCAAAAGCTGAGTTTACTTTCATGCACAGGATTTCCGCAGACCGGGCAGCTTCCTACGCTTACCTTATTATAATAGGGAGCCGCCGCGACGGTAGGAATCTGCCGGAGGTCAGCCAGCATCTTATCGATCAGTCCATGGATGCCCTGCATAAAATCGTGGGGCTTGATCTCGCCGCGCTCCATCCGCAGCAGGTCATTTTCCCACTCAGCTGTCATGCTGGCAGATTTCAGGTAGTCCGGGATATTGCGGATCGCGGCCACACCGTCCTCCGTGGGAATCATCTGCTTGCCTTTACGCTGCACATAGCCGGCGGATACCAGCTTTTCCAGAATCGCAGCGCGCGTTGCAGGGGTTCCCAGACCTTTCTTCTCCGTGTCCTTTTCAAATTCCTTGTTGCCTGCGATTTCCATGGCCGACAGCAGGGTATCTTCGGTGTAGACTTTCGGCGGCGAGGTAAAGCCCTGCTTTTTCTCTGCCCGTACCACAGGAAGAACCATTCCCTGCTCCATCTTTTTCGGAAGTGACACATCCTTATTCTTCTCCGGTTCCACAAACGGAACAGGCTTTTCCGTATAGCCGGGTTGCAGAACGTTCTTATACTTTGCTGTAAAAATCTGTCCCTGACAGCATACCGTCACCAGCACATCCTCATAGATAAACGACGGCTGCACAGCCTGCACCAGTTTCCAGATGATAAGCGAAAGAATCTTCTGTTTGGTTTCGGACAGATTTTCCTTATCACACTTTGCACCCTGCATCGTCGGCAGGATCGCATGATGGTCTGTGACCTTGCTGTTGTTGATAACGCTGCTTACATCTGCCGCCGCGCCATCTAAGGCCAGCACCAGAGATTCCACCGTCTTGCGCATATCCTCACTCACAAACTGGCTGTCTGTTCTGGGGTATGTCACCAGCTTTTCTTCATACAGTTCCTGCAATGCCTGCAAGGTCTGGCTGGCTGTCAGACCGTAATAGCGGTTTGCTTCTCGCTGTAAGGTCGTCAGGTCATACAGCTTCGGGGGCTTCTTTTCTGCCCTCTTGCGCCCGATGCTGCCAACCACGGCACACTGCCCATCGCAGGCAGCCTGCATGGTATCGGCATCCTGCTCCTGCGCCATCTGTTCCGATACAGCCACGACACCCGCACCGGACAGTTCCACTTTATAATAGGGTTCCTTTACAAAGTTCTGGATTTTGGTCTGCCGTTCGGCCAGCATCGCCAGCGTCGGGGTTTGCACCCGGCCAATGGTCTGTTTTCTGCCGTACTTTTTCGTAAAGGCACGGGTTCCATTCATGCCGATCAACCAATCTGCTTTCGCTCTGCACTCGGCCGCTGCAAACAGGCTGTCGTAGGCCGCACCATCTTTCAGGTTTTCAAAGCCCTGCTGGATGGCAGCATCCTCCATGCTGCTGATCCACAGCCGCTTGATGGGGAGTTTGCTTCCGGCAAGAGCATACACACGGCGAAAAATCGCTTCACCCTCGCGTCCGGCATCTGTTGGATAGTTCTCGGAGGTG
>ERZ791887.1197-NODE-1197-length-19044-cov-6.706672_pt1 | contig 19044 bp, 16 predicted proteins | sample MGYA00510157_ERZ791887 | MGnify/ENA primary metagenome ERZ791887 (study PRJEB30046, sample SAMN00792112) | human gut metagenome | study: EMG produced TPA metagenomics assembly of the A metagenome-wide association study of gut microbiota in type 2... | reverse complement strand
AAAAGAGGGCTGCCTCTCATGATTTTTGCAAATCATTTTGAGACAGCCCCTTTTCTTTTTTGTATAAATGGTAGCAAACGCCCTGCAAGGCTTCCAATCGGTTTGAACCAATCCGAGCCTTGCAGGGCTTTATCAACTTTTGTGAATTTTGTTTATACTGCCTGTAGCGGCATATCATCCATTACCTGCTTAAACTGCTCCACGCTCATATTCGCATCCTCAGCAGCTTGCTCGATTGTAAGGCGGCCTTTTCTCACCTGCTTTACAAGCATTCTGAGTTCGCCTCTTACTTCGCCCCTTGCTTCGCCTCTCGCTTCACCTCTTGCTTCGCTTTCGTTCAGCATTTCCTCAACCGCTTTGCACACGTCAATCACCTCCGCGTCCTCTGGAATATCCAGTGGTGTATTCGTAACTGTTCTGATATGTACCCCCCCGATACTGGACACCCAGTATCAACCATGCATTAACATAACTGCCGTGTGAATGATTAGTATTTTCTCCACACCATCTTATTGACCACACCGGTGTAACTTTGGATAATCTTAACCACCTTGTCGGACACGTTCTCGTCCACATAGTCCGGCACGGGGATGCCCAAGTCACGGTTTCTGTTCCACTACTACCCAAACCGGTTTTCCGTATTTGGGCAAACATTGCTGTCGCCGCCGCACCCGCTTATATTATTCAGATGCGGCGGTCTTTGCTTTAGCAAGATATAACAAATCCCCTTGGAACTAGAAGCCTTCGTCGATGAATACACTACATTTGAAAGCCGAGAGATCGATTTGATTGACTAACGATTCTGGGATAATGACCTTTGATACACCATGCTTTAATATTTGTGTAAAAGCATACTCGTTATATACAAAGCTGTATATAAGGGAGTGCGTAGAAGCGGCTTCAATAGATGAATTCGTGTATTTTTTTGCTCGATTTGCATGGAGAATCTGTAATATATCTTCCAACGAATTGTTGCGGAGCAGTGATATAGCGTATTTATTCCTCAAGAGATATGACTGCACACTAAATGTGTCACGGATATCTGCCTGTGAAAAAACGACAATAATATTGGGAGATAAGGGTATCTCATGTGTATGCTTTCCTTGACGAACAAGAATAAAATGATCGCAAACTGTAAATCGTTCCATGTGTGGATGCACGATTAATATAGTCCATATAATAGCGAATGCTAAAGGAAAAATGCTGTAAAGGAGGGGAAGACTCAACGCCAAATTCACAATTGCGAGCAGAACAAAGCCTCCAATACTTGCCAATGTAAATTTATAATCTTTCCAGTATAGTTTGCCGTAACGATTAAATTCCACTAATTTTTACCCCATACATATACGTGATATGTACCCCCCCCCGATACTGGACACCCAGTATCAACCATGCATTAACATAACTGCCGTGTGAATGATTAGTATTTTCTCCACACCATCTTATTGACCACACCGGTGTAACTCTGGATAATCTTAACCACCTTGTCGGACACGTTCTCGTCCACATAGTCCGGCACAGGGATGCCCAAGTCACGGTTTCTGTTCATCTCCACAGCCACGTCAACCGCCTGAAGCAGATGGTCGCCGTCAATACCGGCAAGGATAAAGTCGCCCTTGTCCAGCGCCTCCGGGCGTTCTGTAGAGGTGCGGATGCACACCGCCGGGAAGGGATGCCCCACGCTGGTGAAGAAACTGCTCTCCTCCGGCAGCGTACCGGAGTCGGACACCACGCAGAAAGCGTTCATCTGCAAGCAGTTGTAGTCATGGAAGCCCAGCGGCTCATGCTGAATCACCCGCTTGTCAAGCACGAAGCCGCTCTGCTCCAAACGCTTGCGGCTGCGGGGATGGCAAGAGTACAGGATAGGCATATCGTACTTTTCTGCCATCTTGTTGATAGCGGTGAACAGAGAGGTGAAATTCTTCTCTGTGTCGATGTTTTCCTCCCGGTGGGCAGACAGGAGGATGTACTTTCCCTTCTCCAGTCCCAGACGGGTGTGAATATCGGAAGCTTCAATCTTACTAAGGTTCTGGTGCAGTACCTCTGCCATGGGCGAGCCGGTGACATAGGTGCGCTCCTTGGGCAGTCCGGTGTCCGCCAGATAGCGGCGGGCGTGCTCGGAGTACGCCATGTTCACATCGGAGATGATATCCACAATGCGGCGGTTGGTTTCTTCCGGCAGGCACTCGTCCTTGCAGCGGTTGCCCGCTTCCATGTGGAAAATGGGGATGTGCAGCCGCTTGGCGCCAATGACGCTCAGGCAGCTGTTGGTATCGCCCAGCACCAGCACGGCATCCGGCTGGATTGCCACCATCAGCTTGTAGCTCTCGGAGATGATGTTGCCCATGGTCTCGCCCAAATCCGCACCCACGGCATTCATATACACCTCCGGGTCAGCCAGCTGCAAATCATGGAAGAACACGCCGTTCAGGTTGTAGTCGTAGTTCTGACCGGTATGCGCCAGAATGACATCGAAATACTTGCGGGTTTTATGGATGACAGCCGCCAGACGGATAATCTCCGGGCGAGTGCCCACGATAATCAGCAGCTTCAGCTTGCCGTTATTTTGAAACGATACATTGCGATAATCAGCCATTGTTTTTCTCCTTTACACTGGCTCGAAGAAGGTGTCCGGGTGGTTGGGGTCAAAAATCTCGTTGCAGGTCATCACCGTCACCAGATTCTCCGTTTCCGACAGGTTGATGATGTTATGAGTCCAGCCGGGAATCATGTGGACAGCCTCAATCTTGTCCCCGGAAACCTCAAACTCCACCGTTTCCCCGGTGTTGATGTTTCGCTCCTGAATCAGTCCGTGACCGGCAACCACGATGAACAGCTCCCACTTGGAGTTGTGCCAGTGCTGCCCTTTCGTAATGCCCGGGCGGCTGATGTTGATGCTCACCTGTCCGCAGTCGGCGGTATGAACCAGTTCCGTGAAAGAGCCACGGTTGTCTGCGTTCATCTTCAAAGCATACTTGAATTTGTCGGTAGGCAGATAGGTCAGGTACAGGGAGTACAGCTTCTTGGCAAAAGAGCCGTCCGGCATTTTAGGCATCATTAAGGTGGTAGGCTGTGCCTTGAACTCCTGCAGCAAGTCCACGATTTCCCCCAGCGTGACCTTGTGGGTTACGGGAACGCAGCAGTAGCGGCCATCTGCTTTCAGAACAGTCTCCACGCCGTCAAACTCACAGTGCTGCTCCTTGCCTTCCAGCAGGTCAAACATTCCTTCTACCAGGTCGTCGATATACAGCAGCTCCAATTCCGTGCTGCGGTCGTTGACGGTAAAGGGCTCATCATTGGCAACCGCCCAGCAGAAGGTGCTGACAGCGCTGTTGTACTTGGGGCGGCTATGACCCATCAGGTTCACAAAACGGTAGACCGCCACCTTTGCTCCAGTCTCCTGGGCATACTGGAAGAACAGTTCCTCGCCCGCCTTTTTGCTGCGGCCATACTCGCTGTTGCCGAAACGACCAGCCAGCGTCGCCTGAATGGAGGAGGACAGCATGATGGTTGCTTTGTTGTTGTGCTTTTTCAGGCAGTTCAGCAAGTCGGATGCAAAGCCGAAGTTGCCCTTCATGAAGTCTTCCGGGTTCTCCGGGCGATTCACACCTGCCAGATTGAACACGAAGTCCGCTTTCCGGCAGTACTCGTCCAGCTCCTCGGCGGTGGAGTTCAGGTCATACTCATAGATTTCTTCAATATGCAATGCCGGGCGGGTCTTGTTCTTGCCGTCCCGGATGTTTTTCAGGTTGTTGCACAGGGCGGTTCCCACCATGCCCCTGGCACCTGTGACTAGAATGTTCATCTCAATCCCCTTTCCTTAGAAATTGGGAATCCCTGCCAGTGCATTCTGAACATACTCGGTAGTCATAATTTTCTTGACGGTGCCCTCTACGTCCAAACGGTTGGTATTGTGACTGGTATAAGCCTCCTCGCTCATGGTGTGAACCTCGCCCCGCACCACAAACTTGTCATAGTTCAAATCACGATTGTCCGCAGCCACCCGGAAATACTGCCCCATGTCCTCGCTGCGCAGCCGCTCCTCACAGGTCATCAAGGTTTCGTACAGCTTCTCACCGTGACGGGTGCCGATGATGTTGGTGCCGGTATCGCCGAACAGCTGCTGGACAGCCTTGGCAAGATCCCCGATGGTAGAAGCGTCCGCCTTCTGGATGAACAGGTCGCCAGGGTTGGCGTGCTGGAAAGCGAACATGACCAGATCCACCGCTTCATCCAGATTCATGAGAAACCGGGTCATGTTGGGGTCGGTGATGGTGATGGGGTTGCCCGCCTTGATCTGGTCAATGAACAGCGGGATGACGGAGCCACGGCTGCACATCACGTTGCCGTAACGGGTGCAGCAGATGGTCGTGCCGCCACGCTCGGCAGCTACACGAGCATTGGCATAGATGACGTGCTCCATCATGGCCTTGGAGATGCCCATGGCGTTGATGGGGTAGGCCGCCTTGTCAGTGGACAGGCAGACAACACGCTTGACACCGGCATCAATGGCGGCGTGGAGCACATTGTCCGTACCGATGATGTTGGTCTGCACGGCCTGCATGGGGAAGAACTCGCAGGAAGGAACCTGCTTCAAAGCGGCAGCGTGGAAGATGTAGTCAACACCGGGCATGGCATCCTTGATGGACTGGGGGTTGCGGACATCACCGATGTAGAACTTCACCTTTTGGGCGGTGTCAGGATGCTTGGCCTGAAGCTCATGGCGCATATCATCCTGCTTCTTTTCGTCCCGGGAGAAGATGCGGATTTCCTTCAAATCGGAATCCAGAAAGTGCTTCAAAACGGTGGAACCAAAAGAACCGGTGCCGCCGGTAATCATAAGGGTTGCGTTATCAAATACAGACATTTTTCCCTCCAAATATATGTCATAAAAATTTATCCAGCAATGCAGCGCCTCATCGCCATCTGCATTTCCTCTTATTATAACGTATTCTGACGGGAATTCCTAGTAGAACTTTGAGTCAATCGGAAAGATTGTATGTATTTTTTTCAAATACCGCTTTCACTGTCTATCTTTCACCGCTCCCCCGAACGAGCATCTCTTGCCAGCGGGTCGCCAAGTTGGCGACCCCTACAGACGGGGCGCATCAAAAAAGAAGCGGCTGCTCCTTTGGCACAAGCCGGGGAGAGCAGCCGCTCAACGGGGTTACGGTAAATTACGTCAGGGCAGCAGAGCGGCCATAGGGCCGTAGAACACCCGCGCGTGGATGGTGAAGCTGCAAGACACCTGAAGCCAGCACAGCAGGATTGCCGCTATAATGCCAGGGATATAGGGGTTATTGCACTTTTTGAACAGGCGGCGAATCAGAATCACCGCAACAGGGAACACAGGGATGGCATTCAGGGTGTATGTATAGGTATAGGTAGAGCCGAAAATCAGCGGCTTCACGCCGTTCTTAGCATACAGATAAAAGCCCACGAAGGTGATAATCAGGGAGGGCAGCAGGTTCATCACAGCGAAGAACAGGTCATTGACCCACTCCGGCTCTTTGCCAATCTTGCAGTGGTAGGCGCTGTTCAATGCGATAGAAACAGCTATGCCAAACACCAGATAGAAGGGCAGGTACTCGAAGAAGGTCAGCAGATTTGCCCACGGGATGTTTTTCAGCCCCCACAGATAATAATGATAGTCCACCTTGAACAGCCGGTTTGCCACGAAGGTGATGACAAACACCATGCAGCAGGAGCAAATGGCCACCAGAATGCTCTTGCCAAAATCCTTCCAGCTGATTTTCAGACCCCACTGCTCCATACTGGCACCGTCCTTCTTGCCATACAGCCAGTAAGAGCCAAAGGAGGTCAGCAGCATGAAGGCACCGTTCAGCAGCGCCCAGAAGGCATAGATGTTAGAGGGCTGCTGGGGCAGGAAGGTAAAGCAGCAATAGCCAAAGCCACGGGCAAAAATGAAGCTGATGGACAGGAATGCAAACACGAAGTTGGCAATGGTCAGCACCCAGAAGCCAACCTTGCCACGGGTGGTGGTGGGGGCAGGACGCAACTCCACATTGGCACCGGGGGCAACGCTCTGGAACACCTTCAGCTGGGTCAGAGTGGCCAGACCGAACACGCAGCTCAGCAGCACACCCAATAGGCCCAGCATATTCAGCACGGACAGCAGGAAGAAGTGGTTGCTGCCGCTGGCAATGGGGTTGGGAGCGGTAAACACATCCTGGAAGAAATCAATCACATAAGTCAGGCCGGCGGTATCGCCCTGGGGCTTGGGATGGATTTCGTTCACCTGATTCAGGCGGCGGGTAACGGTCTTGCCGTCAATCTCGGCAGTGTAAATCTTGTCTGGTTCCACCTCGGTGCCTTCAAAAGCATCCGGCTCCTGACCGAAGGCAAACAGGGACTTGACCTCCTGGCTGGTGCGGTATTCCTGCACGCCCAGCGTCTCGCCCGCCTCATTGGTGCCTCGATAGTACACATGGTCATACAGGGTGTACAGAAGGCCCATATCACGGGTGCCATAGATATTGGCCCAGTTACCCTCCTCATCCTTATAGGCGGGGTCGGAGGACACCAGATAGATGGCAGCAATCACAGGATTCTCCTCTGCATTGTCAAGCCGCACCATATTGTTGCTGGCCTGGCCACCAGCGGAGTGACCGGCAACGCCAATCTGGGTCTGATCCACATAATCCAGGGTCTTGACATAGCGGACGCAGGCATAAGCGCCATAGGCATCGCTGACGGTGTAGGGGGCGAAATAGGTTTCGGCACCCACAATCTCAGAATCGCCATGGTTCAGCATATCCGGCATGATGACCACAAAGCCCCGGCGGGACAGCTCCATGCCGTACTGGGCATAGCTCTCTTTGTTAACCGTCAAGCCGTGGGTGAAAATGACGGCGGGGGCAGGATGCTCCGCCGTGGCGCTGTCGGGCTTATAAATGCGGGCAGCCACCTTGCTGCCGGATGCAGTTTCCAGCTTCACATCGGTGATGCTTACCTTGCCCCAGTCCCGCAGCAAACCGGCGGACAGAGCGGTAAACACCAGGGTAAACACCAGGGCGAATACCAGACAGACTTTTGCAGAGCATTTACTTTTTTTCATTTCCTTCTCTCCTTCTTCGGAATGAATTGCACTCCTTTTTTATTGGGGTCTCCTGTAGCAATTTTACTAATATCACCGCCCGTTCGTCAATTAATTATGTTCAGTATACCATACTTCGTTGTGCTTATCAACATCCGTCCTTCAATTGTTACGATTATTCACAGAATATTAACATATTTTCGCCGCAACATTTCGTTAAAACATATGTTTTTCAAGGAATTACGCAACATATCGAATAAAAAAGCAAAAGTTCATGCAATATTTGTGCAAGTCATCCCACCCCCCAGTGCAGGGGATAACCACTGCATTCTTTTCTCGAAACGCTATTCCGATTTTGATGACAGATTTTACACCTGCGCTACAAAAGGTTTCGCACACTTTGGTTCATTTTGGGAAAAAAGAATGGCACCGGAACCGAAGCTCCGATGCCTGTACATTTTCCTGTTTCATTTTGCGCCGTTAATCCTCTGACCCCCGGCCTATCAATTTTGCGGTCTGCTCACCACGAAGAGGCGTGTGATTATCCGAGTAGCATCGGGAGCTTCCGCTCCCTATATTCCGCATAATTCGATTCTTTTACAGACTACTGATGCTTTCTTGCCTTCATCGCCGCGTAGTACAGCAGACCACCAAGCGCTCCACCGACTGTGTTATAGAACAAGTCAGATAGTTGGAACGTACCGAGCCTTAAAAACAGCTGTAGCATCTCAATGCTTATCGAAAAAATGAATGCTATCTTTCCGCTATACCACAGTATCTTCTTACAGCTACTGCCCACTTTCTCTTGAAATGTCCATATAACCATACTGGTAAACGGTAGCATCATAATTATATTTTCAATACATTCCGTTGTCAGTTTTTGTTCGCCATTCACCGTCTCCCAGATACCCCAGCCACCCATAACATCGGACAATGGGTTCATCCACAGGTTCCGCTTTAACAGGGTTCTAAACAGGATCATCGATGTCACGAAGATCAGTAAAAACAACTTCCGAAAGAACCCGCTCTCCTTGAATTTCTGATACCATGTTACTATGGCGTTGTTCCAGCCTTTACCTGCTGCGGTAGGCTCATATGCATACAGGTAGAAAAACATAGCCAAAAAGGAAAGCAGAAGTGAAAATCCAAACGGCTCGTAAAGAGCAGTCAGGATATTTGTGAGGATTTTGGCTAATACTTTTATTAGGTCCTGCATCTTATTCCACTGTTACACTCTTTGCGAGGTTTCTCGGCTTATCCACATCCAGACCCTTGGCTACGGACACATAGTAACCCAGCAACTGCAGCGGAATCACTGCCAAACTACCAACGAAGTGCTCATCCACCTTTGGAACATATACCGTGAAGTTTACCTGATCTTCGATTTCATACTTGCCATAAGTAGTGAGCCCCATCAGATAAGCTCCGCGGCTCTTGCACTCCAACATATTGCTGATAGTCTTTTCGTAGAGTTCGCTCTGGGTAAGCACACCGATGACCAGTGTTCCCTGCTCGATTAGACTGATGGTTCCGTGCTTCAATTCACCCGCAGCGTATGCTTCGGAATGGATGTAGCTGATTTCTTTCAGTTTCAAACTGCCTTCCAAGCAGACTGCATAATCAATGCCACGGCCAACGAAGAACACATCGTGTGCATTGGCATACTTCGCAGCAAACCACTGGATGCGTTCCTTATCTTCCAGAGCTTTCTGCATCTTTTCCGGGAGAGTCAGAAGTTCAGAAATATAGTAGCTGTACTGCTCCTCCGTGATTTTTCCTCTCACCTTTGCGAACTGAACTGCCAAGCAGTACATGGCCGCAAGCTGTGCGCTGTATGCCTTGGTTGTAGCAACAGAAATTTCAGGACCAGCAAGGGTGTAGAACACTTTGTCCGCTTCACGGGCAATACTACTACCCACTACATTGACGATTGCCATTGTGGTAATGCCCTTTTCTTTTGCCATACGCAGTGCTGCCAGTGTATCTGCTGTCTCACCAGACTGGCTGACAACGATTACCAGTGCTTTCTGATTGAGTGGCATCTTACGATAACGGAACTCCGATGCAAATTCCACACGCACCGGAACCTCCGCCATATCTTCCAGCACATACTGAGCAGCCATACCAACATGCCATGCAGAACCGCAGGCAACAATATGAATCTGCTCAAAGTTCTTAATTTCCTCTTCGGTGATTTCCACACCGAACAAGTCGATAGCGCCGTTCTTGATCACAGAATTCAGGGTATCCTGAACAGCTTTCGGCTGCTCATGGATTTCTTTCATCATGAAATGCTCAAAGCCACCTTTTTCGGCTGCTTCTGCATCCCATTTGATCTCGGTGGTCTGCTTTTCAATTTCATCGCCGTTCAGGTCATAGAAATGCGCCTCACCCGGCGTCAACTTTGCGAACTCAAGGTTGCCAATGTAATACACGTTGCGAGTGTATTTCAGAATTGCCGGGACATCCGAAGCCACATAGGTCTCACCATCCGCAATACCGATAATCATCGGGCTATCCTTACGCGCCACCCAGATCTCGCCCGGATAATCACGGAACATCAGCTCAAGCGCATAGGAACCGCGCACACGAACCATCGTCTTGGCAATGGCATCGATGGGGCCGAGGTTGTACTTCTTATAATAGTAGTCCACCAACTTGATGACCACTTCGGTATCCGTCAGGCTGTAGAACGTATAGCCATGCTTCAACAGTTTTTCTTTCAGTTCAGTATAGTTCTCGATGATGCCGTTATGTACGCCAACGACCTCAGACTCCACTGTGCCGGAACCGGAACGGCTACAGTTACCGGAAACATGCGGATGTGCATTCGTCTGGCTCGGCTCACCGTGGGTTGCCCAACGGGTATGGCCAATACCACAAGTTCCTTTCAGTGCATTACCGTTATCGGTTTTCTCAATCAGATTGGACAGACGGCCTTTTGCTTTCACGACCTGTGCCAGAGCTTCTCCATCCCGGACAGCCAATCCAGCCGAGTCATATCCTCTATATTCTAGTTTTGACAGACCATCCAACAGGATCGGTGCTGCCTGTCGATTTCCTGTAAATCCAACGATTCCACACATAGGTTTTGCTCCTCCTATTATTCATTTTTCTATGATACTTTTCCACTTATACAAAACGACTCCGGACACAGCCAGAGTCGTCATTGACCTTACGCCTTATATCCCTTTTCGCCGATCACATTGACCACTTCGTCAACATACTTCTGGCAGGTGTCGTGGTCAGGTGCTTCCACCATAACACGAACGACCGGTTCAGTGCCGGATTCACGAACCAGAATGCGACCAGTATCGCCCAGTTCTTCAGCAACCTTAGACACAGCTGCCTGCACTGCCGGATCATTCTGTGCAGCCTTCTTATCGGTCACACGGACATTTTCCAACACCTGCGGATAAATCTTCAGCGGTGCTGCCAGCTCACTCATCGGCTTCTTCTTTGCCAACATGACTTCTATCATCTTCAAGCTGGTCAGAATACCGTCACCAGTGCTTGCGTACTTGGAGAAGATGATATGGCCGCTTTGCTCACCACCGATACGGCAGCCATTCTTTGCCATATACTCATAGACATATTTGTCGCCTACAGCCGTTTTAGCGTAGCCAATGCCCTGCTTATCGAAAGCCTTGTAGAGGCCAAAGTTGGACATAACCGTGGTGACAACCGTATTATTTAACAGCTTACCACGTTCCTTCATATAGCAACCGTAGATGTACAGAATGTGGTCGCCAGTGATAACATTGCCCTTCTCATCCACGCACAGGCAGCGGTCGGCATCACCATCGTAAGCAAACCCAACGTCCAGCCCCTTCTCCACAACAAACTTCTGCAGACCCTCAATATGCGTAGAGCCGGCATTATTGTTGATGTTCAGACCGTTCGGCTTGTTGTTTATGACATAGATGTCTGCGCCGAGGGCATCGAACACAGACTTTGCAATGTTCCAAGAGCTACCGTTGGCGCAATCCAAACCAACTTTAACACCTCTGAAAGAATAGATACCCAGAGAAATCAGATAACCCATGTAACGATTACGGCCTGCCACATAATCTACCGTACAGCCAACATGATCCCGGCTTGCAAATGGCAGTTCCGGCCAATCCTTATCAAACACATGGAGCTTACCGTCAATATAAGCCTCGACCAGCAACAACGTTTCTTCCGGCATTTTCTCGCCGTAGCAGTCGATTAGCTTGATGCCATTGTCGTAGTACGGATTGTGACTGGCGGAGATCATAATGCCGCAATCGAAGTCATCCACGCGAGCGATGTACGCCACAGATGGAGTAGTGGTAACATGGAGCAAATAGGCATCTGCACCAGAAGCAGTCAGACCAGCGACCAGACTGTACTCAAACATATAAGAGCTGCGGCGAGTGTCTTTGCCAATGACAATGCGAGCAGGGTCGGTATCACCATTGCGCTCACGCAGAGCATTGTATACTACCCCAGGAATCGCCCAGCCTTATAAGCATGGTCAGAAGTTAACGTAATTCCGGCTTCACCACGAAAGCCGTCTGTTCCAAAATATTTTCCCATTTTTATCTTCCCCTATCACAGTTCATTTACTAAAACATCTGCAATTCGCTCGCAAGCATGACCATCTCCATATGGATTGCTTGCTTTGCTCATCACATCATATTCGCTTTTGTCAGAAAGTAAACGGCTGAACTCGTTATAAATCGTTTCTTCTTCTGTCCCTACTAATTTTAAAGTACCTGCTGCAATACCTTCTGGACGCTCGGTTGTATCACGCATGACCAGGACAGGCTTACCAAGAGAAGGGGCTTCCTCCTGAATTCCGCCAGAATCTGTCAGGATCAGATAACTACGGCTCAGGAAATTATGAAAATCCAAAACATCTAAAGGCTCAATGATATGGATGCGGTCATCATTCCCCAAATATGCATTTGCAATTTCGCGTACGACCGGATTCATATGAATAGGATAAATTGCCTTGACATCCAGATGCTCATCCATCACACGCCGAATTGCTTTAAACATATGACGCATCGGCTCGCCAAGATTTTCGCGGCGATGTGCTGTTATCATAATAAGACGACTGTCTTTTGCCCATTCCAATTCAGGATGAGTATAATTTTCGCGCACTGTAGTCTTTAAGGCATCAATTGCTGTATTTCCAGTTACATAAATGCTTTCCGGTTTCTTTCCCTCTTTCAGTAGATTCTGTTTTGAAAGTTCTGTCGGAGCAAAGTTAAACTTACTGATAATCGAAACAGCCTGACGATTAAACTCTTCCGGATAGGGACTGTAAATATTGTATGTACGCAATCCAGCTTCTACATGACCAACTGGAATCTGAAGATAAAAACAAGCGAGGGCAGTCACAAACGTCGTAGAAGTATCACCATGAACAAGCACCACATCCGGTCTTTCCTTTTCTAGTACTTCCTTAATGCGGTTTAAGATATTTGTCGTCACATCAAACAACGTCTGTTTATCCTTCATAATTGACAAATCATAATCTGGTGTAACAGAAAACGCTTCCAATACCATATCCAGCATTTGGCGATGCTGACCCGTCACACAAACTACTGTCTGTAATTCTTTTCGCTTTTTCAGTTCATTTACAAGCGGACACATTTTAATTGCTTCCGGTCTTGTGCCAAAGACCAACATTACTTTTTTCATATGTTCTCCTCTTCTCTGGATTTTACTTTTAATATTTTATGAGTCAAAAGAAGCGTCAAACCTGCTTCACTAATAGCAGCTGCACTAGAAACACCATAGACACCAAAAGCGAAGCCCAATGCAACATTTAGCAACACTGTAACAACTGCACTTAAAGAGAATGCCTGGCTATACTCTTTTTGATGTCCACTTGCTACAAGAAATTGGATTCCCAAAAAATTGTTTGTAATTGACAATATCATCCAAATAACCAAAGGTATAATTATATTAGAATACTCTGTATAGGCTGCACCAAAGGCAATAGAAATCAAAAAGTCCCGCAACAAAATAATCAGGACTCCACCTATTGCAAAAAGACCTACGATACACATTGCCGCCTGCTTTACCGTTTTACATCCCTTTTGGAAAGATTCCGAAAATTTCACACTGATGTGTGGATAAAGTGCTTGGCTAACTGGACTGAAAAACAAAATCATAATATAGGGAATCTTATATATTGCTGAATAAATGCCCACAATGCTTGATACGGCAACTGTCCCAAGAACAGTGACTCCTACACTGCTGAATATTTTAGACATTGCCTGAGAAATAAACAAATACCAACCATCTTTTATTTCATCAATAGCTTCCTTAAATTTGCAAAGTCTTACCTTCAATCCATACTTTTTTCTTGACAATGCCAAACCTAAAACAGCCGAAAAAATAAATGTCACCGAATAGCAAAAGCAATACAAATATAAATGAGCTTCCGTTTTAACAACCAAGAAAACCAGAATCACTGAAATCAAGCGAGACACTGCGTTGATTATCGTAATCAGCTTCATGTCCTGTTTTCCCTGAAAAAGCCAGGTCAACTGGAATGCAACGCCAATAATCACAAGAAATAGAATATTCATACTTAAAAACTGTTGCGCACCAACATGTGTTACATAAGCAAGAACGTTCATTCCCAAATAGGAAACTGCCAACAATAAAAGTCTTGCACTTATTATTCTACTATATAAGTTTTGTAAATTATCATCTCCTTCGATAGATACCTTTCTTGCTCCCGTAAAACCAAAACCATATTCTACAATAACCTGAAAATAAGTTACCCAGTTCAGAGATAATGAAAAAATACCATAGTTAGATGTCCCCAAAACTCTCGTAATGTACGGCAATGTCAGCAATGGTACAACCGTGTTAAAAATCTGAAGAATGAACAACCACATTCCATTTTGGAAGAGTTTGGTGCCCAACATTTTTTTTATTTTATCCATTTATCTCCTTCCCAACACTTTCTTTACACACATTTTCACCGCATGAATAATTGGTCTCTTCAACTTTTCCTTTTTAAAAACAACATTACATGCCTGGTCAAAACCTTTTTCCGGATATAACTCTATAAAACGATTACGATATGCCGATGGAATAGAAGGACTCGCAAGCTGATTTTCAAACTTCAGTGCTTCTTCAATGGGTCTTGAATCAATAGAAAGATACTTTTCATTTCCTATCTGTGCAAGAAACTTCTGCCCCTTCTCTGAATTACAAAGTACACAAGAAACTCCTTGATATTTCATTTCTGCAATATTTCCATTAACAGAAGCCACTCTACCTAGTCCAGTAAAGTCTCCAATGGTTAAATCGCCACATCTGTTAGGACCCGCGTACATACAACTATAGCAATTGGGTCTGTAAATTGTTGCATTGTGATATCCGATCTGGAAATTATCATTACTTTCTACGTATTTATGATAATTCTTTCCATTATAATCAACACTAAATACGAATTTGGATGTCATGAAGCGTTCATCTCTAAATGATAATCTGTCAATTTCAGCCCCCCCATTGCATATGTTTTTAACATGCTCTTTAATGTAAAGATCAGAAGGCACACCATGACAAATGATATCGACTGTAAACAGGTTCTCCGTGTTGACTTTTTTTATTTATGCATATTTTTTTACTGCCGCCACCTGACAAGGCAAACCAATAAAAACAAGCGATTTCCCATTTTTTAAGATGTCGATAACATCTTCACTAATGCTTCCCATAAAAGAAAATGTATACTTAGAATTCACAAATTGATGAATATCTTCTTCTGAAAATCCTAGTTTATACTTGGCCGTTAATTCTTTGTTATCAAAATACACACCCGCAAATGGGATATCATTTTTCAAACACCATCTATAAATTGCTTGCGCAACCCCACCAGAAGCACTAGATTTCCGAATTGCTTCGTTTGTAGCATAACAGGAATAACACGCTTTGGGGCTATTTTTTTCCACCTGATTAATTGCGGGACATACTTTTTGACATAAGCCACACTCTACACATTTACTGCTGTCAATTACTGGGTAAATATTGTTCAACGCATCTCGTGTAAACGTAACAGCTTTTTTCTTACACACCAACCCACAATTTCCGCAACCAGTACAGGAATCTTTACTTGCTAGTTCCATTGTCTATCTCCTTTCTGTTATCTGCCTATTCTAAGCACTATTTTCGGATGTTTTATATGCTGCTCTAGATAATACATAAAAATAAAAAGAATATAGACAACATATACATCTGTATTCTGTGTCAGCAAAACTAGAATGAACATAAAAACTAAAGATTTTGATTTGTTTTGCTTCATATTGTCTGCAAAATAGCAAAAGAAAATCAGTCCAAATATACCAACCAGATAACCTAAATACCCAAAATTGCACAATGTCATTTCATACCAACAAGGTGTTGTTCCAGCCGGCAGCTTTGAAATAGGAAGATTAAGGATAGATGACGTCAAATATTGATAGTGACTATATGGTTTATTGGGCCAAATAATTCTCGGAATAAAAATGAAAAGTGTTGAAAAAAAACTTTGTCCCGGATAATCCAAGATTTGATTTTTCTTGAAAAATTCTTCATATATAACATACTTGATGACATCATCTCTTCCAAAATCGACTCGAAGCATGTCGTACACACTATCAAAAGTCATGTTTGAAAGAGGTTTAATTACAGCTAAATAAAAAGCCGAGAAAGCAATCAACGTAATTCCCATAATCGGGAGTATCCAAAAGACTCTTTTTCTTCCTTTTTCTCCCAATTCTGACTTTGTAAGAAAGAAGAGATAAAAGACACCCATAACTGCAATAATAAAACGCTTTCCCTGTAGCCAAGCAAGAATGAATGTAATCAATACTAGCATACACATCTTTTTTGCCGTGATTCTTCCAGAGAACAACATAATACATGTGCAAAACAGACTGACAAGAATCAACGAATTTAGAATCAAATTGTCCTGTCCACTTACACCTCTCAAGCTCAAAGAACTGTAAATTAAAAATTTACTAGCGTTACCAGATAACAACACATAAAGTGCTGGCGAAGCAATCCCAAATACATAAATCCAAGGCTTTTCATTTTCATTTTTCAAAGCTGTGTTTAATTCAGTTGCTCTTGATACCAATCTTCTATTCATTTTAGTGCCATACATATACAAAGCAAAAATTGCAAATGTAATATAGATATCATAAATGGCACTAACGTCAACGTTATTCATAGGTTCAATAAAAGCTTTATACCAATATACAACGGTGTATTGGGGCATTCCAATTAGATAATTCAATATAATTGGGACACAACAAAATATATACACAATAAATACCACATAAAATGATATAGAGCAGTATCTATCAAAAACAAGTTTTTTATATGATTTATATGTTACAATCGTTGTAATCAAAATCATTAGCCAATCCACGACTGGAAACATAATCTACCTCCCTCTATATCATATAATTCACATATCTCATAAAATGCCATTTTCTTTAATAATCCGTTTCATCAATGCTTCGTTATCTGTTCCCTGATAAAAATCATAGGCGTTTTTAGCATATAAATCATAGTGTTCTTCAATATCACGAATCGCACGCATCAAAGTGTCTTTTTTCATGGGTACACAAACGCCAGCCTTGGCAGCCCCAATTGTATTAACCAGACCAGGAACTTCATTTCCGATTGCAGGAATGCGCAGACCGGAGTATTCATAAATCTTATTTGGTGCACAAAACGCACGGTTCAAACTATTCCGATCGTCATAAAAAACAAAACCAATGGCGGCATAGCTAGTCACTTCCAGATGATATGGTGCAGGAATATTCTTAATAAAAATGCTTTTATCGTATTCTTTTTTAATATCTGCAAAAATATTTTCCGGGTCCAGCCCCATCAATACAAAGTAATATCCAGTACCGGAATCACGAATTGCCTTTGCCATCTCCAGCATATAATCCCGGCTTTTCAAGATTCCCTGATAAATAATAAATTTCTTATCCTGGACCAGTTCAATTGCTTTCTTGGTCGCTTCAATAGAAGGCATCTTGCGTCTTTCGTCATGAAAATCGTATGGTTTATTTGGCATAACGTAAGGCAGCTTCTTCAGGCCATACCAGTTTCTCATAATAAAAGCTCTCGTTGTCTCGCAACAAACAATGAACTTTGCATCTCCTGTGAGCATACTAAAAAGCCTATTCTTAGTCTTATTGTCACCCAAGAGTTCCAAGGATGTCAGCGCATAATTATATCCCTTCAACTTGCCCACCATCGGCATTGCAGTCTCTGCGGTTCCAAACCAAAACAGTGTTTGTGAAGCATTCTTTATAGTTTTCATTTTCTTCTTCACTGCTGAAGCAAACTGATGCCAGTTATTGAGTCTATCTAGTTTTCCAGGCAGTTTTCCACGCTGTTCGTGAAGATCGACATAAGGAATACTTTCTGTATCAAAAATTGCCAGCAGCTGCTTAGCGCAAGAACCATACCATACTTCAACATCCACACCGTTCTTCTTCAACATACGAATTTGTGCAATGCAAGGGGGATAAATATGTAACTCGGATTTCACTATATAGATAACTTTTTTCATCTCACTACCCTCTCATTATCGATTGCACTTTGAAGAAACGCCTTTGATTCATCTGCAACTGATCGAATTTTGGGGTCTACTTCCGTGTAATCAATCTCTTCTTTTGGAATAACTGGCGCATCACCATAAAAAATTCTACTCTCAAGGCCAATCAAGGTCAGATAATCCCGAATTCTGGAATCAGTGCTTTGCCTGTTATTGATCACGGAATACATGGGCTTGTTAAATATTGTAGAGAAAACCGTACCATGATATCCGTCTGTCATGACAGCTGAAGCATGATACACATAATTCAAAAATTCTACCGGACTGGCATCATTGATAAAATTGCCACGGAAGGATTCTTTTTCCAAATGCATCCAAATATACTTAATTTTCAGTCCACGCTCTTTTGCAATCTGCTCTGCAATTGCCATATTCTGCTTGATAGGTTTCTTATCAATGAGATAGCAAAGTAGGTATTTTTCCTTACCAAGTGGACTGCTTTTATCTACAAATGTTTCCCAATCTTCTCTTGTCAGTAAAAGGACTGGATCAACTGTGTCCACAACACTGTGCCCGCAAATTGCTTCTACTTTTTCTTTCGCACCCTTTTCTCTCAAACCAACATATAGAAAATCCTTCGCATATTTAGAATATCCACGAATATCCTCCAAAGATGACTCTCCGATACTTACTGAATAACCAATCTTTATTGCTTTCGTCTCAAATGGGAAAAAGAACATCTCGTCAAAATCAAAGATATGCGGATTCCACACCTGATCACTTCCGGTGATAATGGCTCGATACTGTTCCCGGTCCACCAATGCTTTTAGCTGCTCTACATTTACAACTTTTTCTGTATGCGGAATATAATTTTCTACAAAATCTGCAAACCCCTTTTCTTTCCTGAGCCTCTGCTTTACAAATGGCAGCAGTACAACATTCACAATTACATTCTTAATTCCATCTTTCTTATGAAAGACAGAATTGTTTTTCTCCTGAACTCTGGAAATTGCATTCAGTACTGTAGCATCGTAACCCACTTTCTCCAAATATTTTCTGAGGGCATAGCACTGTAGAACAGCTCCATAGTTTCTGGCAAAATGGTATGTAATTATTCCAACTTTTTCTTTACTCATATATGAACCTCTATCTCTCTCCTATTTCTTTATTACACGCTTCGCTTTCTCTAACAAAATCGTAGGATTGATCTGATAATATAACAAGTCAATTACTTCAAGATTACCCATTTTATTGAACGTGTGTACACGCCGATAGTTTCTTTTACTATTTATGGTCATGTCAGAGACGGAATAAGTACCAATTTCTCTTTCCTGCAATATCTCGCCATCAAAAGAATCTAATTTGCACAAACGTAAATATTCGCCATATACTCTACCGCATTCCTGCAAAGCATGATAGATTCCATTATCATATTGAA
>ERZ791887.1179-NODE-1179-length-19232-cov-71.126610_pt1 | contig 19232 bp, 16 predicted proteins | sample MGYA00510157_ERZ791887 | MGnify/ENA primary metagenome ERZ791887 (study PRJEB30046, sample SAMN00792112) | human gut metagenome | study: EMG produced TPA metagenomics assembly of the A metagenome-wide association study of gut microbiota in type 2... | reverse complement strand
GTAAGCAAAGATAGCTAATTTTAAAACTTACCAACCAGATATTTCCGCTGAGCCGCTAATCTCTGAGGTTCCAGTTCTTCCGGTTTTATGGTAGTGGCAAGTTGTATCAGCCGGGGTTCTCGGTTGAAGTTGGTGATTTTGTAGAGTTTCTTGCAATATTCAATATATTTTTCTGTAATTTCCCAATTGTACTGCAAAGTTTTTTCTTGCAAATCAGTCTGTATGTTTGCCAGTGCATTTTCTAATTGGGCGATTTCAATTTGTAGTGAATCTGTTTTGGAAAGGGACTGTGCTGTTGTCGGCAATAGGCAGCAAAGTATAAAGACCACTGATAGGATGTTTCTTTTCATGATGCTTAGATATTTGGTTTAGTAACAGAGACAAATATAAATTCTTTATTTTATAAATCCAACAAATTCTTTAGTTTCTTGAGGAATAAGCGGTGCAGGTGTGTTCTGCTCTGAATATATAGCTGCTTTTTGTTTTTTGCTCTAAACAAATTTTGCCATATTTTGCTTTCTGCTCTAAACAAATTCGTATCTTTGTGCTCCAAATTACTAACACCTCTGTTTCTATGCAAGAAAAGATTATTATTCTTGATTTCGGCTCACAGACCACGCAGCTTATAGGCCGTCGGTTACGCGAGCTGAATGTATATTGCGAAATTGTACCTTACAACAAATTTCCCCAGGGAGATGCAAGTGTAAAAGGAGTTATCCTTTCGGGTAGCCCCTTTTCTGTTTATGATAAGAGTGCATTCAAGGTGGATTTGAGCGGGATTCGTGGGAAATATCCCATCCTGGGTATCTGCTACGGTGCACAGTTTATCTCTTATAGTAACGGTGGACGGGTAGAACCGGCAGGAACCCGCGAGTATGGACGTGCCTATCTCGATTCCTTTGATTCGGAGAATATCCTTTTCAAAGGGGTAAGGAAAAATACTCAGGTATGGATGAGTCATGGGGACACGATTACTGCCATCCCCGATAACTTCAAGATTATAGCTTCTACGGATAAGGTAGCAATTGCCGCTTACCAAGTGGCTGGTGAGAAAATATGGGGAGTACAGTTCCATCCGGAAGTGTTCCATAGCGAGGACGGTACGCAGATGTTGCGCAACTTTGTGGTGGACATTTGCGGTTGCAGCCAGAGTTGGAGTGCCGCATCGTTTGTAGATACCACTGTTGCTGAACTGAAGGAACAGCTTGGTAATGACTGCGTTATCCTGGGACTGAGTGGCGGTGTGGATTCTTCGGTAGCCGCCGTATTGCTGCATCGTGCCATCGGTAAGAATCTGACTTGTATTTTTGTAGATCATGGTCTGCTTCGTAAGAATGAGTTCAGGAATGTGATGCACGACTATGAGTGTCTGGGACTGAACGTGATTGGCGTGGATGCCAGCGAGAAATTTTTCAAGGACTTGGAAGGAGTGACCGAGCCTGAGCAGAAGCGTAAAATTATCGGTCGCGATTTTATCGAAGTATTCGATGCTGAAGCACACAAGATAACCGATGCCCGCTGGTTGGCGCAAGGTACTATTTATCCCGACCGCATTGAAAGCTTGAACATTACGGGCAAGACTATCAAGAGCCATCACAACGTGGGCGGTCTGCCCGAGGAGATGAACCTCCGTCTGTGCGAGCCGTTACAGTGGTTGTTCAAAGATGAGGTTCGTCGTGTGGGACGTGAATTGGGAATGCCCGAACATCTGATTACCCGTCATCCTTTCCCCGGTCCGGGATTGGCTGTCCGCATTCTGGGGGATATAACACCGGAGAAGGTATGTACCCTGCAGGAAGCCGATGATATTTTCATTCAGGGCTTGCGTGACTGGAAAGTGCAGGATGCTGCAGGAAACGAGACATCGCTCTACAATCAGGTGTGGCAGGCAGGTGCTATCCTTCTGCCTGTGCAGAGTGTAGGTGTGATGGGTGACGAACGTACCTATGAACGTGCAGTGGCTTTGCGTGCCGTGACTTCTACCGATGCCATGACGGCGGACTGGGCGCATCTGCCTTACGAATTTCTGGGCAAGGTGTCCAACGATATTATAAATAAGGTGAAAGGTGTGAACCGCGTAACCTATGATATATCTTCAAAGCCACCCAGCACAATAGAATGGGAATAAGACCGACTGAAATTATTAACTTAAAAAACAATATAGAAGAATGAAGCAGGATATGATTGTGATTCTGGATTTGGGAAGTCATGAAAACACGGTGCTTGCCAGAGCGATTCGTGCGTTGGGAGTATATAGCGAAATCTACCCGCACGACATTACCGCCGCCGAACTGAAGGCCTTGCCGAATGTGAAAGGTATTATCATCAACGGTGGCCCCAATAATGTGATTGATGGGGTATCCATCGACGTACTGCCCGAAATTTATGAAGCAGGATTCCCTGTAATGGCTGCCGGTCATGATAAGGCTTTGTGCGAAGTGAAGCTTCCCCGGTTTACAGATGATGTGGAAGCTATTAAAAATGCGGTTAAGTCTTTTGTATTCGATACTTGCAAGGCTGAAGCCAACTGGAATATGACAAATTTTGTCAACGACCAGATAGAACTGATACGTCGCCAGGTAGGTGACCGTAAGGTATTGCTGGCGCTGTCCGGCGGTGTGGATAGCTCTGTGGTGGCTGCTCTTTTGCTAAAGGCTATCGGTGACAATCTGGTGTGCGTACATGTGAATCATGGACTGATGCGTAAGGGTGAGTCGGAAGCCGTTATCGAAATTTTCAAGAATAAACTGAATGCGAACCTTGTCTATGTGGATGCCACGGATCGTTTCTTGGATAAGCTGGCAGGCGTGGCCGACCCCGAACAGAAGCGTAAGATTATTGGTGGTGAGTTTATCCGTGTCTTTGAGGAAGAGGCCCGTAAGTTAGATGGTATTGACTTCTTGGGACAAGGCACTATCTATCCTGATATTGTAGAGAGTGGAACCAAGACTGCCAAGATGGTGAAGTCTCATCATAATGTGGGCGGTTTGCCTGAAGATTTGCAGTTTGAATTGGTAGAGCCGCTGCGCCAGTTGTTCAAGGACGAAGTGCGTGCGTGTGGTCTTGAACTTGGTTTGCCGTATGAAATGGTGTATCGTCAGCCTTTCCCCGGACCGGGATTGGGGGTACGTTGCCTGGGAGCTATCACACGTGACCGTTTGGAGGCTGTTCGTGAGTCGGACGCTATCTTGCAGGAAGAATTCCGGTTGGCAGGTCTGGATAAGAAAGTATGGCAATATTTCACTGTTGTACCCGATTTCAAGTCGGTAGGTGTACGTGATAATGCCCGTTCTTTTGACTGGCCTGTCATTATCCGTGCCGTTAATACGGTGGATGCCATGACTGCTACTATTGAGCCGGTAGAGTGGCCTATATTGATGAAGATTACCGACCGTATTCTCAAGGAGGTGAAGAATGTAAACCGTGTTTGTTATGACATGTCTCCGAAGCCCAATTCTACCATTGAGTGGGAATAAAATTATAGGCTGATTATTTTCAGACGCGCGATGACGCGGATGACATGGATTGTTTTTTCTTAAGTCTGTGTCATTCGCGTCATCTGCGTCAAAGCGATAGCTGATATAAGTTTTCAGACAGCTTCTTTGCATCGGGTATTACGATTTCTCCGCGATGTAATTCTACCAGTCCTTTTGCTTGCATGTTATTGAGAGTCTTTGATACCCCTGTCCGGGTATCGTTGACGATTTGCGCCAAATCTTCCATTTTTATTTTCAGTGCTTTCTCGCCCGATAAGCGTTCTGCATGGCTAAGAATGAAGTAGGCAATGCGTGCCTCGAGATTATCACCGCACACAGCCCATAAGCGGTTGTGCAGCATTTGAGTGCGGCTGCTGATAATATTCATGTAATTCAAGCGGAATATTTCGTAATTGAAGAGCTCTTTCACTACAAATGCTTTGCTGATACTGACCGTATGCACTTCGGTTCTTGCCCGATATGTAGAAGCATAATGCGTTTTCATGCCGAATATGGAGTGAGCCTCAATCAGGAAAGGGGCTGGAAAATATTCGGTGAAGCAGTAAGAAGAATCGGCGGATGATGTGGAAGATGCAATTTCTCCTTTTAGGATGAAGACCAGTTCATGACAGGCGCCCCCTTCTTTTAAAAGAAGCTCACCTGACTTATATTTTGTGAAGTGCAATTTGACCTTTTCCAAAATACGGGTGAAGTCTTCTTGGGCAAGTCCCTGAAACAGGGGTAATTGTAATAACGTATCAAACATTGTTTCCATATCATTCTCATCTTCTGGTTTAAGAACAAAAGTAGATATAATCGAACTCTGCCGTAAACACTTGCCCTTTCTTTTTGTTTTTTTTATTATTTCTTAAACGTGCTACTCATTCACTTTTAAGAAATTTTGCGAAATACATAAAAATAGATTATTTTTGTAGAAAAAAGGAGGGACATATGTTTTCAGCATTTAATTGGCAGCAGATGACCAGTGCTTTTATCGTGCTGTTTGCCGTGATAGATATTATAGGCTCTATTCCTATTATTATCAATTTGAAAGAAAAGGGGAAAGATGTAAATGCGCTGAAAGCTACATTAATATCGTTTGCCTTGCTGATTGGTTTCTTTTATGCGGGTGATATGATGCTGAAATTGTTTCATGTGGACATTGAGTCATTTGCGGTGGCCGGTGCGTTTGTTATTTTTCTGATGTCGCTGGAAATGATTCTTGATATTGAAATCTTTAAAAACCAGGGGCCGATTAAAGAAGCAACGCTGGTTCCGCTGGTCTTTCCGCTATTGGCCGGAGCGGGAGCTTTTACCACTTTACTCTCTTTGCGTGCTGAATATGCCAGTATTAATATTATCATTGCATTAGTCTTGAATATGATATGGGTATATTTTGTTGTCAGCATGACCGGGCGGGTAGAACGTTTTTTGGGTAAAGGCGGCATCTATATTATCCGTAAATTTTTTGGCATTATCCTGTTGGCAATTTCAGTGCGTTTGTTTATGGCTAATATTTCATTGCTGCTGGACAGCTTTCATCATTAGTTCTCTTTCTCTTTTTCCTGTAGAAGAAATTGTAACAACTTTTCCGTAAAGGAAGATATTAAAAGGTATCATAGGACAACTTCCCGTGTGTTAAAATCCACGGTCTATTCCTGCTTCCAAGAATCCAGATGTGGATAAAGCGGATAAATAAAAATAGTGGTATACCATAGTCAGAACTATTTGTAGCCCGTCATGCTTCCTATATTGTACAGGGATTTATCATTTTCGTACAATGCTTTGGATTATTTGCCTGAAAAGCGAAAAAAAAAAGACTTTTTATTTTGCGTGTAGGCTTTAATTCGTATTTTTGGGCATTGCTACAAGCTTTGTAGCGCATATACCTGAAATAATTAACCTTTAAATAATGCACAACTATGAGTTATTTACGATTTGACAAGACCCTGATGGTTAATCTGCAAGAATCTTTGCCAAGGGAGATACTTCGGACTAACAAATCAGGAGCCTATCATTGTACAACGATTGTAGATTGTAACACACGCAAATATCACGGCTTGTTGGTAATTCCCGTTCCCAACCTGGATGATGAAAACCATGTGCTGCTGTCTTCTTTGGATGAAACAGTGATTCAGCACGGTGCAGAGTTTAACTTGGGATTGCACAAATATCAGGGGAATAATTTTAGCCCGAACGGACATAAGTATATCCGTGAGTTTGATTGCGAGCATATCCCGGCAACTACTTACCGTGTGGGAGGCGTTATTCTCCGCAAAGAGAAAATTTTTGTACACCATGAGAACCGGATACTGATTCGTTACACCTTGGTCGATGCCCATTCGGCAACAACACTTCGGTTCCGTCCCTTTTTGGCATTCCGTAGCGTACGCGAATACACGCACGAAAATGCACAGGTAAGCCGTGATTACCAACCGGTGGAAAACGGTATTAAAACCTGTATGTATCCCGGTTATCCGGAACTTTATATGCAGTTGAACAAAAAGAACGAATTTCATTATCAGCCGGATTGGTATCGTGGCATTGAATATCCGAAAGAACAGGAACGCGGTTACGATTTTAATGAAGACCTGTATGTACCCGGTTATTTTGAAGTAGATATAAAGAAAGGTGAAAGTATCGTTTTCTCTGCGGGTATCTCCGAAATTTCACCGCGTAAGCTAAAACAGACTTTTGAGGCTGAGGCAGAAGACCGTACTCCACGTGACAGTTTTTATCACTGTTTGAAAAATTCGGCTCACCAGTTTCACAATAAACAAGGAGAAGAACATTATGTACTTGCAGGCTACCCCTGGTTTAAATGCCGTGCGCGTGACTTGTTTATCTCTTTACCGGGGTTAACCTTGGCTGTGGACGAACAAGATGAGTTCGAGGATGTTATGAAAACGGCGGAAAAGGCTATCCGTGCTTTCATTGAGGATAACCCCGCAGGTTATAAAATCTATGAGATGGAACATCCCGATGTGCTTTTATGGGCAGTGTGGGCTTTGCAGCAGTATGCCAAGGATACATCGCGCGAACAATGCCGCTTGAAATACGGCAAGTTATTAGAGGATATTATGAATTATATCTGCGAGCGTAAGCATGATAATCTTTTCTTGCATGAAAACGGTTTGCTTTACGCAAATGGCAAGGAAAAGGCAGTTACCTGGATGAACTCTACGGTTAACGGGCATCCTGTAATCCCTCGCACCGGATATATTGTTGAGGTGAATTCGCTGTGGTATAATGCTTTGCGTTTTGTTGCGGACATTGTGCGTGAGGGTGGGAATGACATTCTTGCAGACAAATTGGATGCTCAGGCAGAAATAACAGGAAAATCGTTTGTGGAAGTTTTTCGTAATGAGTACGGTTATCTGTTTGATTATGTAGACGGTTATATGATGGATTGGAGCGTTCGTCCCAATATGATATTTGCTGTTGCTTTTGACTATTCTCCATTGGATAGGGCACAGAAGAAGCAGGTACTTGATATTGTGACAAAAGAATTGCTGACTCCGAAAGGTTTGCGTACATTGAGCCCTAAGAGTGGGGGGTATAATCCCAATTATGTCGGTCCTCAGATTCAGAGAGATTACGCATACCATCAAGGCACAGCCTGGCCGTGGCTTATGGGCTTTTATATGGAAGCGTACCTGCGTATATATAAGATGAGTGGTATTTCGTTTGTAGAGCGGTATCTGATTGGTTTTGAAGATGAGATGACGAGCCATTGCATAGGTTCTCTGCCCGAGTTATTCGATGGAAATCCGCCGTTTAAAGGAAGAGGCGCGGTATCGTTCGCCATGAATGTGGCGGAGATTCTGCGTATCTTGAAATTGTTGTCTAAGTATAATTTATAGGAGGAGGAACGAAGATGAAAGTTTTAATGTTTGGTTGGGAATTTCCTCCCAAAATATATGGTGGCCTTGCAGTTGCATCATACGGAATCACTAAGGGCTTGAGTCTGCAGGGAGATGTGGAGACTACTTTCTGTATGCCTAAGCCTACAGGTGAAGAAGAGAAATTCTTGAATATAATCGGTATGAACCAGGTGCCTATCGTGTGGCGTGATGTTGATTACGATTATTTGAAGTCTCGTTTGTCGACAATGAGTCCGGAGCAATATTATGCTTTGCGCGACCATATTTACTCGGATTTCTCCTATATGCACGTCAATGATCTTGGTTGTATGGACTTTGCCGGCGGTTATCCCGGAAATTTGCACGAAGAAATCAATAACTTCTCGATTATAGCCGGAGTTGTGGCACGTCAACAGGAATTCGACATTATTCATGCGCACGATTGGCTGACATATCCGGCTGGTGTACATGCGAAGATGGTGAGTGGCAAACCGCTCTGTATCCATGTGCATGCAACAGATTTTGACCGTTCGCGGGGTAAAGTTAACCCCACGGTCTATTCCATGGAAAAAAACGGAATGGATTATGCCGACTGCATTATGTGTGTGTCGGAACTTACCCGTCGTACTGTTATCAACGAGTATCATCAAGATCCGAGAAAGGTATTTGCCATGCATAATGCGGTATATCCGCTTTCGCAAGAATACCAGGATATTCCGCGTCCTGAACATTCGAAAGAGAAGGTCGTGACTTTCCTCGGACGTATCACTATGCAGAAAGGTCCGGAGTATTTTGTGGAAGCTGCTGCACTGGTGTTGCAACGTACCCGCAACATCCGCTTTGTGATGGCCGGTTCGGGTGATATGCTGAATGCCATGATTAATATGGCTGCCGAACGTGGCATTGCAGACCGTTTCCATTTTCCCGGCTTTATGAAAGGTAAACAAGTGTACGAAGTTTATAAGAATAGTGATGTATTCGTTATGCCTTCCGTTTCCGAGCCTTTCGGTATCGCCCCGTTGGAAGCCATGCAGTGCGGAACTCCCTCTATCATTTCCAAGCAATCCGGATGTGGTGAAATCCTCGATAAGGTAATTAAGACCGATTATTGGGATATTCATGCTATGGCGGATGCTATTTATTCCATCTGTATGAATCCGTCTTTATTCCATTATCTTCAGGAAGAAGGAAAGAAAGAAGTGGACGGAATTACCTGGGAAAAGGTGGGCTTGAGAATCCGTGCTCTTTACGAGGATGTGTTAAGAAACTATGGTAAATAATAAAACAACAAATACTAATGAGAACTATCTGTCTTTATTTTGAGATACATCAAATTATACATCTGAAACGTTATCGTTTCTTTGATATTGGTACAAACCATTACTATTATGATGATTATGCCAATGAAACAAGTATTAATGAAGTTGCCGAACGTTCGTATATTCCTGCACTGAATACGCTTATTGGGATGGTGAAGGATTCGGGTGGTGCGTTTAAAGTGGCTTTATCCATCTCAGGTGTGGCATTGGAGCAACTGGAAATCCATGCACCTGCTGTAATCGACCTATTGCACCAGCTCAATGATACGGGATGCTGTGAGTTCTTGGCTGAACCGTACTCTCATGGACTTTCTTCTTTAGCTAATGAAGATTGCTTCAAGGAAGAGGTGATGCGTCAGAGTGCTAAAATGAAACAAATGTTTGGCAAAGCGCCCAAGGTGTTCCGTAACTCCAGTCTGATTTACAATGACGAAATTGGTGCCATGGTGGCAAGTATGGGTTTTAAGGGAATGCTGACTGAAGGGGCAAAACATGTGCTTGGCTGGAAGAGTCCGCACTATGTGTACCATTGTAATATGAATCCGAACTTAAAGTTACTGTTGCGCGATTTTAAACTGTCGGATGATATTAGTTTGCGTTTCTCGAATTCCGAGTGGAACGAATATCCGTTGTTTGCCGATAAGTATATCAGTTGGATCGATGCATTCCCGCAAGAGGAGCAGGTTATCAACATATTTATGGAGCTTTGTTCATTAGGGATGTCACAGCCTCTATCCTCCAATATTCTGGAATTCTTGAAGGCATTGCCTGCATGTGCTAAGGAAAAAGGCATTACTTTCTCAACTCCTACCGAAATTGTTACCAAGTTGAAATCCGTTTCACAATTGGATGTACCTTATCCTATGTCGTGGGTGGATGAAGAAAGAGATACAAGTTGCTGGTTGGGTAATGTAATGCAGCGTGAGGCTTTCAATAAACTGTATAGTGTGGCCGAGCGTGTACATATCTGCGATGACCGTCGCATCAAGCAGGATTGGGATTATTTGCAGGCCAGCAACAACTTCCGCTTTATGACGACCAAGAATAGTGGGGTAGGGTTGAACCGCGGTATCTATGAATCACCGTATGATGCTTTCACCAACTATATGAATATTTTGGGAGACTTTATCAAGCGTGTTGATTCTCTTTATCCGGTGGATATTGATAACGAGGAGCTGAATGCTTTGCTTACTACAATCAAGAATCAGGGGGATGAAATAGAAGAACTTCATAAAGAGTTGGAAAAAGCGCAGAAAAAGTTGGAAAAGGAAAAAGCCGCTGAGAAGAAAAAAGAACCGAAAGATGCTTCTAAGCCTGCTACAAAGTCTACTGCAAAGAAAGTTACGGCAAAGAAGCCTGCTGCCAAGTCTGCCAAATAGCACTATCTGGCTTTAGATAATGTTAGTCCTCCATGCTTTATTTGAGAGTATGGAGGACTTTTTTTGTAGCTTGGATTAATTCTATTCTGCTTATGTCAGAACCTTCTCTTTCTTTAAAGTAAACTATACACCAAAATCTTCATTTATAAAAACTAAACTTCGGTTTTTATAAATGAAGATTTTTGTGTATAAAGATATAGAATCTAAGTTCCTGCTTTTTTTACTTATTGAAAGAAGTATATGTAACCTCTATTTGCAATTTAGTTCCACCCTGTTCCGGGTCTCCACCTTTCAGCTTGGCATACGTAGGCTTCAAGTCATGCTGGATACCAATTATGGAAGGAGTACTGCTGTTTGTATCGTAGGTCACAACTACAGGGATTATTACTACTTTATCCCAATCCTTTCCTTCGCCTTCGCTCCATTCTGTTTCCCATGCAGTTTCATTCCACGATGTACCTGCCGCTTCTTTGGCTTTCTGTTTGGCGGTCTTTTTTTCATTGATGCAAGCAGAAACCAGACGGGCTATATTCATAAAGGTATATTGGTTGGTTTCGATACTGTTGTGAGTTGCGACAAAAGAGGTGACATTGTTTGCCAGTTCGTTGTTGACAAAGAAAGAGTCCATGTCTTTTTTACGCAGCAACAGTACGGTTTGAGGTGCACTCATGCTGAATTTATACTTGTTACTTTCCTTATTATAGTTTGTGAAAGTCAGCTTGACTGCATTCAGCGTGTCGTTTGATAACTCTTCATGTATTTTATCATAGGGCAAGGTTGCCTCTGTAAAGATACCTGCAGGCGATTTGAGATAACTCCAACCGGTTTCATTCGCTTTCTTGATTAATTCCTCGGAACTTTCAAACTTATTGGCTTGAATAACTTCTTTGGTGGAGGCAAACACTGTTGCCGTACTATAATATAAAGAGTCTTTACCGTCTTTTTTGGTGAGCTTCACTCCCAAGCTGTCTACGTAATGAAAGCGGAATTGCATTTGCAGGTCCACACGGTCAACGTATAAAATTGTTCCGTCTCCGTAATCCGTCTTAATATAGACTCCTTTCAATACATTGTCAATAAACTTCTCCGAGTTTTTAAAGAAATCGTTTTCTCCTCTTTGGTAGGCTCTGTTCAACTGCAGGAGTTCATTTCCAAACAGCTTGCTTAGAGGCAGAGTTACATTGGGATAAAAAAGACTGTTTCCATTAGAGTCGGTAGCATTTCTTACAGAGTCGGGAACAGAGGTATCGTAAGCAGTATATGCTTTGTGTAACTCAAAATAACCGGTTTTTTCAAAATGCGGCTTGTCAGTTTCGTTTCCGTAATATTCTTTCGGATTAATATCGGTATAGTGCTTGTTTTCTAATCTTTTGTCCAGCTCATATACCGACATTCTGCATGGATTTAAGGAATCTCCGAACCATGAAGAGTAGTATATTGTCAACTGTGCTGAAACGACGGTATCACCCGCCATTGTTCCCACATGCTTTTCCGGGTCATATACTGCGGGGAATTTGAAGTCGTCCGTACAGTTCAGCTCAGTCAGGAAGCTGGCTTCGTAGCTTCCAAAACCTTCGGGAGCAGGATCGGTGAATTTACCTACATATCCCGTACTTGTCTTGGCATAAACTTTTTCTGCAAGGAGAGATTTGGTGGTGACATCAAAAGTCGTAGTTGTGGCTGAAATACCGTCAGAATCAGGTAACATGCTCATGCCCAATGTGCCGGTATTGTCATCGCATCCGTAGAAAGCCAGAATTGCAAAAAGCAATATCCCTAAATATTTTACTTTCATAATTCTTCGTATTGATACTTTATTTTTATTCTGCCCCCCAAACCTGGTCGTAGAAGTCGTTGCAGGCATCTGCAAAGATTTCGGGAGATTGATAGCCTAAGACAGGCTTGCCGATTTGGCGGGCATATGCTATCACTTCCTCATTCACGTGTTCGCTTTGCTGGATGACACCGTCGGAATAGTCCACCGCCAGTTTGCAGAGAGCTGTATAGTCAACCGGCTCTTTCAAATCGGCAACGTCTTTCTTACTGATACCCTTCAGAAGAAGCTTGTTGGCAAAATCGGGATGGAACGGTTCCTTGAAGTCATTGTCATAAAGTGAAAAGACAACTTTTGCATCTCTGAATGACGGTTCGTCTTTATACGCTTTCTTGATATACAGCGGTGCTAATGCAGTCATCCAACCGTGGCAGTGGATGACGTCCGGACACCAACGCAGTTTCTTGACTGTTTCCAATACACCGCGTGCATAGAAAATAGCGCGTGCATCGTTGTCCTCATATTCAACGCCGTTCTCATCAACTACTTGCAGGCGGTTCTGAAAGTAATCGTCGTTGTCGATAAAGTAAACTTGCATGCGGGCAGACTGTATGGAAGCTACTTTAATGATAAGCGGATGGTCGGTATCGTCAATGATAAGGTTCATGCCGGAGAGACGTATCACTTCGTGCAATTGGTTTCTGCGTTCGTTGATGTTTCCCCATTTGGGCATAAACGTTCTGATTTCTCTGCCTTTTTCTTGGATTGCTTGCGGCAGGTTTCTGCCAACAAGGGACATTTCGGATTCTGAAACGTAAGGGGTAATTTCTTGTGTTATAAATAAAACCTTGTTCGCTTTTGTCATAATAACGATGTTCTCAATTATTCTGCAAAGATATAAAAAAAATCGGGCAATAAAGCAAGACGAGCTCATCTATAATTCCTTATGAATTGTTAACTGTTTGTATATCAGCGATAAAAAGGACTGGATACAGCTTTGGGTATGGAATGACTTTTGCATTAATTTATGATATTTCTTCTTTATGTGGTAAATAATAGCTTATTTTGCATCGTTTTGCGAACAACTAAGTTATTATATAACCAATAAAAATGGAAATAGTACATACTATCAAGGACTTGCAGGCCGGACTTTCGGCTATGAGAGCCCAGGGTAAGAAGGTCGGCCTGGTACCTACGATGGGGGCCTTGCATGCCGGTCATGCTTCATTGGTAAAACGTTGTGTGGCGGAGAATGATGCCGCTGTAGTCAGTGTTTTTGTAAATCCTACTCAGTTTAATGACCAGAATGATTTAATCAAATATCCCCGTACGCCGGAAGCTGATTGTCGTTTGCTGGAAGAATGTGGGGCTGCGTTTGTTTTTGCGCCGGCAGTGGAGGAGATGTATCCAGAACCGGATACGCGCCGATTCAGCTACGCACCTTTGGACACGGTAATGGAGGGAGCCTTTCGTCCGGGACACTTTAACGGTGTGTGTCAGATTGTGAGCAAGTTGTTTGATGCGGTGCAGCCGGATCGCGCCTATTTTGGTGAGAAGGATTTTCAGCAATTGGCCATTATCCGTGAAATGGTGCATCAGATGAAGTATCCGTTGGAGATTGTAGGTTGTCCCATCGTACGTGAGGAAGACGGCTTGGCGCTGAGTAGCCGCAATGCCCGTTTGTCTGACGAGGAACGCAAAAATGCCTTGAAAATTTCGCAGACTTTATTTGAAAGTCGTACCTTTGCGGCTTCGCATACGGTTGCTGAGACACAGAAGTTTGTGGAAGATACCATTGTAGCCGCTCCCGGCTTGCGTCTGGAATACTTTGAACTGGTGGACGGTAATACGTTGCAGAGGATTGCCGATTGGGAAGATACCTCGTATGCCGTGGGTTGCATTACGGTGTTCTGCGGAGAAGTCCGCCTGATTGACAATATCAAGTATAAGGAATAATAAACATAAAAAAGCCAATCTTATGATGATTGAAGTGTTGAAGTCTAAAATCCATTGCGCCCGTGTTACGGAAGCCAACCTCAATTATATGGGGAGCATCACGATTGACGAGGATTTGATGGATGCCGCTAACATGATTGCCGGCGAAAAGGTTTATATTGCCGACAATAATAACGGTGAACGTTTTGAAACTTACATCATTAAAGGCGAGCGCGGTTCGGGCAAAATCTGTTTGAACGGCGCGGCAGCCCGCAGGGTTCAACCGGATGACATTGTTATTATCATGTCGTATGCATTGATGGACTTTGAAGAGGCCAAGACGTTTAAGCCGACGGTGATTTTTCCCGATCCGGTGACAAACAAGGTGGTGAAGTAAGTTCTGTATCAGATAGAAAGAAAAAGAAAGCGTATCGTTCATTGCGATACGCTTTCTTTCTTTTTATGGTGAAACTTCTTTAGTTCTTCAGTTGTTCATTCATCGCTGCAGCAGCTTTCCGCCCGTCGCCCATAGCAAGGATTACGGTAGCGCCGCCGCGGACAATGTCGCCACCGGCATAAATGGTCGGTATGGACGACTGCATACTGTCGTTTACGGCAATCGTACCTTTGCGCCCCAATTCAAGTCCTTTGATAGAACTCGGAACAATCGGATTAGGAGATACACCCACGCTGACAATGGCAAGGTCAATGTCAATCGTTTCGGTAGCTCCCGGAATGGGGACAGGACTGCGGCGTCCGGATGCATCGGGTTCGCCCAGTTCCATTTTCTGAAGAACCACCTGTTTTACTTTTCCTTGCTCGTCGGCAATGTATTCTATCGGGTTGTGGAGTGTAAGGAATTCCACACCTTCTTCCTTGGCATGTTTCACTTCCTCGATGCGTGCGGGCATTTCTTCTTCCGAGCGGCGGTAGATAATCATAGCGCGTTCGGCGCCCAGGCGGCGGGCTGTGCGGACGGAGTCCATAGCCGTGTTACCGCCACCGATAACGGCTACGCATTTACCGAAGGGCACGGGCGTATCGGAATCTTCGCTGGCGGCATCCATCAGGTTGACGCGTGTCAGGTATTCGTTGGACGATAGGATATTGATGGAGTTTTCGCCGGGGATGTTCATAAAGTTCGGCAGTCCGGCACCGGAAGCGACGAATATGCCTTTGAACCCTTCTTCTTCCAGTTGTTCTACGCTTAATGTCTTGCCAATGATGCAGTCCTTGATAAACTTCACACCCATTTGGGCAAGGTTCTCGATTTCTACATCCACAATCTTGTTGGGCAGACGAAACTCGGGGATACCGTATTTCAATACGCCGCCGATTTCGTGCAGTGCCTCGAATACGGTAACATCGTAACCATATTTCGCCATATCTCCGGCGAAAGACAGACCGGCAGGTCCCGAACCGATTACAGCAATCTTAATGCCGTTCTTTTCTTTGATTTCCGGTACGGAGATTTGTCCGCTTTCCCGCTCGTAATCTGCGGCGAAGCGTTCCAGATAACCGATGGCAACCGGCTTTTCGTTCATCTTTAAGTGGATACATTTGGATTCGCATTGCTTTTCCTGCGGACACACACGACCGCAAACAGCGGGCAATGCGCTGGTTTCTTTCAATGTCTTGGCTGCTTCCAGAAACTCGCCGCGTTCTATATTCTTGATGAAACGGGGTATGTCTATACCTACGGGGCAACCCTCCATGCACCCCGGATTGGCGCAGTCCAAACAACGCTTGGCTTCTGTCAGGGCCTGTTCTTCGGTCAATCCCCGGTTCACTTCTTCCTTGCGGCTGTGCGAACGGTATTCCGCATCCAACTCGTTCATTTCCACGCGGGGAATGGCAGTACGCTCTTTGGCTTTCATGGATTTGCGCAACTCTTGACGCCAGGCGGCATTGCGGCTTTTTTCATCTTCTACCTGAGTATTTTCGCCGGTTGCCTGACAAGTTTGCGGTTCTTCCAGTTTATGCATTTCTTCGCGTTCGATATTTTTGAATGCGCCCATGCGTTTCAGCATTTCGTCGAAATCTACCTGGTGACCGTCGAATTCCGGGCCGTCTACGCATACAAATTTGGTTTTACCGCCGATGGTGATGCGGCAGGCGCCGCACATTCCGGTTCCGTCTACCATGATGGTATTCAAGGATACATCGGTGGGTATTTCGTATTTCTTCGTCAGCAAACAAACGAATTTCATCATAATGGCCGGGCCGATACAGAAGCATTTGTTTACTTTCTCGCGTTTGATAACATCTTCCACACCTTCCGTAACCAAACCTTTACGGCCGTATGAACCGTCGTCCGTCATGATAATGACCTCGTCGGAGCTTTCGCGCATCTCTTTTTCAAGGATAATCAGCTCTTTGGTGCGTCCTGCCAGCACTGTAATCACACGGTTACCGGCAGCTTTCAATGCCTGCACGATGGGGAGCATCGGGGCTACACCCACACCGCCACCGGCGCAAACAACAGTTCCGAAGTTCTCGATATGGGTGGCTTGTCCCAGCGGACCGACAACATCGGTTATATAATCACCTTCATTCAGCTCACACAAGCGGGTAGATGAGAGACCTACTTCCTGTACAACCAAAGTGATAGTTCCCTTTACAGGGTCGGCAGCGGCAATGGTCAGTGGCATGCGCTCGCCTTTTTCGCCTACACGTACTATTACAAAGTGTCCTGCCTTGCGCGATTTAGCAATAAACGGTGCTTCAATTACTAATTTGAAGACCTTTTCAGAGAAATGTTCTTTGCTAATGATTTTATTCATTATCTTATAATTTTGTTGGTGTAATTACGCGATTTCTTTCAGAATGATAGATTTTGCAAAGATACGGGTTATTTGTTAATAACAAAGAATGTGCAGGGAAAAAAGAGGCAGAGGGAAGGGATGAAAGGGTTTTGAGGATAGAGAATGAACTTTTAAGGGAAGAGGAACTTGAGGAGTGAGGGGACAATTATGGGGATTTTAGTTTTGACACACATTCCTGTAAGATATAAGACTTTCAGCCTTCTGCTTTGTATGAAAAGTGCGTCAGAATAATAGGAATTTTATATTCTGACGCACCTTTTATTATTTTGAATGAGGAAATGATGTTTCCTTAGTCAATCATCTCAAATCCTGTATACGGAACCAGTGCTTTCGGAATGCGGATACCTTCCGGTGTCTGGTTGTTTTCCAATAGCGCTGCTACGATACGCGGCAGTGCCAGTGCAGAACCGTTCAGTGTGTGGCAAAGCTCTGTTTTCTTTTCCGCTGTACGGTAGCGGCATTTCAGGCGGTTGGCCTGGTAAGTGTCGAAGTTGGATACCGAACTTACTTCCAGCCAGCGTTTCTGTGCTTCGGAGTACACCTCGAAGTCGAAGCAAAGGGCAGCTGTAAAACTCATGTCGCCACCACACAGACGCAGGATGCGATAGGGCAGTTCCAGTTTTTGGAGCAATCCTTCCACATGGTCCAACATCTCTTGGTGAGACTCTTTGGAATGTTCCGGTTTGTCGATGCGTACCAATTCTACTTTGGAGAATTCGTGCAGACGGTTCAAGCCGCGCACGTCTTTACCGTATGAGCCTGCTTCGCGACGGAAACATTGTGTATAAGCGCAGTTTTTGATAGGGAGCTGCTTTTCGTCAAGGATTACATCGCGATAGATATTCGTTACGGGAACTTCGGCAGTCGGAATCAGATACAAATCGTCCACTTCGCAATGGTACATCTGACCTTCTTTGTCGGGCAACTGGCCTGTTCCGTAACCGGAAGCGGCATTGACCACTGTCGGCGGCATTATTTCCGTATAGCCCGACTTGCGTGCCTCGTCCAGGAAGAAGTTGATGAGCGCACGTTGGAGCTGTGCGCCTTTTCCTTTATATACAGGAAAGCCCGCACCCGTGATTTTAACACCCAGATCAAAGTCTATCAGGTCGTATTTCTTGGCCAGTTCCCAGTGTGGAAGCGCATCTTTGGGAAGTTCGGTTTCCATACCGCCCATTTTTTCCACCACATTGTCATCGGCGCCTACACCTTCGGGTACGCTGTCGTAAGGAACATTGGGGATTGTATAGAGCAGGTTCTGCAGGTCGGTTGCGGCTTGGTCCATTTCTTCCTGCAATGCCTTGTTGGCTTCTTTCAATTCGGCTACACGGTTTTTGGCAGTCTCTGCCTCGTCTTTCTTGCCCTCTTTCATCAGCATTCCGATAGATTTGGACAGGGAATTGACTTCCGACAGGTTCTTATCTAAGATTGTTTGGGTGTTGCGTCGTTTGTTGTTGGTTTCCAGCACTTGCTCAATGGTTTCTTTGGCGTTTTTGAAGTGCTTTTTCTCCAGTCCGCGGATTACCGCGTCGGTATTGTCTGTAATTTGTTTAATGGTAAGCATATCTTATACTTGTTTTTATGATATTCCGGATTTGTGAGGGCAAAGATAGTGCAAATCAAAAGTATTACAAAAAAGAAACTTGCTTATTTTTGCGCTTAAAAAGAAAGGGATGCAATCTGTCTGATTGCATCCCTTCGCTTTATTTTTTGTCCGGAAACTTATGCTTCTGCATTTTCGGCAGGAATAACAGAAACGAATCTTCTGTCTTCTTTACCTACTTTGAATTGTACAGTTCCGTCTACCAAGGCGAAAAGAGTGTGGTCTTTACCCATACCGATGTTGTTACCCGGATGGAATTCAGTACCTCTTTGACGAACGATGATGTTACCTGCCTTGCAAGCTTCGCCACCAAATATCTTAACGCCTAATCTCTTGCTCTGTGATTCGCGGCCGTTCTTAGAACTACCGACACCTTTTTTATGTGCCATTTCTTCTTACTGTTTTAATTTGATTAAGCTACTACTTCCTTAATTGTTAACTCTGTGAATTGCTGACGGTGACCGTTCAGTTTGCGATAACCTTTTCTTCTTTTCTTGTGGAAAACAAGAACCTTGTCGCCTTTTACCAAACCGGAAACAACTTCGCAAACTACCTTTGCGCCTTCTACAGTAGGAGCACCTACAGTGATGTTGCCGTCTTTGTCTACCAAAAGAACTTTCTCGAATTCTACTGTTGCACCGGCTTCAGCGTTTTGCATGTGGTGTACAAACAGTTTTTTGCCAGCTTCTGCTTTGAATTGCTGGCCGTTGATTTCTACAATTGCGTACATTTCTTATATATAATGTATAAGTTAGCTCCGTCGGGTGGCCTCTAATCACTTAGAATACACTTAATTAAACCCGGTGCGGAATAATCGGGCACAAAATTACCTCTTTTATTTGGAACGGACAAATCTTTCTTTCTCTTTTTTTAGACAATTAATATTTCGTGCTTAAACAAATGCTTCTCCATAAGCCGGGATGTTCCGGGAGTGACGTTAAGCGGTGGAGATGCGAAGGCTTATTCGTTCCACCGTGGGGAACATTCTGTTCCACTGTGGAGGAGAAGGTGTGTCGTAATGTACGATGCACCTTCTTTCTTATTCATCACTATATAAA
>ERZ791887.1177-NODE-1177-length-19255-cov-3.280000_pt1 | contig 19255 bp, 17 predicted proteins | sample MGYA00510157_ERZ791887 | MGnify/ENA primary metagenome ERZ791887 (study PRJEB30046, sample SAMN00792112) | human gut metagenome | study: EMG produced TPA metagenomics assembly of the A metagenome-wide association study of gut microbiota in type 2... | reverse complement strand
AGAACGGTATAACGTGGTCTGTCAAAATTTTTACCGGTTATCTTATCTGTAAAAATACTTTCCAGTTTAATTTTCTGATTTTCACAGAACCTCTTTATTTCTATAATACCTCGGTCCAAGTGTTGTTCCTTAGTACTGATTCTGTGATACCCATAATATGCCATACGTATCCCCCTTTATACATTCCCAAAAAGTCTTAAAATATTTTGGCATATCTCAAAACTTTCTTATATACTTTTTGGAAATAAAAAAATAGCCTATTACATCTCCCATCAAAAAGCATACTTTTTGGGAGGTGACTTTCACTACTTCTGTACGCAAGATGGCATAAAAAAGCAACAAAAAAAGACAGAGGTTTTAAAAAATTCCCTCTGTCTTCAGATCAACTATTCTGGAAAGATGTCCATCTTTTTTCCTTCAAACTTATATCCTACACCTCTCACTGTTTTAATATAGCGGCATTGCTTTAACTCCGGTTCAATTTTCTTTCTCATACTGGATACCAGACAGTACACAATATTATCAATGCTTTCTGGCAATTCCTCGTTATAAAGAATCTCAAAAATTTTTTCCTTAGTAAATATCACACCTGGTCTCCCTGATAAAAGTACAAACAATTCATATTCTGCTTTCGTTAGGACGATCTCCGTCTGTCCTCTATAAATCTTATGATAATCCGGATAAATCCTAAAATCGGAATTTTCTTCATCCTCTCCTAGAATGCTTTTTATATTTTCCACTACATATTCTTTGTATCCCAATACAGTTGAAATAGTTACTTTCCCCAAGCTACACTTCCCTTCTGTTTTTCTCTTATGTGAAAATGTTTCACACGGATTCCTTTTAAAAATGGTTCTCCATTCTCCATTCATTGATAAGCTGCACAACCTGTGTTAAATTGGTATACCAGATATAATGTCCTCCATTTACAATATATAGCTGGTGATTACCAGATTCTAAATCCAGTTGGTTTCTATGAGCAGTCTCCCATGCCGGAACATTTTGTACATTCTCTGAAGAAATCATGGTTAATACAGGAAGTGCCGATGGAAATTTTTTATTCTTTATAGAAAGTAATGATTGGTCCATCCCATTTACTTCACTTCTAATCGTATCATTGTTGCTCAAAGAATATGCCTGAATGTATTCCTCCCTATCACTTTCCGTATAAGTATACCCGGAAACCTGTGGTAATGCTGCCCCATATTTATCCGGATCTGTTTTCAATGCAGTCTGGAATTCTTCCAAAGAAGAAAAAGAATTCTTAATTTTCTGAAATTCATCAATTCCCTGCAGCATATATTTCTTTTCCATTTCCATAGCCTCTGCCAGCTCTTCATCATACACCGTATTATCAACAGCAATGAAACCTTTTACTTTTTCCGGATAATTCTGTACAAAATTGAGTCCATATACTCCAGAAATCGAATGTACCAGCAATACACACTGCTCAATTCCCATGGTGTCCAGTGCAACATTCACTTCGCTGTTGATATTATCTACCGTTCGATCTGTCAATGCACCATCACTAAGTCCATATCCAAATGGCTCCACAATCACTACATTAAAACTCTCATCCAAAGATTCTGCCAGAGGTTTAAAATAGATATGGGGTGATGGAACGCCCAGAGCCGGCAGCATCACCAATGTAGTTTTTCCTTCATCTGCAAACTTTTCTCCACTTGCATCCAATTTTCCATACAAAGCAAGATGCATCTTATTCCCTTTCACTGTGATATATTTACTCGCATATCTTATTTGTGTTGTATCCATAGCATGTACCATATTAGAATTTCCTACCAGAAATGCAAACAGCATCGCAATCGTTACAATTCTTGAGATTTGCTTTTTGTATCTTCTCATACGCTTCCCCCCTACGTAAATTATTTCAAATATTTTTTCAGTTCTTCTACCTTGTCTAAGCGCTCCCATGGAAGGTTGAGATCATTTCTTCCAAAGTGTCCATAGGCTGCTGTCTGCTTATAGATTGGTCGGCGAAGATCCAACATCTGAATGATTCCTGCTGGTCGCAAATCGAATTCTTTTCTTATCATCTCCACCAGACTCTCATCTGAAATTTTCCCAGTTCCAAAGGTGTCTACCATAATAGAGGTCGGATGAGCCACGCCAATTGCGTAAGACAGCTGAATTTCACATTTTTTTGCAAGACCTGCTGCCACAATATTTTTTGCCACATAACGAGCTGCATAAGCTGCAGAACGGTCTACTTTTGTACAATCCTTACCGGAAAAAGCGCCGCCGCCATGGCATGCCATACCACCATAGGTATCTACAATAATCTTACGTCCTGTTACTCCACTATCTCCGTGAGGTCCGCCGATGACAAAACGTCCTGTTGGATTGATGAAAAATTTTGTATTCTTATCTACCAGCTCTGTTGGAATAATCGGTTTCAATACATATTTTTTTATATCTTCGTGGATCTGCTCCTGTGTCACATCTGGATCGTGCTGTGTTGACAGAACCACTGCATCCAGCCGCTGCGGAATACCTGCTTCGTCATATTCTACGGTAACCTGGCTCTTACCGTCCGGTCTTAAATATTTCAATATACCATCTTTACGGACTTGAGTAAGCTGACGAGTCAATTTATGTGCCAGTGAGATTGGATATGGCATAAATTCGTTCGTTTCATCACATGCATAACCAAACATCATACCCTGATCCCCAGCACCAATTGCATCAAGTTCTTCTTCTGACATTTTGTGTTCTTTTGCTTCCAATGCCTTATCTACACCCAAAGCAATATCTGCTGACTGCTCATCAATTGCTGTTAAGACGGCACAGGTATGTGCATCAAATCCATAGTCTCCATTATCATAACCAATTTCTTTGATTGTTTCTCTTACCACCTGCTGCATATCTATATATGCATTAGTCGTAATTTCTCCCATTACTAATACCATACCAGTTGTAATTGCAGTCTCACAGGCCACTCTGCTCATCGGATCTTTCTCCATAAGAGCATCCAATATGGCATCTGATATAGCATCACACATTTTGTCCGGATGTCCTTCTGTTACTGATTCTGAGGTAAATAATCTTTTCTCCATAGTAATTTTCTCCTTACATTATATATTTTTATAGTATTTTTAATAATTTCTCTTAGACCTCCATTAATTTTAGGATTATTCTATCACTTTATAAAAATTTCTTTATACTATAATAACAAAAATATCATATTTCATTTGCCAACAAATGTGTAGACTTTCTGTTTAAATCAACATTTTATTTGCCTCGTTGGAAATTTCCTAACTGGCATAATTATTTCATTGAAAAAAGCAGTGGCTCTAAGACCACCGCTCCATTGTATAAACAATATGTTCATTACCTGCCCAAACTATTTCCTCAAAATACAATTTTCATTATACTTATGTAATTGACCACCCAATAATCTTTTCCCAATAATAATCCAAGTATCTCTGTTATATTGATCCATATCCCTGTACAATTCCATAATTTCTTTTCTGTCATTTTGCTCCTGCTGTTGCTGTTCTTCCTCTTTCCTCAATATATAGTCAATTGGAACCCTAAAAAATTTAGATAATGCAAGTAGCATATCTCCTGAAATATTCTCATCCCCATTTTCATATTTACTAATTGTCTGCTGGCTAACTCCTATTTCTTCTCCAAGTCTTGTCTGCGTCAAACCTAATTTTTTCCTTAATTCAGCAATCCGATTCACAAGTATACACCTCCATATATTCATTGTACACATAAATACACCTTGTTTTACTATCATTTATTGTTTTACTACTATATATCGTGGTATACCATGGTATTACTATGATTCAGTAATTGTTAACGGATTTTCAATCTTTTTCAGAAATAGAGTAAGCGCAAAATAATTCGACGGATTGCTTTGTCCTAAAATTCAGTCCATAATAATCATTAGAAAATCCAAGCACTTCACTTCATCTTCTGTTGCTAGAAATGATAGGTGAGAGCATTTTACTCGATTCGATTTATGGAGGACTGCTCATGAGAAGCAAAAGAATACCTACAGAAGAACAATACCATCTCATCATGGAATGCCGTCAAAGTGGATTGACAGATCATAATCATACTGCGGAGCAGAAGAAACAGTTTCGTCTTGAAAAAGAAAAGCCGATATTGGATGCGTTCTGGAATTGGCTGGAACAACAGCGCCCAAACAAGGGGGCTCGTTTGGCGAAAGCGGTGAACTATGCCCAAAATCGGAAAGACACTCTGATGACCTATCTGGAAGACGGTCATTGTAGTTTATCTAACAATCTCAGCGAGAATGCAATCAGACCATTTACTGTTGTCCGGAAGGACTGGCTGTTCAGTGCCAGTCCAAAAGGAGCCACTGCCAGTGCTATTGTGTACACTATGGTTGAAATGGCAAAAGCGAATAATCTAAATACCTATAAATATCTGACATATCTTATCACAACGACCAAACGATAAAATGTCAGATGAACAGCTGGAACAGCTTGCCCCATGATTATTCCGATAAGTTTGGTTCTTCCGCAATTATCCGTTTTGGCTCTTTTAGCATGATCAGATATATAGTATAATGTTTGTATTAGGATGTATGAGGAGAATTATTTATGGCAAAGTCTAATAATACATTATGCTTAGATAAATTTTACCCAGAAAAGGATTTGATGATAACAGATATTGATCAGCAAAGTGATAAAATTATAATTCAGATGAAATCAACTTCAAGCAGCTGTAAATGTCCAAAGTGTAATCGTATAACACAAAAATATCATGGAACATATACTCGTAAAGTACAGGATTTACCTATTTTAGGAAAAAATGTTCAACTTGAAATTTGTTCACATGAGTATGCATGTTTGAATGACGAATGTGAGGTTATTTCTATTGCTGAGACTTTTGATGGATTCCTTAATAATTATAGTCGTATGACAGAAAGATGTGTTGATTTTATCTGTACATTGGCTCTTGAAACCAGTTGTGAAGGCTGTGCCCGTGTCTGCCGCACATTAGGGATAAAAACTAGTGGTGATACCGTAATACGGTTACTTTTAAAAAGATATGAATCTCTTCCCCAACCGGAAGTTAGTGATGTAATAGGTGTGGATGATTTTGCATATAAAAAGCGCCATACATATGGGACTATCATAGTAAATGAAAAAACGCACGAGCCTATAACATTGTTGAATGGAAGAAATGGGGATACATTGCGGGAATGGCTTAAGAATAATAAAAATGTTAAAGTGGTTACAAGAGATAGGGCAAGTGCATATGCGAAAGTAATATCAGAAGAATTACCCGATGCAATGCAGGTGGCAGACCGATTTCATTTACATCAGAATCTACTGGAAACAATAAAAAAAGCTCTGAATCAAGAAATCCCTGCAACAATAAGTATCCCACACAATGATACATCTATCGATGCAGAAGAACATTGTAAAAAAAATTGCATCTGATGTGGATAATTATGCTGCTTTTTCAGAAAAACGTTATCAAATGATCTGCCAAATACAAAATTTTTTAAAAGAAGGCTGTAGTTACCGTGAAATTGCCAAACGTATGGGAATAGGTCGCAACACAATTGCAAAATATCGTAAAGGTGATCCAAAAGAATTAAGTATGTATGGAATTCATCAAAGCAAACTTGATCCATTTCATGATTTTATTATAGATTGTCTTAAAGAAGGATGGAGTAAAAGCAAAACTGTAAAGGCAATATACGAAAAAGGATATTCTGGATCCAAAAGCAATGCTTTTGATTATTTGTGCAAAATAGAGCAAAAAGAAAATAAATGTTTTGAGCCACAGCCATATGTCAGAACAATGACAGAGTGTTTAAAATACAAAACCGGCAGTAAGGGAAAAGATAAAGATTATATTACACGAGAAGGTGTGTTTAGGTACATGTGGATGAATACTGAACTTTCAGATAATCATAAGGAATATATTTATGAAAAGTATCCAAATATTTGGGAACTTCAATGCTGCATAAGAGAGTTTAGAAATATTTTTAAAAATCATAATGTGCCAATGCTCTATTTATTTGTTGAAAAATATAGTAAAAGTCTTCTTAAACCCTTAAGAAGTTTTGCTGAGGGATTAAAAAGAGATATAGATGCAGTTGAAAATGCTGTAGCATATGATTACAGTAATGGATTTGTGGAAGGAACTAATAGCAGATTAAAAATGATAAAACGTACAATGTATGGAAGATGTGGCAGGCAGTTGCTTGAAGCAAAGTTGAGGTACATGGGATATAACAATAATAACGGATAATTGCGGAAGAACCCGAGCCGCAAGAATATTCACCCCATGGAGCGAGCCTGCGAAAGCTAACTGTCAAAACTAAAATAGAGGAAAACGCTTGCATCTATCATTTTGGTGCAAGCGTAATTTACGAGTAACGTAGCAATATTTTTGCGCTTACGAAATAGAATTATAACTAAAACATACAAAACCGATATCATTATCGTATAGGATTTTGAGACCTCCAAGTAATGCTGTGTGTTTTTTCTGCTTCCATTTCAAATGGATTTAAAAATCTTTTTTGTTGTACTAAAAATAAGCCTTGAAAGGTTGCTATAATTGCACCCTTTCAAGGCTCAGTACGAGTCGCATACTTTTTGCTAATATATCCTTATTTTCTGTTTATTTATTATCACTATTTGAAAACGGTCCCGGCAATGGCGTAAAGTTTGCTGCACATGCATCTCCCACACACCCATTAAGTGGGCAAGCATTAATTCCACATGCTGCTACTCCGCAACCATCTACCCCGCAAACATTAGCTCCACATGCTGCCGCTCCGCAGGCATTTCCACCACATCCTACATCGGCTAAACATCCAACTCCTCCGACACATCCACCAGCTTTAGACTGACCATATCCATTTCCTATGTATTCACTACCCATAACATTTCTCCTTTCCTGAATAAGTATGCGATTCGTTATATAAATAATATATTAGCCATAACATGTAATAACCATGCCAGCTCTTCAGTATACCGTTTTAGCTTTCATAACTTATACTATACGTCCATATCTAATTTATCTAAATCTACTATTTCATCTGATATAGATATAAAATCGGAATTATGCGATATTAAAATAATTATTTTATCTTTTTTTATTTCATTTAAATAGGCTTGTAAACATCTTATACTCTCTTCATCTAATGCAGATGTCGGTTCATCTAAAATAATTACCGGTGAATTTTTGTAAAATGTCCTCATTATAGAAAGCTTTTGTTTTTCTCCTCCAGACAAATTTGAATTTTTTTCTTCAATGGTGCTTTCCAATTTCTGTGGCAGACTTTCTATGAATGAATACAAATTTATCTTTTTTGCTATATAAAATAATCGCTTTAAATCTATGCCACCCTCACCATCCATTGATACATTATATTTTACTGTATCCGCTAATAACACTGGCTCTTGCTCGCATATTCCAAAACACATTTTTCTCGTTTTATAAACATCAATCTGATCTAATGATAAATCATCATAATATATCTCACCTTCATATTCTCTATTATAGAACCCTATAATCAAATCTACCAATGTGCTTTTCCCTATTCCATTTTTTCCGATGATGGAATATATTTTTCCTTTTTTAAATTCTAAACTAATATCACGGAAAATACATTTCTTACCATAATAAAACATTATATTCTTCAGTCTGATTTGACCAATATCCTTTAACTCTACCCCAGCATTCTCATCACTCTCTAAATCTAATATCTGCTTTAATCTTGTATATGCTACTTTATTGTCCTGTATTGTCTTTGTTAACGAAAAGAAATATCTCGAAGCTTCCATCATTATCCCAAAGTAACTCAACATAATTGTTAATTGACCTACACTAAGTTTACCTCTAATAACTAATGCCCCTCCCATTATAAAAATTCCTATTTGAGCTAAGGACATCACTAAAGAATCCAAACTTGAAAATAAATACGAAATTTTTTGATATTGGAGACTTACTTTTAAAATATTTTGAAACTCTCTCTTTAACCGACTTAAAAAAGATTCATATATAGCCTGCATTTTTACAAAAAGGATATTATCAAATTGTTCGAATAATTTCGAAAAATAATTTGTTTGTGCTTCTGTCAAAATAAATTGTGCTTCGAAAAGGATTTTCTTTAATATTTTATACGACAATGCATACGCACCTATTATAGCTACGAATAACAATGTAATATTGCTACTAAATTGCACCAATAGAGAAATGGAAAATAAAAGTTTTAAACTATTTATTAATATCCCCTGTACAATATTGATACAAAATGTGATGAGCTGATTAGAATCATTATTGACTCTTTGGTTTAAATAAGCCATGTTCTGCTTTTTTAAGAATGAAACTGGCAAACGTTGTATGTGACGTATCACATCACTATTCAATTCATAGCCCATTTGAGTCTGCATCTTTATGTATACTCTATTAACAATATACCCTATCAACTGATTAATAACAAAAAGTCCGAAAAAAACAAAGCAATATTGATAAATTTTACTGATATCATCAGCCACTATCAAATAATCAATAAAATTGCCACTTATGTAGGGAGAAATCATAGAAAATATACTACTTGTTAGACACAGAAATCCATACCAAATCACGCAATACTTATTTTTAATCAGATACTTTCTACACATTTTAAAAATGCTTACCATAACTTCTCCCTCAGATTACTAATCACAATTTTATTCTGGCCTTTTTGGGATTATCCATAAAATAGAATACTGACAATTCTTCCCCTTTTTTGGGGCAATTAGTACCTACGCCAATAAATTTTCTTTTTTTATAATTAACACCGGAAACACTATATTGCACAGTAATAACCGTAGGAAAATCAGCTCCATCTAATAAATGTGTTCTAATAGGTTTTTTATTAATTTTCAACCACCATAATCTATTAGTTGAAATTACTTTTCCTTTGGTGCAAGCCTCCATACATATTACCTCCAATTTTATATTTTCCCCTTAAAATACCGTAACACTTGCTTTTCAAGTACGCCTTTTACTTTAAAGCACCCTTTCGAATGGTAGCTATTAGTCTCGTTATAGCTAACGACCCCGCATCCACCACCACAAGCTGGCAAATATACACATTCTTTACATTCTTCATTCTCTAATGGGTTATGAGACATCCAATCATAATATGAATACTTTATGTTATCAATATTACCGTTCTCATTAATATTCCCCATCAAATGTTGCTCATCCCCTGCATGTTCCCAACATTTATATAATTCACCATTGGGAGTAACTGTAAACTGACTATCAGCATATAGTCCACAATAAATCCATCTATGAAATGGTTTTGTATATAAAGTAAACCCTTCCATTTCAGCCTTACTCCATAGTTTACTCAATACTTCTCCTACAATACTTTCACTTAAACAATTCCCCGAATATGCAGAACATGCTTGTGTAGAACCTCTAACGATTCCAAAGTCAACATTGCAATTTGTTAAACCTTTTCCATTACTCCCAAGATACTCCAAAAGCAAACTCACTTCATCCAAATTATTCTTATCCACATTGATTCTTATAACAGTATGTATATCAGCACTTTTATTGTTCAGCAATTCTAACGCCGAAATAATCTGTTCAAATGAACCTTTTCCATCCTTATATTTTCTTCTTGCATTATGCGTATCAGGCATACCATCAAGAGTTATTTGTATCTGTTGGCAATTATAGTTTATTAATTGATTTACTATTTTAGCTGTTAATAAAGTTCCATTTGTTATTATCCCTGATGCAAACTCTATATTTTTTTCCCCACAGAATTTCTTTAACTCATCTAAAATATAAAATCCACAATCTATGTTAAGTAATGGCTCTCCACCAAACAGATTAATATACATACTTTTTGAATTTCTTGTCTTTGCTTGGTTTATCATAAATCCTATAAATCTATCTGCTGTTGCTTTATTCATTCTTATCGTTCTACATCCTGCTCCTTCATAGCAATATATACATGCTAAATTACATGCCCAGGTTAGCAGTACTGTCGATGATAATGCATTATTATTGAACCTTGTTTGGTTTTGAATATAACTGAAATACCTATTTTCTTCAACCTGATCATCCACAATAATTCCTTTTTCCACAAAATCATCATATAATTCTTTATTGAGTTGATCCAGTAAATTATTCTCAATCATTTCTGCAACATCTATAGATATTTTAAAGCACTCTCCTGAAAGCGTATTAAATAAAATTCTTTTATCCCCTTCTTTGATTATCAAATTAAACTTTGAAAATTTCATGTACACTTCCTCCTATTGCCTACATAAAATTATAATATTTTTTTACTTTAAAGATACTTGTTACCTCAATTACATCTCCTTAATCATCATGTCATCGTAAATTCTTTAGGATTCGATACTTAGCCATGCGCTTCCATCAATACAATCATTTAAACAATCTACCTGTATTTTACCGCAATCATCACTGTACACATTAACTTCTTCCTCTGTCAGCTCCAACTTTTCATTCATGCTATTACCTCCTTAATTTTCCGTATGTAAAACTATTTTAAATATATCCCTTTTCTGATGTATCAGCCACAACTTATGTTTATTTTGCATTTTTTTCTTCCTATATGGATTCTCTATCTTTCTCATATGCATTTCTTTATTTTTTCAAGATATTGAACATAACTTTCAAGTTTTTCTCTATTTTTCTCTTGGGATTGGTAATAAAACAGCACATATTTAAACATTGCTTTTGCAAAAGTACATTTATAGTCATATTCGTCTTCCGAAGCCATACATTTCCCCCCACATATATAACGATAATCACATTCTTTACATATTTCTTTATAGTCAACACAGAATAACTGCTTTATTTCAGATTGCTTTAATAAACACTCTTGAGTTTTTAAAATCTTTTCAGGATTATCTATAAGTATATCTCCCATTCGAACCTGGTTCTGTTCCATACACTGACACATATAAATATCGCCTTCTGGGAAAATTGCCATAACTTTTCCATAACCCCCACAAGAATTTCTTACCTGAATCCTTTGATAAAAGGCTCCTCCTATTTTTTTATCCTCGTACCCCTGCTTCAATATATATTTTGCTATCTTCAGGTTCATATCAAGATGTTCCATATCTGTTAAAATTTCAGAGTTTTCTTTCGCCCTACCCACAGATGAAACAATATTAAAAAGAACATCAATGTCATATTTAGCTGCTATATCAATCACTCTATACAAATCCACTTCATTTGTTTTCTCATAAATGAAACTAAGAACCACCTTTATTCCTGCTTGCTGACACATCTCTATATGATTAATTAGCTGCTGCTCCTTTTCAGGTGTTCCAAACATGTGCATAGTACTGAAGTCTATTTCATTTATATACCCTTTGAGTTGTTCTGTTAAGTCCTTGGTAATAGCAAGGCCATTGCTCTGCAGTGTAATTGGGCAGGTCAAACCATTTCCCAAAGCTTTTGCAATTTCCACAATTTGATCTTTAATCAGTGGCTCTCCACCTGTAAGAATCATTTTATGTGGTTTATTTTTTTGAAAGAACGGAATCACCTTATTCTGTATATCCTCCAGCTTAAATTCTTTTTCTGGACGCAATTTGTCGTTTGCACTAATCGCACAAAAATCGCAATTCATATTACATTTCCTAGTTACCATCAAATATACCGTATTGATTTTCTCATGATTATTTTCTATTTCCTTTATAAATTCAGTTTGCTGCTTCCATACAGAGAATAACTTTTCCTGAAACTCTGGTTTATCTAAATTATCAGCAAATCTTTTACTTACCCCCAGGCAGACTTTTCCTACTGGATCAATTAAAGCCACTTTTTCTCCCTCTGTAATCTTAATAAACTCATTCATTCTACTTTCCATGGCGTAAATATCTCCTTTCATATTCTTGTTTCAACTTTTCAAGCTGTTTTTCGGTTAAGTTTGTTTGAATCAGATGATACATCCACTTCGTCACTTCACAATTCACTTTTATAGGTTTATATACATTCTGGTGAATTTCATAATTTGCCATCTGGCATCCTCTTGTTTTGCAATGTCTAAGATATTGACATTCTTGGCACATCGCATCCTCTCGATCCTCTAGATAAATAATTTCTCGAATTCTCGGAACATCCAATCCTTCTTCTACAGAACCGATTTTAAACTCTGGAAGTTCTGCACAAGTATAAATCCCACCATCTGTTGTTACATAGCAAGTTGTCAAACCCGCCTTACATGCATAAAATGGACATGGAATCAGGAATGATTTCAGATATTGTTCCCAGAGATTCCAGAAGATTACTTCTTGATTTTTTTGTATATATGCTTTATATAAGCCAAATACTTTCTCTATCTGCTTTCGTAATCCCTGTATCTGCTCATCACTCCAGGAGCAATAATAATCAATTCCTGATTCTAATTTTTTAATTCCTAAATCAAGCAAAAACTGGAAACTTTCTGCATAATATTGATAGTTATTACTTGTCACAACACTGGCTACAGAAATCTGATTTCCTGTTTCCTGCTCATATTTTCTCAATAACGGAAGATTCTTTATGATATTTTCAAAACTTCCATTTCCTGCATAGTCTCTCCTGTTCAAATTCTGAACATACTCAGGACCATCTAAACTCACCTTCACCTCAAATGTATTTTCCACAAAAAAATCAATTACTTCATCCGTAACTAACGTTCCATTTATCGTAGTACTGAACTTGCATATTAAGTTTGTTTCCTGGCATTTTTTCTTCGCATAATCTATCGCATCTTTCATCAGATTAAATGCCATAAGAGGTTCCCCTCCAATAAAGTAAACCATAAGTGTCCGATCATGCTGTTTATTTGCTTCATGCACAGCAATATCGATTGCCTTTTGAGCCGTTTCTAAACTCATGTATGTATTTTTCTTTTCGCCCAGATAGCAGTAAGTACAATTCAAATTGCACTTATTTATTATCTCTAATGACAGTGTATACATTTTCTCGCCTCCTAAACTGTAAATTGGTCCAGATTTCTATTTGTTTTCTTCTGGAAATCCAATCTTTCCACCATATTAAATAAGGGATATCGCAAAACAATTTCTGTCTTCGGATGTTCCATGGCATATATCCTGATTCTATCTTTATACTCACATATTTCCTGATAATTGTTGTGATCAATAAATAGCACAGGATACTGTTTTGCTGTTTTTATATTTCTCAATTTTTCCATTCCACTTTCAAAAGTATCACATCTCTCTGTTCTCGTTACTTCCCGTATAAAACGCTGCTCTAAAGGTTCTTCTATACGATTCGTTAGAAAATAGCACTGTTTCTGCTTCAATGTCTGATATGGATAATAGTTATTCAAAGTATTGAAAGTAAACTGTAAAATTGCCTGTTGATACTGTTTCTCATAGTTACTCAAATAGCCTGTTACCACAGCACAGGCAAGGCTATTTCCTGGATGCAGCACCGGTATTCCTAAATGATATAAAAAGAAAAGCCCACAAGAAAAAATCACATCATTTTTCTTTTCATCATATTGAAGAACTTGTACCGGGTTCTCCATATCCAGGCATCTTACCCCCATTACAAAGGGGAAGGAAGCCGGATAGGTTTCTTCTGCTTTCTGATTGGAATATGCAGCCACAATCAAAATCCCCTTTTCTGTAGCTGCTCTACACACTTCCTCTATTTCTTTGTGATATTTGTACTCATCTCCTATACTCATATTAATTATGTCTACCTGTTCCTCTATCAGTAATTCAATACCTTCTATCATATCCAGAACCGTACTCTTTTTGTTCTTCCTTACAATAGGTACCAAAATAATTTCAGCTTCTGGGTTTTCCTTTAAAATAAAAGAACAGACATATTCCGCATGGGTAAATCCAAAGGCATCTTTAGTGTATTCCTGGTCTTTCCATTTGCAGTCTATTTTTACAATTTTCTTATCCTGAAAAAAAGGATTATCAAAGGATCCATTGGAATCCAACACACCTATCCTCACTTTTTACTCACCTACCTTATATGTAACTTCTCCAAATCCACAATAATATCTGCTTCTCGCAATTCTTCCAGATTGTGCGTAGAAAAAATAATAATTTTATCCCCTGATAGCTCATGTAATAATTGATAAAAACGTCCTCTTCGTTTTTCATCGATATTTGCAGTGGCTTCATCAAAAATCAGAATTTGTGAATTTTTCAAAATATTCCTCATAATATCCAAACGTCGCATTTGTCCCTCTGAGAAATTGCATGGTTCTAACTTTATCTCGGTATCCCATACCATTTCTAAAGTATGGATTTCATCATACAAATCCAAGCACTTTGCCACTGTATCCATTTCTTCCTCCGAAACAATATGTAGTAATCCCATGTTCCGTCTTACCGTATCATTGAAGAACTGTGTACGCTGCATAACATATCCTGTATTTTTCCAATAGCTGTTAATATCTAATTCCTGCAAATCTGTGTTATTCACAACTACTTTTCCTTCTGTCGGTTGATACACACCTGTTATAATTTTGAACAGAGTGCTTTTGCCTTGTCCACTTTTTCCATGAACTCCGTAAAGAGTGCCTTTTTCGAACTTCAAATTGAGCCGGTCAAATACCTTCTTATTCGACTCTGTATAAGAAAAGCTCATCTCTTCTAAGGAAATGTTGTTAACTGTTGTTACTTTCTCTCCATCTCCTTGTTTCTGATCCGGATACTGAAGCAAACCATTGATATCCTTTAAGGAAACTACGGCTGTATGATACTCGTTAGCAAACTGTGCGATTCCAATAATAGGATTCATAATAATTGTCTGGTAATTCATCAAGGCCATAATGGTACCTATGGTCATATTTCCTTTAAATACTTCTTGTGCACCGACTACCCAAATTATGACTGTTCCCATAAACTGAATTACAAGTATCGTAGATGTATTCAATATGTACAACAAATTCTGACTGTTCGTCTCTTTTTTATATTTCTGATTTTTCTCAAAATACAGATCATGTACATATTGCCCACATTGAAAGAGTCTTGTAATAAACCAATTATCATAGGTGTTTGTCAGAACACTGGTAATACTGTTATATCCTTCCAGAACTTGACTACTGGTTTCCTGTATCAATTTTCCAAGAATTCTGCTGATAAAAGGAACGCTGACAAGTAAAATAATATTAGATACGGCAATTCCCTTATGGATAGAAAACATATACGGAGGAACCACTACCAGGATAACAATATTAGAAATCAGTGTAATAATGCTTGTGATACCACATTGTTTCACTGCTGAAACATCTTTATCCACTTTTAGCAAAATGTCACTTAGCTTTATCTTCTCAAAAAAATTTACACTTACTGTTGATAATTTATCTTCTACCTTTTGTCGCATATCTGCTGCTATCTCTTCCGATATGACAGCCACAACATAACGCTGTACATAATTCATAAGGTAGTTTAGAAGTACCATTCCCAGGAACACCGCCAGAAGGAACATAAACGCAGATAAACTGGTACTTTGCGGATTTCCCAAATCATCTATCACTTTTCCTTGCAGTTCTGGACGCACCAAAGAAACCCCAGCTGTCAATACAATTATTGCTATCGTTAAAATGTAATAAGGTAGTAGCTTTTTCTTAAAAGCATACTCTTTTAAAAATCCAAGATATGCACGTTTATTTTTACTTTTCATCTTTTAACCTCTGGGCAATCTTCTCACCAAACTCACTGAATTTTAAATTTTCCTCCTGGATATAGTCTATATACACGCCTAATTTTTCTCTAATTATTTCAATCGGCTGCTGTAAATAATATCCAAGAATTTGTACCATTGCCTTATAAAAGATATGTTCAAAGATGCACTCTGCATCCGATGGTACATTAATCTTCCCTGTATTGATAAAATTCATATATCCGCATTTCATACCATGACAAAAATCTCGGATTGTACATCCCTTACACTTCGGATCGGTTTTATCAAAATTAGATATCGCTATTAATTTTGCCTTCCTTATATCAACACCTTCCTTAATATTGCCTATACAATATTTTTCATTGCTTGTAAGAAATCCACACGGGTATATCTGACCATTCGGAAAAATCTTGAAATTTCCAATTCCAGCATCGCACATACCAAAGCAGTTTCCAAAATCACACAACATATTAAACATTTTTCCATCAAATTGATCTATGTTAAAAATTCTGCCCGATGCTGCCTCATCCAAATAGTACTGCAAAATTTGTCCCACCTGCTTCTCAAATTCTATCTTCAGATCATCAGATATTTTTAAATATACATCCATAATCATACCGATGTTATCCAGACCATGCTCATGCAGATAACAGATGTTTTCGAACATATGCGGAATGGTATTTTCTGTGACCGTCATTCTTACAGAAAAATTCAAACCACTATCCTTTATCTTCATGATATTCTCAAAAATTTTGTCATAGCAAGAAACTCCATCTTTCGCAACCCTGTTCAAATCATGGGTTTCCTTATTCCCATCAAAACTAAGACGTACTGTAAAATGATTTTCTTTCATAAATGCAATGAACTGATCATCCATCAGGGAACAATTGGTAGTAATATAATACTTTACTTCCCTTTCCGGATAATTACTTTGAATATAGGATGCTGCCTGGTAAATTAAATCTTTCTTCAGCAAAGGCTCACCGCCTAAAAAATCAATTAAGACTTTACCTCTATCCCCATAATTCATCATAAACTCCAAAGAGTCTACAAGTGTTTTTTCATTTAACTGATAATGGTTATGGTAATCCTCATAACAATACTGGCATTTAAAATTACAATCTGTCGTTATATAAAGCGTAAAACTAAACATTAATATTTCTCCTTTGCTTGTATTTTAAAAATAATTGTAACCAACTTTTTACATTTATCCATATAATTTGCTTATTTTATATATTTCAGTGCTTACTCTAAAAAAGATCGGGTAATCAAACTTTTTGAGTGGCTATGTTCGTGAGGGTTTTTCATGAGGGGCGTTTATGATGAGCTGGTTTGAGGGGACATCGTGAGGGTTTTCTCCTTTGATCTGCTTGTTCACTCAAAATATCATAATAAAAATACCTGTCAAGGACTTGCTGCAATACAGTGCGAACACGCATCCTTGACAGGTTTTCTTATTATGATGAATAATAATCAAGCCAGATAAATGGTAAGAATCTGGCATACTTCACCAGACCCTCATAATAAACCCTCAAACTAGGCCCTCACGAAGAACCCTCATTAACTCCTATCAAAAATTAATGAGACCCTCATTAAGTTTGGCAAACCCTCACGAAGTTTGATTATCCAAAAGATCTTGGCATTTGATTTCTCAATACCAAGACCTTTTTAACATTATTTATAAATTCCAACTTCCTTACCAAATTTATACATATATTGAGTTACCGTCTGTATAGCATGCTGTACAGATTTTCTACCTGCACTATCATAGGAACTTTCCTTTTGAGCCTCCGCCACAAGCCCTTTCGCATATTTTGCTGCAGAATACATCAAATCTCCTGTTGATGTATTTAATGCGGTTGTATATACGGAGGAACCAAACGAACTACCTGCTATTGTGTAAGATTTACGGTTTTTATCAACATATTTTTCAAAAGCGGAATGATTGCTGTTTATCGCTGTCAAGTTCGATGCATGATGCGGTTCGTTTAAGTCCGATACATAATGGGTGCCTTTTCCTAAGTTTGACATAGCCAATTGTACATCCCCTGCACGATACGCATTTACTGCTGCCTGAAAATATGACTCTGCTCTTGTCCTAGCTGTCGGAGATTTTTGGCCAAGCCAGTTTTTTCCAGTATCAGGATCATAAAAGTGTCCTGCAAAAGTTCCTGCATCTGTTTCATTTCCAAGTTTATCCGGCCAGTCGGTTGCCTCCATAAGGATAGATGAGTTCAGCTCACCATTGAATGCACTATTTCCTTTATCATTGCTCAGAATTTTAAGTGCGTTTGCAACAATATACTGATGTGTATGATCTACCCCGCCAGACGAAAATCTTTCATCTGGATTTGTACCATGCTCAATCGGAACTCCTTCCCCGTAAAGTTCATCTGAACCATTCGCAATATCCTGCACTTTCGTTGGAAGTTCTGGCTGTTCCGCTGCCATAACTGGCATCGTTCCCAATAAAGCCCCCACTGATACCATGGCAATAAATAGTTTCATTTTTTTTCGCATACCCATGCCTCCTCTTCTTTTTTCTTTATCTTACATCTTAATTTAAAAAAGAAAACAATATTTGACTAAATTGCGTTTTTTTAACCTTATTTGGATATAAAAAAGTGATACTTACTTTCGTAAATACCACTTATTATTCTATACTTCGATAGGAATAAGAATCGATACTGAAAACATATCATCCACCACATTAAATGATACCTCTCCCCCATATTCTCTCACAACACGCCTAATATTCTTCACTCCAAATCCATGATTTTTTTTATCTTCCTTTGATGTTTCCATTACCGAATTTCCACGTAAAGCTTCTGCCTGGCTTTCTCTCAAACTGTTTTCACATATAATAGATAGAAATCCTTTTATTTTTCTAGCCTTTAGCTGTACTAAACATTCTATTTTCGGATTATCCGCTTTCATGAGTTGGCATTCTCGTAGTGCATTGTCGATTATATTTGAGACAATCACACATAGATCTTCATTTTTAACTCGCTTAAATGGTGTAAAGTCTGCAAATACTTTAAACTCAATCTTTTTTTCAAGAGCTTCCAGTCTTTTTGCATGTAATAGGTTATCAAGAAATGTATTGCCTGTTTTATAATAGCTTTGATAAATGTCCAACTTACTTTCAATTCCATCTATGTATTCTTGCTTCTGTTGATAATCCACATTCCCTCTTAATGCCTCCAAATGATTTTTAATATCATGAGAAATCTTTCTAATGTTTTCCATATCATTGGATTGTTTCATATAATAATCGTATTGTAAACTCATCTCGCTAATCTGCAAGTTCTTTTCATTCTCAATCTTTTTAACATTCAAATAATTTTCAAGAACAACAATATTACAAACCGTCCCCATAAACACCACAATACACACAACTATAATAGTTATTATTGACCATACATTGTCAACAATCATCCTTTTGTCGTTATATAACTGATCCGCACATATTGCCATTACTACTATATTGATAAACAACGGAATAATAATTGTAACAACGTTCAGTCCAGAAAGTAATAATGGGATTTTATTTACAATCTTTTTTATTACCAAATTCCCAATAATAATTTCTATTTCA
>ERZ791887.1161-NODE-1161-length-19465-cov-2.923802_pt1 | contig 19465 bp, 15 predicted proteins | sample MGYA00510157_ERZ791887 | MGnify/ENA primary metagenome ERZ791887 (study PRJEB30046, sample SAMN00792112) | human gut metagenome | study: EMG produced TPA metagenomics assembly of the A metagenome-wide association study of gut microbiota in type 2... | reverse complement strand
CGTTGTTGAACCGGGAGGATAAAAGTGATATTCCTGCTGATTTCAATATATTTGCCATTTCCCACTTTCGCAAGATTCTTCTTAATGTTAGTTATATAAGATATATTAATAAGCACTGACTGATTAATATAATGAAATCCCTCTGTAATAAGTACTCTGTAGATTTCTACAAGACTACAATACAATTCAATTTCTCCAGACTCGCGTGAATACATAGTAACTCTTCTGCCACCTCTTGCAAAATACATTATGTCCGCGACCCTCTCCTTATACACCTTTCTCGAAGATTGGTATACAAAATAACTTTCATTATCAATCTTAATTAGTTTTATCTCCAAGTAAATTTTCTCCTCTCATATATAATTCTTGCATGCCCTTCTAATTATATATGATATACAAAATATTTCAATGGAATAATTGCGCATCACTATACACAATTTGGTCGAATTTTATTATCTCTGATAAACTATCTTTCCTGAAGATATAGTATAATGTATTTTACCTGGTAATTCCCATCCGATAAAAGGACTATTAGATGCCTTTGATGCAAAATCTTCTTTCCTTACGGTCCATAGTTCTTTTTCTCCAAAGATAACTAAATCTGCTGCTGCTCCTTTAGTAATACTTCCCGGTATCATACGATAGAATTCAGCAGGATTCTTACTCATTAATTCCATAAGCTTCATTAAAGATATATGTCCCGGTTCTACCAGTGATTTGATTCCAAGTGCCAGAGATGTCTCCAGACCTGTAATTCCACTAGGTGCATTTTCTAATGGTCTGGCCTTCTCTTCATCACTATGTGGTGCATGATCTGTCACTATCATATCAATCGTACCATCTTTAATACCTTCAATTATCTTAATTCTGTCTTCTTCCGTTCTTAATGGCGGATTCATTCTGGCATTAGTTCCATACTTAAGTACCGCATCTTCTGTAAGAGTAAAATGATGTGGAGTTGCTTCAGCATGCACATCAGCACCAAGCTTCTTGGCAGTTCTGACAATTTCCACTGAATTTCCTGAGCTAATATGCTGTATACATACTGATGCTCCTGTATGCAATGCAAGAATACAATCTCTTGCAACCATAACATCTTCTGCTGTAGCAGATGCACCTCCATATTCAAGCTGTTCAGCAACTTTCCCCTGATTAACTCCTGGTCTTATTATAAACTCTGGATCCTCTTCATGAAGACTGATTGGTAAATCCAACTCTGCTGCCTTCTTCATGGCCTCTACAAGAACATGTTCATTCATAATCGGAATTCCATCATCTGTAAATCCAACAGCTCCCGCATTAGCAAGTGCTTCCATATCTACAAGTTCAACACCTTTTAATTCCTTAGTTACAGACGCCGTCTGCAAAACATGAATTCCTGTTGTCTCACCTTTTTTCTGAATATACTCAAGAGTTTCAATATTATCAACTGCTGGTTTAGTATTAGCCATGCAGACTACACTTGTAAAACCACCTTTTGCTGCTGCTGCTGCTCCAGTAATAATATCCTCTTTATAAGTAAATCCTGGATCTCTGAAATGTACATGTGTATCCATAAGTCCTGGTGCAACAATAAGTCCCTCTGCATTAATTACTTCTGCACCTTCCATAACATTAAGATTATATCCAGTTTCCTCAATTATATTATTCTTAATAATGATATCCATAATCTCATCTGTTTTACTGACAGGATCTACAACTCTTCCACCTTTGATTATAATCACCGATGTATCTTTCGCATTATTATCATCATTATCCTGTATCTCCGTACTTTCTAATACTCCTATATCTTCTAATTTTGTTCCACATTCAGAACAGAATAAGGCATCTGAATTATTAGAAAAACCACATTTATTGCATCTCTTTTTAATTTCTGTCTGCTCATTTTTTACAGAAAATTGCATTGCAGACTCCAATCTGGAACCGCAGCCAATACAAAATACTGCATCAGGTGTTGTACTACGCATTCCGCAAACCGGACATATCTTTTCATCTCCACCACTCACACATCCTGTATTCTGTATATCAGTCTGCATCTGCACTGGAGCTGTATACATAACAGGCGGTGCTTGATGTGTAACCTGTACTGTTTCTGGTTGCTGTGGCTGTACCACATGTACCTGTGGCTGCATATTCGCTCTGCTTACTGCGGGTACATCTATAGAATCAGCATATTCACCGAGTATATCCCATGTCATATTCTCTGGCTGTTTAAGCAGTTCCTTTAACCTTACCATAAATGAAACATCTGAATTCATAGGTGTTCTTATCATTCTGAGTATCTCATCAAGAAAAACATTATAAAATTCACCATTATTGTAACCTGTAGCTGGATAATACAAATATAAAGCCTTTCCCGTAGCAGATTCAATTAATACAGTATCAAGTGAAACCATAACATTACCATATTCCATATTATATGCAGAAATGCCTGCTAATGCATTGACACTGCTCCTCATAAATACAGAAAAAGTATGCTGGTCTATAACCCTGTTCTTAAAAAACTCTTTAGCTGTCTCATATCCCGCTATTCCATACTCTGCTGTAAATCCATTATTATCTGACACTATATGAAAAGGGAGAAATCCTTCTACAGCTGTATTTGAAAGTAATTCAGCCATATTCTGATTAAGCTGTTCATCTTTTGTACTCTTAACCTTAACACTCACCTGATTATTCTTGGAAACAACCTTTACTTTTCCCATAAATGCATCCTCTCTTCCTAATTATCTGAATTATTATAGATATATTTCGTATTATACATCACAATTGCTTTATATGTCACTCAAAAGAAACTATCTTTGCCTTTCTGCTTATTATTCCATTAATATACACAAGAACATACTCCTTATAGGTTATTGAATCTCTTGCATACATAAATGGTTCTTCTCTATAAAGCAGACACTTATATCCCTGTCTCTCATATTCATTCAGATTTGCTATTGCTTTTGCATGTATCACATTATGAATTTTCTGTTCTTCTCTTGAAAAAGCTCTCTGTGGATAACCTGATGCCGCTTCCCTCAAATCTGCTATTATTGCATCCACAAACGCAGCATGTTTCCTCATTCCAAACATTGCCGCCAGCTGTATACTTCTTAACCCTGATGGTTTCTTCTTATAAGCTTTAAGTTTTCTTCTTATTAAATTATCTTCAACTCTCTCAGCTATATCTATAAGATAATCTACAGCCTCTTCATAAACACAATCCTGGTATGAAACATAATACTGGTCTGGCACAGACTGAAATCTCTTAATTGGAGGAAAATCCGCCAGTTTCATAAGCACACGTTCAGCATCATTGCATACCTCTTCTCCAAGATATCTATACTTGTCTCTTATATCAGCAAGCTGATATTCAAGCTGGCGTAAATATTCATATCCTTTTATCCAGAAATGCCCCATGCTGCCATAATTAAATAAATATGTTCTTAATTCAAGTCTGCTGAATTTTATTGTAAATATATTCTTATTCCCCTGATTAACTATAAGCATATATCCATCTTTTAACATCTGCACAGATGGTATCTGTTCCTCATCCACATCAATATATTTTCCAGTCATAACTGAATCTTTAAATACAAGAAAGCTCTCCACTGCATCATTCATAAGATAAGCAACAACCCAGTCTTTCTCCCCTTCCATATGAACAGGACAGAATACATTAAGTTCAAATACCTGTGAAAGTTTAACGAACGCATCATAATCAGAATCACGCACGTCATTAAGCATATCATTTTTATTATCTTCTGATACATAATCCACAATTTTACTCATCAATTACACATCCCTTAACATAAAGAATTGCGTGTTACTGAAACTCTGTTACATGCTTTCTCATCCACACTGGCATAAGATTTCTCTGACATTCAGGATTATGGCGATGCTTAATTGCTATAGTCTCAAAAAAGATTTTCCACATATCTGTATATTCATCCTTCACATCTTCTGTCTTTGCCAGAACTGACATATCATAATCTGTAAAATATCTTATATACATCTGCCCATCAGTAGTATGAACTACAGACTTTTTTCTGTTATCATCAATTATAAGCCAGTTCTCAGAAGGCATTCTGTCAGCAAAATGTAAAGAAACTTCATATATAACATCGCTTTCTGGTTCAAGATGACACACATATACTTTGTTACCAATTGAATTAAACCTTGCAAACTCCATAAAATATCTTGTCTCGTGCAAAACCTTCCTGCGTATATCCTTAATTCTCATAACATCAGGGTCATTTCTCATAAATGTTATATCTGATCCAATCTTAAACCCTTTTATCAGAAACCTATAGGCTGTATCTAATGCATCCTGTTCTGACGATAAACATGCATAATACACACATGCATATGCCTCTTCAGATATCTTATGTTTTATCGAGCGCACTACTTTCTTATACTCTTCTTCATTATACTCAACATATATATATTCGTCGAATAAAGAAATCTGTTCTTCTCCACGCTTTTCAAGTCTAACACATCCATGGCCTACTTTCAAAGCCTTCTCCCATGCATGATATATACAACACATCATATCTTCAAATGTATTCTCGCATGTAAATATATACATAAACAGACCTCCATATAAAAACTCTTCATTACATCCATCATATATACCAACACTTTTTATTCAAAAAGTGAAAGCTGCTGATACTTTTCATTCTGATGCGTAATCTCCCAGTTCTCCTTGTGATTATCATCAGTCAGACATTCCGTTATATATGACTCCTCTATTGGTATTCTATACATCATTCTTCCATTACATGTTATAAAATAATGTGCTCTCTTAAGTACTACACCAATCTTCTTTAATATATCAAAATCAAGCTTCGCATATCTTCTTGTCTCCACTATTCGTCTGGCAGACTTAGGACCAATTCCAGGAATTCTTAAAAGCATATCATATGATGCATTCTGTACTTCAACAGGAAACTGTCCAAGATGTCTTATTGCCCAGTCACACTTTGGATCAAGCTGTTCATTAAAATTAGGTCTGCTCTCTGACAATAATTCATCTGCCTGAAATCCATAGAACCTAAGAAGCCAGTCTGCCTGATATAGCCTGTGTTCTCTTAATAGTGGAACATCTGCATCCAGCTGTGGCAATGCAGAATCCTCATTAAGTGGTATATAAGCAGAATAAAATACTCTTTTAAGATCATAATTCTTATATAAATGCTGCGTCGTTCTGATAAGCGTAAGATCAGTTTCCGGTGTCGCGCCTATTATCATCTGTGTACTCTGCCCTGCAGGCGCAAATGGACGCTTTACACACATATCCTTAGAAACCGCCGGAAGCGATAACTTATCTCCTGATTCCAATGCTGTCCTCTGTGTTCCTGATAATGCTGCTTGACCGTTATCCGTCCCATTCTGGTTGAATATGCTTCCCGTCAGATATCTGTTAATGCTGCTTCTTTCCATTCGTGCATCTTTTCCCAATGCCAGTCTGTTAGCCGCAATTGTACCTGTAATCTTTTCCATAGGCTCAAGAATAGTCTTAAAACTCTTATTAGGAGCAAGCTTCGAAAGGCTCTGTGCTGTAGGCAGTTCCAGATTAATACTTACCCTGTCTGCAAGATACCCAGCCCTTGAAAGCAGCTCATCTGGTGCTCCCGGTATAGCCTTAACATGTATATAACCATTAAATCTATACTTAGTCCGTAAAAGCATCAGTGTTTCACATATTCTTTCCATAGTATATGACGGATTCTTCAAAACCCCAGAGCTTAAGAATAATCCTTCAATATAATTACGCTTATAAAACTCTATAACAAGCCTGCATAATTCATCAGGTGTAAATGTAGCCCGCGGCACATCATTAGAGCATCGGTTCATGCAGTATTTGCAATCATACACACAATGATTAGTCATTAAAACCTTTAGAAGCGAAATGCACCTGCCATCAGCACCAAAACTATGACATACACCGCATGCCACGCTGTTCCCAAGGAAGCCTTTCTTTCCCTTCCTGTCTACTCCACTTGATGTACATGCAACATCATACTTGGCAGCATCTGCCAGAATTTCTAATTTCTCCATAGTTGTAAGATCTGAATGTAATTCGAACATATGTTTATTATAGAAACATATGTTCGGTATGTCAAGCATTTTAATCAAAAAAAAAGCCATACCTTATCAGTACGGCTCCGTCTTTTTCAGAACAAATGCATCAACTATTTTCTTTACCGTGGCAATTTCTTCCGAACTGCACATCTTCAATTCATCAATTATATCTATACTGGCTCTATTCCCACGCATATTTCCTAACATCAGATAATCTGGTGTTACATTAAGATAATTACATATATCTACAAACAAAGTTATGCTGCAATTGGTTCTTCCACCTTCAATATTAGAAAGATATGTCTGCGACACGCCCAGCTCTTTAGCCATTTCCGTCTGTTTTATACGCATTTCCTTTCTTCTCTGCTTAAGCCTGGGACCAATATTTATAATTCGTTCTTTCATAACTTCCTCACACGAACTCTTTCAAATTATTGATAAAATTCATTATTATTTCCTGATCTTTCTGAGACATGCTGTCAAATATATAATCAAGAAGCCGGCCTCTGACATCATACAGATTTAAATACATAGATGGGACATAACCATACAAATCGTAAAGTCTTATAAGAACCATTGCATCCGGAAGTTCCTTATTATTCTCAATTTTGCTGTATTTAAATCTTGATATCCCCAGATTATCTGATATAACCTGTTGGTCAGTTATACCATTGACATCTCTAATACATTTTAACATAGAATCCTTAGTTGAATCCTTATCAATAGATTTAAGCAGTCTGATATACTTTACAGTTTCATCTGAAAAATCAGCTATCTTCTTCTCACACATATAAAGAATATGCTCACTCACAACACCTCTTACATATTCCTTCTTTGATTCTTCACCAAATGTCTCTATTTCTGAAGAAATCTCATACCTGCATGGCTTTTCATCGACATCAACTAACATCTTGTCAATATCCGCCCCTGAATCAGAAAATTTTCTGAGGTCAATGCCTGACACCATGCTCCTTCCCGCTTCCCTGTTAGAATACTCTGGTGTAGTCATGCCAACCCGCACAGCCATTTTCGCCTGATCGTAGTCCATTAATTTTCTATATATGCTCATTCTTTTGCAAAATGCTTTGTAACGATCTGTATACTCCATAGCAACCCCTGTACATTAGTATGATTACTATTAAATTTTAGTATACGCACATTCCGCACATATATAGCGTTTATTGCGAATTAGGTTAGTGCAAATGTTTATGTGCAATTAATGATAACATTTTAATTTTATCATATTGAAATAAGTTTCTTAGTGTATGGAATAATATTTGTGACAGTTAATAGAAATGTTGTATAATATCGCAAAAATACATTTAAGACATTTAAATGTACAGTTGAGACATAAGCCATTTAAAAATAATTTCTAACAAAATATAATTAATAATATCTTAATGAAGGAGGAAAATGTTATGAAGAAAACAATTAAGTCTGCATTAAGCAAAGGCGTTTCTGCCATGCTTAACCGCACTTTAACTTCTGGTGCTAATGCTTCATCAAGCTTTTATTTAAATCAGCCTGTTGAGCCAGCATCATTAAAGAAGTTTAAGAAGACAAGATAATGGTAGAGAAACTTTCTCGCCACATAGCTTTATGGCTTATAAAATCAGGTATACTTGAGAATGATGACATTGATTTATACATATACGCAATACAATATTTATTATTGATTATTAATCCGACAATTATTTTCACAGCGTATTGTATAGCCACTCATAATATAACGATTGGACTAATAGAAATATTTTCGTTTTTGCTCATAAGAAAATATTGTGGTGGTTATCATTGCCAGTCTTCTACGGCATGCCTGATTTTTTCTGCCATAATACTTATTGTGATGGCATGGCTTTCTTCCTTCATTAAGCCATCATTATACATGTTTATTGCACTTATAATTGCTGATATGGAATTAATCATTAAAGGACCTGTAATATCTATTAACCACTCAGTATCAGACTCAGAGAAAAAATATTACCACCGTTGCCTTGTAGGTATTCTGGCTGTTTTTAACATTATTATTATCGCAGCTACTGTCTTACACCTGTATAGAACAGCCAGCTGCATATCAATTGTAATTATTTTCTGCTTTATTTCACATATTGCATGTATGACAGAAAAAAACAGGAAGCTGTACTATTAATTCACACATACAGCTTCCTGTTTTCTATATCATAAGCATTATTGATATTGTAAATTCATTTTCATCAAACTGTTCAATGTGGCTTCCATGATATTTATTGACAATCTTATCTATGCTCTTCATTCCATATCCATGTTTTCTGTCAGAATCCTTCTTAATTGAAATGAAATTTCCTCCTATTATTTTAGGTGGAACAGCACATGAATTTACGCATTTGATAAATGTTGTCTCATGCTTTCTCTTAACAACCAATTCAATATATTTTTCACTATTTTCCTCACATTGCTTCGCAGCTTCATATGCATTCGATAATATATTACCAAATAAAGCTACTATATCTGTGGCAACTATGTCATCAATTGTTCCTGGTCGTATATCCACAACAAATTCTATATTTTCTGTATAACATTTGCTGCTATATTCACTTATAAGACCGTTTAGTACATTATTATTAGAAAATGTAGTTCTCTTCTTAATATTATACTGTTCCATAATTAAAGTAATATAATCCTTCAAATCACTATTAGTTTCCATACCCAGCATTGTATTAAGATGATTATTCATATCGTGTCTTAATATTTCAAGACTTTCGTTTTTCTCATTTTCAAGCTTATAATATCTCGCATCCGCCTTTTCCTGTTCAAGCTGAATTTTAATGCGTTCATTTTCTGCTTTTCTTTCATTAATTCTTATACTCACCCACAGCACTAGTATATCCGATGATACAAGAATAATAGAACTTGCAACCGCCCATACTGTTTCTCTCGTATTTACATTACTCTCAACACCAATGATATAATATGTAATAAAAACTGTCAAAGAAGCAATAAGCGTAACCATCAGTAATAACATTGATAAATCTCCGTTATCTGACACACTGCTTTTATTCTTCATCATAACCATAATCTGAATTAATATAAAATATAGTATTTTACACAGACACAAAACCATGACAATTATCATGGTATTTTTTAGTTCCACATATTTAATTCTCATTATGAATTGTAATACATAAAATATCATTTGTTCTGAAAGAGCCATAATTGCTATGTAAATAACCCCCCAGAACACAGCCGCTCTCTTATTAACATTATAAAGAATATAAATCAATAATATATATGTAAGCAGATTGACCACCGTTACAAAATATATATTCCCCGTCAGAAACACGACAAACATCACAGCATGTCCTGCCATGATAGCAATGCCCGTCACCCACTGTTTATATCTGTGTTCATACATCTGCGACATACTCATCCACAATATTATAGCTTCTATAATATGTGCAAATGCATAACTGATTATAATCTCCATATCCACCTACTCCTGCCCTGCCAGATACAGAAGCATTTTCTGCTTGAATGCAGTTCTTTTTTCTCTTGATAAATCTATTGGTTCTTCGATGCCCTTAAGCTCAATATACTTATCAGTAAATCGCTCAACTCTGTCTATATTAACAATGAAGGATTTATTGACAAGAAAAAATTTATCCTCATCAAGAACACTCTGCCAATAAGAAAGACTTTTGAGACTTATGTACGACTGCGTATCTGTTTTGATATATCTTTTTCTAACCAGTGACTCTATGCATATAATCGAATCCTGTTCAATAATTACATTATCGCCCTTATATTCAATATTGATTTTCTTGCTCTGACTCTTGCTGCATAATAATAATGCCTTATGTAAACCTCGCATAATCACAGGTCTTTCCAATGGTTTATTAATATACCTGAAAACTCCCTCGTCCATTGCATCATCAAGATAGCCCATATACGAAGTTATTATGAATAACACAATATTCTTGTTATTATTTCTTAAACATTTGCCAGCTTCAATTCCATTAATTCCGTCCATCTCAACATCAAGAAATGCAATATCAATCTTTTCATTATTCTTAGCTGCTTCATCACCACTGTTATATTCATAAACCTTATAATCCGTTATCTTATGATCAGCAAAGAATTCATCCACATATTTTCTTATCATATCAATATAAAGCTTATCATCATCACATATTAATATATTCATGCATTATCCTCTTCACTTAACTAATTAATAATTCAATTATATCTTGACAATACATGACATGCAATATCAATAATCTCTTTGACATCTATGCATAATTTAATGAAAATACTTATTTTCTAATGTTTTAACATAATTATATAATGCACTGTTATGTTTTTTTACCGCATACCAGACATAGTCATATTGTATTCTGTCTTTACAAACCTCCAGCTTATGAGATACGCCATTCTCATCACTAAATGTAATATAACTTGACCAGCCTTGTGTTGGCTCGAAATTTTTTTGTTTTACCTTTGTATCATTTAATTTTTCAATAATATTATTACATTCTTCTTTTGATATATCATACACATTCCCGGTACTTCCTGAGGTTATTGTATATTTGGAAGTGCTTTCATACTTTAAATCCAGCGATTTGTATGAATTATTGTTAATCACCATATACAACACGATTCCTATAATGACAATTCCTATAACACATGACACTGTTATTATAATTTTATTTATCTTTTTACTCTTCATTCAAATACCCCCTTATTCTTCTGTTATTCACGAATCTGTTTCTTTAATTTAACTATACAGAAATAGATATATTTTTGCAATACATTTTTCAAGTATAATTAACGCAAAAAAACGGCAGAAATCTCATTCTGCCGTTTCACTAACATATATTATCGCCCTAAGAAGCCTGCTCAAACTGCGAATTATAAAGGTCAGCATAGAAACCGTTCTTGGCAAGAAGCTCGTCATGTGTTCCCTGCTCAACGATATCTCCATCCTTCATAACAAGTATCACATCAGCATCTTTGATGGTTGAAAGTCTGTGTGCAATAACGAAGCTTGTTCTGCCCTTCATCAGATTATCCATAGCCTTCTGGATTCTCTCCTCTGTTCTTGTATCAACAGAAGATGTTGCTTCATCAAGGATAAGAATTGGATTATCTGCAAGGATTGCTCTTGCAATTGTAAGGAGCTGCTTCTGTCCCTGTGAAACATTGCTTGCGTCCTCGTTAAGCTCACAATCATAGCCACCCGGAAGTGTCTCAATAAAGTGATGTGCATTAGCTGCCTTAGCTGCTGCAATAACCTCTTCATCAGTTGCGTCAAGCTTTCCGTATCTGATATTCTCCATAATTGTACCCTTATAGAGCCATGTATCCTGAAGAACCATTCCAAATGCGTCTCTTAGTTCTCTTCTATTAAAATCCTTAACATTATGTCCGTCAACAAGAATTGCTCCATCATTAACATCATAAAATCGCATAAGCAGCTTAACAATAGTGGTCTTACCTGCACCTGTCGGTCCTACGATAGCAACCTTCTGTCCAGGCTTAACATTTACACTGAAATTCTTAATGATAGTCTGATTCTCATTATATCCGAATCTTACATGCTCGAAATCAACCTCACCCTTAATTCCTTCTGTAGAAACAGGATTCTTAACAGTCTGGTCTTCCTCATCTTCATCAAGAAATTCAAATACTCTCTCAGAAGCTGCTGCCATAGACTGTACCTGATTGATAACCTGAGCAATCTGCTGGATTGGTTGTGTGAAATTTTTCACATACTGGATAAATGCCTGAATATCACCGATTGTTATAACATTTTTAATAGCAAGAAGACCACCGGTTAATGCAACACATGCGTAACCTAAGTTACCTACAAACATCATGATTGGCTGCATCATTCCTGAAAGGAACTGTGACTTCCATGCTGAACCATAAAGGACATCATTAGTCTTGTTAAATGAATCAACCATATCCTTTTCTTTATTAAATGACTTAACAATCATGTGTCCGCCATAAGTCTCCTCAATCTGTCCGTTAATATGTCCAAGATACTCCTGCTGTGTTTTGAAATATCCCTGTGACTTCTTAACAACAAATGAAACAAGTCCGACTGATATTGGCAGAATTATAATTGCAATAAGTGTCATAAGTGGTGAAATACTTAACATCATGACAAGAACACCAATCATAGTAGTTAAAGATGTAATGATTGTTGTAATACTCTGGTTAAGTCCCATTCCAAGCGTATCAACATCGTTAGTAATTCTTGATAACACCTCACCATATGTCCTGCTCTCGAAATACTTCATTGGCATACGGTTGATTTTCTCACTGATTTCTTTTCTCAATCTGTAGCAGACCTTCTGTGTAATGCCTGTCATTATCCAGCCCTGTACAAAGTTAAATACTGCACTTGCGGCATACAGACAAAGCACGAATATAAGAATTGTTCCAATCTTTCCAAAGTCAATTCCGCCAGTTCCGCCGATTTTCTTCACAAGACCTTCTGACAAAGCTGTTGTCGCCTTACCAAGAACCTTTGGACCTACAACAGAAAATACTGTTGAACATACAGCCATAACTGCAACAAATATTATCGCAATCTTATAGCTTCCAATATATCTTATAAGCTTTCCTATTGATCCTTTGAAATCCTTGGCTTTCTCAACAGGTGCCATTCCTCTTCCCGGAGGTCCCATTCTTCTTTTCGGTGGCATTTTGATATTTTTATTATCTTCCATACTGACTAGGCCTCCTTTCCAAGCTCTTTAGCAGAAAGCTGTGAACTTGCAATCTGCTGATATGTCTCACATGTCTTCATAAGTTTTTCATGCGTTCCCTTGCCAACAATCTTACCATCATCCATAACAAGAATCTGATCTGCATGAAGGATTGTGCTGATTCGCTGAGCTACAATAATAACAGTGGCATCAGACACATTTGCAGCAAGCTCCTTACGAAGAATTGCGTCAGTCTTTAAATCAAGTGCTGAAAAACTGTCATCAAATATAAACACTCTTGGGTGCTTTGCTATTGCTCTTGCAATCGAAAGTCTCTGCTTCTGACCGCCTGAAACATTAGTACCACCCTGTGCTATAGCCAGTCTGCACAGCTGAGTCATACTTCTCAGCCTTATTATCAATGAACTCAGTTGCCTGTGCAATCTGCGCTGCCTTAACGACATCTTCATCGCTTGCATCAGGATTACCAAATCTTAAATTACTTGCAATAGTACCAGAGAAAAGCATTCCCTTCTGAGGCACATAACCAAGCTCACTTCTTAAGTCATGCATAGAGATATTTCTTATATCATGACCATCAATAGTAATGCTTCCTCCTGTAACATCGTACAATCTTGGAATAAGATTAACGAGCGTTGACTTTCCACAGCCCGTACTTCCTATAATTGCTGTAGTCTTACCCGGCTCTGCTTTAAATGTAATATCCTCAAGTGCGTTCGCTTTAGCACCAGGATACATGAAATTAACATGATTAAACTCAACTACACCCTTTGCAGACTCAATTGTCTCAGGATTCTCAGAGTCTTCTATTGAAGAATGTGTATTAATAACTTCATCTATACGGTCAGCTGCAACCATCGCTCTTGGAAGCATTACAGACATCATTGTAAGCATAAGGAATGACATAACTATGAGCATCGAATATGTTATAAATGCAGTCATAGAACCTACCTGCATAACTCCAGCATCAATTCTGTGTGCGGCAACCCACACGATAAGAACTGACAAACCATTCATAATAAGCATCATGCTTGGCATCATGAATGTCATTGTTCTGTTAGTAAAGAGCATTGTATTAGTAAGCTTTTTATTAGCTTCGTCAAATCTTTCCTCTTCCTTCTTCTCTCTTCCAAAGGCTCTTATTACAGAAAGACCAGTAAGAATCTCTCTGGATACAAGATTGACATTATCAACAAGCTTCTGCATAAGCTTGAACTTAGGCATCGCAATTACCATAAGAAGCATTACAAATGCAATGATAACAACAACAGCCATAACTATAACCCAGCCCATGCCGGCTCCTGTTCCAACAACCTTTATAATTCCTCCGACGCCAAGAATTGGTGCATACAGAATCATTCTCAGCATAATAACCGTAACCATCTGAACCTGCTGTACATCATTAGTTGTTCTTGTGATAAGTGATGCTGTAGAGAATTTGTCCATCTCAGCATTAGAGAATCCCATGACATTAGAATACAGTTTTCCTCTCATATCTCTTGCAACGCCTGCACCAACTCTTGATGCAAGGAAGCCTATACATACAGAAGTAACCGCCATAAGAAGTGCCATGGCAACCATCTTAAGACCAGCTGCCCACAGATACTTAGTCTGGATAGAATCCATGTCCATTCCTGCCTTGGCATCCATGCTCTTTGCATAAGCAACGCCCATAGACGAAACAAGAGTCTTTCCCATGGTATCAATAGTCTTCTGGAATTCGCTTCGCATAGAAAGGATATCGTCTTTACTCATAGCCCCTGCACTATACATTGCCTTCACTATCTGTCTCATATCCACACATATAGTTTCAACCTCATTACCATCCGAATCTTCCATCATCTGTGTAAATGTAATGAGTTCCACACCCATAGATTTTCCAATATCTTCTACCGAAACATTTGCAAGCTGTTCTTCACTTACATGCATCTGCTCTGCCATACGGCTTTTGAATGCACTTTCAGTCACTGAAGACATCTGATTATTAATTATAAGTGCGGTAAAAAGCGTGTCATCTAAATCAGTCTTATTCTTAGAACCTTTGACACTTAATTCATAGACATTATCATCTTCATTATAAGAATACGACTGTTCCCACAGCTGTGCTTCTTCCTCTGTCATAAAAAGCTTCGCAGTGTCAAATTCTTCCTTAGTAATCTTTTCTGGCACAGTATGCTCTATGCCTCCATTCTGTATACCTGTATCAATGATATCTGAAGTATACGCAGGAAGCGACAAGTCACACACTGCCTGAACAATAAGCAGCGCAAATACCAGCACTATCGACTTCCAGTATGGCAGCACATTTTTAATAATTCTGCTCATAAACACTCTCCCATCTTTATTGATAAATATTTTCAAAAAATCTGCTTTCAATAATAAATAAGCGTTTCTTATATTAACACCGATTTTCATCATAGTAAATTAATGTGAAATGTATTTTTATAAATAATTTATAAAGAATGTTTGAATAATAACAATATATATGTTATTATACGCGCGAACGTCATCCGTTTTTCGGAGATGTATCTTAACAAGCCGGAAGGGCTGCATACCTTTCCGCAAAGGAGACAATATGAATACTATTAATGCAACTCGAACTTCTGCAACGAAGTTCAACACTAAGTACATGGTGGAGCTGGCACTTATGGTTGCGGTCATACTCGTTATGTCACTGACCCCATTAGGCTACATCCGTACCCCTGGACTTTCTATCACCCTTTTAACTGTTCCTGTAGCTGTAGGTGCTATCATCTTAGGACCTGTCGGCGGTTTAATCTGTGGTCTGGCATTCGGACTTACAAGCTTTTATCAGTGCTTCGTTGGAGGCGCAATGGGAACTGTTCTTCTCGGAATTAATCCATTTGGTACATTTGTAACAACAGTAGTAACAAGAACTCTTGAAGGCTTCCTTACAGGACTTATATTCAAGGGAGTTAAGAAATTTTCTTATTATATAGCAAGTCTTTGCTGTCCTTTACTTAATACTTTATTATTCATGAGTTCACTTGTTCTCTTCTTCTATAATACAGATTATGTACAGGCCTTCGTTACTGCACTCGGAGCTAAGAACCCACTTATATTCGTAGTATTATTTGTTGGTGTTCAGGGACTTATTGAGGCAGGTATCTGCTTTATTGTTGCCAGTGTGGTTTCCCGTGCATTATATGCTGCACTTAAGCTTAACCAGAATTAACCAGTCACTTTGATTGAATAAATCGGACATTAATCAACGGAGGATTAGTTTTGTTTACAGAGATTTCAGTTAATGATATTAAATTAGGTCATGCTTCCAATAAGGAAGCTGGCACAGGTGTAACTGTTATATATTTTCCAGACGGCGCTACAGCAGGCTGTGACATTAGCGGCGGCGGTCCAGCATCAAGAGAAACACCTCTTACTATGCCTATGACTGCTGACAATCCGATTAATGCCATCGTGCTGTCAGGTGGTTCAGCATACGGTCTTGCCGCATCTGACGGAGTTATGACATGTCTTGAAGAACATGGTATAGGATATAACACAGGCGTTTCACTTGTTCCGCTTGTATGTCAGTCATGCATATTTGATCTTGGATATGGAAGCTCTAAAATACGCCCGGACAGTACTATGGGATATGAGGCCTGCATTCAGGCACTTATGAAGGCCGGTGTTGTCAATACTGATGCTTCCACCACTGCCAATTCGGATAGCAGCGAACCCATTCAGGGCTGTATCGGTGCCGGAACAGGTGCAACTGTCGGAAAGATTATGGGAATGAAGCAGGCAGAAAAGTCAGGACTTGGAATATATTCAGTGAAAGCCGGCACATTTACAATGACAGCAATTGTTGTTGTAAATGCACTTGGCGATATATCAGATTATGAAACCGGTAAAAAGCTTGCCGGACTTAAGAACGCTGACAGAACCGAGTATGTAAGCTGTGAAGAAGCACTCTATCAGTTCATGGCACCTCGCGATATGTTCACAGGCAACACAACAATCGGTGCAGTTATAACCAACGCTGCATTTAACAAGGCTGAACTTAACAAGATTGCATCTATGGCAAGAAATGCGTATGCACGCTGCATTAATCCGGTCGGCACAATGGCAGACGGAGATACAATCTATGCTGCAAGCACTGCAAAACGAGGCGACAGCGAAGCTGTACATGTTGATATCAACTTTGCAGGAACACTTGCTGCCCGCGTTATGTCCGCTGCAATTAAGAATGCTGTAATGAATTCTAAGATATCTGATGAAGAATTTTTAAGCATGGTAAAGTAATACATGAAATAATCCCCGATAAGCTGCTGTTCTGGCAGTCTTACCGGGGATTTTTTATATTATATTTATTTTTACATTTTAATTATTCACAAAGCTTAGAAAATGCATCCGCAACAAACTGTACCTTAGTTCCTATAATAACCTGTACAGATGTCTTTCCAGGTTTCATAACACCAGCAACACCAGCTGATTTAATAACCTTATCATTAACAAGTGTAATATCCTTTACTTCAAGTCTCAGTCTTGTAATACAATTATCTATGCTTGCAATGTTCTCTTTTCCGCCACAGCCTTCAAGAATTGTCTTTGCAATTGTTGTATAATCGTCACTTGCAAGTTCAACTTTCTTTTCTGCTTCTATATCATCATCTTCTCTGCCAGGAGTCTTTAAATCCCATTTCTTAATGGCAAATAAGAATACGAAATAGAATACGAAGAATGCTGCTATACCAAGAGGAATTATCAACCATGTCTTCTGTGCTGCCGGAAGAGATGATGAGAATAACAGGTCAGTAGCACCTGCTGAGAAACTAAATCCTGCTCTGAAGCCTAATGCAACTGTAATCATTGTAAAAATACCATAAAGAAGTGCATAGATAACATAGAGTCCAGGAGCAAGGAACATGAAACCAAATTCAAATGGTTCTGTAACACCACAGATAAATGCACATAATGCTGCAGAAGCAACAAGTCCTATAGCTACTTTTTTCTTAGCTGGCTTTGCACATTTAATCATAGCTAAAGCTGCACCTGGAATACCAAACATCATACATGGGAAGAAGCCTGACATATACATTCCAAGACTCCATGAAACATCACTTGATGTTTGTCCTGCCCAGAAGTGCTGTAAATCTCCAAGTCCGATAGTATCAAACCAGAATACGTTGTTCAACGCATGGTGTAATCCGGTAGGAATTAACAATCTGTTCAAGAATGCATAGATACCTGCACCAACAATATCAAGCTTTACAATTGCCTTACCAACGCTTACTAATGCGCCGAACAGTAATGGCCATACAAATAATAAAACAACAGATACAAGAATTGATACTACTCCTGAAACAATTGCTACGCATCGTTTTCCACTAAAGAAAGATAACCAGTTTGGTAATTTTGTATCTTTAAACTTGTTATAACACATAGCACCGATTATACCAGCAAGAATACCAATAAACGGATTCTCAATCTTGTTAAATGCAAGAGTTTTAGTTGCACTGTCTGCTATAGAAGGTATAATTACTGTAACAAACTTTGTAGAAAGAAGTGTTGTCATCATAAGCCACGAAGCAAGTGCCGCAATTCCTCCGGTACCATCATTTTTATCTGACATACCTACACCGACACCAATTACAAAAAGGATTGCCATGTTATCAATTAAAGCTCCACCAGCTTTTACAAGAAACAAACCAATCATATCAGCTGCGCCCTTAATATCTCCACCCTGCATAGTTTCTGGACACAGCATATAACCGATACCCATAAGGATACCACATATAGGCAGTACTGCCACAGGAAGCATTAACGCTTTTCCCAGTTTTTGAAGAAATTTCATACTTTTCTCCTCCTTTACATCATTATTAATCGGGGTAATCCCAATCACGCACATTGTGAAGTCCTGAGTAATTATGATATTTTCAGGACTTCATCATCAATAGATACCTCACCCTCCTTTATTAGATTAATTTTATTATAATCGTCGGTATTGCCTATAAGGACTGGTGTAATCGTATCCAATCCTGCCGACTTTATTTTTTCAAGATCAGCCTCTAAAAGTAAATCACCCTTTTTTACCTGCTGACCACCTGAAACATGTGAAATAAATGGTTCTCCCTTGAGCGTTACCGTATCCAGCCCAATATGTATCAATAATTCCGTTCCCTGACTTGTTGTCATTGTCACAGCATGAAGAGTATCAAACACCATTGAAATCTCACCATCTGCCGGAGCATATATCTTTCCTTCAGAAGGAATTACTGCAAATCCATCTCCAAGAACCTTTTCTGAAAATGTTGGATCTGAAACTTCAGTAATTGGCACCACTTTTCCTTTACATGGAGAATAAATAATATTATCCTTTGACTTTCCTTTGAAAAAACCTAGCATATTATCTCCTTTCCATCAATATATACTCTCTTAATATTCAATTCATCATCAATAAGCACGAAATCTGCTTGTTTTCCTACAGAAATACTTCCGACTTTATCATATATACCAATTTCCTTTGCCGGATTCTCTGTTGCACACATAACAGCTGTTTCTAATGAAATCCCTGCTTTTTTAACGACATATCGAAGACAATCCATTAAATTAGTTGCTGAACCGGCAATTGTTCCATCATGTAATGTTGCCAGATTACCTTTTACCACTACAGGCTGTCCTCCAAGAGTATATTCGCCATCCTCTAATCCTGTTGCTCTCACGCT
>ERZ791887.1111-NODE-1111-length-20026-cov-5.259677_pt1 | contig 20026 bp, 15 predicted proteins | sample MGYA00510157_ERZ791887 | MGnify/ENA primary metagenome ERZ791887 (study PRJEB30046, sample SAMN00792112) | human gut metagenome | study: EMG produced TPA metagenomics assembly of the A metagenome-wide association study of gut microbiota in type 2... | reverse complement strand
CTGAAGGTGTAAACCATGTGATTGCACAAAGTGTAAACCATGTGAGTCTTGACATGCTATCCGCCCCTACAGGGCGTTTTCTAATTTGCCGCACAGCGTCATTGTCCGGCGGCACTGCCGCAAAACATTACTGTTGACAAACCGGTGGGAAACTGGGTATAATAAACCCATGCGAATAAAAAGCTGTGAAAAGAAGAGTACTTCGATTTCAGCCGTTCAGAGAGCCCGGGGTGGTGGAAGCGGGTACGGCGGTGCGGAGGAACATGGTCTTGGAGCTGGCGGGTCGATAGGTAGGCCACGCCCGGGTGCGCCCGTCACTGCGCCAATGAGGCAGAATTTCTGCAAATCAAGGTGGTACCGCGTAAATTTACGCCCTTGGGTTTTCCCGGGGGCGTTTTTCATTATCAAGGAGGATGTTATTATGTGCGAAAAATGCAAGGGGAAGTTCTATATCACAACCCCCATCTACTACCCTTCCGCCAAGCTTCACATTGGCCACACCTATTGCACCGTGGCAACCGACACCATGGCACGCTATAAGCGGCTCCAGGGCTATGACGTTATGTTCCTCACCGGCACCGACGAACACGGTCAGAAGATTGAGGACAAGGCAAAGGAAGCCGGTGTCACCCCTCAGCAGTTTGTGGACAACATCGTGGAGGGTGAAGGCGGTGTCAAGGATCTGTGGAAGCTGATGAACATTTCCTATGACCGGTTCATCCGCACCACCGACGACTATCACGTTGCTGCCATCCAGAAGATTTTCAAGAAGATGCACGACAACGGCGACATCTACAAGGGCACCTACAAGGGCAAGTACTGCAAGCCCTGTGAGTCCTTCTGGACCGAGAGCCAGCTGGTGGACGGCAAATGCCCCGACTGCGGACGGGAGGTGCAGGACGCTGAGGAGGAGGCATACTTCTTCCGCCTGAGCAAATACGCCGATCGGGTGCGGGATTTGCTGGTGAACACCGATTTCCTGGAGCCTCGCAGCCGTGTCAACGAGATGGTCAACAATTTCATCGATCCCGGTCTGGAAGACTTGTGCGTGTCCCGCACCAGCTTCACCTGGGGCGTGCCGGTGGATTTTGACCCGGGTCATGTGGTGTATGTGTGGATTGATGCACTGTTCAACTACATGACCGCTCTGGGCTTCCAGAATGACAAGTATCACGACCTGGAAAAATACTGGCCCGCAGATGTCCACTTTGTGGGCAAGGAGATTGTGCGGTTCCATTCCATCATCTGGCCCGCCATGCTCATGAGCCTGGATCTGCCCCTGCCCAAAAAGGTCTATGGTCACGGCTGGCTGCTGCTGGACGGCGGCAAGATGAGCAAATCAAAGGGCAACGTGGTAGATCCCTATGTGCTGGCACAGCGTTTCGGCGTGGATGCCCTGCGGTTTTTCCTGCTGCGCACCTTCCCCTTCGGCGCTGACGGCAATTTCTCCAATGAGTCCCTGATTAACACCATCAATGTGGATTTGGCAAATGACCTGGGTAACCTGGTTTCCCGCACCGTTGCCATGGCACAGAAGTACTTTGGCGAGCATCTGCCCGCACAGCAGACTGGGGACGCTGAGAAGGACGCAGAGCTGGTTTCCATGGTCAGCACCCTGCGGGAGCGCTATGAGGAGCAGATGGAGAAGTACGCCTTCCAGAATGCGCTGGCAGAGATTTTCAAGGTCATCTCCCGCGCCAACAAGTATATTGATGAAAACGCCCCCTGGGTGCTGGCAAAGAGCGAGGAGCAGAAGCCCCGGCTGGCACGGGTGCTGTATAACCTGCTGGAAACCGTGCGCATCTGCGCCGGTCTGCTGGCTCCCTTCATGCCCGACACCTCTGCCGAGATTGCAAAGCGGCTGGGCGGTGCCTGCATGGACTGGGACAGCCTGAATCAGTTCGGCGTTCTTAGCCACGAGGCTGCCACCGTTGCCGGTGCACCTCTGTTCCCCCGCATTGACATGGACAAGGAGCTGGCTGCCCTGGAGGAGCTGAAGAAGCCCGCCGTCCAGGAGGACCCCCTGCCCGAACCCAAGGCGGAAATCGCCTTCGATGACTTCGAGAAGGTGGAAATGACGGTGGTGAAGGTGCTCTCCTGCGAAAAGGTGAAAAAGAGTGAAAAGCTGCTGAAATTCACCCTGAACGACGGCACCGACACCCCCCGCCAGATTCTCTCCGGCATTGCAAAGTACTATCAGCCCGAGGAGCTGCTGGGCAAGACCCTGGTGGCGGTCACCAATCTGGCTCCCCGCAAGATGATGGGGCAGCTCAGCTGCGGTATGCTGCTGTCCGCCGAGCGTGGCGACAAGCTGCATCTGGTGATGCTGGACGATAAGATTCCCGCCGGCGCAAGACTGGTGTAATTCTCCCATAAACGATTTTGAGGCTGCCTCATCCGAGGCAGCCTCTTTTTAAACGGGGAATGCAGGAAATGTGCATTCCCGTTTTTCAATTATTCCGCTTTTCGGGTGAAGGCAACGCCCACCACCTTGGGGCCAGCGTTGACGGCTACTGCGGCACCAATCTGGTAAACGCCCTCTGCTTCATAGCCCAGCTTTTGGAGCATCAGTTCCTGCAGCTCCGAGAGGCAGCTGGTGTCGCTGCCATAAATCAAGTCATAGGGTGTGCCCGGTTCCATATCCGCCAGGCTCATTTCTGCCACCTTTTCCACCAGATGGCGTTCACCCCGGCACTTGGCGGCGGTGGTGATTTCGCCGCCAAAGATTTTCATAATGGGTTTCAGGTTCAGCGCCGTGCCCAGAAAGGCGGCGGCGGAAGGAATGCGGCCGGACTTGGCGGCATACTTCAGGTCGTAGATGCCAAAGTAAATCTGCTTTCTGGGCAGAATGCCGCGCAGATACTCCAGAATTTCCTCGGTGGAAGCGCCGCACTGAACCAGCTTTGCCGCGTGAACCACCGGCGCGCCATAGATGGCGTTGTAGCCCCGGCTGTCGAAGCTGTGAATGCGGATGGTGTTCCGATATTCTGGGTGCTCTTCATAAAACAGGTCGATGGCCTGGAGACTGTTCTGGTAGGTGGTGGAGCCATTGGCGTTAATGAGCACCAAAATCAGGTCGGTAATACCGGCGCGAGCCTGCTGCAAATAGATTTCCTGGAATTGGAAGGGGGTAATCTGGGAGGTTTTGGGAATTTCATCGCACTGTGCCATCAGGTCGTAGAACTGCTGGTTGTCAAAATCCACCCGGCTGGTGTAGGATTTGTCGCCCAGGGAGATGGGGAAGGGAATGACGGAAATATTGTATTCCCGCTCCGCCTCCATGGAAATATCACTGGCGGAATCGGTCATAATTTGAATTCGGCTCATATTGGTTCCTCTGTGTTCAAAGATTTGAAGCGTCATCGCCAAGCCATTATAAAGGCTGGATGTTGTTCTGTCAATATCCCGGGCACATAAATCAATGCAATAACCATGGGGATACGCCGCTTTCGGGGCGTGTGCAAAACAGTTTTCAGCGTGCGCCGCCGCATGGAGATGCGTTCCGCAGCGTCATTGTCCGGCCTTACCCATGGTATTCGCCGTTATATTGGATGAAGGTTACGTCCTCCACACCGGGAATGTCCCGCAGGGTCTCAAACTGCTGTAGCTTATGCTTGTTGCAGAACACCTCCAGCGCCAGCTCGGTGCGGCCGGTATACATGGTTTTGGATTTCACATGGTAGCGGGTGCGGCCAAAGCGACGGCAGATTTCATCCTCGGTGGTGTCGCCGGTGAAGTGAATCACGCAGACATAGAGGCTGCCGAAGTCCTTGCGGAACTGAAATGCCAATACCACCAGGAACATGGCTGCTGATGTGATAAGCGCCAAGCCATACATATGAGCGCCAACGGTGATGCCCACCGTCACCGACCAGAACATATACAGTAAGTCCAGCGGGCTTTTCACTGCGGTGCGGTAGCGGATGATGGACAGAGAACCAACCATGCCCAGCGAAATCACCACGTTGCTGCTGATGGCCAGGGTGACCATGCAGGTCAGGACACTCATGCCAATCAGGGTCTGGGCATAGCCCCGGGAGTAGACGACACCGCCGAAGAACCGGCTGTAGATGAAGGCGATGATAACGCCCAGAATCAGGGCTGCCGCCACTGCGGGAAGAATGGAAGCATAGTCGATGCCGCCGTCAAACTCGGCGAGGAAGGATTTTTTGATGATGTCATTGACGCTCACGCAGAAGACTCCTTTCGGTGGTGTCGGCTTGGAGGGACTGACGGAAAATGTCCGGTGTATCGTGGCCGTCGCCCACCCAGTAGCCGTCACCGTTTAAGTATTGTGTTTTCTCATAGCAGAGGACATATTTGGATACAGCGGTCATTTCTGCCCGCTGCGGCGGCAGAATGTCCTGCACAAATTTGGGCAGGAACTCGGTGAATTTCACTTCCATCACCAGTCGCCCGGGGTCAATCACGGAAAGGCAGGGGAGGGACGGGTCAAAAATATCAAAGCTGCCCACCGCTGCCCGGACATTCTGATCGAAGGTGATGCGCACAGTGCCTGCATCCAGAATCCAAGGCTCCCGCTCATAGTCCACAATGGTGCGGGGGCGGAGGTTGTGGCAGCGGCACTCCACATAAAATTCTTGCAGCAGAGGCTGGCTGCTTTTCAGCAGGAAATTGTAGTCCCCGGCCAGAATCGCCTCAAATTCACCACGGGTGATTTTCGCGCTCTGCTTGTAGATGTATGCGCCGTACTTTTTCTTCCGTTCCAGCTTAATGGAGCGGTCGGAATAGTTATAGATGCGGATGCGGTACTTTTTCCGTTCCAGCACGCCGGCATCCTTTTGCTCATAGGCGGTGTTCCAGTAGTCGTCAAAGTACAGGCTGCGGATGAGGTAACCGCCGTTCACCGCGTTGGGGTCTGGGCGCAGCAGCGGGGCAATGCGGGAGGTGATCAGCTCCTTTTCGCCCCAGCTAATCAGGTATTTCCATTCGTTGCGGTAGATTTCCCGGCTCATTCGCTGTCACCTTCAATCACTTGGAAGGGAATAATGGAGCCGTCCTCCTCCACATAGAAGCAGTAAACGCCGGATACCTTTCCCTCTGTGTTGACGTAGTAGTCAAAGCAGGACATCTGCTTGCCGGAGGCGTTGGCAGCCACCACCCGGAGGAAATACTGCCCCGGTTCCAGCACCAGGGGAATTTCCAGCTTCGGCAGCACAATCCCATCCGCTTCATAGAGCACCTCTTTATCCTCATAGTCCTTTGCAAGAACCACGCGATAGGTGATGTCCTCGTTCTGAAAGTCGAAGGAATCGTCCCAGGTGACCAGCAGGGAGGTTTCCGTCTGCTCCGGCACACCCACGTAAAAGGGCATGGGAGATTCCAGGGTTTCCAGATAGCGCTGGTAGTTCACCCAGATTTCATATTTGGTATCTGTGAGCGCTGTTTCCCGCTCCTGGAGCGTTACGGGCAGGAACTGCAAATCCGGCATCCGGCTGACGTAAGGCTCCACAATTGCATTGTAGCGCCGGAACAGCGCACCAATGTGGTCGCCGCTCAGGTAGTTCTCCAGCAAATCCAAAATGGCGGTGTGCAGCTCCTGGCGGAATTTTTCGGACATCAGCGCCCGGCGGAACAGGATGTTGCCCCAATAGTTGCTGATGCCGGATTCCCATTGGGTGCTGGAATGATAGCCGCGGAGTTCATGCTCCGTGGCGGCCATCATGCCGTCGTTATCCCAGGGGTAGATGTACCAGGTGTCCCCGTTGAGGGGGCAGTAGATGTAAAAGTTCCGGTTCTGGGTATCCACATTGCCGGTGAGAATCATAAAAGCCATCCAGTAGGCAATGTTCTCACTGTCGAAGTACCGCTCCAGCAGCGCATCGTTGGAGATGGTGTAGTCATTGACGGCGTGGAGCATTTCCAGGAGCTTTGTGTGGTCTGCTCTGCCTTTGGTTTCCAGGATGGCGCTGAAGGAAGCCTCGTCATACGCCGGGTCGGACACCAGCCGCAGGGCATTATACTCATAAAATTCACAGGCGTTGACCTTGTACAGATACCCGTTTTTGTCCAGCCCGTGGGTTCGCAGGGCTGTTTTGTTCAGCTGCTCCACCTGGGTATACAGGCCATAGTCCACAAATTCATCCGGGTTATCGCCGGTGAGGTCCCGGACGTACAGGTGGACGAACTGGGTGCGCAGGGACATGATTTGGGGGATTTCCGTCATCAGGTCATAGGCCAGCTTGTTGCGGAAGCGCAGTCCCTCGCCCATGTGCTTGTTCAGGGCGATGGTGCGCTGGCCGTTCCAGCTGTCGGAATTGTCGATGAGCTTGATTTTATAATTTTTCTGGGCGTTCCGGGAGGAGGTCTGTCCGCGAATCTGCACCGTGGCGTTGGGGATGGTCTGGCCGTAGCCCAAAAGCCCCTCCACCGGGCCGTTTTCGTCCCCCACTTGCAGCAGGGCGGCCACCTTATAGCGGTCGATACCCAGTTCGTCATAGTAGTAAGCGGAGTAGGTGTTGACCTCCTGCCAGGTGTGGTTGGTGCCGTCGGAGGCGTTGCCCTCCCGAACGGTGAGGTACATGGTCACCACATCCTCCGGTTCGGCGCTGTACAGGCTGCCCACATCCCGCAGATGGAGGCTGTTGATGTCTGCCGTTGGCGCAATGGTGAGGTTGCCGGTATCAACGCCCATCGTTTCAACCGGTGTGTCCGTGTTTGCCGGCGGGGCTTCTTCATACAGATACCCCGCTGCAATGGCGGCAATCAGCACAAGCACCGCCGCAAAAATGATCCGTTTATGTCTCATGCTTTTCCAGTCCTTCCATTTGTTTTTCAATCAGAATGCCCAGCCGGGTCATGCGTCCCAGCCTGTTCTCGTTGACCAGGGGCTGCACCGACAGGGCGTAATAGGGCAGCCGCTTTGTGTAATAATTCAGCCGGATGATGCTGTAAAGGAAGTATGCGGCGCTGCCCAACAGAAAGCCGAAGCCATAAAACCGCACATCAAACACTAGGGAGATCAGCGTAAAGCCGGAGGTGGCGGCGGCGAAGAGAATGGATGCCCGCAGCGCACCGGTATAGTCCGTGAAATAGAGCAGCAGCAAAATAAAGGTGTTGGCAATGGCATAGATGCCGTAGCCCACAGTCAGGGTGCGGAAATACCCATGCATCAGGTCGTTGAAGCCCAGGGGCAGCAGGTTCAGAATGAACTCCCCCAGGCAGATGCAGGCGGCGGTGACAAACAGCTGCTTCAGCGCCGTGAACCACAGCTCCCGCTTCATGGTTTCCAGCATTTCCTTTTCCACCCGCAGAATATCCCCGATGGTTCCCTTGTCATTGAACAGGGAATAATACTCCCGGTACTTGGGATAGAAGTTGACCTCCACCGACACCACAAAGCTTACGGTGGTCACCAGAATGGTCAAAAAGGCCAGCAGCGCCGGTACATCGTGGAAGGGTGCCCCCACCCACAGTCCCAGCACCACCACTTGAAGGGGGCTGCACCAGATGATGACCAGGTGAGAAAATAGCCCCACGGTGGTGTAAAAGCCCACCTGCGCCAGCTTGCTGTACTGGTCTGCCCAGCGCAGGAACAGAAAGGGGCTGACGTTGCTGTCCGGGAAGCAGCGGTAAATCAACCGGAAGTCATACAGCACCATGATGCCATAGCCGATGCAAAGCCCCACCAGCGTGCCAATCACGGTGTCCGCTCCCTGCCAGAACAGAAGCGCGCTGATACTCAGGGAGAACACAATGGCCAGCAGATAGGAAATGAAAATGCCCTGGTATTCCTTGATGGCGGTGAGGTAGCTCTGCGCGTTCCAGGCCACAATCAGCTCCATGAAAAAGCACCACACGAAAAGGCAATGTACAAAGGGCGAGCCGCAGAAAAACAGGAAGATGGCATACAGCACGCCGCCCAACACCAGCGTCATGGCGTTGATGCCGAAAAAAGAGGGGAGCACTGCCTCCCGGTGCTGGGTATACAGCATATCCGCCAGGAATCGGGTGATAATCATGGAGAAGATGCTGGTCACCAGCAGGGATGCCAGCAGACTGTAGGTGGTCATGCACACCAGCAGCTCACGGTCAAAGGCGGAGCGGCCAAAGAGGACACAGATGTACATGATGCCCAGCAGCAGCACAATGCCCAGCAACATGGGGCCGACACACACGGCGGTGGAATAGCCCACGGCGCGGAACATGGCAAACAGGCCACGCTTGCTGTATAGCTTTTTTAGCTCAAATCCGATTCCTGCCATGGTATTCCCTCAACTCGTCGTAAACAGCCTGATAGTTTTTCAGCATGAATTGCTGCTGATAGTACAATTCCACCCGCTTCTGGCCGATGCGTCCCATTTCCAGCATTCGCGCCCGGTTAGAGCACATCTTTTCCATGGCATCGGCCAGTCCCTCCCGGTACATGGGGGGCACGCAGTAGCCTGCCGCGCCCAGCAGATCGCCCTCCTCCCCATTGATAAGCGCCCGGCAGCAGCCCACATCCGTGGTGACGGCGGGGCGCTGGGCGGCAAAGGATTCCAGCACGGAAAGGGGCTGCCCCTCGGAAATGCTGGTGAGGATGGTAAAGTCCAATTTGGTAAAATATTCCATGATGTTGACCCGACCTGTGAAAATTACATTTTTCAGCCCGAGCTGCTCCACCAGGGCATAGCATTCATCGGCGTATTCCTGGTCGTCCACGCCGCCCAGAATGTGCAGCCGCACCCGCTCCACCCGGGAGGACAGCTCGAAGAAGGCATAAATCATGGTTTTTACATCCTTGATGGGAGCCATGCGCACCACCGCGCCGATGTCCACATAGCCGTCGGGCTGCTTCAGGGGGATTTTGGACAGAGCGGTGAAATTCACACCATTGGCGATGACCCGGCAGCATTCCGGCTTGCAGCCCAGCTCCACCTGAATCTGGCGGGCGCGGCCAAACAGGCTGGTCACCCGAAAGGCGCGCTGATAGATAATATCCGACAGCATATAGAAAAAGCGAATCCACTGATTCTTGAAGGCGGGCTGCACCCACCCGGCGCGGATGATTTCTTCTTCCCGTTCCCGGGTATAGATGCCGTGCTCCGTGAGAATGATGGGCTTGTTGCAGACATACGCCCCCAGGCTGGCAAGAAGTCCGCCATAGCCGGTGCAGATGGAGTGATATACATCTGCCTCCGGCACCTCCGTGCCCATCAGATACAGCACCGGCAGCAGCATGGAGCGGATGGTGTGGAAGCTGTCCGAAAAGGCTGCATAAGGGTATTTTTGCAGGCAAAGGTCGGTGAGCGCCTTCAGAAATTCCTCGCTTTGCAAAAACGCCATGGGGTTGAGCTTTCGGGTCTGAAACAGGTTAAAGAGGGTGTCCCAGTCCGGGCGGGCGCAGTCCATCAGCGCCTGCAGCTGTTTTGTTTCGTCCTCGGTGAAGCGCACCTTCCATTCCCGGGTAGATTTGAGGCGCAGGGCATCATCCAGAAAAACCTCGTGGACGGAACTGACATTGGGCAGCATTTCATACACAAATTTGCCCCGGTCACGCGCCTTGGCACCAATGACCCACAGCACAAATTCATGCTGGGGAAAGCCTTTGATATAATTGTGCATCCAGGTGGAGACACCGCCGTTGACATAAGGGTAGGAGCCTTCCAACACAAGACAAATTTTCACGCAATCACCTGTTCCATTCGATGGTAATATCCGCCTGGTCGGCATCCAGCAGGTACAGCGTTTCCGTCAGGGCGGTGAGTGTCCCGCCGGTCACCCGGTCGGGTGTGCCGCTGTTAAAGCGGACAAAAAGGTAGGCTTCATCAATGTAGTTGCCCAGGTGGATGTTCAGCGAGTGCTCTCCTGTCCACTGCTTGCTGACGGTCAGACCGCTCCATCGCTGGATGGTGCCGGACATATGGGCGGAATCCAAGCGGCGGATGGCGGGAGCTTCGGCAAAAACCCAGTCAAAGAAGCCGTCCATGTTGTTTTCCAGGTATTCCCAGCCCAGCTTCGCACCCCGGTCAACGTCCATGGCATCATCGGGGTGAATGAAATGGCTGAGCACAAAATGGAAGTTCAGCTCGGAGAGCGCAACCAGACGCATATAGGGGTCGAGAATGGAGCCGGAGGTAATGCGGGGAAAATTCACAATGCCATCCTCACCCACCCCGAATTCCTGCACATAGGGGAAGTCTGTCTGGTCGGGCAGATAGGTGCCGGAGATGGTGCGCACCGTGGGATAGAGGGAGGCCAGATATTCCCGTCCGTCCTGGGACATGATGTTGGAGGGCGGGACATACAGCGACATGGTGGTGGTAGGGTACAGCTGCCGGCAGAAGCGCAGCAGCTCCCGGAAGCTGGCATCCATGGCATCCAGCCCTTGCCAGGTGTTGTAGCTGAATTCGTCTCCATAGTCCACATCGTCAAGGCACAAAGGCTGGTGGTTATAGCCGTGATAGCCCAACTCGCCGCCTTGGCGAAGAATGCAGTTTCCAAAGTAGGAAAAGCGGGAGGTGTCCGTTTGGGGCTTGGTTGCACCGGTGGTGTCATCCTCATAATTTTCGATTACCAAGCCAATCAGGGGCAGCTGATATTTCTCACTGAGCTGCTGGATATCCGGGAACCAGATATTCATATAAAATTCGGCCACGCTGATATGATAGTCCCGGGTGATGTATTCAGAGTTGCCCTCGGGGACGGGGGAGGGCATATCATCCAGGAAAATGGATGCGCCGTTGAGCACCGGATAGGCGGACACATCCTCCAACAGACTATAGGAGGCAGCCATAAAGCCCCGGGCGGGGTAGTCATAGAAACCAAAATTGTCCATGACCATGCGTCCCTCGCCGCACTCGTAGCTCCAAATCAGGGGGTTTCCGCCCTCGTGGTCAGCGGCAGCATAGACACTTACACCGTCCCGCAGCTGCACGGCAATGGCGGAATCGAAGCCATCGGTGATGTCAAAGGTGTTTCCACCGCCCACAACGAAGTTGTCGTCCAGCCAAATGCGGTCAACCTGAACGTAGTCGCCTCGGTTGAGCACGCCGGAGCGCCTCAGAATAAAGTCGCCGCTGGTGTTGATTTCCAGGGTCATGGCAAACATGGCGCGGCCGCCGCTGCGAATCCAGTCATAAACGGTGAGAAGCCGGTCGCCAAGGGCATCCATATCCGGGGTCAGGATGACCATGGTTTCATAGGCGGACAGGTCGTCGGGAACCTCCATGTCGCCGATGTCAATGAGGTCGTAGCCAACCTTCATATCCAGAAGCACTCGCTCCATGTGGGCGCAGGCATTCACGCAGTCTTCGCGGCCCAGGTCTGTAATCAGCAGGCAGTTTTTGGGCGCTTCCGCCATGGCCAGCTGAGCGGTGACAACCTGGTCTGCGGGCAGATAGGGGTCTGCCCGGTTTAGGTCTGACACACGGATGCCCATGCGCTCCAAAAATAGAACGGAGCCAATGAACAAAAAGATTGCCAATACTCCTGCCATCTGGAGAAAGGGGAATTTTTTCAGCTTCTTAATCATGATGTCCTCGTTTCGCCGGACCAGAAGCGAATCTGCTCCCGGCCCTTTTTACTGAAATAGATACCGGTATCGGGTGCCGCCTGCACCATGCGATGCACAGCCTCGCCGTGGTGCTGCCGAACGTGGAATTGCAGCCGCAGCAGCCAGGCGCTTTCGTTGGCGGGAAACTGAGCCTCCATGGCGCACAGCGTGTGGTCGGCATCGTCAAAGGCATCGTTTTCCATTTGCATTTGGGCAAGCTCGGCGTAATTTTCCGGGGTGGGGAGCAGGGCGGCCAGCTTTTCCAGCGCGACAATGTATTCCTTACGGCGGACGGCGGCAATTCTCCCCCGCACCAAACCCAAATTCAGGTACTGCTTAAGGCAGTCGCAGTATTGCTGCAAGGCTTCCGCACTGTCTGGGTTCTCCCGGTGACGTACAACGCATTTTTGCAGCATCAGGTCGTATTTTTTACCCAGCTCGGACATGGCGGTGGTAGCATAATGAACAACCTCCACGTCGTCGTTGAGCCGTGCCTGTTCCAGCAGGGCGTAAAAGGTGCTGCTGTCATTGGTCAGAATATCCATCATCAGCTTGCGGCGCACATCGGAGGAGCTGATGTTCAGTGCTTCCTCCAAGGGAACCACGTTTTCTTTCAGCAGGTCAATCATCAAATTACGGCGGGTGTCAGCGGAGTTGAGAATCATGGCTTTCTCCAGGGAAACCACCGGCTGATTTTCATCCTCGCTCATCATGCCCATGCTGCGGTAGATGCTGTTTTCCACCTGAAAGCGGTCAACCTGCACATCGGCACTGGCACCATTGCGCCGCTTGTAAATGCCCAGCAGGATTGCACAGATTGAACCAAATACCGGCACCAGCACCACCATCGGAAACATGGTCATTCGGACGGGAAGCACCCGACTGGCCGCCAGCAGAAAAACCAGGATGCAGCCGCAGATGTGCAGCAGCAACAGGAGCATTATTTCAGACATGGGCAATTTCTGCCCCCTCTCCCAGCAATTCGGCTTGCTGAGACGTGTCCAGCAGCCGGTATTGTAGCCCTGCTGCTTCCAGGCGCTTTGAAATAATGGGCAGGTCACTGGGACGAGCCTGGGAGAGAAGCACATAAATGCTGCCCTTGTACAGACCAATGATGTCGCTGGTACGGATGCAGTCGGCCAGGCGGCAGCCCATTTGATTGGCGGAGGAGTTACCGTCGGAAAGAATGTGCAGCAGCAGGTGAGTGGACTGCTTCTGCTCCATTGCCCGCAGGGCAATTTCCAGTTCCTCCAGGAAGTAGGGGGCAGAAAGTACATTGTCCGTGCCTTCCACGCATTTGGTGTGGCGCACGGCTTCCTGGTACTGCATGGCGTTAATCAGGGAATTGGAAATCAGGCCGCAGATAACCCGAAACAGATTTTCGCAGTACAGCGTCAGCTGGTCATAGGGCGCAGACTGAATCAGAATGATGACGGCCAGCTTTCCCTCCTGCCGGATGCCGTAGAGGTAGACGGGGAGCTGTTCGTCCAGTTCCCGGTTGACCCACACTTCCCCGGCCTGCACCTGGTTCAGCTTTTCGTAGTAGGGAGCCATGGGCAGAGAGTGGGGCAAATGCAGGTCGGCGGAGGAAACCGCCAGGCGGCCATAGGGGGTCTGCCCCGGGCAGGAATAGATGGCAACATGGTTGTTTTGCATCACTGTTTCCAGAACCTCCAGGGAGTGACTGAAAAGCTGCCGGGGATGCAGATAATTGAGCTGCTGTGAGATGCTGAAAATCTTGCCGAAGCTGTCCCGGCTGCCGATGATTTGCTGCTTGTATTCCTGCTTCTCCTGGAGTACATCCAGGTTGAGCTGCTCCAGGTAGTTGTAGCGTTCAACAAGGGAATTTTTTTCGTTGGTGACGGATTGCAGCAGATAGGAATCCTTGCTGCGGATGTAGCCGCACAGAGCGCCCAGACTGAAATAGGCGATGAAGGGCAGCCAGTTGGTTGGCTCATAAAACAGGGTCAGCCAGCCGATTCCGTTGCGGGCGTATTCATAAATCAGCGAGAGGCTGGCCAGCGCTGCCGCGCCCAGACCCATGGGAATATTATACATGGTACCCATGGTGACGATGTACAGCAGCCGGAAATCAATCATCTGGAACTGGATGGAAACATGGGTCAGCGTCAGCGCCAGCTGCAGAAGTCCGAAGGCCACCAGCTGCTCGGCAATGCGCAGGACGGTGCTGTTTACTTTCAGCCGTGCCAGCTTTTCAGCGATTCCGCCCCGGTGCAGACTGCGATAGAATTGGGCAATGGCAGGCAGGTCTTCCAGAATGGAATACACCGGAAACCAGGCATAGCGCTTGCGCAGGGTGTTGCTGCTCACTTGGGGCAGGGGATATGGCTCTCCATCGGCAAATAGGAACTTCTGCCGTGCATCGGTCGTTTCTTTCTGGATCAGCTCAGTGAAACGGGAAGCCGTACAAGTAAAAAAACGGGGAATCTCATAGTTTTCCCTGGATTCCTCCCAGTTTTCAAACAGGCGGAAAATCAGCAAAGAAAGGTCTTCGGCAGCCAGAAAGGAGATTTCCTGTCCGGCGGGGCAGTCAAGCCGGTGCGTGCCGGGCTGAAACAGTGCTTGCAGCGTAGGCTGCACGGCATCCGGGGCATACACCCAGGGAGAGATGACTGCGTTCACTCCACCGGTTCGGTAGGAAGCACGGCGGCAAAGCGTTTGTGCGGCATTCTCCAGCACGGCGCAGGCTGCTCCGGGCGGATGCCGGGGGCCTGCAAAATAGAGCACCTGGGTGTCCAGAGAGCAGATGTCCAGCACCAGCGAAAGTGTTTCCAGCTCGGCACCGTCAATGTCCCGGAAGGGAGCGATGGAATGGGAGAAAAACACCACCTGGTTAAATTCGTAGGTCTGGGAGAATTTTTGGCAGATTTCCCGGGTCAGTGCCCCGGTGTAAACGGAGATTTTGCGGGAAAAACTGCTTTGCATCTGGGTTTCACCCGCAATCAGAATGCGGGAGTTTGGAAAGGCGGCAGCCACAAATGCATCGGTTAAAAAAGCGGTGTATCCGGTCAGCAGCACGTTGTTTATCACAGCGGGGAAGCTCCTTCCTCCAAAAATCGAATAAACCCGCAAAAAATGCGGCGGGCAAGAAAAAAGACCGCAACAGATGTGCGGTCAGTCAATCATACCGGAAAAATCCGGGTTAGACACTTGAACTTTGCGTCCCTGCCTTTCAGCAGGTTTGCCGAAAGATGTTTGCTGAGGAATGCCTGTGGGCAAAATCTCAACATTTGTTTTGGCAGATTGTATCATATTTTGCGGAAAAAGTAAATACGCTTTTTGCTTTCCGGGGGGGGGATTTTTGCTGAAAATTGCAATGCACCCTGTAGGGGGCGACTCATAGTCGACCCCTACAGTTGGCGTGTATTATTTAGCCTGGGCGCTTTCAGCAGATTTACCGCCATTGCCGAAGTTACCATTGCCGGGGTGGCTGCCGCCGGGGAAGCCCATGCCGCCGCCCATGCCGGAGGAAATGGTGCCGGTTTGTACATCGGCGGTGGTGTCGGTGCCATCGACGGACAGGGTGCAGCTGTCACCCTCGCTGAGTTCCGAGGAGGAGAACAGCAGAAAGGAGGTTCCGCAGCGGGCTGTACCGGAATACAGGGTGTTTCCCTGGGCATCCAGAATGGAGAAGGCAGTGTTTTTTGCCATCAGGCTTGCTGCGCTGCCAAAGCCGCCGAAATCCTGGCCGGGCATATTCTGCGTATCCGGCTTTTCAATATTCTGTCCGTCAAAATTCTGCATATCGGGCGGCTGCCTTTGGCCGCCCATTCTGCTGCCTTTGCCGCCCATCATACCGCTGGTGCTGCCAAAGGTCACGCAAGGCTGCTGGGCGCTGAGATTCATGCCCATGCCGCCGCTGCCGCCTGCGGCCAGCACTGTGCCGCCGGAGATGGTCACCGTGCCGTCGGCATCCAGGGGGGAATTATCTGCGGCGTTTGCAGTCCATACGGCCACCGTGCCGCCGGAAATGGTTATGTCACCGTTGGAATCAAAGCCGTCGCCGGAGGTGGTGTAGGCAACAATGGTGCCGCCGGAGATGTTGAGTGCATCGCTGTAGCCGCTGAGGGATGGGTTGGCGGCGTTGATGCAGTCGTCGGTGGCTGCAATGCTTACATCGCCGGAATAGATGTTGACGGCAGCGCCCTCCAGTCCCTCACAGCAGGTGGTGATGGTGATGCTGGGACCGGCGTTGCTTTCTGTGCCGATGTTCATGGCGTTATCGCAGTGCAGGGCATCGTCCCCGGCGGCAATGGTCAGGGTGCCGCTTTCCACATTCAGGGCGGCTTCTGCATTGACGGCATCATTTACAGGTGCAGTGATGTTCAGTGTCAGTTCCCGGATGGTGAGGCTGGCATCCCCTTCGCTTTCGGTGGAAGCGCCGGACTTGATGCCGTTTTTACCGTTTGCAATCACATTGAGTGTACCCGTGCCGCAGAGGGTGACGGTGGAGCCGTCCTTACACTTGATGACGGCGTTCTCCGCTTCCGCGCCGCCATCATCGGCGTTGTTATTTTCTGTGTCTGTCAGGGTGTTTGCGGTATTGGCTGCCGCCACGATGGATACTTCGGTGCTCTTGGCGCAGATGATGGGGGCGGTGGTTTCGGAGGTCAGGGTCAGACCGCTGAGCACCAACGTGACCCCGGTGGTTCCATTCTTCACCTTGATGCTGCCATCGGCACAAGTGCCGGAGAGCAGGTAGGTGCCGGATTCCTTGATGGTCAGCGCTGTGCCGTCAATTTTCACGCCGTCGGAGGCAGCGGAGGTGATGCCGGAATCGCTGAACTGAATCTCGGTTCCGGTGTAGGTAACGGCGCTGGTAACTGCGCTATTGGAAGCGGGGCTTGCCGCAGAGGCGGCGCAGCAGGGCAGCAGGCTCAGCGCCAATGCGGCTGCAAGGGCGGATTTTTGAAGATTCATAATACATCCTCCTGTTTGCGAACTGCGGGCAGACCGCAGGAAATTTCCAGATTGCCATTGCGGCAGCGCATGGCATCCAGCAGTTGCTTTTCGGTTTTCGGGTCTTTCAGCTGTACCCGATATTGCAGGCTGAACAGGGAGCCCATATTCACGGTTTTCACCTGCATCAGCTGACAGGCACGGGTGTGAATTTCAAAAAGGTCGGTAAAGAGGTCGCTGTAATCCAGGTTCTCTGGAACCGTCACCCGGATATCCCGCTCGCTGGGTGTGGGAGCGGGTTCCTTTTGCAGCAGGAAAACGCCGCAGGTTACTACCGTTGCCAGCACCGCCAGGGTGCAGTAGCCCATGCCGCAGGCCAGTCCCACGGTCATAGCGAGGAAGATGGCCATGATGTCCCGGGCAGAGCCGGGAGCGGAGCGGAAGCGCACCAGGCTGAATGCACCGGCCACTGCAACCCCCGCCCCCAGATTGCCATTGACCAGCAGAATCACCAGCTGCACCAGAAAGGGGAGCACACGCAGCGCTCCGGCCATGGTTCCGGTAGAATGGCTGACCTTGCGGTACACCCAGGAGATTCCAAAGCCCAGCGCCAGGGAAAGCAGGCTGGCAATGCAAAAGGCGGGGATGGTGACATCAGTAGAATAAAGGGAAGCGAACAGTCCGTCAAGCATATTGTTTTATCTCCATTTCGTTTTCTTTGCAAATTCGCTGATAGGCTTCTCCGTATTTGGAGAAGGAGGTGGGGAAAATCCAAAGCGCCGACAGCGCATGGGACAGCCACAAGGGGGCTGCACCGGGAATTTTTACTTCCATCAGCGTCTGCCCTGGCTGCAAGATGTCGTTGCCGGAGGTGTCATGCTGCAAGCCAAGGCACTCGGTGCGGTAGTGAATTTCCCGATCCAGGGTCAGCCGCAGTGCTGACTGCTCGATGCCTTGCCAGGAATCCCGTTCGTAGCTCAAGAATACCTTGGGGGACAGATGAGGGTAAGAAGCCAGCATCCAGCTCAGTTCCCGGTAAATTTGCCCCTCCGGGGCGGGGGACTTGCCGGCGAGAAAGCGGATGGCTTGGGCGTAGGGCATACTCACCCGGCGCTTATACACAATGCCCTGCGCTTTCTTTTTGATTTCGGGGAAGACCATGCTCCCGTCTCCGGGAATGCCGTAGCTGCGCAGCCGCAGCTTTTCCTTGTATTGGGGCTTTTCCAGAGAGCGGCGAACCATTCGGAAATCATCGGTGTCGTAATACAGGTTAGAGATGCTGCTGTGAGGGAAGACATCCGGCTTCATGTGTGCTTTCAGAATCGGCATCAGTGCAGCCAGCTGCGCATCGCTTAACAGGTACTTCACTTCCTTGCGCTGAAAAACCGCTTGATAGGTTGACATATTGCGTTCCTCCTGTGGATTTGATGCCCTTATTATCCATGCGGAACTTAAAAATAGCTGAAAGGGGGAAAGAAATTCTTTCAGAACTCTTTCAGAATTCCGTGTAGAATGATAGTATATAAGTAAAGTAAAATCCCGCCCCGACAGATGAGGATCGACAGGAAGGAGATTATCCAATGAACATTCTGATTGTTGAAGATGAAGAAGCGCTGGCGGGCGCATTGGAGCATATTTTGCAGAAGGCGGGGCACACCACCGACTGGGTGGCAGACGGCCGGACGGCACTGGACTACATCGGGGGATTTTCCTATGACCTGGTGCTGCTGGACATCATGCTGCCCAGGCTGGACGGCATCAGCGTCCTGCGGCAAGTGCGTACCGAGGGAGTGCAGACCCCTGTGTTGATGCTCACTGCCAGAACCACCGTCCCGGACAAGGTGAAGGGACTCAATGCCGGAGCAGACGACTACCTGACCAAGCCCTTTGACCCGGAGGAGCTGCTGGCAAGAGTGGGTGCCATGACCCGCCGAAAAGGGGCAATGGTGCTAAACGAGATCAGCTATGAGGATTTGACCCTGGATTTTAACACCGTGACCTTGCACTGCGGCAGTCAGGACGTGCAGCTGAGCCCCAAGGAATTTCAGATTGCGCGGCTGATGCTGACGGAGCCGAACATGACTTTCTCCAAGGAGCTGCTGATTACCCGCGCCTGGGGCATGGATTCCGAGGCCACGGACAACAATGTGGAGGCGTACATCTCCTTTCTGCGGAAGAAGCTGCGGTATCTGGGTTCCCGGGTGACCATTCGGAATTTGCAGAAGATTGGCTATCGCCTGGAGGTGCAGCCATGAGCGCCTATCGCAAGCGGTTTGTGCAGTTCAATATGCTGCTGATTGGCATTGTGCTGGCAGTGATGGTGGCGGTCATTGCCGGGTATATGACGCGGGATTATTACACCAGCTTGAGGAAAACCATGGAGCAGGTGGTGGCACCCCTGCGGTTTTTCTCCCTGCCGCCGGAGGGTAGACCGGAAAAGCCGGAGTTCCGGGAGTCGCCGGAGGATATTCAGAGAAAGGACATCCTGACTGTGTTCTATTCCCAGGAGGATGACAGCTATACGCTCCTGTCCAACAGCGAGGTGTTCTCCCAGGAGGAGCTGCCGAGCCTCTTGCACACCATTGTTTCCCAGGAAAAGGACTTCGGAATTTTATACAGCCAGGATGCAATTTATTACCGCAGCGGAAAGACCCCCTATAAGATTGCCATTGCCTCCACCGATTACATTGTGCATTCGGTGGTGAATCTGGTGCTGGTGCTGCTGGCGGTGTGGGTGGGGGCGATGCTGCTGTTTTTGCTCATCAGCATCAGGCTTTCCGCCGTGGCTGCCCGCCCCATGGAGGAGGCCATGCAGCGGGAAAAGCAGTTTGTGGCAGATGCCTCCCATGACCTGAAAACGCCCCTGTCTGTGATTCTGGCCAACAACTCCATCCTGATGGAGAACCCTGAAAACAAGGTGGGGGATTTGCGGCGCTGGCTGGACAGCACCCAGGAAGCGGCAAAACGGATGCAGAAGCTGATTGCCGAGATGCTGACCTTGGCGGATGTGGAGCGGCAGGACGTGCCCCTGGTGCGTGAGGAGGTTGACCTGGCCAACATCGCCATGAAGGCAGACCTGGAGCTGGAATCCGTGGCCTTTGAAAAGAACGTCACACTGGAGGACGACTTGCCGGACAGGTGCATGGTGACGGGCAATGCCGATTATCTGCTGCGGATTGTCATGAGCTTACTGGAAAATGCGCTGAAATATGAGCCAAGCGGGGGACGGGTCAGCATTCACCTGACCCAAAGTAAAAAGAAGACGGTACTTTCCGTCTGCAACCAGGGCAGCCGGATTGCGGACGAGGATTTGCCCCATGTATTTGACCGGTTCTATCGCAGCGACAAGAGCCGCACCAACAGCGCCGGGAGCTTCGGCCTGGGTCTGGCCATCACCAAAGAGATGGTGGAGCGCCTGGGCGGCACCATTTCCGTCACCAGCAGCCAGGAAGAGGGAACCATTTTCAGCGTGACGTTTGGCTAAGGACGGCAGTTTGCATATGCCAACCGTAGGGGCGGATAGCATCCGCCCGCAATCTCGGATGTTAGTGAGCACCCAGATGAATGGTACGCACCACTGTAGGGGTCGACTAGCAGTCGACCCGTCGG
>ERZ791887.1091-NODE-1091-length-20354-cov-7.897581_pt1 | contig 20354 bp, 16 predicted proteins | sample MGYA00510157_ERZ791887 | MGnify/ENA primary metagenome ERZ791887 (study PRJEB30046, sample SAMN00792112) | human gut metagenome | study: EMG produced TPA metagenomics assembly of the A metagenome-wide association study of gut microbiota in type 2... | reverse complement strand
GTTTTCTTTCTCGGGAAAGAAAATGGGGGTCGCATCACGCGGCATGTATGCCGCAAAGCACTTCGCACCTGTGCGAAAAAGAAGAGCCGTCTCTCGAGAGACAGCTCTTTTCTTTTTTACAGCTTGCGGAAGCGCTCTGCAATGACCGCCGCCGCGTCAGCGGTCGACAGCGCACCGGTGTCAAGGTAAAGATCATACCCCTCCGGCGCGCCCCAGGCCTTGTGGGTGTAGCTCTCGTAATACTTGCGGCGCTGCTTGTCCATCTTGCGGATCAGGCGGATGGCTTGGTCGCGCGTGAGCTTTTCCTGCGCCATTTTGCGCTGGATGCGGTGCTCGTCCGGCGCGGCGACGAACACGGTGAGAAGCCTCACGTCTTCGCCGCGCAGCACATAGTCTGCGCAGCGCCCCACGAACACACACTCCTCGTGGCGGGCGATGCGGCGGATCTCGTGGCTTTGCAGGGCGAAGAGCACTTCGCTCGTCGGTTTGCCGCGTAGCACATGGTGGTTGCCCTCGTGCACGGTCTGGAAGAGGTAGGGGTTGGTCGCCTTTTCGTCCGAGGGGGAGAGCGTTTTTTCCGAAAGCTCGCCGTACTCGCACGCGAGGCGGATCAGCTCGCGCTCATAGACGCGGATGCCGAGGAGATCCGCTGTTTTCACGGCCACTTCGTGGCCGCCGCTGCCGAACTGGCGGCTGATGCTGATGATGCGATTTCCCATAGTATGAATCTCCCTCCGCTTTTCTATTGTTTCAGCGCGTTGAGCGCCGGCTGGGGAATCGAGAATGCACGATCCGCCGGCGTGATGACGGCGGAGAGCGACACCGGAGCGTCGGAGAGGATGAGGTGCAGCGCGCCGCTGCACGAGATGTTGACGGACTGGAGCTCGCCCTGCTCGCTCACGCGGACGGAAATGCGTCCGGAGGAGAAGGTCACATCCTGTGCCTTGATATCCGGCGCGATGGCGGCGGCGAGCTCGCTCATCGTGTCGGAGTCGAGCGAAAGACCGTAGAGATAGCCGTCGCTCACCTTATCGCAGCCTGCGCTGCCGTTCAGAATGGACTGGTAGCAGAGGTCAATGAGCGACGCGGCATCGACGAGCTGCTGGCTCGCGGTGTCGACACTGTTGCCGTCCGCGTCGCAGATCTTGCTGCCGGAGAAGTAGACGGCGAGGGCGTTTTTTTGGATGCTGCCGTAGCTCTGGCCGTCGATGCTGCTGCGGTCGTACTGGAGCGTGCTGTTCAGCACGATCGGGCCGCAGTCGGCGGAAAGAGCAATGTCGGCGGACAGATCGTCCGCGGTCAGCTCGCCCCAGGCACCCAGCAGACGGAGCGCGTTGTCCGTCAGCGTGGAAGCGTCGTCATTGCTGCCCGAATGGATGGCGGTGAGCACATCGTCGGGGATCACCGGCGCGAGCGCGTCGGTGAAGTGCGCGGCGGCCTCCACGCGAAGATCTCCAGAGTTTTCCGCCGTGAAGCTTACGTCCATCAGCTCACCGCTCTCGGCGGTGAGATCCACGCGGATCGCGGAAAGCGATGCGGCGTTCGCGATCTCGTCCGAGGTGAGAAGACGCAGCAGTGTGCTCGCGTCGTCTCCCTCGGCGGTGAGGGTGTAGCGCTTTTCCTGCCCGTCAACGGATTTCGTCACCGTGAGCGTGCGGCAGAGCTCGGCGGTCTTATCCATGAGCTCGGCGTAATTTGGGAATGCGCCGCCGACAGCGTAGGACTTGCCGTTTTCAAGGTAGATCGCGCCGTCTGCGTAGTAGAGCGCCGTGCCGTCGCGGTCGATGCAGGTGATGGGAGCGCCGTCCTTCTTCGTGCGGGCGACGGAGGCATCCGCGCTCAGGCTGATTTTGCCATAGGAGGCGTCGACCGTGACGTCCATGGTCATCGGGTCCTCTTTGACACGCGCCTCGACAAGGCGGTAGGCTTCGAGGTCCTTCTTAAAGTCGGAGTGGAGGAAGAACGCCGCAGCCGCGCCGAGCAAGACTAAAATCGTGATGAGAATAGGGAGGAAGCGGCGGCGCCTGCGCTTTTTCGGCGCGGGCGGTACTGCGGGCTGCGTGAGCACGTTTTCGCGTGCCTCGCGCTCCTCGCGAAGAAGCCGAAGTTCCTCTTCCGCGCGCGCAAGGCGCGCCTCGATGGAGTCGGGATCGGCTGCGGGAGCGGGTTCGGAAGTGGGAACGCTTTCTGCGCCCTCGACCGCGGCGGTGACGACCGGCGCAGCGGTCGCTGCTACTGCCACGGCGGCGGGGACTGCCGTAGATTCAGCGGACACAGGCGCATCTGCCTGCGTGGCATCTTCGACCGCTGTAGACGCGGGGGCACCCGTCTTGGCAGGGGCTTCGTCTGCTGTGGACGCATTGGCGTCCTCGCCGCGGACGATCTGCTCGGCCTGCGAGACGGCGCTCGCGCTGCGCGCCAGCGCTTCGGCGCGTCTGCGCGCTTTGCGCTTGTGGCGGTGGACGAGCAGAACCATGATAAGGATCAGAACAGCCAGCACGGCGAGCACGCCGAGCCAGATGCCCCAGACGTCGAGCGTCCGCACGGCGGCAAACTCAACGCTGTCGCCGCTCGTGGAGAAGGTGAGGTAGCTGCCCATCGTGCCGCAGTCGGCCTCCTGCCAGCTGCCGCCGTTTTCACGGGTGTAGATGCGCAGCTCCTTCTGCCCGTCGGGCGGGAGATAGCGCATGGTGTGCGTGTCCTGCCCGTCGTCGGCAAGCTCGATGCGCCACTGCTCGAGCACTTCGGCGTTGGCGACCAGCGAAGGCATTTCGCCGCGGCTGAGGCAGGAGAAGTAGCCCTTCACGCGGTCGAGCACAGTGCCGGACTGCACGTCGAACGCCGCGGGCGTGAGCGGCTGGGCGGTCACGGTGATGGCGTCGCCGTCGTTGTAGTTGCCCTCGACCAAGATGACAGCCTGTCCGCTCTCTCGCGTCTGTTCAGAGGCAAGGCCGGGGGTGTAGGCCTCGTAAACAGCGGTGACGACGGTGTCAAAGTGCAGATTCGTGAGGTCGGTGCGGTCCCAATGGACGTGACAGCCGCTCTTGGCGGGCGGCTCGGGGATGTCGCTTTCGTCGATGGAGTCGCCGTAGTTGAAAGCGCGGCTAAGCACCGTCTTGTCGTCAGCAACGAAGGTGAGCGTGAAGGACTTCATGCTCTCGGGGAGATCGGGCAGCGTGAGAAGCTCTGCATAGCTGATGGGCTCGGCCCGTCCGGCGTAGCCCTGACGGTTGATGCCGGGGAGATCGTCGGAGACATAGTAGTTATGCTCAAATGTGCCCGTGTCGCTGCCGGAGATCGCACCCTGGTACTGCTGGCAGTCGGTGATATCGACGAGCGAGTAGTTCCAGCTCACGGTACTGCCGCTGCCGTCGACATTTTCCTGTACGCCGGAGCCGACGATGCCGCCGACATATTTCTTGCCGCTGAGCGTGCACTTGGAAAAGCTGCCGTGCACCGTTGCGCCGGTGAGACCGGCGATGCCGCCGGTGTAGCTGCCGTTTTCGTTCGTGATAGAGCAGGAGGACGTTTCGCATGCGGTCAGATAGCCGAGGTCCATGCGGCCGACGATGCCGCCGACATAGCTGCGCTTACCGGCCACATCGCCGGTGTTGACGCACTTCTGGATGATGGAGCGGTACTCATACTGCTTGCGGTAGATGTTCGAAAGATGGCCCGTGACATCGTCCTCGGGGTCGAGCGTGTATTCAATGGTCATGGAGCCTGTGATGCCGCCGGTATTCACATCGCCGTACACCGCGCCGCTGTTGCGGCAGGAAGAGACTTTACCGAACGTGACGGAATCGATGTCGACATCGGAGGTGTCGACAATGATGTCGCCCGTGCCGCCGCTGAGCGAGGAAATGGCGGAAAACAGCGTTCCTGTCAGCTCGTTGAACTTGTTGTTGATCGAACGAATATCATTTGCCAATGTGCCGACCGTGCCGCTGGCGGCGTTGTTGAGCATCGTGACCTGACTGCTCAGGCCGTTGATCGACGAGGTCAGCCCGCCAAGATCCGGTGCAGCGACAATCTGAGTCGAGCCGGTGACGGTGCCCGAGGCATTGCCCTCGTGGCTCGCGCCCGCGCCTGCGGCACTGCCGCCCCAGATGGTGGTGCTGTGACCGCTGTCGGAATGCTCGTGGTCGATGCCGCCGGCTGCGCCCTTGCCGCCGCCGATCAGAGTGTCGGAGGAATGGGAGCCGTCGCCGGTGATGACGCTGTCAATACTGGCGTTCAGCCGGACGTTGTTCAGCTCGTTGGCGGCGTTATCCACATAGCCGGACATGCTGTTCAGGCGCGAGGCAATCTCATTCGAGCCGCCTTCGGCATGGTTGGTTGCTGTGTTGACAAGACCGCTGAGCTCGTTGAGTTGTGTTTTGAGCTGCTGCAGCAGACCGTCGGAGATCTCCATGCGGATATAGGGCTCCATTTGGCCGGCGATGCCGCCGACGTCCTTTCGCCCGCAGATCGCGCCTTCATTGCTGCACGCGAGCACTTGTCCGCTGCTGCGGCCGACCACGCCGCCAATATTGTAGCCGATGTGCTGATAACCGACGGCGGCGTAGTTTGTGCTCGACGCGATCGCGCCGGAGGAATAGCCTGCAATACCGCCGGTGTCGGTGGCGGTGTTGAGCGTGTCGGCGCGGGAGAGCTTGGCGAGGTCGAGCGAGAATTCGAGGTTCAAATTGCTCAGGTCGATGGAGGGGTCGGTGCTCTCGATGTTTACATAGGCGCGGCTGCGGCAGGAGACGATGGAACCGAGGTTCTCGCCCACGATGCCGCCGGTCATGCTCTGGCCGAAGATCGCGCCCGAGGCGTCGCACGCGCGCACGATGCCCGTGGCGAGGTTGCGGCCCACGATGCCGCCGACGCTGCGTTTGCCGGAAACACTTCCGTTGAATGTGCAGCTTTCGATCGTGCCGTGGTTTTCACCCACGATGCCGCCGATATTTTCGCTGTCGCCGGACGGGGTGACCGTGCCCTCAACATTCAGGTTTTTGATGACGGCGTCCTTTTGCAGCACGCCGAAAAGACCGGCGGGGGAGACGCTCTGCGTGATGGAAAGGCCGCTGATGGTGTGGCCGTTGCCGTTGAACGTGCCGCCGAACGTCGGGATGGGGAGCTCGTCATCGTCGGTCAGCTCGATATCGTTGTCAAGCACAACGGCTTTACCGCGCGACCAGGAGTCGAGCGTGCAGGAATGCGCGAGGGATCGTAAGTCTTCTGCGCTCTTGATATGGATGGCGCCGTCCCCGTCTGCCAAGACCTGCGTGACAGGGAGAAGCGAGATGAGCAGCAGGCACGAGAGTGCAAGCGCGCAGAAGCGATAGAAATGATTAGTCTTCTTCATCGTCTTGCTCCTCATTTGCAGATCCGGAGATCAGATTCAGGTCGATGTCGCCCTCGACCGTGGCGTGCATGATGCCATGCACCGTACCATTGATGCTGCCGCGCACCATGCCGTTGACGGAGACCTTACCGTGACCCGATTTCTTTTCCGTGATGGACGGGACGGAGAACGAGGTCTTGTCGACGATGCCGCTGCCGATGAGCAAGATCTGCGGCAGGGCGAACATGACCATGATGATGGAGATGACCGTGCCGCGGCCAAGGCTCTCACCGATGCCCGCGATGACGGGCTCAGATGTCATGCTGCCGATCAAAAAGCCGCAGATCGAGAGGATCGAGCCGGAGGTGATGATCGTCGGGAAGGCGAAGTTCAGCGTCTCGACGATGGCGTCGCGGTGGTGCATTTTGGATTTGAGCTCCTGATAGCGGCTGGCGATGACGATGGCGTAGTCGATATTCGCGCCCATCTGGATGGAAGAAACAATTAGATATCCTAAGAAGAAGATGTACTTGCCCGTGATGGTCGGGAACGAGAAGTTGAGCCAGATGCAGCCCTGAATCACGAGGATCAGCAGCACCGGCATACCGGCGGAGTTGAACGTGAAGAGCAGCACCAGCATAACCACGAGCACCGACACGATGCTGACGACCTTGTTATCCACGGCGAAGGACTTTTCAAATTCGTATTCGTTCGTCGATTCGCCCGCGAGGTAGACGTTTTCATCGGGGTAATACTTTTCGGCAATTTCGAGAATTTTGTCGGTGAAGGCGTAGGTCTCGTCGCTGCTTTCGGGCAGCGTGAGGTAGATGAGCATGCGGTCGTAATCCGTACCTTGAAGCTGGGCCTTGGCGCTGTTCATCTGGACCTCGGCATCCTGGAGCATCTGCGTCTGGTCGTCACTGAGCGTCACGATGCCGGAATCCACCTGATCGCAGACAAAGAGAAACATGTCGATGAGCGGGACTTTGTAGGTGGCGAGATTGCCCGCAAGCTTGCCATATTCTGAATGCTGCGCGGCGTAGGCGGCGTAGACGACCTGCGCGGCCTCGTAATCGAGACCCGCGAGCTCGGCGAACTGGCGCGGCGTCAGCTTGTCGGCCAGCATGTAGCCGTCGAGCGCCTCAATGTTGGTAAGACCCATCGTGGAGTCGACCTCGTCGTACTGGCCGAGCTCGTCCAAAATGGCGGACTCCTTGTCGTAGTCGCCCGTGGGGACGATGAGCGCCAGCATGTTCTTCGAGGTGAAGTTATCCTCGATCATCTGCTGGGCAAACTGCGTCTCATTCTGCTTGGGGGCGGAGATGAGGCCATAGCCGTAGGCGTAGGGGCAGTCGGACGACAGGCGGTAGCCGATGACGGCCAGCACCACGAAGACGATGGGGATGATGTAGCGCGTGGCATAGTCGAGCTTGCCGACGAACGGGATCTTCGGCACGAAGCTGCGGTGCTGCGTGCGGTCGATCAGCGGGCCGAAAAGCATCAGAAGGCCTGGCATCACGATGAACGCCGCGAGCAGCGCGAACAAAATCGACTTGATGAGGCAAAGCGCCATATCGGGACCGAGCTTGAACCGCATGAAGAGCATCGCGACAAGGCCGCCGATGGTCGTGAGGCTGCTCGCACCGATCTCGGGGATCGACTTGCTCAGCGAGACGATGACGGCCTCACGCAGCGGCAGCAGCCGGTGCTCCTCTTTAAATCGGTTGCAGAAGATGATGGCGTAGTCGATGGACAGCGCCAACTGCAAGATGCTTGTGACCGAGTTTGAAATGAACGAGATTTTGCCCATCAGGAAGTTTGTGCCCTGATTCAGTACGAGTGCGACCACGAACGTCAGAATGAGCACCGGCACCTCGCCGTAGGTCTCGGACGTGAAGAGCAGCACGATGACAATGACGATGGCGACATACACCATGATGACGCTGATCTCGTGGTCGATGGTCTCCTGCTGCGTGTTGCCAAGGTCCGTGTCGACATACAGATCGTAGTCGGACAGGTATTCCTTCACGGCTTCGAGCGAGTCGAGACAGGCCTCGTCATCCTCACTGTAGGCAAAGGTGATGGAATAGAGGGCGGAGAGGTTATTATAATGTGCGGTGGTCTCGTCGTAGTCCACGCTCTGCACGCCCTTGATCTCCTTGATCTTGGGCTCGAGCGCGGCGGCCTGCTCTGGTGTGATGTTGGCCACCATGACCTCGGCCGTGCCATAGGTCGTGAACTGCTCGTCCATGATGTCGAGCGCCTGCTTCGTCTCGGAATCAGACGGCAGGTAGTACGTCAGGTCGCTCTCGACCTCGACCCAGTTGCGGGAAAAGGCGGAGAATACGAGCAGAATGATCGTGAGCAGAAAGATGAGATTTCGCTTGTCGACGATGACCGTCGACAGCTTTTCCATAAAGCTGGAGCCGGTCTCCTTGGTTTCGTTACTCATGGTGGTACGCATTGCCTCCTTTCTCGTGGGTGGGTCTTCGCTTCTTCATGCGCTCAGGGCCGCTTTTGATCGGCGGCTCGGGCGGGGCGAGCTGCACCACGTCGCCGAGCGAACAGTCGAGCTGGCGGCAGATGCGCACAAGCACCTCGAGCGAGACGAGCTCATTTTTCGAGAGCTTGGCGAGCGTGTTGGAGCTGATGCCGACCTCGCGCGCAAATTCCGTTTTATTTAAGCCCTTGTCGATGAGGAGCTTAAAAAGGTTGCTGTAGGTAACATACATGGTGGTACCTCCTGTTCAATCGTCAACATTATATGAAAATATCCGGAAGAAGCAAGATAAAATTTGTGAAAGCAGATATTTTTTAAACAAATCTGGCGAAGTGACAAAAACAGGCCAGTACAGATGAACAATGCGCAGCCCCTTTTGAAGCGGGGATTTGTTGATCGAGTGAAGGAGAAGATGAAAAAGGGCAAGGAAGCACCGGAGAGCGGTAAAAAGACATCTTGACTTTTGCACTGTCAGTTACTATGTTTTAGTTAGAGGTGACTAACTGACGTAAAACAAAAGAAAATCGGAACGAGAGCATAGCGAGATGAGGCAGAACGAAGGAAACAGGTATTTTTAGGATAAAAGGAGACTTGGCTATGAAAATTTTAGTATTCGGCGCGGGCGTGCTCGGCTGCAATCTGGCGCGGAATTTCTTCCGCGCGGGAAAGGACGTCACGCTGCTGGCGCGGGGAGCATGGGGCGAGAGCATCCAAAAAAACGGCCTTCGGATCAAGGATAAGTTTTCGCCCCGCATGTCGGTCAGCCGCATTCCGGTCACGGCGGAGCTGAAAGCGGAGGACAAGTACGACGTGATCTTCGTCGTCCTGCGCTATACACAGCTCGACGCGATCCTCGATACCCTGCGGAGGAATCCGACAAAGAATATCGTCTTTGTGGGAAACGACATGCGCGCAAGTGCGCTGAGCGCTTCGCTGCCGGAGAAAAACGTGATGTTTGCCTTTGCGTCCTCGGCAGGCCATCGGGAGCGGAAGTATGTGGCGTCCGTCGACCTCAAAAAGCTCAAGGGCAACACGGCCTATTTAAGCCGACTGATCGACGCTAATATCGAGGGCCACCGCGCGATCAAAAACGCGGGACATGAAATTTTGCCGAAGGACAACGTGGAGTTTGAAGGCGCGGCGTACCACAAGACCTGTCTGCGCTTTTTTAAGCTCATGTCCGCCACGAGCCTCGGAAAGATCTGCGCGTCCGACCACGCGATGAACGCGGTCGACGAAATGAGCGCGCTGAACCGCGATTTGAAGGCCTTCTTCGATGAAAACGGCGCGAAATATCCCGTGTGGCAGGAGCTTGAGCAGGAAGTCGCAAAATACCTGAAGTGAACAAAGGGGAAGCGCCCGTCATTTGGCGAGCGCTCTTTTTTGCCCGCTCACGGAAAAATCAGACTCCGGCGAGGCGTCGGTGAATTTTTCGACAGATATTGCCAAAGCGGATGATCCATGACTGATACTGAGAGCGCCCGGACAAAAAATGTTTGGGCACTCTTACTGTATGAATATATTGTAATTTTCCCATGATAAAGAAGTAAATATTGTAAAGGAAACTTGACAAGATGGGCGTGTCATGCTACAGTAAGTTTGTAAAGGAAACTTGTCATGCAAGGAGGCGTTTTTTTGAAGAATAAAGTTGAGCAGTTACGAAAGGAGCGAGGATTAAATCAAGATGATTTTGCAAAAATGCTTCGTGTTTCAAGACAAACCATTAGTTCAATCGAAACAGGAAAGTATAATCCATCATTGGAATTAGCTTTTGCAATTTCAGACTTTTTTGGTAAACGGATTGAAGAAATCTTTATCTATGAAAGAGGTGCAGAAAATGAAAAAGAGTAATTTGATAACCGGGATACTATATGTGCTTTTCGGTGTGGTTTGTTTGATTGTTGCGCTATTGATTGAAACAAAGTTAGAGGGCATTTTATGGGGCTTTGCTGGCGCAGGTATCTTCCCCGGAATTATGATGATATGCAAATATTTTTATTGGAGTTCCCCCAAGAATAAAGAGCAATACGAAGAACGTTTGGAGAACGACCGAATTGAGCAACATGACGAGTTGAAAACAAAAATTAGAGATAGAGCCGGAAGATATGCTTACGGCATAGGACTGGTGGTTATTTGTTTCTCTATTTTGGTTTTCAGTTTTCTCGGAGCATTGGAAGTTATCGACAATGCTCGCATGATCATACTCTATCTCAGCGGATATTTAATGTTTCAAATTATCACAGGAATTATCATTTTTAATAAGTTGATGAAAAAGTATTAAGGGAAATCCCTTTAGGAACTAAAGGGCGCACTGCTATACTCTCCTATCGGGAGTATAGCACAAGGGATGATGACGGGAATGTGGAGAATAGCGGAACTCTGCTGCTGCGCATGATGTGTTGCACAAGGCGCTGCAGCAGGCGGTGGCAATCGGTTATCTGCGCTTCAATCCTGCCGATGCCTGCAAGCTGCCTCGCGTGGAGCATAAGGAGATCAAGCCGCTGGAGGGGTGAAAACAGAAAAAAGGAGCGGAGCTGCGCCCCGCTCCTTTGCTATTTACAAATCGAAGTCCAAGCAATTTTTCCTTTAAACGCGGATATTATCTTCATCAATCGATAACACCGCTCATCACATCACGATACGTCTTATCCAAAAGCTCGCGTAAATCCGATGTGTCCGCCTGATAGCGTTCATTATTGATCGAAATGGTATCTTCATCCAGTTCAACAGGGATATCTTTGTCCGATATTTGAATCCCAAAATAGTAAAAGCTATCCGACATCCTGTCTACTTGATCCGTTGTTTCCTGCACATCCGGTTCATTGATAGCACGCACGATCTCTTTCATTCGGTCATCGTTTGTCACCATATAATTCGGCTCATTTTGAGGGTAAATTTTAAAACTGATATAGTTTGCGTTTTCGGCGTCGAGCGGAAGTACGCTGTGATCGTGGCAAAAATAGGCGATAGCCGAGACGATCAGGATCAAACCGAAAATGCAAAAAAGTTTTTTCTTCATCGCTGGCAGCCCCCTTGAATACTGTTTTTAAATTCACTGATATTTTAAGTATATCATGCAAAAGCAGCCGCAGCAACATTTTTAGACGAGTTGTGCGCTTTTGGAGTTTTCACGCATTTTCGCACTGCGCATTTCACTCTCAAAAATTGCAAAAAAGCCTTGAAATCATACGATTTCAAGGCTTTTAGCTGGTCGTGGTGTAATTATAGGATCTCAGAAAATACAGATATATCAATGGTTTGCTGGCAGTCAGCAAGAGGTATTCATCCTAAATTGAACGGTCAAGCACCGTGACCTGCGTAATCACATCACGCAGACGATCGGAACCGACCATGTACTCAAGTGCATCATCAGCGGTGTTAAAGCAGCATTCCGTCTCGGGACAATTCCAAACATAAATTGTGATTTTGTCATCTGTTCCATATCGAATAATGCCATAATGAATGCCGTTCCATTCAATTTCTACTTCTCCGCCACATTTCATACACCACTTAAAATCGCTGATCGATTTAAAACGGTTATCTTCCAATGAGTTTTTGGATTTTAAAATGCGATAGGGCATGCCACACCTCCAATATGACTTGAAATCAGGAATATCTCCGCCCCAATAGTTTTCTGCTTTGCCCCAGTTTGGTCGGTTACCTTCCCATACAATGTTATGATCGTGAGGAATAGAGTGCTGTTTGGGATTGCCGTGATTTGAGTAATGCCGTTCCTTGACTGCCCTACCGTCTGCGCCAATCTTAGTTTCTCTTAAATCCCCGTTACGATCAGCTGTGCGGTTGATGCTGCCGGGTTCACCTAAAAAACGTTCATCATCCGGCTTAGAGGGCTTCCACTTTCCGCCATAGGCGCTACCGCCGCCCTTGTAAGCGCCGCCGATCAGGTATGGCTCTATTGTATCACGTTCGGGGCGATATGTCCCGCCAATTTTGAAAACGTCAAGGTCTTCTGCCTTATAATTTCTCTCATAGCTCATATATTTCCACGAGCTGCGCTCAAAATCCACATACACAATGTTCCCCTGCATTTCAGGAAAGGGCGTGTTGTAGCAAATAATTTTCTCCGGCTCAATACGCCGAAGCATTTCATTGTAGGGAACAGCGCACTGACGGCCTGCATATATGCATTAGGAATGGGAATGCTCTCTTTCTCTATAAAATTAGAGAGGGAGAGCATAATAGTCTGCCACGGATAAAGGTATTCATCCTGCTTGGATTTGAAGCAGGATGTAGTAATAATCTCATAGCTTGATACATCACCATGCGAAAGAAAGTATGACAAAAGATGGGTTTTGCCGACTCCCGCTTCTCCAAGAATTACGAAAGACCGTGCATGCTTTGATCTATGCATACGCGAAAACAAATGGAGCAAATGCTGTAGCTGATTCTGCCGCCCAACAAGAAAGTCATCGCTAATTTCGCCATTTTCCGATTGCTCATTCCACTCTTTCATAATGGAATAGTACAATTCTGAAGTATCCTTGAGTGGCGCAATACCAAGCGTATCAGCCATAGCCTTGTGCAGGCCGCGGTAGATCAACGCCGCCCGGTTGTAATCCTTCTGTGCGCGATAGAACCGCATCAGAGAAATGGAAACCGTTTCGCACAGAGGTTCTTCCTGCAAATATTTTCGCCAGAGGGCCTCGGCCTCGCCGTCTTTTCCTTCAGAAAGGAAGAATTCGGCCCGCTTGTCAAGCTGCTGCAAATAGGCCTCTCGCAAGGAAGTACGCGTCCGCTCCAACCATTCCTCATATTCATAGCAGTTCGGAACGCTAAACCCTTTCAGAAACTCTCCCTGATAAGCCTCGACATCCACAGCTTTGAGAAATTCATCGACATCAATGTAAAATCCAAGTTCTGGATTAAGTTGAATTGCGCTACGCCCTGCGGGAACCACAAGCTCAATCGGTACAACCTTTTTTAGATGATAGAGATTATCGCGCAAGTGTCGGCGGGCAAGCTCATTGTCTTCCCCTCCCCAGAGGAGGCCTGTCAGCTCATCTCTTGTTGCCTTTTTATGCACCAGCAGATAAAAAAGAAGTCCCTGCGCCTTTTTTAAGCAAATTCTTATGGGCGTGCCATTGCACTCAATATGCGCGTAACCAAGTAGAAGCGCTTTGATAATTGTGTCTTCCATCACACTATCCCCTCAAAAAAGTAGTCTGATTTAATATACAACATTATCGTCACGTTTCCGTCACTTGTCAAACATCCAAGTGACGGAAATCTATAGCTTATAAAAAGTCGCAGATGGCTCTCTGACAAAATGTGTTAGAAAAGTGTTAGAAAGCCTTATTTTGCGCCTTCCGATTACCGCCAGCAGGCTAGGAAAAAGTCCTGAAATCGTAAGATTTCAGGACTTTCTGGTTGCGGAGGCATGACTCGAACCTACGTCCTCCGGGTTATGAGGGCGATACAGCCATTTTTAGAGCGTATAAACGCTTGAAATACGTACATTTGTAATCTCGTTTTGTTTTGATTGGATTGCCGTAAAGGCTTGTCCCAAGGTTCTCATAGCTTCAACGTCTGGTGGAGAAACATTACCAAGAAGAAATTGTCTGCAAACCTGTACAGCAACAGAGAAATTCGCCTTGCAAGGGTGTTTTGTTTTGAATTTCTGAATGACTACGTGTGAGGTAATCAATTCAGAGAAGTTGTACATGATAAGCCTGGCATAAATCTCCTGCGTAATGTTCCCTCTTTTTCGGCTTCTTTTAGTTTTCGGCCTTGGTCTCGCAGTACAGGCAGCGGTAGGTGCGCGTGCTCTCTTCGGTCAGCGTGAACACCTGCGGCAGCTCCTGCTCAACAGAGGTGATGCAGCGGGGGTTCTTGCAGCGGATGACGTTGGTGATGCGCTCGGGCAGCTTGAGCTGGCGCTTTTCGATGCGCTTGCCGTCCTTGATGATGTTGACGGTGATGCCGGGGTCGACATAGCCGATGACATCCCAGTCAAGGTCGAGCACCTGGTCGATCTTGATGATGTCCTTGCGGCCGAGCTTGCCGCTCGAAACGTTCTTGAGCAGCGCGACGGAGCAGTCGAGCTTGTCAAGACCGAGGATGTTGTAGAGCTCCATCGCCTTGCCGGCGGAGATGTGGTCGATAACGATACCGTTGGAAATAGCGTCGATGATCATGTGTAAGTCCCTCCCTTATTCAATACCAAGCAGCTTGAGGATGAGCGCCATGCGGATGAAGCGGCCGTTGCGGACCTGCTTGAAGTAGCAGGCGCGGGGATCGTCGTCCACGGCGACGGAGATCTCGTTCACGCGCGGCAGCGGGTGCAGGATGCAGAGATCCTTCTTGGCGCTGCGCAGCTTCTCCGGGGTGAGGATGTAGCTGTCCTTCAGACGGAGGTAGTCTTCCTCGTTGAAGAAGCGCTCACGCTGAACGCGGGTCATGTAGAGAATGTCGAGCTCGGGCATGACGGCTTCGAGGTCGGTCGTCTGCTCGTAGGGGATGTTGTTCTTCTTGAGCGCCTCGTTCTTCACGTAGCTGGGAAGCTTGAGCTCCTCGGGGGAGATGAGAACGATCTTGATGCCGGTGTAGCGGCTCAGGGCGCTGATGAGGGAGTGGACGGTGCGGCCGAACTTGAGGTCGCCGCAGAAGCCGACGGTCAGGTCATTGAAGCGGCCCTTTTCGCGGTTGATGGTGAGAAGGTCGGTCAGCGTCTGGGTGGGGTGGTTGTGACCGCCGTCGCCCGCGTTGATGACGGGGACCTCAGAGTGCATGGAGGCGACCAGCGGCGCGCCCTCCTTGGGGTGACGCATGGCGATGATGTCAGCATAGCAGCTGACAGTGCGCACCGTGTCGGAAACGCTCTCGCCCTTGGCGGCGGAAGAGCTGCTTGCGGACGAGAAGCCCAGCACCTTGCCGCCAAGACCGAGCATCGCGGACTCAAAGCTCAGGCGCGTGCGGGTAGAGGGCTCAAAGAAGAGCGTTGCGAGGATCTTGCCGTCGCACTTGTGTGCGTAGGCGTCGGGGTGGTCGATGATGTCGTTGGCCGTGGCGACCATATCGTCGATCTCCTGGGTGGTCAGCTGCAAAATGTCGATCAAATGCTCCATGTTAGTTCTTTCCTCCGATCCAAGATTCATCCGACGGGTCGTTGCGAAACTGAATGAGCCGCGCAACGTCCTCGGGGTGGATGTAATTTTGCTTCGCCGCTACGTCGGCGATGACGTCAAAGTTGGTCAGGCTGTGGTTCTTCACGTTGGCGGCGGCAAGGCGGTCAAGTCCCTTCTGCATCCCATAGGTGAAGATGCTCGCAATGCCCAGCACCTCTGCGCCCGCTTCACGCAGGACGTTCACAACGTCCAGAACGCTTCCGCCGGTGGAGATGAGGTCCTCGATGACGACGACCTTCTGGCCCGGCTCAAGGCGGCCCTCGATCTGGTTCTGGCGGCCGTGGTCCTTGCCGGACGAGCGCACATAGCCCATGGGAAGGCCCATCATGTGGCCGACGATGGCAGCGTGGGCGATGCCCGCCGTGCTCGTGCCCATCAGTACCTCCGCGTCGGGATAGTCTGCACGGATGACCTCGCACAGTGCGCTTTCCACCTGCGTGCGCACCTCGGGCGCGGTCAGGATCAAGCGGTTGTCACAGTAGACAGGGCTCTTGATGCCGCTGGCCCAGGTGAAGGGCTCGTCCGGGCGGAAAAAGACCGCGCGGATGGAGAGCAGGCCCTCCGCAATGCTGCGTTCCAAATGCTCCATTTCTATCTCTTCTCCTTTCAAAATGTCAGTTTGTTGACAGAATTAGTGTTTCCAATGCCTCCGGGGTTTCGGCGATTTGGTCAGCGCCGACGGCGGTGAGTTCTTCGCGGCTGCCGTAGCCATAAAGCACGCCGATCACGTCGAGCCCCGCAAGATGCGCGCCGATGACGTCATGCTCGCGGTCGCCGACCATGACGGCGCGGGAAAGATCGTCGCAGCCGGCTGCCTTGAGCGCGGCTTTTACGACGTTCACCTTTTTCCCCGCTTCCCTGTCGCCCTCGGGTGCGCCGCAGATGGCATCGAAGTAGGGCGCAAGACCGAAGTGCTCCAGAATGCGCTCAGCCATGATGTCGAGCTTCGACGTGGCAACGAAAAGGCGCTTGCCCTTGCTTTTGAGATGCGCGAGCAGCGCGGGAATGCCGGGGTAGGGGGCGTTGTCGAGCCAGCCGTTCTGCTGATAGTATTCGCGGAATTTTGCGACCGCGGCGTCGACATTCTCTGCGCTCACGAAGCGTGCGAAGGTCTCGCTGAGCGGCGGGCCGACGAAGAACGACAGCTCGCGCCAGTCGCGCTCGATGCCGAACGCGCGAAGGGCATACTGTCCGGCCTTCATGATGCCGGGGCCGGAGTCGGTCAGCGTGCCGTCCAAATCAAATAAGATGATGTCGTGGTGCATTGTTTAGCCCACAAACTCGCTGACGCAGCGGCGATAGGCGGCGACGGGATCCTCCGCCTGCGTGATGGGGCGGCCGACCACGATGTAGTCCGAGCCGATCTCGCGCGCCTTTGCGGGCGTAGTGATGCGCACCTGATCGTCCGCCTTCGCGTCGGCAAAGCGGATGCCGGGGGTGACGGTGAGAAAGTTCTTCGTGCAGGTCTCGTGGATGCGGCCGGCTTCAAGCGGAGAGCAGACCACGCCGTCGAGCCCGGCGAGTCTTGCGTTTTTGGCATAGTCGATGACCACATTCTCAAGCGGGGCGTGAATGCCGATCTCTTCCTCCATGCTCTGCTGGCTGGTGGAGGTGAGCTGCGTGACAGCGATGAGGAGCGGGCGCGTACCGTCCACGCGGGTGAGTCCCTCAAGCGCGGCACTCATCATGGCGTGCGTACCTGCGGCGTGGAGGTTGACCATATCCACATTGAGGGATGAGAGCACGGCCATGGCCTTTTTCACGGTGTTGGGGATGTCGTGTAGTTTGAGATCGAGGAAGATCTTGTGGCCGCGGGCCTTGATCTCGCGCACGATCGCGGGGCCTTCGGCGTAGAAAAGCTCCATGCCGATCTTCACAAAGGGCTTTTCGCCGGTGAAGTGATCGAGAAACGCGATGGTCTTTTCCTTGCTGTCAAAATCCAGCGCAATGATAACGTCCTTACCCATGGTGGGCACCTCCTATGATATCGTTCAAATCGTTGATGTTGTATTTCTGCATGACGCGGGGCAGGTCCTCGACGATGCGGCGGCAGGCGAAGGGGTCGACAAGGTTGGCAGCGCCCACCTCGACCGCCGTTGCGCCCACGAGCATCAGCTCGATGATGTCCTCGGCGCTCATCACGCCGCCGAGACCGACGATAGGGATGCGCACCGCTTCGTAGACCTGCCAGACCATGCGCACGGCGAGCGGGAAGATCGCCGGGCCGGACATACCGCCCGTGCTGTTGGCAAGAAGCGGCTTTCTCGTTTTAAGGTCGAGCCGCATGCCCATCACGGTGTTGATGAGGCTGATGCCGTCCGCGCCTGCGTCCTCGCAGGCCTTGGCAATGTCCGCAATGCTTGTGACGTTGGGCGAGAGCTTGACGATGACGGGCTTTTTGACGGCGTCCTTCACCGCGCGCGTGACCGCTGCGGCAGCCTTCGGGTCAGTGCCGAAGCTCATGCCGCCGCCGTGGACGTTGGGGCAGGAGATGTTCACCTCGAGCCAGCCGACCTGCGGGCAGGCGTCAAGCTTTTGGCAGACCTCGACATATTCATCGAGCGAAAAGCCGCTGACATTTGCCATGACGGGCTTGCGGAAAACGCGCGCGAGCTTGGGAAGCTCCTCGGTGATGACCGCGTCCACGCCGGGGTTCTGAAGACCCACGGCGTTGAGCATGCCGCTCTGCATTTCAGCGATGCGCGGCTGGGGATTGCCGAGACGCGGCTCGCGCGTCGTTCCCTTAAAGGAGAACGTGCCGAGACAGTTGATATCGTAGAGTTCTGCGAACTCGTGGCCGTAGCCGAAGGTGCCGCTCGCGGGAATGATGGGGTTGTCGAGCGGAAGAGAGCAGAGTGTGACGTTCGTTTTTACCATTTGATCTCCTCCCTTCCGAATACGGGGCCTTCACGGCAGACGCGCTTGGGGCCGTTCACCGTGTCGATCGTGCAGCCCATGCACGCGCCGAAGCCGCAGCCCATGCGCGCTTCCAGACTGATCTGACCGGGCTTGTCCGTCTTTGCGCAGAGCGCCTTGAGCATCGGCATCGGCCCGCAGGCGCAGACGGTGTCGAACCGCTCGGGCAGCGCGTCGATCACAAAGCCGCGCGTACCGCGGCTGCCGTCCGCCGTTGCGATGACGGTCTGCACGCCGAGCGCTTTGAATTCATTTTCGTAAAAAACATCCTCCGCAGTGTTGAAACCCAGAACGGCGACGGGCGTTTTGCCCGCGGCAAGGAGGCGCTTGGCAAGGCCGAAGAGCGGCGCGGCGCCGATGCCGCCGCCTGCAAGGAGCGTTGTTTCGCCGCAGGCGGCAACGTCGAAGCCGTTGCCGAGACCCGAGAGCGCATCGAGCGCCTGCCCCGGCGTGCAGCGGGAGAGCCAGTCCGTTCCGCCGCCGACGACTTTATAAAGGAGCGTGACGCTCTTTTCGTCCCAGTCGCAGATGGAGATGGGCCTGCGCAGGAAGAAACCGGGCAGGCGAAGGTCGAGGAACTGACCCGGCGCGGTGATGGCCGAGGTGTCGCCCTCGAGCCTCAAGCGGTAGACGCCCGAGGCAATGAGGGCGTTCTCCGCGATGGTGTAAGTTACTTCGATCAAAGCATATCCTCCTTCCAGACGATCTCGCCGCCGATCATCGTCAGCTTGCACGCGCCTGTGAGCTGCGTGCCGGTAAAGGGCGTTGCGCGCCCCATGGTCAGAAACTTTTCAGGATCGACGGTGTAGGTTTCGTTGAGGTCAAATACGGTCAGGTCGGCGACCTGGCCGACAGCAATCTCTGTGCCGCAGCCGAAGCGGCGCATCGGAGAGGTGTGCATCAGCTCGACGAGCTTTTCCAGCGGCAGGATTCCCTTTTTCACAAGATGCGTGTAGCTTGCGGCAAAGGACGTTTCCAGTCCGACAACGCCCATGGCGCTCTTTTCAAGGCCTTTGCTCTTCTCCTCGCGGCTGTGGGGCGCGTGGTCGGTGATGAGCATGTCGATCGTCCCGTCCAGAAGGCCCTCGATGAGCGCGTCGCGGTCAGCGCGGTCGCGCAGGGGAGGGTTCATCTTAAAGCGTCCGTCCTCCTGTAAATCGTCCTGCGTGAAGGCGAGATAGTGCGGCGCTGTTTCGCATGTCACGTCCACGCCGCGGCGCTTGGCCGCGCGGATGACCTCGACGCTTTCCTTGGCCGAAACGTGGCAGACGTGGTAGGCGCAGCCCGTTTCCTCGGCAAGCTTCACGTCGCGTGCGATCTGCCCCCACTCGCTCTCCGCGCAGATACCGCGGTGCCCGTGGGCGCGGGCATACGCGCCGTCGTGGATGTAACCACCGCGCAGCAGGGAATTGTCCTCGCAGTGCGCGGCAAGGATCTTGCCGAGATGTCGGCACTCGGCCATCGCCTGGCGCATCATGCTCTCGGACTGCACGCCGCGCCCGTCGTCGGAAAAGGCGATGACGTCTGGTGCCATGCCCGCAAGGTTTGCAAGCCGCTCGCCCTTTTCGCCGACCGTGATCGCCCCATAGGGATGGACATGAACGAGGGCGTCCTTCTCGATGAGCGCGCGCTGGAGCGCGAGCGATTCGGCGCAGTCGGGCACGGGGTTCAGGTTCGGCATGGCGGCAATGTGAGCGAAGCCGCCGTGCGCGGCGGCCAGTGTGCCGGAACGGATGGTTTCCTTATAAGAAAATCCCGGCTCACGAAGATGAACATGAACATCAACGAAACCGGGAAACAAAACCATATTAGAAATATCAATAACAATAGTATCATTGGAAGGGGAAACACCATCACCAATAGAAACGATCTTTCCGTCCGAAAGAAACACGTCCGCCAAATGAAACACGCCCTGCGAGAAAAACTTTGCATTCTTCAGAAGATAGCGCACTTTCATTTCCTCCTTGTGTTGTTTTCGGTGCATTATACGGGATAATCTGACGAATGTCAAGAGCAAAAGCTTCGGGAAAACGATATCGTCAGCGGCAGAAATAACAGCACAAGCGTAGCCACAATCAAAAAGCTTTGCGATGGATATTGCCACATGCGTTACAAGAATGCTTGGACGATACACTGGTGGAATGAGATCTGCTCTTTTTGGCATTCGGACCTTTCTGCGATTTTTATATGAGACCGGGATCACTGCGTATAATTTTTGTAAAGCACTTCCGGAATTTGTTTGCCCTCGGAAGAATTTTCACGAAGGATTTTCCTGTGATGAATTGGAACCTCTTCGATAAAAAGTTTCAAATTTTTTAGGAAAGACGAGCAATAAAAAGTATCCGAGAGCGTAGAACCCACCATAAAGCAGGCCAAATCAGCCGAGAATTGAGTTCAAATCCTTCCTGACACTCTTAAATGCCCTTGTGTATCTATAAAACACGCTTTGAAAAAACAGGGC
>ERZ791887.1083-NODE-1083-length-20443-cov-8.201197_pt1 | contig 20443 bp, 18 predicted proteins | sample MGYA00510157_ERZ791887 | MGnify/ENA primary metagenome ERZ791887 (study PRJEB30046, sample SAMN00792112) | human gut metagenome | study: EMG produced TPA metagenomics assembly of the A metagenome-wide association study of gut microbiota in type 2... | reverse complement strand
TGAGGCCGGAACCCGTGTTCGACGCGGCAAAAGCCGCAGTCGGCAGCAGGCTCAAAATCGTCACCAGCGTCAAAAGCAGTGACAACAAGCGATGTTTAATTGACTTCATGTCTTTCTCCTTTCCAAAAAGCGCAATAAAAAGAGCAGATCTTGACGACCTGCTCTTGCGTGAGAGTTGATGATTTATTTGTTCGCGGGGGTATCCACCCGAGTGATGGAATAGCCATCGTAGAGGAAAAGCTGGACACAGTACCAGCACGGGTCACCAGTATCATTGACACCTCTTGCCAGCCCAACGCCAATCTCAGATAGCTTTGGGTTGACCATGTTCTTGTTGTGGGTTGTCGAAGCGCTCCAATCTGCCACGGCCCGTTCGGCAAGTGTCTGGTCAGACAGCACCCAATCTGCGATGCGATGGATATTTTCGGCCATGTAGGGACAATCCGTGACGGTATTGAATTTTCCACCATTCGGTCTTGTGTGAGAATAGACGGTATGCGCAGCCATCTCGTCGGCTCGTACCTGCGCCGCCTGCATGAGCCTGTCGTTGACGCGCAGTGCAGCAACGCCATTTTCGCGCCGCAGCGCATTGGTGCGGTCCACAATATCCTGTTTCATGTCATCCACATCATCGGCAGGCGTCGTAACCTCCGGCTGTGAAGCAGGTCCGCTGGTCTCCGCTTTCACCGGCGCGATGCCGGTGTAGGGCTTGCTGCTCTCTACCTGCACACATTTGGCATCGCCGTCCCAGTAAACCTCGAAGTCTACAGTCTTGCCAATGTCCCGGAGCTTCACATAGTTGTTGCCGTTGACCGCATACGCTTCCATTTGCACCTCCTGTCCATTGACATAGATACGATTGGTACTGCGCTCAGCCAGAATGCCGGCAGTATAGGCGGAAGCTCCGCCTGTGATAATAGCGCCGATAAAAAGGCCCGTAAACATCGTGAGGATCTGCTTCTTCATGGAAAAGCCTCCTTATTTTTGATCTACTATTCCTTTACGATCATAAAGCGGCTTTTTCAACAAAAGATTTTTAAGAGGCCTGAACAGCCTGCACACACCAGCGCTGGCTGGAATCTCCGGCAACGCAGGTAAGAAGGGTAATTCGGTTATCTGTGGTAGAGGACAAATAGCTCCAATCGCTGCTGCTGATTTTGGTCACAGTCTCCACCAGATAGGTGCGGGTACCCATGGATGTGGTATAGGTGATTTTATCGCCCACATCGAGATCCTTGATGCTGCCGATCACATATTTGGCGCCGCGATTATGACCGCAGACAGCCACATTGCCGTTCCAGATGCTGGTACTGGTGAAATGTCCCAGCCCCTTTTTCATGCTGGCAGTCGTTTCGCCCTCCCAGAGATAGTAATTCTTGACCCCGATGGCGGGAATGGAGATTTTTCCGACGGCGCCGTTGGAGAGCAGAAAATCCTGTGTCAGCTCCGTGAAAGCGGGCGTCGCAGGAGTAGCTGTGGAGCCGCCCTGCAGAAAACCGGGGATCTCCACAGTTCCGCCGCCGGGAGAAATTCCGTAAATGCCGCTGCCGGATGCAGAGATGCCCTGAAGACCGGGCAGCATGATTTTCTCCATCACCCCGGTCTGGGTGGTGCTGAGCTGCCCGTACTCCAGCTCGGGGATCTGGTAGTCCACCACATTTTTTCCACCGTAATTGTAGCGGGAGCCGTAGACGTCCTCATAGGAAGAGGAGGCGCTTGCGAGGTCGGATTTTGCTACCGTGCTCTTGGAGCCGTAGACGTCCTCATAGGAAGAGGAGGGGTAGTATTCCGGGGTGTCATCGGTTTCAAAGGAATAATCGGCAGCCTGTGCGCTGACCGCCATTGCGGAGAGCATGGCAGCCAGAGTCAAAGTCAATGAAAAAAATTTCTTCATACGGGAGCCTCCTGTTCTTCTTCAGCGGGAACGGTAAATTCATGCCAGTCATTGTGCTTGCTGGCTTGGATCGCGTAAGTATGGTCACTCTGCGGGAAAGAAACGGTGAACTCACGCCCAGCCAGATGCCTGGCAAGGGATTTTTTCACCTCAACCGCGACGGTATCTCCCGGATTCAGTGCGAGAGAGCCTGCATCGATAGCGGGAACCTCGCTGTCAGGCTCCACACGGAACTTTGCAATCAGCCGGTACTCCCTGGGCTTGCTGTCCGGAACATATACATAGACGTTTTTGCGGCGGCGCAGCAGGATGAGTGCAGCGGCGGCGATGCCCGCGCAGAGCAGCACGGCAGCGATGATCAGCAGCGGAGCGGCAAGGCTGCCGTTATCCCAGATATGTGTTTTTACGGGGACGATCTCACTTCCGGTGTAAACCACGGTATAAGTGATGCTGTCCACACCTTCTGCAGTAACGGTTCCGTGATATTCCGCCGTGGTGACATAGCCTGTGGCAGCCTGATAACTGTTGGAGGCGGAATAGGTGGCGACCGCCTGATACTGGGCAGGAACCAGCGCCTCGCCGACAAGCGCTGTGCCGGTGACCTGCCATTCCACATTGGCAAGGGTGAGTGTTTTTCCGTTTTTGGCGGTCGTGGCCGGCACATAAGACATGTCGTTGCGGTCCAGATTGCCGATTACCTTTGTCTCGGTGGTTTTGCTATATTTGGTGGTGTAGCCAGACGCCTCCGTGGAAAGCGTGGTATGATCCAGCGCCAACTCGCCGGAGAAACCGTCCTTTTCATAGGGCATACTGGGCGAAAGCTCTGCGAGGATCTGCGCAAGGTCATTTTTGGCGGTGTTGACCGTGACGGTTTCCGTTACGGTTTTGCTTTCCAGATACGGGTGTTCCACCTTGGTGGTGTAGGCCCAGGTATAAAGATAGCCGTCGTAGGAAAAGTCCTCTTCCTTCAGCTCATCTGGGTCAACCTCCGGGGAAAGCGTGTAGGTTTTTACAAGCCGCTGCTGGCCGTTCAGGTTTTCCGCTACCAAAGAATCGGGAACCTGAGCGGCAAAGGCGCTGACCGTCAGCGACATGGCAAGCAGCAGGCAAAGGGCCAGCTTTGATAAGCTCTTCATGGTGGCCTCTCCTTTTTTACAAATTCTGTTTGATGATTCTGGTGATGATGCCGACGGCGATGCCGCGTTCCTCATCCAGACGGGTAACGGCAAAGCTGACGTCGTCTTTTTTTCCGGGCATTCGCCGGTCATAGCAGGTGTGGGCAACCGCGTTGACACCGTTGTTGAGCCGGATGAACACAACGCCGTGCCGCACATCGGTCACTCTGCCGGCATATTTGCCCTGCAGGACGCATTTATCCAGATTGCTCTGGTTGGCAGCGGACGAAACGCTGCGGATATCTGCTGTGATGGAAATATGGTTGATGTCGCCGCGGTCAATGGTGAGCACACGGACAAGAACACGGTCGCCGACGCTGTAATACTCGCGGGCGTCACCGAACCATGCGGCAGACAGATCGCGGGCGAAAATTGTACACTCCACGCCGAACACTTCCACACGCAGGACTTTTTCCGCAACGCCAATGACGCGCGCCTGTACGACGCGCCCTTCATAGATCATGGGGACGCCATCTTCGTTGGTGTCCAGATAGAAGGTCTGACGCTTACGGAGCATGGCGGCCTTGCGGCTTGCCACAACGCTGCGGGCGGTGTTATCCAGACCTCGGACGATGAAATCGATCTCCGCGGTGAGCATGGTCGCAAGGATACTGTTCATCCGCTCCATAAACGGCTTGTATTTCGCCCCATACGGAACGGGTCCGGAATAGAGCATCATTTCTTTCAGCGGGATCGCAACGCGATAGCCCTTGTAGTCAACGACAACGATCGTGCGGCCGGAAGGGGTCTGCTCCACGCCGTCCAACGTTCCGGTCAAAATACGACCGGCAATATGCGAGGTCTTGATCTCGTGCCAGATGACCTCACGGCGTTCTTCTTCCGTTTCGATACGGTCTTTTGCATCAACGGTCAGAATGTAGGAGTCACGGCGTCCGGCAGGTGCGGGAGGTGCAGTAGGCTGCGGAGCAGCTTCACCATCTGCGGATTCCGTTTCATCTTCAGTGGGTGGAGCATCTTCCGCATTTCCTTCCAATAAAAGCGCATCCAGAGCATTTTCGCCGCCGCTGTCAAGGGGTGCCGGAGTGCTGCTGTTCAGCTCCTGCAAAATGCTGTCGTACTCCGGGTCCTCAGCCTTTTCATCGGAAACAGGGACAGTCTCTGCGGCATCAGCGGTGTTTTCGGCATCCAGCTCGTTTTCCTCAACATCTGCTGTGCCGCTCACATCGCCGGAGCCAAGATCAACTTCCGGGGGTTCTGCCAGCGGAGTTTCCGTGTTGTCGCTGCAGGCGGCCTCCACCTGCTGCTCAGAAAGCTCTTTGGCGGATTCGGTTTCCATGAACTCTGAGGAGAAATCATCAGGGGGCGGGATCGTTTTTTTCTTGGGCATTAAGTATCCTCCTTTTTCTTCATAATGGATTCTTTGGTTACGGCAACGACTTTTTCAGCCGGTGCAGGCTTTTTCTTTTGCGCCGGCTTCTTTTCCGCTGCCTGAGATGGCGGCGCCGATGGAGTTTGCTTTTCCTGCGGCTGATTTGTCCGCCATGCAGGGACATGGGAGGCGGCCTTGCTCGGCCGCAGCTTCTTCGCCTCGGGATGTTTGGAATAGTCGTACTTATCCACCTCCAGTACATTCTTGCCCCGAATGAGGATCAGGGCTTTATCAATATCCATGCGCAGCACCTCGTCCATGGTCATCAGCTTGCGCCGGCCGACACCGCTGGTTTCCCGGTATTCAGGCGTGTAATTGGATACGCGCCATGTTCCAAGCTGTTTGGCTTTACTGGTGACAGAGATACTGGCCTCGCCGGTCCGGTCAGAAATAAATTCCGCCGTCAAAGCATCTGTACAGCCAAGAAAAAGCTGCACATCGCAGTTGCCCAGAATTTCCTGCCACTGGTTGTAGGGATAGCGGTTCTGAAGGCCAGCTAAGTTCTGGAACACGCATGACATGGACAGATTTCTGGAACGAATGACCGAAATTTTTCTCGATAGATCTGGGATCACTCCACAGGCACACAGCTCTTCACCAAGTACATGAACAGGAACCGGAAGCTCCCCGCCGGGACAATGTTCGTCCGCATAGCGAACCAGGCGGATAAACACAAAGGAAAGAAACAGCGAGGAGAGGAAATCAAAGGTGCTGTCCTGATCGCTGGTAATGCAGTAATACGCGCATGGCTGCTTTCCCGGAAGTTCCAGATCAATCTCGTTGTAGGATGTGATGTTGCGAATATCCCGGTTTTGGAAAACCTGCAGTCTGGAGCCGAGTCCGATGATAACGCCACCGCGCACACCCTCTGACGCCTGCTTGAAAATGCTGTATGGCGCTTTGGCAGGATGCGTAACCGGAAGAACACCAAAAAGCGCGTTCAACTCCTGTTCGGAGCTGGCGGCAATCAACTGATACACCTCGCCGATATTTTGCTTTTTCTTGGGATAGCTGGTGGAAACATAGAGGACCAGCGCCTTGAGCAGATTCATTTCGGCGCTGTCCCAGAAGTGGTCGCGTTCCTCGCCGCCGGTATTTTTGATGATGACGTCACAAAAAAGCTGGGCCATCAATTCCTGACCGCCGACCTCCGCAAGACAATTCCATGAATCGGAGGCTGACGGTGTGACCAGATTGAACACACGGACGGTGTAGCCCTGATCCCGCAGATATTCGCTGGTCTTTTCGTACAATTCGGACTTGGGGTCACAGATCAAAAGGCTTGACTTCCGCGCCGCGCATTGGAGAATCATGTTGACGCAAAAGGCTCTTGTCTTCTTGGAGCCGCTGGCGCCGTAAACCGCAAGATTCCCATTAAATCGAGTCTTCGGAGGAATACAAATGACCTGATGATCCAGCTCTCCGAGAATCGTACCGGAATGCTTGCGAATATCCGGAACAAGATCAAGCACCCCCGCCAGCTCCTTGCGGGACAAAAACCCTGCGGTGCCATAGGTTCCCTTGTTGGAATAGACAAGGTTGCGCCGCCGGTCGTATTCGCCGCCTTCGCTGTAGCCCATCCGCATGACCATGAGGATCAGCAGCGCCAGCGCACCGATGCAGAGGCCGAGGCCATACAGCCCATACGGAAAGTGGAAGGCTGCCGCAAGGCAGGGAAAGAATCCGGCGTCTGGGAATGCGGGAGACGTCCCAAACACGGCGCCAGCCTCCTGCCATGCACGGTAATTGGAAAAAAGCTGCGAGAGGTAGCCGCTCCCGTAGAGCAGCGCCAGCGCAGCGATTGGAATGATGATGAAAAGCTGAATCAGCTTCTTCTTAGGAATAGAGCACGCTCCTTTCAAACTGTTGAAAATCAATGCTTTGCAGTATCACACGCTGCCCACAGATTTCCCGCAAGGCTTCTTCCTGGTAATCGAAGCAGATCAATGTCCCCGTCATTCCGTGCAGCTCCAGCGCGGTATCGAAACGCCGGATGCGGGGAAAATCACAGGTGTAGGCGAATAGAACAGGATTCCCCTCGCTGTCAATGGCGTCGTTCTCGACGCGCCAATTTGGTATCCCCTCATGGAGCCCGTCTGCAAGGATTGCATCGAGCGTCCTGCGCTGCTGCGTGTCGCATAAGAGGCGAAGGATCGCTTCGCCATAACGGTCATTGGTCAGATAGTAGAAATGCGGAAAGCTGCCATCCAGCAGGAAATAGCTGTGCGCGTCCGGCTGCGTCAGGATAGAAAGTTGTTCCATGGTGGAGCCGAACACGATCCCGGAAATCTCCGCGTCGGGCATGACCCCTTCGGTTTGCAGCAGAGCTTTGAACCGCAGTTCAGCCTTGTACTCCCATTTCATCTGCGCTTTGGCGGTGTTATAGGTCAAAAAAATACCGCCATCCGTCAGCAGGATGCCGGTTGCGCGTGAACTTTTGATTTTCGCCCCTTGCGGGCCGAGCTCTTTAACCTCTCTGGAGGTGTAATAGGCGGGGATTGCCGCACTTTGGCTGGCAGCGGAAAAAGGAGCCTTCTCCCATGGAAAGGCCGGAATGTCAGCGTTGTGCATGATGGTCAGGATCTCAGCCATCCGGTGAAGCCGGAGCCGTCTGGAAATTTCGCTTTTGAGCTTGTTTGGCTCAGAACTGCCGGTCAGGTAGGCTGAAAACCATTCGGGAGCATCAGCCAACAGCAGCCGTTTGGCTGACGAGGTGAGCCGAAGTCCACGCAGGCCGTCTTTGGAGAAGGTACGCAGCAGCCCATCTCGCCGGAGAGCGGTAACGACACTTTCGAGGTATGCGGAACCACCCGGCAGGTGGCTGATTTGACGGATGGGGTATTCACCGCAGAGGGCGGTTAATGTCAAAAGAAGATAGGGCAGCGTATTTTGAGCTGGCAGCTGCCGGGGCTTTCGAGGCATAAACCGTGCTGCCTCCTTGTACGATATTTTACCGTAGGGCTTTATAGCTTGGGTAATTTTGCGGCTGGAGCGCTTTGAAAAAACGCTGTATTTTCAGCGCTTTCAGGGCGCTTTTTGTACCTAGGAAAATAAGCGCCCATAAAAGGTCAAAAATCCGATATGCTTTTTACACCATTCTGGCGCTCTGCAAGCCAGGCCGGAAACTGCGTGCTGTCCATGAGAAAAAGCCGTGTGCAATCCTCTTCGCCCAGCTCTGTGGTGTTGTAGGCGTCGCACAGCAGCCCATTGTCATCCGTCAAGATGAAGGAGGCCGCAACATCCAGAAACTGCTTCAGTTCCAGATTGTCATAATCGCGGATACGGCGCTCTGGCAGCTCCTGCGCATAGATATGGGAAAAGCAGACCACACAATGCTGAAATTGCGGCATGGTGTGGTGGGCGGCGTAATCGGAGAGCGAGGAGGTAAACGGATCCAACAGGAACTCCGTGCTTTGGCGCTGCCTGCGCTTTGGCAGAAGGCACGGGAGCTTGATCTCCAGAATGCCGTCATTTTCGCTGATCTCAATACCCTGCATGGTTTCAGCAGAACGCAGATATTCCTCTTTTTTGATGCTGGTAGTGGCATAGATCAGGTGGCGCAGCCGGCAGGTGATCCGCTCGGCCCGCAGCGCCGCATCCGTGGACAGCACCTCGTAGTTGTCGGGATAACGCTGGATATCCGTCGTGTTCATGGCATAGAGCGCATTGTTCAGCCGTTCGATCTCAGCCAGAATAGATGTAATTCTTTGTGATATAATGGCCCTGTTCAAGAAAAAACTCCTTATTCGATTTGATAATACTGCACTTCGCCGCCCGAAGAGACGGTACAGTATCCGCTGGTGTTTGGTGTGCGGATCTCGGCGATCTGCTCCGGCTGCTCAATCAGAACGATGTATTTGGGCGGAACCTCTTTTACTGTGGAGAGCATTTGGTTGATAAGCTGCTCTTTACCCGGCTCCGCGTAAATGATTTCGTAAACTTCACCATCCGCAAAAAATATGATTTTTGCGGGGTACTCGCTGACAGAGTGATATTCTACCTGCTCCATAAAGTCGGTAAGAACCCAAATGGCCTTTGAAAGCCCGTGATCGATGCTCTCCTCCGCATCAGCGGGAATGCGGTAATACTCACCTCGCTGCACAATGCGGCCCTGCTTTTGCAGGTAGGACAGCAGATTCCGGATTTTGCTTTCCTTGTGCGGATAGAGCTTCAAAAGCTGCATCTCCGTCAGAGCGCGGTACATGGAAACATCCCGCAGGATGCCGGCGGCTTCCTGCCCATAGATCTGTTCCCTCGTTTTCATTGAAACATCTCCTCATTATGCGTATTGAAGCCGTATAATCGCCGTATTGCTGTTGGTCGTGGAGCGTTATACGTCTTAAATGCGTATTGTGTACGGATTAGCATGGATGCTGCTTTGGCGCAGCACGCTGAGCAAGCTCGGCCAGCTCCCGGCGATCCGTGGTGATCAATTCCTTTTCCATTTGACTGCACTTGATCTCCACGGCAATATTATTGTTATTTGTGCTGATGAGAGCGCTGCCGCGTTCAAAGTGCGTAATTTCCATCAACTCAGCTTCAGACAGATGCAGAACGCCCTGAACGCGCTGGGCTTCTTCCTCCTCCAGATTCAGCAGGATCTTCGTTTTACTGTTGTTGATGATGCCCTTGCCGTATTTACCGTCGTCCAGCGCAAAAAAGTCATTGAGATCCTGTGTGGCGCAGACAAGGCTGCCGCCATAGCCGCGGATCGTCTTGGCAAGCTCCAGAACGGATTCGGCGGCCTGCCGGTTGCTGCTGGCGCCGATGAGCTGCCAGCACTCGTCCACGAAGATGGCTTTTTCCGCCGTGCGGTTCTCTTTGGCCTTGTCCCATACAAAGTCGAGAGCAACAAACATCCCCACCGTCAGCAGGTCGCCGGTCAGCTCAGAAATATCAAGGACGATGTACTTGTTGTCCAGCGCCACATTGGTTTGCTGATTGAAAGAGCGGGCAGAGCCGTTGACCAGCCGATTCAGGATGTTGGCAAGGCGCTTTGTTTCCGGAGAGGCGGCGAGAATTTCATACAGGTCGCCCAGGATCGGCATTTCTTTATAGCACCCTGGATTTTTCGGCTGTTCCAGAGAAGCATTGTCATGTGTGATGCCCTTGACCCCGTAGGTGCAGATCATGGCATCATCCAGAAGCTGCCGCTCCTCGTGGGACATGTCCGGAATTAAGAGACTGAAAAACGTGTGCAGTCGCTGAATTTTGGCTGCCAGCAGAGATTTTTCCGCGCCGGGGCCATCCAGCAGATCGTCCACGGACTTATCTGCCTTGCGGATCTCCATGATGTTGATGCAGTTTTGAGAAGCCGGAGATATGGAGATAAACTGACCGCCGATATTGGAACAGGCCCGATGAAACTCGTGTCCTTTGAGCGGTGCGATGATAAAGACCTGAATTCCCTTGCGGCGCATACGCAGAGCCATCAGCTGAAGTGTAAAGGTTTTTCCGGCTCCGCTGGTTCCGAGAATGGCAATATTGGCATTCTTGTAGACGCGGGAATCGAAGATGTCCACGATGATGAGAGAATTGTTGTGTTTATTGACGCCGAGAAGAATACCGTTGTCATCGCACATCTCATAGCTGGTGAAGGGATAGCAGCTGGCGGCTCCCGTTGTCAGAACATTACGCTTAGACCGCTCATAGAGTTGGCGCTCCAGAGAAACCAGAGGAAGAGAGGATAAAAAAGCCTGCTCCTGACAAAAGGAACAGGTCTGCACATCCATGTCCTGCGAAAGCAGGAGTTTTTTCATTTCCGCGACCTTCCATTCAAGGTCATTCACGCTGCCGGCTGTGACGGTGATAAGCAGGTTCAGATAATAAAAATCCTCATTGTTGGAAAGACCGTCTTTTAGAAAATAGCCGCTGCGGATCGCACCGTCGAGGTCGTCAAAATCCGTGTTGGTGTCGCTGGTTTCCTTAATTTTGCTGCGGTTGATACGGAGCTGCTGCCCCAGCTTTCTGACCATGCGATCCTTTGGCTGCCGCACGAGAAAGACATCCAGATCGATCCCGTCGCCGGCGTTGACCAAAAGGCTGAGCCAACCGGCGGGAACGCGCGCTTTATACCCATCTGATGGGACAAGAAGATAGGCATAATACAGCCCATCTACACAGAGGTAGTTTCCATGGGTAAGGTCGATGCTGTCAGGGGCATAGAATTCATTGACGGGAATTGCGTTGATGTCCCGTCCGGAGGCCATGTAGTCCGCCAGAACGGACTTCACCCGCTGGTAGAATGGCTCACTGCTGGCCCTGCGGCAAAGAATGTTATAAAGGATCTCCGCCGTGGCGTCGTCCTCGTTCTCAGGGGAAATGACCTCGTTGCCGCACTGCCGCAGATAATTTGCCGCCGTGCGTGCGGCCGTTTGCAGAGAAGCGATTGCATCCTCTTCCTCATGGCCGCGTTTGGTGCCGGGCAGCGGCTCATACTCGAAAACGAGGAAAAAGCGCCTTGTGATTGCCTCACGGGAGCCAAGCTGCCGAATGAGCTTCAGGTAGTCTTCCTGCAGGACACGGCAGCGCGGATCCTGCTCATGCTCCAGCTCCCTGCGGACGGTATCCAGATGCCGGCTAATGTCCGCACGTTTTGTCAATGCCTTGAATTGCACCTTGACCGGGGCAATTTTCAGATAGGAAATAAAGGAGTAAATGATGCTGCGCTGCTCTCTCGCGCTGCGCAGCAGGAAGTTAACGGGAACCACCTCTACAACCTTGACATAGCGGTGATCTCTTGTATAAATGACGCCGTGCTCAATCTTCTCGATAGGGATATAGTCCGCCAGGGCATTGAGCGGCTGAACGGCTTCGTCCTCCTGCAAGAAGGTCTTGAACTGCGTCACGCTGCGCTGCTTCAGATCAACAGAAAATCGGCTGCGGCTTTTGGGGAGCGGAGGATCTTCTGCTTCGCAGTCGCTTTTCCGCTGCTGCGCCCAGCTGGGCAGCAGCGTTTTTCCATTTTTGCCGCCCTGCGTCCCATCGCGTGAAAGGATTCTGCGGTTGTGCAGAAAGCAAAAGAACAGGCGGATAAAAGCGGACAGGCTCATGCCGGATACGCCAATCAAAGCGAGAAGCACCAGCGGAAGAGCCGTCAGGCATAAAATCACGACGCGGACAGTGAGGGAAAACGGAAGGCGCAGAACCGGCACACCAACCGCGAGGCCAAGGATGACCGCCTCAACCGTATTGCGGGTTTTCAAAAGCCCACCGAAGAGTGTGCCGCCCTCCATAAAGTTGGGAGGGATCACATACACCTCAAATTCTTCCGGTTTCATAGACAGCCTCCCTTATATCCGGTCTTTCCGCTTCGGCGGATCGGGCATCTTCTTGATGATCTCCTTATGATAGTCGATTTCACCGTCCGGTGCGGTAAACGGCTTCTTGATTACGGTATCAACGGCATACTGCTTGTACCATTGGACGCCATCGGCAGAGAAGACTTTTTGATGTTCACCGTCCGGCGCGGTATATTGCCCAGTATGGTACATTCCAAAAGAAATGCCTTCCGGATGCTCCGGCGAATACTCTGTGCCAGTGATGTGTCCGCCGCCGATCTCAACGTCGGAATAGGATATTTGCGGTGCGGCGTCTCCCTGAGCGGTAATGCCCATGTAGGAAGACATCGCCTGTGACGCAAACTCTCCGGTGATGGAGCCGGTGGAGTGCAAGTCTCCGGCTGCGACCATACCGATCACATCGTTGGCAAAACGCCCGCCCTCCAGCATGGAGTTGGTAAAAATACGTCCGCCGAGGCCAACGGAATGCTGTGACTCCCTGCGGAGTGAGGAAACCGAGGCGGTTCGGGTACTGGAAGCGACTTGCTGATGGGTCACGCCCGTCTGCGACTTTTGAGAAGCGCTTTCGCTGCGCGTCTGCTTCGCCTGATGAACAACGCTTGACGCCTGCCGCTCGGCATTTACAGTACGCTCTGTGGCCTGATGCGCGGCGGACATGGTGGAGGAGGACGCTCTCTGCGTCGTTTGCGTCGCAGTTCTTACGGCGTCATTGGTAATTTTCCGACTGACAACGCCGGCCAGACCGCCTTGCAGAAAGCCGGAAGATCCGGATGCGGCGGTGCCTGTGCGGCTGGAGGCTCTGTCGGCAAAGTTACCGACAACTTTTCCAGCCATGCCGGCAGCGAGGGAGACACCCTTGAATGCGACCATCGCTTCACCCAGCATAGAACCGCCGGTGTGCCCTACATTGACACCGATGCTTGCCATGAAGCTGTCGATTTTCTGCGAGACTTTGAGAAAGCCAACCGCACAGAGAAACCAGACCAGGACGTTCCCCGTCACGGCCTCGCGGCTGGAACTGCTGACTGCGGCTTCAACATCGCTTTCCTCCAGAGCAAACGCAGGTACCGCCAGGGCAAGCGCAAGCAAAAGAACGGTGCCCAGCAGCGGAATGATTCTATGATATTTCTTCGTGGTAATGACCTCCTACATGGAAAGCGGATTTGAGATGAATGTGCCGACCATCGTGATAAACAGCCGAAGACACCATGCGTTCATCAGCAGCAGGAATATCTGCCCGCCGAACATCCGGCACCAGCTCTTAAAAATATTTGCGGTGGATTGCGATGCGCCCATGGCAAAGGCTACCGGTGCGGTATAGACCAGGACGCCCAGCAGTACATACCGTTCTGCCGCTTCAAACAGCAGCTTAATGTAGTTCCACGCAAGAATCAGTGTCAGAATCAGAACGATCAGCGCAACGCCGCCGTTGGCACAGACGCCGATGATGGTCAGCAGAACAGAATTGAAGCTGGCAAAGTCCAAAGAAGGAAGCTCTGAGGACAGTATCCACGCATAAGGCGTTCCGCCTATCGTCAGCGCAATGTTTACGATTTCATCTGCATAGTACGCAAGCACAATGAACAGAATCGCCTTGGCGGTCAGCTTGACCGGATCCTCTGCGTCCACGCCCAAGCCCAGTCCATAGTTCTTGAACAGATTCCAGACCCAGCCCAACAGGATCAGCCCGATGGCAAGTGCCACCAGAAGGCTATACATGGTTTCCGCTGCGGGAAAATATCGCAGAAATGTGTTCATGTCACAGCCCAATGCCCCCAAAACAGAGGTGTTGATCATATCCAGACCGTACATGATCTGCTCCGCGATCCACTCTACAATGCCATCTAAAATGCCCATGATTTACGAGGCGGTCCACTGCCCGCCGCTGAAGAAGGGCGTAACATAACTCATAATGAAGCCGAGACCGTTCAAAACAGCCCATGTGATGATGATTCGCTTGAGCCAAGCCCGGCTTTCATCGACGGTTCGGCCGCTGCGGGAGAAATTCATCATCAGCAGTGCGACTGCGGCCGTAACGATAGCTGCAATCGTGGAGATGCCGAGGATCTGCGTATAGACATCCCGCATGATCTCATTGGCCTTCTCCCACACGGTTGCGGCAGAGGCCGGCTGACAGAGAGAAGCGGATAGCGTGGCGGTCAGAAACGCCGCATACAGCCAACGGCCGATATTGCCACGTGGCTTTTTCCCGATACGGGGAGACGGACACTTGTGCTTCAAAAGCATTACCTCCTTGTGTTGCCCAAAAGCAGGAAACAGCACCCAGCGAAAGCCGGATGCTGTTTCATTGACCGCAGAAGGGCAGAAAAAAAGACGCGCATCAAAAATGGCGTCCCCCTGCGGCTGCTTTTGGTTTGTTTATAGTTTTGAGCATACTTAGTTTAACATACGGCGATTTTGCGTTCAATAGCAAAACCCTTCCAATTTCCTCCCAATTCTCTTTCAAAATACTCTCACACATCTGGCGGGAAAAAGCAGTCCAGCGTTTTCAAAGTGTCCTGCGCGGAAAATCCCCAAAGGACAGAGCTTAACGCTTCCACGGCAGCTTTGCGCAGGCGGTAGTAGGTGCTGAAGCTAATGTCCCTGATATGCGGGTGGAGCGCTTCAATGATCTCCTCCACATTTTTCAGCTTCTGTGGGGATAAAAATGAGTAATACAAAATCCAGTAGTACACCTCTCCGCTCTGGTGGTGCGTGCGGAGAAGGTTGACGGAATTTTCAAGCAGGGTCAGCATTTTGTAGCTGCGCTCAATGCACCTGGCATGATTTTCGATGTCCGTGCCGCCGAGATCCGCGCCTGCCATATAGATGGACTCCAAAAAATCTTCAATGCTGCAATCATAATCAATGCGAAACTGATTTTTGACCTGTCGGATAGACAGTTCCAGGCTCCATGTTACATCTCGATATTTTTTGAGCAGTCTCCATGTGTCGTGATAGCGGGCATCCTCTTCCGGCCGTTTTTCATACATCTTTCCTGACATTGTCGCACACTCCTTCCGCTTCAGCATTTGGGATGATCGTCATTTCAAACCGATACAACGGACTGCCGGCGCCGCAGCAGATCGCAAGTCCCGCTGAGATAGTGCCTTTCTCTATTCCTACCGTGCAGTCGTCGGATAATGGATATAACATATATTTGGATTTTGGGCATGAAAGGCAGGAAATGCCTTGCGCTTCAAGGGTTCGCAGCACTTTCCGAACGAAGTACAGCATGTGAGGTTTTGAAACGCTGGGAAGCTCTGTTGAAACGCAGATCTGCTCATCAGAAATTGAGCCGGACTCTGGCGGAATGGTATCTGGCACAGATACGCGAAGGTTCAGACACATAGCAACCTCCTCTTTGTCTATCATGACATCCGAAATTTGGAACATGGTTGAGAGATAATTCTTTAGGTAAATTACCGTTCCGCTGCGGCCTGGGAAAGTCAGCAGAGAAAGATAATCAAAATCGGCCAGTTTTTTGAGCAGCCGCCCCACGCTGGAACGGGAGATTCCCCAGCGCGCGGATAATTCGCTGTAATTGACGAGCGGATTCCCGGTTCCGTTTCTGAAATACGCAACTGGCCCGATCTCAGAGCCGCGTACTTGCTGATCCTTATAAATCGCAGAGATCCAAAGATCCAGAATGACATCCATCTCAGATGCGCGTCCCGCGGAGATCAACTCCGTTGCCGTTGAAACAGGAATGAAGAAGAAACCGGAGTCTTTTTGGCATGGGCAGTTATAATCGAGCGCGGTGTTATTGCGCCGCCAGTCCGTAATAGAGAACTTTACGATATGCCCGCGGCCGAGGCGGGTAAATGTAATGAGCTGCCGATCCTGCAAGGATTTTAGGATTGCAAATGCCTGGTAGTGAAAGCGTACACGGAACCATTCCGTGATGTCAGTGATGGAGCAGATCCATTCGCCCGGATATACCGTGTATGAGATCCCGTCTATGCGCCGATAAGAGGTTCTGAAGTTGGCATAGGAGCAAAGAACGACATAATAAAAAAGACCAGAGCATCCGCCTGTGCGAATGCTCCGGTCTGCAATCAGAGTTTGCATAAATTCTCGATAAATTCGGCATCGTGGATAATCTACAATCTGCCTGAGTTCAAGCTGATAGTCTGCCATGGGTGGCCTCCTGTCTGTTTTTTGTTGGCGGAATATGTTGATAGATAGGGGAATTTGTGTAGTATAGCCTTATCAAAGGTTAAGAATGTATTGTGTTAATTGAACATCATCAGGGGCCATCGCCGCGCCCATGTTGTTTGCGTCGGTGACGCCCTTGTCGACGATTTTCCCGGTTGTCACGTGTGTGATATAGGGCCCCTCGCCCTCGCATGCGAGGAGGCAGCAACCGCTGCCTGTGGCCGTCCACTGCGCGGTCGGCGTGCGCTGCGAGCCGTAGGGCACCGGCATGCGGTACTGCCGCTCGGCGGTGCAGAAGTGCGAGGAGGTCAGCGCCGCGGCGCAAGAGGCATACCCGCCGTCGAGCATCAATGCGGCGAGCGACAGGCTCTCGCCCATCGTGGAGCACGCACCGTAGAGTCCATAGAATGGGATGCGGCTCTCTCGCAGAGCGAACGACGAGCCGACGCACTGGTTCAAAAGATCACCCGCGAAGATGAGGTCAAGGTCACTCACCTTGAGCCCCCCCTTTTCCAGCGCGCGGGAGAGCGCGTGGCGCTGCATGGTACTCTCACCCTTTTCCCAGGTCTTCTCGCCGAAGAAGTGATCCTCGCTCAATTCGTCAAAGTATTCGCGCAGCGGGCCTTCACCCTCGAACCGCCCGCCGACGGCGGCGAACGAGAGGACGGAGGGACATGTGCGCAGGCGGCGCGTCTGCGCGCCGACGGTTTTTTGTTCCATCACGCTCTTCCTTTCCGATGGATTTAGGGGAATCGCTCAAAAGTGGCATTAGTTTCTGCCGTTTTTCCAAGAATATGAGTACTTGACGCATATTGCGCAAGATGTTATGATGAAAATACATTGATATAGGAGGATTTTTCCGTGAAGCATGTGATTTCTACGACCACTGCCCCCGGCGCCGTCGGCCCCTACTCCCAGGCGATCGAAGCAAACGGTTTTGTATTTGTCTCCGGCCAGCTTCCGCTGGACCCGGCGACCGGCGCATTTGTTCCCGGCGGCACGTCCGAGCAGGCGGAGCAGAGCATCAAGAATCTGCTCGCGGTGCTCGAGGCGGCTGGCTGCAAGGCTGAGGACGTTGTCAAGACGACCGTGTTTATGATCGATATCGGCGATTTCGGCGTTGTCAACGAGGTGTACGGCAAGTATTTCTCCGGCGAGTGCCCCGCGCGCTGTGCGATGCAGGCGGCCGCCCTGCCCAAGGGCGCGCTGGTCGAGATCGAGGCCATCGCGGTCAAGCCGTAAAGCGCGAAAACCAAAAAGAGAAGGGAGAAACAGCGTGTTTCTCCCTTTCTTTTTGCGCACGGACGCGGTATAATACTCAAATTACCATATGATATTTTACTTTCCGGGAGGAAATGGAATGAAAGAAGAAATGCGTACCATCGGCTATCTCTGCCCCGCGTGCCACAAGCGCGTCATCCAGCAGAGAAGCGTGTTTGCCCTGAGCGCCTCGGGTGCGGTCGTGAGCTGTGAGTGCGGCGAATCCAGCCTGACCATCGAGGCGGAGGAAAATAAATTTCGCCTGAGCGTGCCGTGCGGCGTGTGCGGCGAGGAGCATTTGGCGGAGTGCAGCGCCGACAAGCTCCTGCACGGGCGCGGCATCGGCCTTGCCTGCCCCGATACGAAAATGCTCTGCTGCTTTATCGGCGAGGACTACGCCGTCGAGCACGAGATGGAGCAGCTCTCGCTCGCGGCGGCCAAGGAGCGCGAGCAGGGCGACGACCCCGCCGCCTTTGCCGACAGCGTCATCATGTACGAGATCCTCTCCGAGCTCAAGGAGATCGCCGCGCGCAAGGACGGTATCACCTGCTCCTGCGGCAGCAAAAGCTACGGCATGGAGATCCACAGCACCTACGTCGACCTTGTGTGCAAAAGCTGCGGCGCGAAGCTGCGCATCCCTGCGGCAACGGATGAGGACCTTGACCGCCTCTGCTGCCGCATGAAATTACAGATCAAAAGCGAGTGAGGGAAGACTATGATCGGTTTTCTTGCGAGTCGGTTCATCAAAGACTATCAGAACACGTCTGATGCCGCAGTGCGGCGCGCTTACGGTGTGCTTTGCGGCGCGGTGGGCATTGTCATCAATTTGCTGCTCTTCGCGCTCAAGCTGTTTGCGGGGACGCTTGCGGGCTCTGTCGCCGTCACGGCGGACGCCTTTAACAACCTGTCCGACGCGGGCGCGTCCATCGTGACGCTGCTGGGCTTTCGTTTGGCCGGGCAGAAGCCCGACCCCGAGCATCCGTTCGGCCACGGGCGGCTGGAGTATATCTCGGGCCTCATCGTCTCGATCGTCATTTTGCTGATGGGCTTTGAACTGCTGCGCGACGCCGTGGGCGCGATCCTGCACCCCGAGTCGGTCGAGTGCAGCGTGCTGACGGTGGCGATCCTGCTTGTCTCCATCTGCGCCAAGTTCTACATGTACTGCTACAACCGCGGCGTGGGGAAGAAGATCAGCGCCGCCGCCATGCAGGCGACCGCGGCGGACAGCCTGTCCGACTGCGCGGCGACCGCGGCAGTGCTGCTTGCGACACTCGCGGGCTCTTTCCTGCATTGGCAGATCGACGGCTGGTGCGGCTTGGTCGTGTCGCTGCTCATCCTGTGGGCGGGCGTGCAGGCGGCAAGGGACACCCTCTCGCCGCTGCTCGGCCAGCCGCCATCGGAGGAGTTTGTGCAGGAGATCCGCGACATCGTGATGGAAAGTCAGGCTGTCTGCGGCATTCATGACCTTGTGGTGCACGACTACGGCCCCGGACGCGTGATGATCTCGCTGCATGCTGAGGTCCCCGCGCACGGCGATATCCTCGCTCTGCACGACGAGATCGACAACGTGGAAAAGAAACTGCATGACAGGCTCGGCTGCGAGGCGGTCATCCACATGGACCCCATCGTGACGGACGACGAGACCACCAACGCCGCGCATCAGAAGATCGCCTCGCTCGTGCGCGGCATCGACGAGAATATCTCCATCCACGACTTTCGCATGGTCACGGGGCCGACGCACACGAACGTCATCTTCGATGCCGTGGTGCCGTATGGCTGCGCGCTGAGCGACAGGGAAGCGGAGGAGAAGATCAAAAAGGCGGTACACGAGCTTGATCCGCGCTATTTTGCCATCGTGCAGATCGACAAGAGCTATGTGAGATAAGCGCACGAGCGCAAAAGGAGAACCGATGACGGAAGAAATCAAAAAGCTGAAGGAACTCATTGACGGAACGGACAACATCGTGTTTTTCGGCGGGGCAGGTGTTTCGACCGAGAGCGGTATCCCGGATTTTCGCAGTGTGGATGGCCTGTATCATCAGCAGTGGGACGACCCGCCGGAGACGATCCTGAGTCACACGTATTATGAGAGCTATCCCGAGAAGTTTTTCGCCTTTTACCGCGCGAAGCTCCTCTGCGAAGGCGCAAAGCCCAACGCCGCGCACTTAAAGCTCGCCGAGTGGGAAAAGGAAGGGAAGCTCAAGGCCGTCATCACGCAGAATATCGACGGGCTGCATCAGGCGGCGGGCAGCAAGAATGTCCTCGAGCTGCACGGAAGCACCTTGCGCAACTACTGCGAGAAGTGCGGCAAGTTCTACGACGTGTCCTACATCAAGCATTCGCAGGGCGTGCCGCGCTGCACCTGCGGCGGGCGCATCAAGCCCGACGTGGTGCTCTACGAAGAGGGCCTGGACGAAAAGACACTCTATCGCGCGGTGGAGTACATTCAGGAGGCCGACGTGCTCATCATCGCGGGCACATCGCTCGCGGTCTATCCGGCGGCGGGCCTCGTGCGCTACTATCGCGGACACAAGCTCGTTGTCATCAACAAGACGCCGCTCGACCGCGGACTTGGTGCCGACCTTGTCATCACGGGCGCGGTGGGGGAGACGCTCGCGCAGCTTTAACACGAAAAAGATGCCGGAAAAGTTTGGAAAATCTGAGCTTTTCCGCAATTTCTCTTACAGCAAAATTTTTTATTTTTTCTCTCAAAAAAAGGTTGACATTTGGCCTATTTTGGGCTTATAATAGCCAAGCGGTCGTTGAGAGACAGCCGTTTGAAAGATGAACATGCGGGTGTGCTGGAATTGGCAGACAGGCTAGCTTGAGGTGCTAGTGTTCGTATGGACGTGCGGGTTCAAGTCCCGCCATCCGCACCATCTTTTTAAAAATCAAATATGCGCGAGTGGTGGAATTGGCAGACTCGCTAGATTCAGGTTCTAGTGCTCATTACGGGCGTGCGGGTTCAAGTCCCGCCTCGCGCACCATCTTTTATCCTTGAAAACCTTGTGTTTTCAAGGATTTTTTCGTTTTTGCGATTCTTTGACCCTTATTTATCTCGATAAGCGCGGGCGCTACTGCTTCCGGATGGATGAAATTCTTGACCCGGAAACGGTGAGCAGCGTTTCCGCCTTCGGAGAGACGTTCTCCGTCGAATGACGGGACGATAAAGCATATTTATGTAAAAAGGAGCCTCTGCATCAAAGCAGAGGCCCTTTTTGTATCCCGAAAACCACTCGCTGGGCGAGTGGTTCAAAAGAGGCTG
>ERZ791887.1080-NODE-1080-length-20517-cov-3.081126_pt1 | contig 20517 bp, 34 predicted proteins | sample MGYA00510157_ERZ791887 | MGnify/ENA primary metagenome ERZ791887 (study PRJEB30046, sample SAMN00792112) | human gut metagenome | study: EMG produced TPA metagenomics assembly of the A metagenome-wide association study of gut microbiota in type 2... | reverse complement strand
ATTCGGAGTTTCATCACATCATCGGTGCGGCTTTTTTATAAAGGGGGAACGGTAATCTTGGTTGGTTACCGTTCCTTTTTCTTTGTACTTTCTTTAATCCAAAGATTTCCGCTTAGCCTCTATTAAGCGGTGTCGTAACTCAAATATTGTCAATAGCAGATTTATGTATTATTAATAGAAGTAGGTTAGGAGGCTGCTTTGAGGTAGTGATATGCAATAAAAGGACTTTCGTTTCTTTTGCCAGTGTTTGTTGGGGCAAATGCTACATCTCAGTGCTCTCAATGCCACACCTTAACAGGATAAATGCCACAGGTTGCAGACAGCGAAGTGTGGAGTTAAAGATGATGGACTGTGGCATTGTGCTTGTATAGGTGTGGGCTTGCACTTGTGCAAGTGTAAGCTGACGGTTATATAAGCGTAAGCTTTTGGGGCCTGCTGCATGAGGGGCTAAAAAAAACGGAGAAGCAAAAGCTTCCCCGTTTCTATATGATGCGAAATATAATTCAGTGAAATAGTATCTATAAATGGACAGTACAAAGATACTGTATCAAAAAGGCGATGTCAAGTATTCCACTGATTATTTTGAAAAAAGGCTGTTTTTATTGGTTTTGTCGCAAATCTTTTACTCTGACGGCTTTTCCTTCGCTTTGGGGTAATGAACCTTTCTTCACGAGTTTCAACCTGGGGGTAACAAGTATTTCGTCTTTTAGTTGACGGGTAATATCTTTACGTACCTTCTCCAGTTCAATGTAATTATCAGTAGAAAGATCGCTGAGTTCTACCTCTACAATCATTTCGTCCTGGTTGTTTACGGTTTCTAAGGTAATAAGATAATTGCTACCTAATTGTGGGAACTGTACCAATACTTTTTCAACTTGCATTGGGAAGATATTTACTCCCTTAATGATAAACATATCATCGCTGCGCCCCTTGATACGGTCGATGCGGAGGTGTGTACGTCCGCAAGGACATTCTCCGGGAAGAATACGGGTAAGGTCACGGGTACGATAACGTATAAGCGGCATCATTTCGCGATCAAGAGTGGTCAATACCAACTCACCGATTTCTCCATCCGGAACGGGTTCTCCTGTTTCAGGATCAATTATTTCGACGAGGTAGCAATCTTCCCAGAAATGCATGCCGTTTTGTTCCTGACATTCAAAAGCAACGCCAGGGCCATTCATTTCTGTCATACCGAAGCTATTATAGGCTTTAACACCTAACATGCGTTCGATTTTCTTGCGCTGTTCGTCTGTATGGGGTTCTGCTCCGATAACAAGTGTTTTTAAACTGGTACTTGTCGGATCAATTCCTTCTTCCTGAATAACTTCTGCCAGGCGAATGGCATAACTGGGGATGGCATGGAGTGCGGTAGTCTTGAAATCTTTGATAAACTTGATCTGGCGTTTACTGTTTCCGGCTGCTGCAGGAACAGTCAGTGCGCCTAGGCGTTCAGCACCGTATTGGAAGCCTAATCCTCCGGTGAACATACCATAGCCCGAACTGTTCTGGAAAACATCTGTTTTACGTATTCCTACAGTGTACAAGCAGCGTGCTACCAGGTTGGCCCAAGAGTCCAAGTCGTGTTGTGAATGGACGATGACGGTAGGAGTACCGGTGGTTCCACTTGATGAATGAATACGCACACCATCTTCCTGCATATTACCTGATACCATGCCGAATGGATAGCAGGCACGCATATCGGATTTCGTGGTAAAAGGTATTTTCCGTATATCATCCAGGCTTTGGATGTCATCAGCTGTGATATTATATTCTTGAAATACTTTTTTATAGTACGGTGAATTAGCCGCAATCTTTATCGTTTTTTTGAGTCGTTGAAGTTGCAATTCCTGCAACTTCTCACGACTCATGGTTTCTATTTCTTCTTCCCAGTATTTGTTATTCATGGTGGTGTATTTTTGAGGGATCTTACATTAATTTCTCAGCAATTTCCTTTCCGGCTGCGAGTGCTTTAAGATTCATTTCCACTATGGCCTCGCCTTTACGTTCGAAGATTTCGCGGATACTGGTCTGTATTTTCTCGTAATCGATGCCGAGGAATGGGGTGGTAGCTCCCAGTAAAACAATATTTGCTACACGGATGGAACCAATTTCTTTGGCTACTTTGTCTACATTAAGAATGATCTTGTGAGGTAGCTTATCTAATTCCGCTCTTACGTCAGCTTCTGCCGGATAGTTGGGGATATTAATAAACGGTGTTTCGTTAGTCACCAGCCAGCCCTCAGGACTCAAATAAGGAAGATAACGTAATCCTTCCATCGGCTCAAGTGAGATGATCAGATCGCATTTACCGGAAGGGATAAGATCGGAAGCGATAGGCTGATCGCTTATGCGCAAATTGGATTGTACATCGCCGCCACGTTGGCTCATGCCATGTACTTCCGCTTGTTTCATATATAGTCCGTCTTTAAGGGCGGCTTTACCGATTACAGTGGCGATAGAGAGGATACCTTGTCCGCCTACGCCGGAAAGTATAATATCTTTTTTCATGGTTTTACTTGTTTCGTTTTTTACGTGCTAAGGTTTGAATACATTCTCTGCGTGGAATGATAACTGATACACCGCGATATTCGATTTCTTCACGGATAATCTGCTTCATCTCTTCATAATTCTTTTTCAAGGGAACTACTACACGGATATGTTCGGGGGCTACGCCAATACCGGTACAGATCGCTTCAATACGTCCTGTTCCGGCCGAATCCTGGCCACCTGTCATTGCAGTCGTTTCATTGTCTGAAATAACAATGGTAACATTTGCATTCTCATTGACGCAATCCAAAAGTCCTGTCATGCCGGAATGCGTGAAGGTGGAGTCGCCAATCACTGCTACTGCTGGATGAAGTCCGCCATCCGAAGCTCCTTTAGCCATGGTAATAGATGCACCCATATCTACACATGAGTTGATAGCATTAAATGGTGCATTGGCTCCTAAAGTATAACAGCCGATATCACTGAATACTTTATGTGTCGGATATTCTTCTTTCAAAACCTGGGTGAGCGTAGTGTACATATCACGATGGCCACAACCTTCACATAGTGCAGGTGGACGCATTTCTACGAGCGAAGGAATACCAAACTCTGACTTGTTTTCTTTTCCCACAGCACGTGCCACCTTATCCGGATTTAATTCACCGTCTTGTGATAATGTGCCATCTAAGCGTCCTTTTACTTTTACGCCGATACCAAGATAGCCTTTCAGTTGTTTTTCTACGAAAGGTTGTCCGTCTTCCAATACCAGAATCTCATCACAGGTTTCTACCAATTGCAGGAGCTGTTTCTTGGGTAATGGGTATTGCCCAATCTTCAATACGGGGTATTCGCAACCATCAGGATAGTTTTCCATCAGATAATTGTAGCCGATTCCACACGCTATGATACCTAATTTCTTATTAGGACCATCGGTATACTTATTATAAGAAGAGTTTTCAGATGCTTCAATAAATTCGGCTTGACGTTCTAATAAAACCTTATAGCGCTTGCGGGCGTTACCTGGCAACAAGATGAACTGGCGAGGGTCTTCACTGAATGACATTTGGTTTTGGGGTTGTTGCGGTTTTTGTTCTACACCGGAACGGGAGTGTGCCAGGCGGGTGACCATACGCATCAATACCGGTTCGCCAATCTTTTCAGAAAATGCGAATCCATTGTAAACCATATCATATGCTTCCTGCTGATTGCTTGGTTCGTACATGGGGATCAATGAGAAATCACCATAAAAACGACTGTCTTGTTCATTCTGTGAGGAGTGCATGCTGGGGTCATCCGCAGCTACTACAATTAATCCACCTTTTACACCTGTAACAGCTGAATTGATAAAACAGTCGGCAGCTACGTTCATGCCTACATGTTTCATGCAGACTAATGCTCGTTTACCGACAAATGACATACCTAATGCAGCTTCCATAGCTGTCTTCTCATTGGAGGCCCAACGGCTATGGATATTCTGTTCAGCCGTAATAGGCGCCATTTGAATGTATTCTGTAATTTCTGTGGAAGGAGTACCGGGGTAGGCGTAAACACCTGAGAGTCCGGCATCTAATGCAGCTTGTGCAATGGCTTCATCGCCAAGTAAGAGTTGCTTGCTCATATCTGATTATTTTAATGTTAGTCATGATTATTAAAAAAGGAAATAATCTGCGTTTTTCACTCGCAAATATAGGCTTTTGCTTTTATTTTATCATGATTTTACTTGAAAATCTTTCTTTCGTTTAAAGCATTCCAATATTTTCTGGCATTTTTCATGTGATCAGCATAATTGGAAGCAAAATTGTGAGTACCTGAGAAATCTTCTTTAGCACACATGTAAATGTAGTCGTGCTTGGCATAGTTCAGTACTGCATCGATACCTATAGGTGAAGGTATACGTATGGGACCCGGAGGCAGGCCTGCATTTAAATATGTATTGTAGGGTGAGTTGACATTCAAATGTTCATTGGTTATTCTTCTTAAACCAAAGTCCTGGAGGGCAAACTTTATTGTTGGATCTGCCTGCAATGGCATACCTTTGTGTAAACGGTTAATATAGAGTCCGGCAACCATTGGTTTTTCCTCGTTGTTGTTGGTTTCCTCTTCAACAATAGAGGCCAGGGTAGAAACTTCTTCCGGTGTCATTCCGATAGATTCAGCTTTAGCCAATCGTTGCTGGTTCCAGAATTTTTCATGTTCTTTCTGCATACGCTCGAAAAATTCGTCTACGCTCATATCCCAGTAAACCTGGTATGTTTCCGGAATGAACAGACTGGACATTGTTTCTTTTTTATATCTCATCCGCTTCTGGAATATAGTGTCATTCATTACAGTGGCAATTTCTGTAGAGTCGATCATTAACTGCTTACCAATGCTGCGGGCAAGTCTGTCTAAAGTGCGTACGTTGCTAACAGTAAGATTGATAGGTTCCTGATATCCCCGGTATAAACGACTGAAGACATGATACACATTTTCTCCCGGGCGGATGGCATAGCGTCCGGTGTGGATAGACGAATCATAATTGCGCCATCGGGTCATCCAAAGAAAACCTGTGAAACTTTTCGGGTGTCCCTGTACTTTTACTTTATTATATATGGAGTCTATTGTATCGTCTTTGTCGATATAAATATAAGTAGTCTTTTGGGGATGAAATTGTGGGTAGAATATATAATAATAGAATGTTCCGGTACAAGCTACGCCCATAAGGAACAGGATTACCAATCCTCCTATGAGAATTTTTTTTGTCTTCTTTTTCATCTGTTTCTGAAGTTGTTTTAGTCTGGCAAAGGTAAGAAGAATCTATGAAATAAAAAAAGAGATGCATAAGCATCTCTCTCTTTCTGAGCCGCTAGCCAGACTTGAACTGGCGACCTACGCGTTACGAATTTTTGTTCATTTGCAAAATCGTTATTCGCAGGATGTTGAGGCTTAGCTGATTATATCTCTTTATCTTTTTGTCTATCTTTTCAAGATACCGTCATTTCCACTGTTCCACCGTTGTGGGGTGCGTCTTGGGTTAATAATTATGTTAGTTACTTACTTTTTCTTATATTTGTCCGACAATCCAATGGTTTAATATAAAATCAATATCCATCAAGTATGTTCAAGAAAAAGAAATTGTCAGAAAGTGCCTTGGAAGGGATCATATATCAGATACGATATTTGATAAAAGAAAAGAATGCTTCAAATAAGGCACTCGTCTACCGTTTATCAAGAATGCTATCTGACTATGGGGTACCCACTGAAAGTATGATTACTCCCAATGACTGGGACAAAATATGTTAACCCTTAGGCTTTGGTGGTGGCGGAGTATCTACGCTTTGAGGTATTGAACGCTCGTTTATTTGGGGAGGCGGTGGCGGAGTATTTACAGCCTTTGGAACACTGTTCTGTGCGTGGTTTGCCCCATCATGTACAATGTGTACTTTTTCATTTGATTTACTCTTTTCCATATTCTTCGGTATTTGAATATTTTTCAAAATATACTTTGTTGATATAGTCTTTTGCTTCTCTGTTTATTTCTTTTTGGAATTTCTGAGAGATGTTTCTCACTCCTTTATTTAGTACAGATTGCTTGTCGCATTCTGTTTCTTTCAATTTAAAGAACTCTTCCATAGTTTCTTTGTCTCCAACTTGATTATACTCATGATTATACCAAATTCTTTCCAGTGAATTCATGTATCGCACGTAAAAATCAGACAGATTGTCAAGTCCTGTTAATTCAGGTTCTGTGTGGAGAAAGTTTGGCATTATTGATTTGAAAATAGAGACGAATCCTACAATGATTGAAGCGTATACAGGTACCAACTCATCTATGGTGTAACCCAATGCTCCGGCAGAAGCTACGATGGCTACAAAAGCATTATACCATCTATTTCTAGAACGTTTCTTATCCGTATATTTCTGCAAGCAAATAATATTAGATTTTGCCTGCTTGAGTTCTTCCCATATCCTGTTTCTGGCAATCATTGGATGCTATATGTTTTGAATTATGTTAGTTACTCTATTCTGAAATCATAAAATGTGAGATTATAATTTTATAAACTCATTATTTTTATAGAGAATGATAAAGCCGTCATCTATTCCCGCGTACGCATTGCCTTTTTCTTCATTACCTTCCAGGTTGAATCTTATTCTCCCATTTAGTTTAAATTCGTTTTTAGCTTTACGAATTTGCTCTGGTGTTAGTTCTTTAGATGTATAAACAACCGCTCCGTTATTGTACCTTTTTGCAATTTTACATTTTATTCCGTCAATGTATCCTAAAGCATCTGTATCTACTATTTCCATTTTAATACCATTTTCTGGAATTTTGATAGCCATGCCTTTTACTGTAATGACTGATGCGTAAGTTTTCAGATCAACCATTTCAACAGATGATAATACGGTAAGATTTATGATACCATTTGCTCCAACTCGTTTCAATTCTTGGATAATGTTTGATAGAGCTTTTTTTGTGGAAGGGCGTTGAGGCATCCCGTTTACCCATCCGCCCCTTTCTGTTGCAATTAGGCTGGCGACTGCTGTATATTCAAAGTTGACAGAGTTAGATTCTGTTACGTAGATACCTTCTTTAATCAGAGGGGTGTAGTCTATAACACCAAGTTCAGACCTTGGCTCAGGTAAAGTTGCGCATGAGCAAATTAAAATACATAATAGCAGTAGTGTGCATGTGACTTTTTTCATAATATAATTTTTCTAGTTCAACAATTACATTAATAATCCGCAGATTTCTTCCAATTGTCTAATATAATAGATAATCCTACAACCTTGGGACTCTCACTGTTACTAAGAATTATACTAAAATTATCAATATCCTCTTTCGTGAAATCGTTTTTATCTGGATTAAATATTGTCATACTCATTGTTAAATCATCAATTAGATGATCTATATTGTCTCTATATGAAGATTTGTTGGCAAGATATAGAGCTTTGAAATAATATTTTATTGCATTCTTTTTATTATTCATATTATTAGCTTTAGTATGCAAAAGTATAGACCCTAAGTGATAATCATAATTTTTTATTTTTGTATCTATATCATGGTAAATGTCGGCTTTGGTAGAATGTAACTCATTGGAAATGTATTGCTTAGCCCTATGGTCCAATGTCAAAGTCATATATATTTGCCATGCAATCAATATTGTAATTAATAAAGATAATACAGTGACAATAACTCCAGTATAATCAAACCCTAAGTCTTTGTATCTTGGTGCACAAATCCAAATTGCTATAATAGATATTATAAATGCCCCTATAGATAAGAATATGGACAGAATAGGAAGGTATGACTTTTTAGTCATGCTAACCTTGCATTCATTAATTTCAATGAGTTTTTCATCGACAGTAGACCTGTTATTGTTTCCAGATGTATTATTCCCAATAGCATAACTATTGGTTATATCTCTAATATTTTGTTCCATAATTATTTTGTTACTTTCTCAATTATGCTTAATAATCTATCAATTTGTTCATCTTTTTTCTTAATCATATCTTGATAGCCTTTTTGGATACCTATAAAATCTGAAATGTCATTATGAGATATTTTATTTCCGCTTCCATTTACGTTGTTTCCTATTGCAGAACTATTTGTTATATCTCCAATTTGTTGATTAATTCTCTCCATGGCTCCTTCTCCACGCATTATCCATTCTGCAGAAATATTAGGATAGTTAGTCAAAATTGCCTCGATAGTACTTGCGGATAGTTGTGTTTCTCCTTTTATTTGTCTATTTAAAGTGGTTTGAACAATGCCAAACGTTTTACTTAACGATGTTACCGAAAGGCCGGATTTTGATATAAATTCATTAACCCTTTGTAATACAGTATTATTCATACGTTGTTTATTTAGAATGTTTATAAATAAGCATAAATGCATTATTATTTTGCAAAAATATAAGGCAGTAATGCATTTATGCCTTATATTTGCAGACGTAAAACGTCACTAGCTCACAGACGGATACAAAAAGGGCTGTTATGGTAGCGTCCATTTTCCTATCGTTGTCTTGTTTGATCGCTTGCAAAGATAGGCAGTCCTTTTCAATAATCCTACAGATGTGCCAATGTTTTACGACACAATTGCGGTTAGGTGGAAGTTTCCGCAGTAAAAAAGACATTTAAAGTTAAGCTCCATCCGAGTAATAGCCAAACTTCCACAATATGGTTATGAAAGGAATGGGGCTTTCTTCTTTTAGGAGGAAGAAAAGGATATGGAAGAAGTTAACAAACAAGTAGAAAAAGACCCAATCAGACCTATCATTAGGAATCTGAAAGTAGATGAATCTTACGTCTATCCTGCATCAAGGATGTGTGTAGTAAAGTCTGTATGTTCTCAAATTTCGGTAATGGAAAATAAGGTCTTTAAGACTAAGTTGGAAAAGCCGATGTTTCGTGTAACGAGAGTAGAGTAAGGAGGTAAGATATGGCCGAAAGAATTAAAAACCATAATAATTCTAGTTGGATTAACCGTATACGTAAAATAAAGGAGAGATAATAATGGAAACACATCATGTAATTATCGTAACAGCAGTACTCCTATTCACTGTTGTAGGCTTTTTAGGATGCATCGCATATCTGTTTTACTACTTTAAGGAGAGAAATGTATACAACGCTATTAAACCTCAGTCAGATTTAGAATATAAACCTACTGGCTCTTTTATTACCTCGGACAGTATGAAATATATCCCTACAGGTACTCCTTATAAGGATTTGTGGGAGGCGGCAGGATGTAGCATTCTTGACATGTCAGGTTATCATCGGACTACTTGGGCGTTAACCCCTATGAGTGGTGACAGTGGCAAGGTTAAAGAAAGAGATGAGATACTTTACCGTGGGGAACTTCTCTCTCTGATAGAGAAAGGAAGGAAGTATAGAGAGGTGGAGAAGAATAACCCAGAATTGCGTAAATTCTGTATAGAACACACTATGCCAACACCCGGCAACGAGTACAGAGATACCGTAGGCATGCTTCGCACTACAGATATGCTGTACAACTACATTTTAAGTGGAAAAATACCTGAAAATAAAAAGGAGGAATAATCATGGATAGACTACAAGAAATAATGAAAGCTGCTGAAAAGGTAACATTCAGTAAGAATCAAGCCTCTGTCTTAGTTGGCGGTCGCAGACGCTTGGAGCGTTTGACTGCTGAGAAGAAGATCGCTTATGTCAAGACTACCGATAAGAAAAACGGTCGTTGGGAATGCAAAGGGTCGGATGTATTACGCTTTACTGTGGATAAGGAGAATCAAGCATGAATAAGATCAGTAAGTATATTATTCAGGCAATCCTTATTGCAATAGTCATTGCCGGATGCGTCTATGGAGGTCGCGTAGAATATATCGATGATGTCCTCTCCGGTATGAGCCTTGAAAAATACCAGTACATCCATGACCGCATTGCTCCGGCTTCACAGTATGACGTAGCTCAGGAGTATATGAAGAATAAGAAGTTTTACGATTCAAAAACATATTAAGCTATGAAAATGAAATTGGTAGATTATAAGATACCAGCAGAATGCAGCCGTGTATCAATTGAGGCTATTGGCAATCAGCTGCTCATTATATTTGAGCCGGAGCATTACGGTGATTTCCTCTGTGACCTGACGGATCAAGTGGAAGAAGTTCCCCACATTGGAGACACTGCCATATTTTGGGATGATGAAGACCGTAAGAGTGCTATTATCGCCCGTCTGTCCGATGACGATTCAAGCGACTTGACGGACGAATGTCCCTACCAGGCGGCTAATGGTGTCTATTATAAGAACTCTATACGTTTCCGCAGTGATGATCAGTATCGACAGATAACGGGAATCTCTTATGCCAAAAAGTAGTCTTAAATCACGCCTCGACACGGTGTTCGCTATGTTCATCCGGCTTCGGGATGCGATGCCGAACGGAATGTTCAGATGTATCTCATGTGGAAGGCTCCTTCCCTTTGACCAATCAGACTGCGGCCACTACATTAACCGTCAGCACATGGCCACGCGATTTAATGAAAAGAACTGCAATGCCCAGTGCCGGAAGTGCAATCGCTTTGACGAGGGAAATATACAAGGTTACAGGCGTGGTTTGATTGCCAAGTACGGAGAGCCTACCGTATTGATGCTTGAGGCGATGAAAAATCAGATAAATAAAATCTCAGACTTCGAATATCGCGCTATGATTGATTACTACCGGAAAGAGGTGAAGCGATTGAAGAAGGAAAAGCAAATTAAGTGACATGGAGTTATGCAAAACGGACATGCAAGTATTAGAGCGCCTGCTTCGGCAGTGCTCTGATAAGATTGAGAAATATGCACCGAAAACATCACCTGATCAGGATTTATGTCGTAGGTGCAAGAAATTTATTAAAAAGTTGAACAATAAAAATAAATAGCTATGGGAATGCATACATGGTTTATATGTAAAATCCGTTACGAGAAAGTAATGGAGAATGGAATGAACAAGAAAGTGACAGAACCTTATCTGGTTGATGCACTCAGTTTTACGGAAGCGGAAGCACGCATCATTGAAGAAATGACTCCGTTCATCTCCGGAGAATTTACGGTAGCGGACATTAGTCGTGCCAACTACAGCGAACTCTTTCTCAGTGACGAAGAGGCCGCCGACCTCTGGTTCAAGTGTAAACTGGTTTTCATCACTCTGGACGAAAAGGGCGGAGCTGAGAAGAAGACGTCAACTTATGTACTTGTACAAGGTGCCTCAACAGAGGATGCAACTACCAAGTTACATGAAGGGATGAAAGGCACGATGGCCGAATACCGCATCGGATCAGTCGTCGAAACTCCTATTATAGATGTGTACCCTTATGGCAATGAAGAAGGAAGTAAAGAAGTGTGAGGCAATTAAATGCCTCAACTGCCGCCGGTCTTCTGATCCGTTCGGGATGCCCATCGTCGTCACCTGCTCAGTTTTAAACCGGAAATTGGTCGGTGAAGCCCTCCGTCGCTGCCAGTTCTACGAAGCCAAAGGCAATGTTCGACAAGATAACAATAAAGGCAAGAATTGACACTGCCGATATTGACACCATTGTCCTTCGGAACTATCTGGAGCAATGTACGGAAGGTGACGAGGTCTATTATAAGTCAACGGCGTACGCCAACTTCGACGGTTGCTTCATTGAGGTCCGCGGGAATCAACTGCGGTGTAAATGCTCCATCTGCAAGTTGTGGAGCAAGGGCCGCACCGGAAAGTTAGACAACAGCCGCCCAATGACTTTTGCGATGGCGGTCCGAACGATTAGGGAACTCTTGCTCCGGTTGTGTGTGAAAATGGAGAATGCCGTAGTTACCTATTACGAGATAGGCATAACTATGAAAATGAGGTTGCCTGCTGACGAGTATATCAGTCAAGTAAAAAATATTATAGGCAGAGTGTTGATAGAAGATGCCAATTACTTGGAAGATAAGCAAAAGACGACGCGAAAAGCTAAATATTTTCGCAAAGTACTGAAGATTTATGATAAAACATTCGAGGCCAAGGAAAAAGGTCGGCGGATTGACGCCAATATACTTCGTATCGAAACTATATATAAGCATCAATCCGTTTGTTTAACTGAATTAACTGATAATGCATTTTTGTCAAAGATTGGTAGAATATTTTATAAAGATTGGTCGGAAATAGAGTTTGTGAGGGAACTTTCTGCTGTCAAAGGGATAAAAATATCCCAGTTGGAAAAGGCGCGTGAAATCCAGCGCATAGGCGTAACGCGCTATAAGGAGCATTACAAGAAGATGTATCTGGACGGGAAGCTCACCAAGAAGCAATGGGAGACGATTCGGAACTTCGCCCGGAGCTGGCCGACAGAGCGCGTCAAGTATGTGGAAGAGGTGGGCGAATTGGAACGTGAATTTAAAGACCGGCTTTTAGCCAGTTATCAGGTTGGGATTTTTACACCTATTTGGATAAAAGCATAAGTATTTGATTATCAAATATTTACCGAATAAATAAAAAGCACCTTATGGTGCGTGTGTAAAGCGCTTAGAATGAGATGTTTATAATGATTTTGCTCTCTTTTTAACGATTTACGGCAACTTGTCCTATACAGCCCGAAGGGTTGTCGGGTACCGACATTAGAGGGCTGAAAATTTATAATTATAATAATTAAATAAGTTAGTATATGAGTCATGTAATAGAAGGCAGAATATTGGTGGAATTGCCAACCACCCATGGACAAACGAAAAAAGGAAAAGACTGGGAAAAGAAGGAGTTTATTTTGGAAACATTGGAACGCTTTCCCATCAAGATGCGTTTCGCAATGATGAGCTTTGACGGTCCTATAGAAGATGCTCCTGTCGTTGGAGAAAAAGTAAGAGTTCGCTTCACCGTAGAAGCCAGGGAAGTAAATGCTAATTGGTACAATGACATAAAAGCGTACCAGATTGAGAAATTAGCCTAAAGATTATCATGCAGCGTCCCCCGATTAACTACATCGTTCAGATTGATAATTTCTATTTAGCTGATTTTATCTTCTACTGGACGTACTACGATCAGCCTTGTTCCCTGTTTTTTCAGAAACCACGAACGAAAGGGTTAACCGCAATTAAATTGATTGTAGATAGTGATGAAGCAGCCAGTTTTCTGCTGAGAGCTAAAGATAAGACGGGATGTCACCTGTATATCAAAGATTAACAAATAGAAAATACAGAATGCTTATGAAAAAGTACAGACTAAAAAAAGAGGCAGTTCCTTTTTTTGCCGATAAGTTGTCTACCAAAATATTAGATTGGGATATTTGGCAACAATATCAAGTTGATGATAAAGCACTTGAAGAAGTCGAAGAGACTTATATTGATTATGGGCAGAAGACCAGTGATACATGTGCTACTTTATCAGGTTGGAAAAATGGAGAAGGTTCAGAACTCCGATTTACTATCAAATTCCCTTCAATGAAATGTTGTGAGCATGATAAGTTTACCAAAGGTAGGATGGTACGTGACTTAATGAATAGACTTCAAGAAGAAGCAAATAGCTTCTTAATGGATTTCTACAATGAAGAGAAAGAAAATAATTCTGAGTCTGAATAAACATGAATACAACTTTTGAAAGATCGGCTAATACTACCGATGAATGGTACACGCCAAAGGAAATTATAAATGCATTAGGAAGGTTTGATTTAGACCCATGTGCACCTTTAAATCCATTGTGGAGAACGGCTGTTGTGATGTACGACAAGAATATAGATGGGTTATCTCGGAAATGGGAAGGTCGTGTTTGGCTTAATCCTCCTTATTCTCGTCCGCTTATTGAGAAATTCGTTAAACGGTTGGCAGAGCATGGTAACGGCATAGCATTGCTTTTTAATCGTTGCGATTCAAAGATGTTTCAAGACGTAATATTTGAAAAAGCAACGGCAATGAAGTTTCTACGCAATCGGATTCGCTTCTTTCGCCCAGATGGTACGCGCGGAGATTCGCCCGGTTGTGGTAGCATCTTAATTGCTTTTGGCGAAGATAATGCGGAGGTACTAAGGACTTGTGATATAGCTGGTAAATATGTACGAATCAATTAATGCAAACTAAATACTACTACGGCGTCACATACTGCGTAAGTTGGTTAACGTGACTGCGCCCTTGTGACACGTAGTAGTTCTAATAGAATAGTAATGAACACTTTTAAAAGTAAAGCAAGATGCCCTAAATGTGGCTGTACAAATCTTATTTTAACGGAAGTAAGTTTTGCGTCTACAACTTTTGTTCAATCGGTTGGATATGTTGATAAAGATTCATCTTATAATGAAGTCGGAAATATAATTAGGCTTGAAGGAAAATGTAATAGATGTAATCATGGTTGGATTTTTAGAAATGCGATTCAAATAACAGGCGTGCTGGAATACCCAGAGGAATTTTAATCAAAACAGAATAGAAATGATAGAAAAATTATTGGTATGGAAAATATACTCTGGTGCAGATGTATTTGGAGTTAAATCTTATGCCTCTGAAAATGGAAGAAAGTCTTTTTCTTCTGCTATGCTATTCAGGGGATTAACTGGAAACTATTTAGAATGACTTATAACAATAAAGTAATGAGCATACTTGATATTATAACACAAAAAGGTGAATCCTTCTTCGGAGATAGCTTAAATTATCTTATTGGCGTTGATGAACACGGATATTATGTTTGTGAAATTGACAGTTCAGAATCCTATTGTTCTTCATGTATTGCTGAAATAGTAAAAGAGCGAAATGCAGAACTTGACCGATTAGGATATAAAGGCTTTTACGACATACATGATTGTACATCTGATAGTCCATTCGTGAAAATATCTTCTGCTGTTGAAACGATGCCTGAAAAGGATGATTTTGAATCTTGTGAGAATTGTGGTACCGAAATAAATGTAGGTGTCCTATTTACGGACGATGATGAAATTAAGCACTGGATAGGTGAAAACATTGTAGTGAATGAGTTAAGTGATTCAGATGCCTATCGAATTTATACTTGCATAACCTCCGAGGATGCAATCAGTAAGTACCCCAAATTGGTAAAGCAGTTGAAAGAAAAACTTGAGAACATTTAATTCAAAAAAAGATAAATATGAGTGAAAGGCGGACATATAATATAGCTCAGACAGACATTCTGTTTCCTGACATGTCGAATACATTTGCAGATTTTTTTTGTGGATGTGGTGGTTTATCTTTGGGATTCATCCAGGCTGGACTTAAATGTATCTCTGCTATGGATATTGCGCATGAAGCTATATCGACATACTGGTACAATCTCTGCTACAAAGGTTGGAGCCATTTATATGTTCCTGAAACAACAACTCAGCAGCAAATGAAAAGGTTCACAAAATATATGGGAGATGGTACTACAGGGAATTGGCTTTTTAAAAATGGGATACCGGATAATTGGCTATCTGCATCTGTACCAATGCCATGTCTAAATCTATTCTTATGGAGTATATTAGATTTAGAACCTGAAGAATGGATGAATATAATGGGGATTCGTCCAGGGGATATACGGATCTTTGCTGGTGGTCCACCATGTCAGGGATTTAGCACTGCCAATGTTGCCAGAAGTGCATACGATAAAAGAAACCAATTACCATTGCGCTATATTCACTATGCAAAAGTATGTAAGCCAGAAATTGTATTTATGGAAAATGTACCTGGTCTACTATCTCTTGGTAAGCAAAAAGGAGATAAAGAAGGCCCTTTCGTACATTGGATTCGCGAGGCTTTTGACAATGCTGGTTATGAAATGAGCTATCAGGTACATGATGCTGCCGACTATGGAGTTCCACAAAGACGTAAAAGAGTAATATTTTTGGCACATAGAAAGGAGGCAAGTCATTGGCGCAATTTCTGTATGGATAAAGAATATGGCAAGAATGGCTTACCTTGGATTCACACGGTAGAAGCTATCGGAGAATTGCCTCCAATACAAGCAGGAGAGCAATGGGGAATAAAAGGCAAGAACGCCGTTATGCATCCATATGGATATAATAAAAAAGATGGTTATGTCATTTGTCCCTCGTGCTTGAAATACAATCTGCAAGAACGGAAGAACTGCCACTATTGTAATTTTGAACTTACTAATCCAATAAAAGGAGGAGTAATTCGACTGCCAGGATTAGGTACTCTTATTGATACAAAAGTGGATGTTGATAACGCAATGTTAAGAAGAATATTTTCAAATAAATAATTCAATAAAAATTAGACATGAATAAAATAGATTTTAAGCCTATATGCGGAAATGAGTTTTATGTGAACTACAAAAACTCTGATGCAAAGTGTCACCGCAAAAAAGTAAGCTATGCAATAGCTATTGTCAAAAGTGACAATAGTATTTGTATCGACTGTGTATATAACGTATAATAAGATAGAAATGAGAATAATTAAATTCAGAGGTAAAAATGTCAATGGTGGATGGGCTTATGGTTCATTAATAAAATTCGATATAGGTTATGTTATTTCAATGAACGAAACAACCAAATCAGACAATTCATTAGATGATAAGAATAGTGTTGTTTTCTCTGCTGATGAAATAGCTGTTGTTTTCCCAAAAACCATTGGTCAGTTTACCGGGCTACTCGATAAGAATGGCAAAGAGATTTATGAAGGTGACATCATTCAGGATGGAAGTAACTCTGTTGGAGTAATTATGTGGTTTTCCACAGGTTGGGGAATTGCATCTTATTCCCACGGATTCGATGGAATAAAAAGCTATACATCAATTGATAGCTTTTATTCGGATGAAGTAAAAGAGTGGAGTGTTATAGGCAACGCATTTGAAAACTCTGCATTAATAAACGCATAACCAGTACAGAAAGGAGCTAAAACAATGGGTAAGATAGAATTACAAGAAGATTGCAAGTATGAATTTGCGGATATGACCATTATCGCTACTACGGATTCAGACTTTTATCCAATATTGAAAATATCTACTTATGAAGGAAACATTATTATTCTTCCTTCGCAAAGAGATGAAATAATTGTGAAATCAACCGTAGATTAATAACCCTCAATACTATAGAAAAAGGAATGAAAGTACTTAGTTTATTCGACGGCATGAGTTGTGGGCAAATAGCCTTAAAACAGCTTGGTATTATCCCGGAAAAGTACTACGCATCCGAGATAGACAAGCATGCTATCAAGCAAACACAACTGAACTTTCCAGATACAATTCAGCTTGGCGATGTAACCAAATGGAAAGAATGGGATATTGACTGGAAATCAATTGACTTGGTTTTAGCCGGCTCCCCATGTCAAGGCTTTAGTTTTGCCGGAAAGCAGTTAGCATTTGACGATCCGCGTAGTAAGTTGTTCTTTGTATTCATTGACATTTTGTATCATATCCGTTCGCTTAATCCGGATGTGTTGTTTCTGCTTGAAAATGTGAATATGAAGAAGTCCCACATGAGGATAATATCTGAATACTGCGGAGTATTCCCGGTAAACATCAATTCCAATCTGGTAAGTGCTCAAAATCGAGACCGCTGGTACTGGACTAACATACGAACGAAGCAAGTAGGATTGTTCGGAGAAGTTTATGCCGACATACCCCAACCAGAAGATAAAGGTATATTCCTTCGTGACATTCTTGAAAGTGAAGTGGATGAAAAGTACTATGTATCTCAGGCAGTTATCGACCGGATGAATAACCCACATAAGAACTTTTCACCGAAGGTTGATCCGGAGAAAACCGGATGCTTGAGTACAGGCAATAATTCAGCTAAGATGTCTTTCGATTCAGGAACTACCTTTATTTCAGTTGACGGTAAAGCACCAACACAGCGTAGTGCAACAGGGCGGTCATTAGATAGAAAGCACAACTACCAATTCATAAAACTGAATATTGAAGGCAAAGTAAGTCCGAATCAGAACAAATCTTCTTGCTTTACGGCAGGTGCTCATTCCGGCGGTTACCATTCGGATATGGACTTGATTTGTGTTGCTATGCGTGGGCGTGAAACCTCTTGCTTAACACCAAAGCGAACCGAATACGGTAAATCAATTCGTAAGGATTATGAATCTGGTAAAATCAGCGAAAGAAGGGGAAATATACAGCAATTAGAACCACGTTCTGATGGGAAAACAAATTGTATTACAAGCGTTCAAAAGGACAATCTTATACTACAGCGCAGTCGTGGAAATAACTCAGGAGGCATATTTGAAGGTAAAACGCCAACCCTTTCGACTTGTTCTTGGGAGCAAAATAATCTTCTATACGAAAGGCAATCACGCCCTAATAGGATTTACGATATTGAAGGAACTGCTCCTACAATCGGGAGTAATCATTTTAGCTATGAGACGAGAGTTGTTGAAGACGACCGTATCCGTAGATTAACACCACCCGAATGTTCCCGATTGCAAACTGTTCCTTCTTGGTATATCTGGGGATGTTCCGACACTCAAATATACCGTATGTTGGGAAATGGTTGGACGGTTGATGTAATCGTCCACATCCTATCTTTTATGAAAGAGAAACTTAATATTAACGTAGCCTGAAAAGGCTCAAAACTGATAAGATATGAATAAGACTAAAGACAAGAAGCGCAAAGGACCGGCAGAAGAACGCAAGCCGGATACTACAACGAATGTAAGTAACCTTGATGAGGTCATCGCCAGGCAACGGGAAAGAGAAAAGAATCTCTACCCTGTCCGAATATCCAGTACAACGGTGATCTATGTTACCAAGAATAAGGCTACTCAGCAGTATGCAGAAGAGTATAAACGTGATAAACTGATGAGGCTTAAAGTATGAAGAAGAAAAGAATATCGACACGATTTGATGATCGCACGTTAATGCTATTGGAAGAATTATCTAGCAAAACAAAGGTTCGAATTTCTGTAGTTATCCGCTCTCTGGTGATAAAGGGACTTGATGAAATTATAGACGAAATTGGCAATTTGAAAATTGATGAGAAACAGGTACAAGAATAGTAAATATTATCCGGTCATAGCCGGAAGCATAGCCCGCAATTATGATAAACTGCGGGTCTTATGCTTCCGGGAGATCGCTGGATGCTTTGATTCACGTAGCCATGAAGACATCTTTCAGGATACAGTCCTGTATGTGATACAAGATGCAGAATCTTTGCAATGTATAACGGATGAGGCGTTGATAACGCATTTCCTTCGTCGCTACAGGATGATAGAGTTTCAGACGATACGTGATTCACAACAACTAAAGAAAGTGCCTTATGCCGACTATATACAAGCCAAAGAAGAAACAACAGAGAGATAACAACCTGTATGACGCCGAGCGGCGGAAGATATACAACTCTGAGCGCTGGCGGCGACTGCGCGCATGGAAATTTGCATGTAATCCGTTGTGTGAACTATGTTTGCAAGAAAACAAAACAGTACCAGCCGAAGACATCCATCATATTATTTCATTTATGAGTACGGATGATCCACAACAACGATTATTCCTTGCCTATGATTATGATAACCTGATGAGCCTTTGTAAGCAATGCCATCAAGCGGTACATAATAAAAAAGGGGAGTAGCAAATAAATCACGACTCCCCAAACCTTTGTACGGTTCAAGACAAAGGTAGTGTCAGATAACATCCAGTATTAACTTACTGAAAGAGAACCGATTTTATTACTAATATCTTTTAATGCACGATTAAATGTTTCAACTTCTTTTTCATTGAGAGAATAAACACGTCCTCTTACCTTGTATCCATTGATACGCTGGTAGAGCCATGCACGGCTTTTGCCGAAATAGTTCTTCGCAATGTACGATACAGGGACTAAATCCATTATTTCGTTCATTTGTTCTCTGATGGTAATGCTTTTATCCAATGAATTAACCCTATTCTCTATTGCGTTAAGTTCCGCATCAAGATGTTTTCTTATAGCTTCCTTTTCTTCCGGCTTTGTGTAGAGTGCTTTCATTTCCAATAAGTGTGCATCTAACTCTTCGCCATGCAAAGTATCCATTTTTAATAAATCATCTTTTAATGTTCTCATATCATAATGTTTTTAATGCCCCTCCGGAGAGGGGCGGGTAATTACTTCTTTAAGTTTTCTTTTCTTTTGAGGAGTTCGGATATCTTTTCGAGAATTAGATCGGTACGTCTTTCATCATCTTCTTTTCCTATTTCCAGTATCTGTACCTTTCTTTTCCATTCTCGGAGATTTTGTTTTTCCCTCTCAATTTCTAACTCAATCTTTTCAAGGTTATTAAGTTCTTTCATCTCCTTTTGTTTAATGGTTAATACTATGTGTATCTGACACTGCGAAGGTACATAATCTTTTGTATATGTGCAACTATTTATATACAAAAGATTATGTGTGTGCAAACTTTTAGGGAAATCCCTATTTTACGTATCCGTGGAACAAAGTGTTAAAATGTCGTGGAACATCGGAAGGGGTAGGGGGTATTTTTTTAGAGGTTTTGACCTCCGAAACCTCGCCCTACCCTTCTTCACACACACGGAACTTTTTCAAATTTTGAATTCGTTAATTTATTAACATTTTGATTGTCGGACATTATTGTGGTTACTATGAAAAACGATTATGGTAAAATTTGCAATGCCCAATAATTTATCCGATGAAACACAGAAGTTTATCAAGGAT
>ERZ791887.1066-NODE-1066-length-20947-cov-2.819452_pt1 | contig 20947 bp, 19 predicted proteins | sample MGYA00510157_ERZ791887 | MGnify/ENA primary metagenome ERZ791887 (study PRJEB30046, sample SAMN00792112) | human gut metagenome | study: EMG produced TPA metagenomics assembly of the A metagenome-wide association study of gut microbiota in type 2... | reverse complement strand
GCCGCACTGTAGATACGCGTCAGTTCCATCTTCTCGCTCTCATTAAGCGGCAGCATTATTGTACTGATTCTTTTCGCCATCATAGTCTTTCCTGTCCCCGGAATCCCCATATAGCAGATATTGTGATGTCCTGCCGCTGCAATAAGCGACGCTCTTTTTGCAGTAATCTGCCCGGTTATATCCGCAAAATCCGGACAGGTTTCATTTTTCATATGAATCACATCATGTTCTCTGCTTTTCTTTGCATCAATTGCATCAATAAGTTCTGATTCACCGTTAAAATATCCGATAAGCTGCTTTAAACTGTCAACGCCAAGAACTTCTATTCCTTCTATGTGTTCTCCTTCACAAATATTACATGACGGAACTATGCACCTCTTAAATCCCATCTGTGCTGCCTTTGCAACACAATTAATAATTCCTCTTACTGCGTTAACACTTCCATCAAGGCTTAATTCACCGATAATCACAGACGACTCAAGCATATCTGTTTTAATAATGCCATCTGCGGCAAGAATTCCGGCCGCAACAGGCAGATCAAATCCATTCCCTGCTTTTCTTATATCAGCCGGGGAAATATTAACCATAATCTTTTGCGGACGCAGTATTATCCCTGAATTCTTAACTGCAACTCTCACTCGTTCCCTTGCCTCTGTAACCTGTGCTGCAAGACAGCCACTCATCTCAAATGACGGGAGTCCGTCGCCGGCATCTGTCTCTACCTTTACAATACACGCATCAAGCCCGGCAAGCGTAACGCTATACACTTCACTATACATATCAACACCACCTATATAAAAAGTATTCTATAGTATAACTATAGAATACTTTTTATATATTGTCAATATATTTTATTGTTTTATTTTATTTTTTCTACATTCAATATATCATACATCTGCTGCCTGCTGCCTATACATTCCTCATACAATTTATTATAATCGGTACTGCATGTATATGATGTCTTATAGTCATCAACAGCAACCTGAAATTTTCCATCATATGATATATATACCTGTGAAAATACAAATGCAAAATATACTGTATCCGTACTGTCACCATTTACAACATCAGCACTGTAAAAATAATAAATATAATTTTCATTACCACCCTCAAGACTGTTCTTTCTTTTAAGGAATTTTATTTCCATAAGATTAATATTTTCAGCTCTTTCATCATTCGCCTTGTAAAGATATGATGTATCAGATGTAGCACGATACATCATTCTGAATGTTTTATCCTGGGTCTGGCTCGTAATAGTTTTTTTACATTCCTCATCAATCTGTCTTACCACATCTTTATCAAGTTCATTTACATCATCAGCATATGAGCCAAGCCTGTCAGCCGTATAAGACATTGATATAGATGAAACAGCATATCCGTGGCGTCCAAGTTCAGCTTCATCCGCACTGCATTTAACACAGATTACATCATCTTTGCTTATTCCTGTATGCTTGTCCGGCACAAATTCAAGTGCTGACAGATATTCATCATCCCATTTATTATTTATTACAACATATGCTTCAGGACTTATGCCCGCAAATACAACTTCAACATTAGAAAATAAATCTATTTTAGTTCCATTTCCTATCCCTTTTGCTCTTATATTATAACTGCTGCCTGCAACCCTGACGCCTGAATCAGCCGCAGCCTGTGTATCATATTCAACATATACTGTAAGCTTGTCTCCGTTTGAAATATCACTTTTTTCAATATGTGCCTCAAGTGAATCAGCAAACTTCCTGTAAGCTGTAAGTTTCTCCATATTAACTTCTTTTCCGGCAAGCGTTTTATATAGCTTTTCTGAATCAACACTACATTCTGCTGATGCATATCCATTAATCCCATTATAAGTAACCGTTATATAATACTGCGGATCTATGTGCTTTTTTCCCATAATCCACGCTGCAAGCACTATAACAAAGCATACCATAACAGCAGCGACCACAATATATGATGAACGGTCTTTTACCATTTTTTCTGCTGTATTCTTAGTTCTGTCTATTATTTCTTTCATATTCTGACTGTTGCCCTCTTCAATTTTTCTAATTCTTCTCCACACATATATGGACTCAGCTGTTCATACACCCAGCTGTGATAATTATTAATTCTCTCTATATCTTTTTCATTTAGGTACGATACATCAACAGCTTCAAGGTCTATCGGTGCACATGTAAGCATTTTAAATTTGAGAAATGTACCATATTCATTTTCATAATCCCTGACGCATACTATCTCATTTTCTATACGTATTCCGTATTTTCCGTCAACATAAACGCCCGGTTCATCTGATGTTACCATTCCCGGCTCCATGACACACAAATCGTTTTGTCCCAATATATGTTTCCACCTGAATCCGTTTGGTGATTCATGCACATTCAAAAGATATCCGACACCATGTCCTGTTCCACATCTGTAATCAAGACCGGCTTCCCAGAGCGGACCTCTCGCAAGAATATCAAGATTAAATCCTGTACACCCATAAAGAAATCTTGCATCAGCAAGTGCAAGCATCCCCTTTAATGTAAGCGTATATGCTTTTTTTATCTCATCACTTACAGGTCCAAGTACAATTGTTCTTGTCACATCTGTAGTTCCACGCATATACTGTCCACCAGAATCAACTAAAAGCATACCTTCTGGTTTCAGCATGGCACAATTATCCTTTGTAGCACTGTAATGCATCATTGCTGCATTAGCACCATATGCACTGATTGTCTCAAAACTAAGTTCTATGAAATCACTGATTTTTGCACGCTCATTATCAAGATAATCAGCTGCATCTTTCTCTGTAATTCCCTTTCCGGCATTTTCTTTAACCCAGAACATGAATCTTGTAAGTGCAAGTCCGTCCTCAATATGGACATCTGAAAGATTTTTGATTTCAACAGGATTTTTTACGGCTTTCATTGACGTAACAGGACTTAATGTTTTTACTGTTTCCACTCCACAATTGCAGATTTTCTTATATGCACAATAATTAATTCTTTTCATATCAACAAGAATTACTTTCTCTTCTATCGTATCAAGAAAATCATAAAATTCTTCGTATGGTTTTAATGTAACGCCATCTTTTTGAAGCATTTCTATAATTTCATCAGAAAATCTGTCTTTATCTGCAAATAAATATGCACACTTATCTGTAACATACGCATATGACATTATCACGGGATTGTATACAACATCATTTCCTCTTATATTAAATAACCAGCATATATCATCAAGTGATGTTATAATATGTCCTTCTGCCTCTTTTTCATTTATTTTTTCACGCAGTCTTATGAGCTTTTCCCTGACTGTCTCCCCGTTATCAGATACAAACGCTTTGCTATACGGAAAATCCGGTCTGTTATTCCATATACTTTTTGCATAATCAACCGTTACATCAAGTTTAATATTCTTTTTTGTAGCTTTATGTTCCAATTTTTCGCCAAAAGAAGCATTTATTGTTCTTCCGTCAACCGCAATACTTCCGTTTGCAGGTGTATTCTGTATACAATATTCTGTCAGTTCCGGAACATCTTTCACACCTATTCTCATAAGTTCTATGCCTGTACCTTTAAGCTGAAGTTCTGCCTGCACAAAATATCGTCCATCTGTAAATAAAGCAGCCTTATCCATTCCTATGACAAGAGTTCCTGCAGAGCCTGTAAACCCTGACAGGAATTCTCTTTCTCCAAAATAATCACCCGCATATTCTGACAGATGGTAATCACCTGTAAATACTATATACAAATCCGTACCGTTTTTTTTCATTATATTTCGTACTTCATCAATTCTTTTTCTTATAATTGTATTATCCGTAATCCGCGGCATATTAACGCACCTCCTGATTTCATAGCGTCCTTTAAGCTATACTTTAATATAAACTCATAAATGATTATCCTCAAGAAGTTTTTTTAATTTTTCAAGTGCTTTTTTCTCTATTCTGCTTACATAACTCCGGCTTATCCCCAATTCTTTCGCAAGCTCACACTGTGTTTTTTCATCATTTCCAAACAATCCATATCTTTCTGAAATAACAGTCATCTCCCGCTTATTAAGCACTCTCCCCATTTTCTTATAAAGACATGCAATTCTCTCATCAAATATACAGTCTTCAACTATGTCTTTTTCTTCATCGCTGACAATTTCTATAATGCTTATTTCATTTCCTTCTTTATCTGTTCCGATTGGCTCATATATAGAAACTTCCCGTGATTTTTTCTTCTCAGACCTGAGCATCATAAGCAGTTCATTATCTATGCACTTTGCAGCATATGTTGCAAATCTGATTCCCTTATCAGGTTTAAATGAATTAATTGCCTTAATAAGTCCAACTGTGCCGACAGATATCAGATCTCTTACATCTCTGTCCGGCGTGCTGTATTTTTTAGTCATATGGGCAACCAGACGCATATTCTTTTCAACAAGAATATCTCTTGCCTTATTATCTCCGTTATACAAACGCTCAAGAATTTCCTTTTCTTCTTCTGCTGATAATGGCTTTTCAAAACTTTTCAAAAAAAGGCACCCCAGACACACATTTATATATTTTATGTGCCGGAGTGCCTTTTATTGCTTTTCCTAATCTTCTTTTCTTCTCAAAACATCATACTGTTCAAGTTTTACGCCCAAATCGATATAAAGCTGCTGCTTAGGATGAGGTGCACTTTCCATATCCACACCACGCTCATCAGTAATTCGTTTTACTGTAACCAAAATATTATCGCCATTTGGTCTCATAACTTCAATTGTCTCGCCTACACTGAATTTATTACGCTGTTCTATATGATAAAGTCCTTGTGCATTCTGTTCGCCGACAATGCCAAGATATGTATATTCCTTAATATATGTATTTGTATCATATATCTGTGTATTTTCATCCGGTTTACCGAAGAAAAATCCGGTTGTATACTGTCTGTATGTGCATTTTGAAATCTCTGACTTATAAAATGGAATTCTCTTTTTATAAAGATTCTCATCCTGTATAAACTCATCAATTGCAAGTCTGTATGTTCTAGCGACTGTAGCAACATATAATGCTGTTTTCATTCTGCCTTCGATTTTAAAACTGTCTATTCCTGCATTAAGCATCTCAGGAATATGTTCAATCATGCATAAATCTTTTGAATTAAATATATATGTTCCACGCTCATTTTCATATACAGGCATATATTCACCCGGTCTTGATTCTTCAACAATAGAATATTTCCAACGGCACGGATGTGTACATGCACCTCTGTTGGCATCTCTTCCTGCCATAAAGCTGCTCAGCAGACATCTTCCCGAATATGAAATACACATCGCACCATGCATAAATGTCTCTATTTCCATCTCATCAGGAATATGTTCACGAATCTGTTTTATCTCATTAAGAGACAATTCTCTTGCTGAAACAACTCTCTTTGCCCCCTGCTTCCACCAGAACTGATACGTCATATAATTAGTATTGTTAGCCTGTGTGCTTATATGTATATCTATGTCAGGCAGTTCTTCTTTTGCAATTGTAAACATTCCCGGGTCAGAAATAATAAGTGCATCAGGTCCTATCTGTTTTAATTCTTTAAAATACTGTCTTGCTCCATCCAAATCATAATTATGTGCAAGAATATTTGCTGTAACATATACCTTACAATCAAGTGCATGTGCAAATTCAATTCCTTCTTTCATCTCTTCAAGAGTGAAATTTTTTGCTTTTGCACGAAGTCCAAATGCCTCTCCACCGATATATACGGCATCAGCACCATATATTACAGCAATCTTTAATACTTCAAGACTGCTTGCCGGTATAAGAAGTTCAAGTTTTCTTCCTTTATAAATATGTTCGCCCATATTAATCTCCATTTCTTTTTATTTTTTTACACTGAGCGTAATTCCATCTCCGATAGGTACTACTGATGTTACAACCTCATCTGAATGAGTAAGCATATATACATACTCTCTCATTCTCTCATGTATCGTCCTGTTTCTTCTTGTAACACCATACTTTGACTGTACTATCTCGCCTTCCTGAAGGACATTATCCGATATAAGAAGTCCGCCCTTTTTTAATATTCTCATAATATCAGGAAAATAATTAATATACTGTCCTTTAGCTGCATCCATAAATATAAAATCATATGGTCCATCAAGTGTTTTTAAAACATCCGCTGCATCACCCTCAATAAGTGTTATTTTGTCAATAACACCCGCACGGATAAAGTTATTTTTCGCTACCGGTATTCTTTTGTCATAATTTTCAATCGTTGTAATATGACAGTTTTCCGGCATATTTTCACTCATAAGAATAGATGAGTAACCTACAGCAGTGCCAACCTCCAGAATTCGCTCCGGCTGTTTTAATGCAATCAGCACTTTTAACAGATTACCCATCTCTTTTCTTATAATAGGAACATTATCATTTAATGCTTCTTTTTCAATCAGATTACAAATATCGGAATTACCGGAATCCAATGAATTAATATAAGCTACAACACGTGGTTCAACTATCATAACTCAATTGTCCTCTCCTTTGTCCGTACACATTACTTTAAACATATCAGATGGCTTCATTCCTGAATTCAATGTATATGTTCCGCCTACAAATTTCTTATTATAATCAGACAGCATTATCTGAAAATACATTATTGTTTTATCCTTGCAAAGTCCTTTTTGGTATAACATAGATGAAAGCTGCTTCGCCGATATATTATCTGAAATAGTAATCTCTACTTGTCTCGCATTTTCTGTAGTATCAATTGCTTCTTCATCAAAAATATTATGTCCGAATGTATATGCTCTGCTTCCGGCGGCATAAATTATAAAAACACCGACTGTCACAATACATATGTTCAATAACATACTGAGTATTACCCTGACACTTTTATTTTTCATCTGATTCTCCAATCCTGCATGGTCTATGCATTTTTATTCTGCCTTATTATTGCAGGAAATCCATATTAAAGTCAACTGCTTCAACAATTGACATACAGATTTCCTGAACCATTCTGCATAATTCCATCTCAGCTGCAAGATACCCTTCAACCTCCGGCTGTTTTCTTATATCTGCAAAATGTCCCTCTAATTCCTGTGTTGCTGACAGGACATCACCTGTATCTTCAGAATATTGCATTCTGAAATTTTCTCTTCTGAAATCATCCAATGCCCTTTTTAAATCAGGTCTTTTCATAACTTCAGATTCAAATTCTTTGAACCTTTTATACTCACATGAGTCTGTTATTGCCTCTGTCAGCTCCTTTGTAAGTTCCTCTACCCTGCTCATAAACCTCTCCTATAATCAACAAACAATTACATCTGTGCTTCCATTATAATTGGAAGAATAACTGGATTTCTCTTCATCTTCTTCCAAAGGTACTCACTAAGGTCATCCTTAATTATATTTTTAATCTTACTCCAGTCAGATATATGTTTATCAAGGCATCCCTGGACTGAATCTTCAACAACAGCTTTTGCCTCATCAAGAAGTTCTTCTGCCTCCCTGACATATACAAATCCACGAGTTACAATATCAGGACCTGCAACGAGATTTCCTGTATATTTTTCAAGTGTAAGCACAACTATAATAATACCATTTTCTGCAAGATTCTGTCTGTCTCTTAATACAATATTACCTACATCACCAACTCCAAGTCCATCGACAAGAATTGCTCCTGTTGGAACCTGTCCCACAATTTCACCGTGGTCGTCACTCAATTCAATAACATCACCTGATTTTGCAATAAACACATGATCTTTATCATAACCAAGAGACATAACTACATCTCTTTGTGCACAAAGATGTCTGTACTCGCCATGAACAGGAATTGCATATTTTGGTTTTACAAGGGAATAAATAAGCTTGATTTCTTCCTGACAGGCATGACCAGAAACATGTGTATCCTGGAAAATAACCTTAGCCCCTTTCATTCCAAGTTCATTAATTACTTTTGCAACTGATTTTTCATTTCCCGGAATCGGTGTTGAAGAAAATACAACACAGTCACCCGGCTGGATAGATACTTTCCTGTGAAGTGAAGCCGCCATTCTTGAAAGAGCCGCCATAGATTCTCCCTGACTTCCTGTTGTAATAAGCACAATCTGCTCAGGCGGATAATTTTTCATTTCCTCAGTATCAATAAGTGTTCCTTCCGGAATCTTTAAATAATCAAGATTTTCAGCAACCTCAATTATATTAACCATGCTTCGGCCTTCAACACATACTTTTCTTCCATATGCAACAGCTGAATTGATAATCTGCTGCACTCTGTCTACATTTGACGCAAATGTTGCAATTATAAGACGGCTGTTTTTATTATCATTAAAAATCTTATCAAATGTTGCTCCTACAGTGCGTTCAGACATTGTAAATCCCGGACGTAGAGCATTGGTACTGTCACACATAAGTGCAAGCACACCCTTCTTTCCGAGTTCACCAAGCCTTTGTAAATCAATAGGATCTCCGTAAACAGGAGTATAATCAACTTTAAAGTCGCCTGTATGAATAATTGTTCCTGCCGGTGAAAATATAGCAAGTGCAGCAGCATCTGCAATACTGTGGTTTGTACGGATAAATTCAACCCTGAAATCACCAAGTGTTATTGACTGTCCATACTTGACAACTTTTCTTTTAACGCTTCTTAACATACTGTGTTCTTTGAGTTTTGACTCAATAAGTCCCATAGTAAGCTTTGTTGCATAAATAGGCACATTAACATCTTTGAGGACATATGGTATAGCACCAATATGGTCTTCATGTCCGTGAGTAATAACAAAACCTTTAACTTTGTCAAGATTCTGCTTTAGAAATGTCACATCAGGTATAACAAGGTCAATACCTAACATCTCTTCTTCCGGAAATGACAGACCGCAGTCCACAACAATAATACTGTCATCATACTGGATGGCAGTAATATTCATTCCAATCTGTTCAAGACCACCAAGCGGAATAATCTTGACAGAACCAATATTAACTTTTTTCATTCCATAACCTCCATACTGCATATTTCGGATATGCAGCTAAAACTAAATTTCTTCACATATTAATTAACAGCATGCTGTTAACACGCTGTTTTATTCAATATCTATATCTTCAAGAAGCTCAGCAAATATTTTGCTCACTCCCTCAAGTTCTTCATCATCTTCCACAAATTCATATGCTGCCTCAGGATCAGCACTGTCAGAAACATCTTTTAAAATGTATGCCTCTGCTTCCTCGTCATCCTTATCCTGTGAATCTGTAACTAAAATATAATTATATCCATTGACTCTTGTCTCTTCAATGATATAGAATTCCACTTCTTCATTATCATCTGTCACAAAATTAATCTTTTCCATTTAAAATCCCTCTTCTTATTATTAACAATCCCTGTCTGAATCTGCTATTACTGTTCCCCTGCATTATTATTGGCAATATAATCAAGATAGCTCTGCAAAATAACACATGCAGCTATTTTATCTATTACAGCTTTTCTGTTCTCTCTTCTGACACCACTTTCAATAAGAACATGTTCTGCCGAAACGGTACTTAATCTCTCATCCCACATAACTACAGGAATACCTGTTCTTCTTTCAAGTTTATCTGCAAAATCCTTACAGGCCTCTGCTCTCTCTCCAAGTGTATTATTCATATTCTTCGGAAGACCGACGACTATCTTTGTAACTTCATACTCTTCTATAATTGCTTCAATTCTTGCAAGTGTCTGTCTTAACTTATTCTCTTCCTTACGTGTAATAGTCTCAACGCCCTGTGCTGTAAGTCCGAGTGCATCACTCACTGCAACTCCAACAGTCTTTGTTCCATAATCTAATCCGATAATTCTCATTCTACAGACCTTTTCCGGCAATAAAATACCTTATTACTTCTTCAACAAGCTCGTCTCTCTCAACTTTCATAATAAGGCTTCTCGCATTATTATGGCTCGTAATATATGTTGGATCGCCTGACATAATATATCCCACAATCTGATTAACAGGATTATATCCTTTTTCCTTTAAAGCAAGATAAACCTGCTCCAGGATTCCTTCTACTGATATTGTTTTTTCTGGTTGTGCTTTAAAAAATTGTGTATTATTATCTATCATATTCCTCACGTCCCTTTCGTATATGTATCTATAATATACTAATTTTTGATATAAGACAAGTATTTTATAGATAAATTTTTTATAAACCTCATGTTTGTGCTGGGACTTTTCCCTTCCATATTAAAAAGCGTGCTGTATTTCTCACACACCACGCCACAGAATTTAATTAAGATTATTATTGTCATTTTCTGCTACAGAAAGACTTATATTCAGATTTCCATTTCTCATTCTCAGATTATCAATAAATTCTTTTTCATTAACACTATCTTTAACCACAACATTATATGAAAGTTCAAACATAGTTCCCATATTTGTTGTCTTGACTTTCCTAAGTTCCGCTTTTTCAGTAAATTTATTCATAACATCATCAAATACATCGCTGTAATTAAGCGATTCAGGAATTGTAATCCTCAGCTGCTTTATATCTGTATGCGGCTGGGCAAAATTAAATACTGTAAGCAGAATTAGAATAACTATCATTATCACAACAAATACACATGCAAATGTAACATATCCAAGCCCACACGCAAGCCCGGATGCCATAGCAAAGAAAACTATTGCTATATCTTTCGCACTTCCCGGCACACTCCTGAATCTTACAAGTGCAAATGCCATCGAAAATGCTCTTGCAACATTGCTTCCTATCAGAAGGATAACTGCTGCCACTATTGCCGGAAGAATAACAAGTCCTATTATAAAATCCCTGTTATATCTTTCTTTCCTGCACATAAACATATATGCAATACCTATTATCAGTCCCAGCAATACTGCTGTTCCTATTCCTAACATTGATGTGCCAATACTGATTGTATTGTCTGTTGTTGCTGTAAAAATTGATTCAAACATACAAATTCATCCTTTCTTTTTAAATTTTCCATAATATACTGCTTGTATTCCGTTCCATATTTTGAAAATGAAACAGGATAAATATCATATTCCGACAATATCTTTGTGAACCATATCGGAACTGCTTTGTTAATTTTTATTTCCATCAGGAACATATTTTCAGGAATAATCTTTTTACCATAGTTTCCAAGTTCCAGCCTTACATCATGCCTTCTTGTTGTAATATCAGTATCAAATGTAACCCTGAAACTACCGTCATTTTTTTCAAAATATGCCATTCTTTCATATGAAAGATACAGTTTAGGCTGCAAATTATAAAAATGTTTAAAGTAATCAATCTCTCCTAAAACCTGTCTGTTGATTCTCTCATTCTTTTTCTCAAGCATTCCGGCAGTAATTTTCCCATCAAGATAATCATATGCATCACCAAGCTTAATCCCTGTTCTTCTTTTATTGACAATTCCACTGTATTTTTTCTTTATTTCAACAAAAACAATGTCATCAATTCCGGGAACCCCATAGCTTCTCACACGCATTTTTTCTTTATATGCCGGTTTTTCAATCGAAGCACGTATAAGCCTGTCATCCGGAGTATCATAATAAATATTGCTTATCATATAAAATTTATTATCTTTGTTATAAGCATCCACCTCCATATGGCTGCTCATTTTATTTATTACCGCCTCATATTGTTCTTTATCAAGCATATATTTTTTTTCGTATCTGTTAAAGACTTCAATTGCCATGTTCTCCTCTCCTTTCGTTTGGATTTCTTTTATGTATTAAATTGTAAAAAGATTTTGTGACCAAATTATGTAAAAAGTAAGTAAAGAATATGAAAAAAATGAACCGGTATCAGCAATTTTTATACTGATACCGGTCATGTGATCTGTCTTTTATTTAGTTATATTACTATCCAAGATATTACTATCTAAGATATTACTATCTAAGATATTACTATCTAAGACATTACTGTTTAAGAGTAACATCCAGCTGATTAAATGGAATTTCTATTCCGTTTTCATCAAATACCTGTTTGAATCTTTCAAACAATATAAACCTTGTGTCCCAATAAGCGTCCTGGCTGACCCATGCACGTGTCTCTATTGTAACACAGCTTGCATCAAGCGATTTAACTATTACATTAATCTCTTTTTCTTTGTCTATCGAAGGATAATTTTCAAGAATCTCTCTAAGAAGTTTCTTTGCTTTTGTAACATCACTTCCATATCCTATGCCAATCTGCATATCAAGCCGCCTGATTCCTTCTACACCGACATTTACTATGTTGGAATTTGATAATGCACCATTTGGCATCATCACAACTCTGTTATCAATTGTCTTTAATTTTGTATACAGCATATCTATTGATACCACTGTACCCTCGCAGCCACCTGAAACTATGTAATCTCCAACCCTGAACGGATGAAATATCATAATAAGAATTCCTCCGGCAAAGTTTGCAAGACTTCCCTGAAGAGACATACTCAGTGCAAGTGCCGCAGAGCCGAACACAGCTATAAGTGACGCTGTCTGGAAGCCCAGAATATCAAGTACCATCATAACCATAACAGCATAGCAGACGAATCTTAAAACAGAATTGATAAATTTTATCACACCATTCTCAAATCCTGCTCTCTCAAGTGCCTTTGAACATATTTTAAGCAGCCATTTCATTACATGTTTGCCGACTTTCCACAAAATCAACGAAAGAATTATCTGGAAAATCTTATCGGCAGTCCATTTCACAGCTTCGTTAAACAGCTCAGTAAGATTGTCTCTTGAAAAGAATGCCCGTGCTTTTTGAGTAGTCTCTGCTACCGAATCATCAACAGCACTTAATGCAAAACAATTAAAATTAATCATTTATTCACCCTGTTTTTCTTCCATTTTTTTTAGTTCTGCAAGCTTCTTTTTAGCATTTTCATCTATTTTAATGCATGCTATCCTTGCTTCTTCTGCTTTTTTTGCAGCTTCTTTTTCTGCTTTTTCGGCTTCTTTCGCCGCTGCAAGTGCAATTATTTCAGCCTCTTTTGCCTGCTTTGCACGCTCTATCGCAGCATCTTTTACAGCCTTCGCTTCATCGGCTTCTTTTTTTGCAAGCATAAGTGCTTCTTTTGTTTCTTTTTCTATCTTAATACGCTCTTTTTCTATTTCTGTATATGGCTCATAAGTATAAAGTGAAATACCAAGAGGTTTTAAATCAACAAATACTGACTCATCTTTTGAATTCCAATTGTGTTCATACGACTCATAAACAACTGAATCATTTAAAACATCTGTATATTTTCCAGCTTCATCAACGCCTATGCAGAATTCTTTCCTTTCAACAGGCGTAAAATTAACAGCTCCGATAACAGATTGTCCCGATTCATCACGCCTTAACACAGCAATAACCGTCTCTTCTGCGGATATATCATCAGCCCATTCAAAACCTGACGGATTATCATCACATTCATAAAGAGCTTTTGTATTGCGGTATAAATTATTCATCTGTGCCACAAATTTCTCGACTCCGCTGCATTCTTTTATATTAATAAGCTTTTTCCCCGGATGGAAATACATGTAACCAAGTGCTGTTTTTACATGATTAAGCACATCTTCACCATTATCCGGAACTATATCTTTTAAAATTCCTTTTTTCCAGCCATATCCGTTTCTTGAAAATCCTATAATAAAATCATCACTGTACTGATATAACATACTGTATGTGAGTCTGCCATATATTCCTTTTCTAAATAGTGGATCCATCTCTATAAATGGCACAAGCTCTTTTTTCCAGCCATCATTCCACTTATAATCAAAGCCCAGACCTCCGTCTGCAATATCACCTGTAACAAATTGCCATCCGCTTGATTCCTCGGCTGCAAGAATTGTATTTTTTTGCAGTGAATCAACCATTTTTCTTACATTCTGGATAAATTCAACCGCATTAATATTTTCTTTTCCACCATAAATATTCGGAATCCATTCTCCCGGTTTTCTGCCATAATCAAGATAAAGCATAGACGCAGTCTCAGAAAACTTCAATCCATCAACATGATACTCTTCAATCCAGTATCTTATATTAGACATCAGAAAACTTCTTACCTGTGGTTTTGAATAGTCAAATGAAGCAACATTTAATTCCGGATGATTGTCAAGGTTGACTTTTCCTGTATCATAAAGGTGCGTTCCGTCAAAATATACAAGACTATATTCCCCCTGACTCATAAATGCACCATTCCAGTCTATAATAACACTGATATTTTTCTTATGCATCTTATCAATAAATGCCTTTAACCTAAGGCCTCCAACCTCACAATTTACAGCATAAAAATTTATTGTCTCAGCCGATGAGCCATTTCTTACAGCACAGACATTCATTATCTCAACACAGTTAAATCCCAGTGCTTCAATTCTGTCTTCAATTGTATCATCTTTTAAATCAAGAATGTCAATCTCACATATACTAAGCGGTTTATGTTTCGTATCTTCCTGTTTCCAGCCTGCATCAGTCCACTTGAAATTTTTCTCTTCAGGATTAACTCCTGCCAGTGATGCATAAATAACGTCATTAGAAGCGGACTGTGCATATGGGTCTGCCTTTTTTACAACCTGTCCGTCTTTTAACTTTATTTCATAACAGTATGGTGTTTTGGGCTTCATATCTGGTATAAACAGGAAAAATATCCCTGTATCATAATCCTTTTCCATCTGGAACACTCGTCCGTCCCACTTGTTAAACGCCCCGATAACACTGACTCTTCTAGCATCAGGTGCCCATATTCCAAAAATCATTCCACTGATTCCATCGACAACTGCTTCATGACTTCCCATGTATTTGTATGCATCCTGTGCACTGCCTGTCATAAATTTATTAATATTATATTCGCTCCTGCCATTTTGGGAAATTTTAAGCAACGCCTGCATACATTCCTGTCTTCCATATGAATATATATCTTTATATTCTGTTTTTTTACCATATACATCTTCTTTGACAAATGTATATGAAACTTTTTTTCTACCTGGAAGCAATACGGCAAAAAAACCTGCCTCATCCATTTTTTCCATTGGATAAAGCTTCTTTCTTCCATCAACTCTTACGTCTATCTCCACTGCATCTGGTGCAAATGTCTGTATAAGAAATCCATCTTTACATATACGTCCACCAAGCAGTTCCATCGGCTCATCACATTCAGAATATACAATACCTTCAATTGAAGGCCAATCCATTAAATCATATAATCTATTCCCCATATTTAACCCCATCAGATATTTTTTTCAACCCATGTTTTAAAAAGTTCTGTCCAGACATATACTTCCGGCTCAAAATGTTTTCCGTCCTTTGTATCTGTCTCTTTCGTTCCAAGTCCAAGTCCATGATTTCCATTAGGGAATATATGAAGTTCAAACGGAACTTCTGCTTTTTTTAAAGATTCTGCAAAAAGAAGTGAATTGTCCACAGGCACGTTTCCATCTGAAAAAGTATGCCACAGGAACGTCTTTGGTGTATTGCTGCTGACACGTTTCTCCAGCGAAACCGACTTCACAAGTTCATCATATCTGTCTCCCAGAAGTCTCTCAAAAGACTTTCTGTGTGCCTTAGGTCCTGATGTTATAACAGGATATCCTAACAACAGTCCGTCCGGTCTTACTTCTTTTGGACTTACATGAAGTACATTATGAAGAAAATCTGCAAGTTCCGGCTGATCATACATTGTTGCAAGACTTGCTGCAACATGTCCGCCTGCCGAAAAACCTGCAATAATAATTTTATCCGGATTTATATCCCATTCTTTTGCATGATTTCTCACATAATTAATTGTATATGCTGCTTCATATAATGCACATGGGAATTCATCCGGCATAAGGCTGTATCTTAAAACCACTGCGTTATAGCCAAAATCAAGCATTTTTAATGCGACAGCTTCACCCTCACGAGGTGAATGATGCTCATATCCACCGCCCGGACATATTATAACAAGCGGTCTTTCAAATACATTCTGATACTCCGGATACATTTCTTTTATATAGGTTGTAAAAACAGCGTCCGCACCTTTGTGCTTTATACCAAGTTTTTCATAATCAATATCTATTTTAATATTTTCGTGTATCATAAAACAGCACACCTTTCATTATATCCTGTGAATAAACAATCCACTTCTTAATTTTGGTTCAAACCATGTTGACTTTGGCGGCATTAACTTTCCTGCATCAGCAACGGCAAAAAGTTCTGCTATAGATGTTGCATACATAGAAAATGCAACTACACAATCCTCCCTGCATCTTTTCTCAAGTTCTGAAAGTCCTCTTATTCCACCGACAAAATCAATTCTCTTATCTGTCTTTGGATCACCTATTCCAAGTACAGGTGCAAGCAGATTGTCCTGCAAAACCGCAACGTCAAGTCCATCAACCGGATCGTCTGACATAATATCTTTATGTGCTGTAAGCTTGTACCATTTTCCACCAAGATACATACCAAATGTTCCTTTTTTATCAGGTGATACCTGCTTATCACTCTCAGCTATATCAAATTTTTCTTTAATCTTATTTAAAAATTCTTCCTGTGTATATCCATTCAGATCTTTAACAACCCTGTTATATGGAAGAATCATCAATTCTTCATCAGGAAAAAGCACGGACAGAAAATAATTAAATTCTTCATTACCTGTATATCCCGGATTTTCCTGTCTTCTCTTCAATCCTACTTTTACTGCAGAAGCTGCTCTGTGATGTCCGTCAGCAATGTAAACAGAATCAATTCCTTCAAATGCCTTTCTAACATTTTCAACAAGTGTTATATCTGTCATTTTCCAGACCTGATGGCGTATTCCGTCAGGAGATATAAAATCATATAATGCTTTATTCTCCTTAGTCTTTTTAACAGCATCATTTATTACACTGTCAGCTCTGTAAGCCAGGAAAATAGGTCCTGTCTGGGCACTTAATGTATCAACATGTGTTATTCTGTCAACTTCTTTATCAGCTCTTGTATTTTCATGTTTCTTTATTACATTATTAAGATAATCATCAATAGATGCACATGCAACTATACCGGTCTGTGTTCTTTTGTCCATTGTAAGTGCATATATATAATATGTCTTATCTGTATCTGTTATAAATGTTTTATCAGCCAGAGCTTCTTCAAATAATTCTTTTGCTTTTGCATAAACTTCAGGAGCATATGTATCTGTAGAATCATCGAACTGTGTCTCTGCTCTGTCAATTTTAAGGAAAGACAACGGCTCTCTTTTAACCTCACAAACAGCTTCCTGTCTGTTGTATACATCATAAGGAAGTGCTGCTACTCTTGCTGCATCTTTTTCATTAGGTCTTACACATTCAAACGGTTTAATTAATGCCATTACTTTTCTCCTTTTCCTGCTTATAATTATTTTTCTTTAAAAATCAGGCATTAAGTTTATCAGTCAATACCTTCAATTCATTAGATATAGATATGATTTCATTTATTGTTGCATTGTTTTGCTCGCTTACTGCAAATGTATCACTTGCATGGGCCGCAACTTCTTCTGTGATAGCCGAAACAGTTGAAACGCTGTCAACAATCTTCTTATTAGCTTCACTGAGTCCATTTACAATATTTGTAAGTGATTCGGCATTAATAAGAATTTTTCCTGTATTATTTTCAATTATTGAAAAGCTTGCTGCTGTTTCTTTTGTAGCAGCATCCTCTTCCTTTATCATCTCAACCATCTGACCCGTAACATCTACAACATTCTTAATTACATCTGAAATATTTGTAATCATGTCTGTAATTTTTACAGTTGCATTCTGTGTCTCATCTGCCATTTTTGAAATTTCGGAAGCAACAACTGCAAAGCCTCTTCCTGCTTCCCCGGCACGAGCTGCCTCGATACTTGCATTAAGTGCCAGAAGGCTTGTCTGTGATGTAATCTCAGTAATAATATCAACAATTGAATTCATCTTTGCCATATCGTCATTAAGAAGCGAAAGCTGCTTGGTTACAGCATTGCCCGATTCAACGGACTCATTAACTTTATTAACAAGCATTGCCACATTCTTATTGCCTGCATCTACTGCTTTTTTGGTATCATTTATGCTATTTGTGATTTCTTGTGAACCATTCTTTACATCATCAACTTTATTCTGGATATTTTCAGTCATTTCAAGCTGTTTCTGTACAGCATCCGCTGTATCTGTTGAACCTGTATTTACTTCTGCCATAGCTTCCCTTGTCGCATTAATAGCTTCACCAAGTGATAAAATCTTGCTGTTTACATTTTCAATATCAGCAGCCATTTTACCTGAAACTTCCATTGTATTATTAAGTATTCTTTCTGTTTCGCGGCTCTGTTTCTCAATCTGTTTTAATTTTACTACGCTATTAATTTCAAGTGTTTTTGATGTATACATACAGTAAAGTGAAATCAATATAATAACAAGCACCTGTATCTCAACTGATGCAGTATCGCTCATTGTATATGTTCCGTTTGCAAGAAATACTACAACCTGTGCAATGTTAATAATTATAACACCTGTATTAATAGGAATTGAATATTTATAATCATTATATACTGTGATTGCTATAAGCATTGGAATTACATATGTAAATGCAAGTTTATTATTTGTGGTAAACATTATGAAAATATAAAATATTGCAAAGCCATATCCTATAAAATGCTTTATATGCGTTGAATTCTTATCTTTTTTATATACAATCCACTCCGCTACAGGTGACGCAATTCCTATTACAATAGTAAACAATACATATAATAATGTCCTGCTTCCTTTTGCAAATTCAGCTAAATATGCAATACCTATAGCAGCTGAAACTATAGTATGGCATACTATTCCGACTTTGTTACATCTCGCCATCTCAGACTGTGACTTAATCTTATCTACAATCTTATCTAAACCTTTCTTTGCAGTTTCCTGTATCTGTTCATGCTTCTCATTAAGCTTTTGAGATTTATCCTGTATTTTTTGCTCTATTGCTCCCATATATAACTCCTCCTTGTTATTCATAAGAAAATACATAAATATATTTTACAACAAAATACGCTATAAATAAAGAAAAACGGATGAAAGAAATATTTTAATTTTCAAACATCCGTTTTTTAATTACAATAAACAATTGCAAAATATTACTTTATAACTCTTACCTTAATAACACCTTCAATAGATGCAAGTTTGTCAACTACTGTCTCAGATGCAGACTCACTTATATCAAGCATTGAATATGCATAGTCACCTCTTGACTTATTAGCCATCTCTTCAATGTTAATACTTTCATCACCCATAACAGATGTAATCTTGCTGATTATAGCAGGTACATTCTTATGGCATACAGCTACTCTGCCGGCTGATGTGCATACACCCATGTCACATGCAGGATAGTTTACAGAATTAACTATATTACCATTCTCAATGTAGTTACGAAGCTCTTTTACAGCCATAATTGCACAATTATCTTCTGCTTCTGCTGTTGAAGCACCAAGATGAGGAAGAACAATCGCACCTTCCATTCCAGCTGTAACAGGGTTAGGAAAATCTGTTACATACTTCTTAACTCTGCCAGACTTTAATGCTTCACCGATTGCTTTCTCATCAACAAGTACATCTCTTGCACAGTTGATAATAATAGTTCCGTCCTGCATCATATCAAATGCTTCTTTATTAATCATTCCCTTTGTACTGTCAAGTGCCGGAACATGAACTGTAATGTAATTACATTCTTTATATATATCTTCAACATTGACAATATGTTTAACTTCACTTGAAAGATTCCATGCTGCATTTACTGAAAGATATGGATCATATCCGTATACTTCCATACCAAGTGCAATTGCCGCATTGGCAACAAGCTGTCCAATAGCACCAAGTCCAATTACACCAAGCTTTTTACCCTTGATTTCCTGACCTGCAAATGCCTTCTTGGCTTTCTCTGTAGCCTTTGCAATATCAGCATCATCCTTATTTGCTTTAACCCATTCGTTACCGCCGATTAAATCTCTTGATGCAAGAAGCATTGCTGCAAGTACCTGCTCTTTAACAGCATTGGCATTAGCACCCGGTGTATTAAATACAACAATACCCGACTCAGCACATTTATCAAGAGGGATATTATTAACACCTGCACCGGCTCTTGCAATTGCAAGAAGGTTATCACCAAGTTCCATATCATGCATTTTAGCACTTCTTACAAGTACTGCCTGTGCATCTTCAAAACTGCTTTCTGTATTATAATCATCTGAAAACAAATCAAGACCAACTGACGCAATATTATTTAAGCAATTAACGTTTACCATTATTTTGTATTCTCCTTTTCAAACTTCTTCATGAACTCAACAAGTTTCTCTACACCTTCAATTGGCATAGCATTGTAGATAGAAGCTCTCATACCGCCAACAGTTCTGTGTCCTTTAAGATTTACAAAACCTGCCTTTGTTGCTTCTTCAACAAACTTAGCATCAAGTTCTTTATCTCCTGTTACAAAAGGAACATTCATAAGTGAACGATCTTCTTTTACAACTGTTCCATTGAAAAGCTTGCTCTCATCAAGGAAATCATAAAGAATCTTTGCTTTCTTCTCATTGTGTTCTTTCATAGCTGAAAGTCCACCCATCTTCTTAATCCACTTAAATACCTTGCCACATATATAAATATTATAGCATGGAGGTGTATTATAAAGTGAATCAGCATCTGCCTGTGTCTTCCATTTAAGCATTGTAGGAGTTCCAGGAAGAACATCATCTGTAATTAAATCCTCTCTTATAATTGCGATAACAACACCTGCTGGTCCGATATTTTTCTGAACGCCGCCATATACAACGCCATACTTTGTAACATCCATAGGTTCTGATAAGAAACAAGATGAAACATCAGATACAAGAATATGTCCCTTTGTATTAGGAAGTTTCTTATATTTAGTACCATAAATTGTATTATTTTCGCAAATATATACATAATCTGCATCTTCTGGAATGTCAAGATCTGAACAATCCGGGATATATGAATATGTTTTGTCTTCTGAAGAAGCAACGGCAATTGCATCACCATAAATCTTAGCTTCCTGGTATGCTTTCTTAGCCCACTG
>ERZ791887.1037-NODE-1037-length-21253-cov-4.485234_pt1 | contig 21253 bp, 11 predicted proteins | sample MGYA00510157_ERZ791887 | MGnify/ENA primary metagenome ERZ791887 (study PRJEB30046, sample SAMN00792112) | human gut metagenome | study: EMG produced TPA metagenomics assembly of the A metagenome-wide association study of gut microbiota in type 2... | reverse complement strand
CATATTGAAGTTGGAGCTTTTCAGCTCCGGCAAAGCCCGGCGGCGGTGCCACAGGGTCTCCACATAGCCCTGCTCCCGGGCCTTGTCCACCACGTCCGTCATATACTGCTTCACCCCGGTATAGGTGGCGAAATACCGGTCCATATACTCCTTGGCCTCCTGCACCGTGACGCCGATGTCCTGGGACAGGGAGAAGGCGGAAATGCCGTAGACAATGCCGAAGTTCACGGCCTTGGCCCGGGAGCGCATCTGGTGGGTCACCTGGTCCTGGGGCACATGGAACACCCGGGCGGCGGTGACGGTGTGGAAGTCCTCACCGGACAGGAAGGCCTGCTGCATGGCGGTGTCGCCGGAGATGTGGGCCAGCAGCCGCAGCTCGATCTGGGAATAGTCGGCGTCCACCAGCACATGGCCCGGGGCCGCCACGAACATCTCCCGCATTTTGCTGCCCAGCTCCGTGCGGGTGGGGATATTCTGAAGATTCGGCTCCGTGGAGGACAGGCGGCCGGTGGCCGTTACCGTCATCTGGAAGCTGGTGCGGATGCGGCCATCCGGGTCGATGACCTTCAGCAGGCCGTCGGCATAGGTGCTTTTCAGCTTGGCATACTGCCGGTAGGTCAGCACGTCCGCCACCAGGGGGTGGTCCTTCAGCTTCTCCAGCACGTCGGCGTTGGTGGACCAGCCGGTTTTGGTCTTTTTCCCGTGGGGCAGGCCCAGGTCCTCAAACAGGACCTTTCCCAGCTGCTTGGGGGAATTGATGTTGAACTGCTGCCCGGCGGCGGCGTAAATCCGCTGCTCCAGCCGGTCGATGGTGTCGGACAGCTCCCGGCCAAACCGGGCCAGGGCCCCGCCGTCCACCAAAAAGCCGCTGCGCTCCATATCCGCCAGCACCCGGCACAGAGGAAGCTCCACATCGAAGTACAGCTTTTCCATGCCCTGCTCCCGGAGCCGGGGCAGCAGCACACCATGCAGGGCCTCTATCGCTGCGCCATAGCTGTGCAGCGACGCCCAGGCGGCAGCCTGGTCCCCCAGAGGAGAGAAGGCGTCCGGCTCCAGATGGGCGGGCTTTGGCAGCTCCTGGTTGAAATAGGCCACAAACAGCCGGGGCAGGTCGTATTTCCCGGCGGTGGTGTCCAGCAGGTAGGCCGCCAGGGCGGTGTCGAACACGAAGCCCTCCGCCGGAAGGCCCGCGTCCAGCAGGGTGCGCATCAGATCCTTGACGTTGTGGGACACCTTGGGGATATCGGCGGCAAACAGCGCCGCCAGCAGGGCCTGCCAGTCCCCCTGATAGTCCCCGGTCCACAGCTCCGCCGCCCAGGAGGCATTCTCCCCGGCGTCCCACTGGACGGAAAGGGCGGACAGGTCCGGCACCGCATATACGGTGACAGCCTCCGCCTGCCGCCACTGGGCCAGCAGGTCCCGGGCCTGGTCCTCCGTCCGGACGGGGACCACCGCGGCGGTAACCTCCGGCCTCTCCGCCGTCTCCTGGTGGGGGCGCAGGTGGTATTTGTCGATGAGCTTCTGAAATTCCAGCCGCAGGAACAGGTCGTACAGCTCCGGGCGGAAGGGCCGGCGGAGATTTTCCGCCGGGTCAAAGTCCAGGGGGGCGTCGGTGACGATGGTGGCCAGCCAATAGCTGTGGCGGGCGGACTCCTCCCCCTCCGTCAGCTTGCGGATGGCGGCGGGCTTGGCGTGCAGGTCCGGCAGCAGGCGATAGATCTCGTCAATGGTGCCGTATTCCTGCACCAGGGCCATGGCGGTCTTTTCCCCTACCCCTGGCACGCCGGGAATGTTGTCCGAAGTGTCGCCCATCAGGGCCTTCAGGTCGATCATGTGGATGGGGTCGAAGCCGTACTGCTCCCGGAAGGTCTCCGGGGTCATATCCTTGGTGGTGGTCTGGCCCATACGGGTGGACACCAGCTTCACCTTGGTGCGGTCGGTGATCAGCTGCAGGCTGTCCTTGTCGCCGGTGACGATGACGCAGTCCCACCCCGCCGCCTGGCATTTGCGGCTGATGGTGCCGATGAGGTCGTCGGCCTCGTACCCGGCCAGCTCATAGCAGGGCACGGACATGGCCGCCAGCACCTGCTTCATCACCGGCAGCTGCATGGCCAGCTCCGGGGGCATGGGCTTGCGCTGGGCCTTGTAATCCGCGTCCGCCCGGTGGCGGAAGGTGGGCTCCCGGCGGTCGAAGGTGACGCATAGGGCCTCCGGGTTTTCCTCGTCCAGCAGGCGCTGGAGGGTGGTGATGAAGCCGTATACCGCGTGGGTATACAGCCCCTCCCGGGTGGACAGGGGGCGGATGCCGTAATAGGCGCGGTTCAATATACTGTTGCCGTCCAGGACCATGAGCTTCATGGAAGGGACCTCCTAATTCGTTTGATCCGTTTTATTATACCTCTTTTTATTCTTTTGTACAAGGAGCAGAAAGAGACGCACGCGGCTTGTCAAAAAAGAATTTTTTGACAAGCTGGAAATCCGTGAGGCGGCATGATAAAATAAAAGAAAAATTTTGGGAAATTTTTTTCGGGGGACGCAATAAAACCGCCCTGCCGTGCATTATCCATATGACAGGAGACAAATGAGATGCTGCACAGGATAGACAACACAACTTCATCCCTCCCCGCGGAGGAGGCGCAGGAGCTTCGACGGCTGCTTTCGGGAGTGGCTGCCGGGAACCGCGACGATCTGGCCCAGCTATACCGCCGCACCCGAACGGCGGTGTACGGTCTGGCTCTGTCCTATCTCCGCAGTGCCCACGATGCCCAGGACCTGACCCAGGATGTGTATGTGCACATCTGGGACACGGCGGGACAGTACCGGCCCACAGGCTCGCCTGTGGGGTGGATCCTGGCGGTGTGCCGGAATCTGTGCCTGATGCACCTGCGGCGGGAGAGCCGTCAGGTGACCATGGAGGACCAGGAGTGGCACGCCATCCCCGACAACTGCCCGGGGCTGGACAGCCAGGAGCGGCTGCTTCTGCAGGATGCCCTGGCTATTCTGGGAGATGAGGAGCGTCGTATCGTTCTGCTGCACACAGCGGGCCTGAAGCACCGGGAAACCGGAGAAGCGCTGGGGCTGCCGCTGGCCACCGTCCTGTCAAAATATCACAGAGCATTGAAAAAGATGCGAGCTTACATGGAAGGAGATGACGCCCGATGACCAACGATCTGATGGAACGCAGGCTTTCCGCCGCGCTGGACAAGACCGCGCCGGACGACGTGGCTGGCGTGCTCTCCCGCTGTACAGAGCGGAAAGGAACGGTAGTCCCCATGAAAAAGAAAAATCAACGTATGAAGAAATGGATGCAGGCCATGGCGGCGTGCCTGGCGGTGCTGCTGCTGGGCGGAGGCGTGCTGGTGCAGCAGGCCCACGCCGTAACGTCTGTGGTGTCCCTGGACGTGAACCCCAGCATCGAGCTGCGGGTGAACAGCCGGGAAAAGGTGGTGTCCTGCCAGGCCCTCAACGACGAGGCCGCCGCCGTGCTGGCGGATATGGACGGAGGCCGGGACCTGAAGGGCGTCAAGGCGGATGTGGCCGTCAACGCCATTGTGGGCAGCCTGGTGCGGTGCGGATATCTGGACACGCTGTCCTCCGCCATTCTCATTTCCGTGGAGGATAAGGACCAGGCCCGGGCTCAGCGCCTTCAGCAGGAGCTGACCAATGTCGTGGGCGGCGCTTTGGGCGACTCCCAGGCCGCTGTCCTGAGTCAGACGGTGCAGCAGGACAAGGACCTGGAAAAGCTGGCCAAGGCCAACCACATTTCCACCGGCAAGGCCGCCCTGATCCGGCAGGCCATGGCCCTCAACAGCAGCCTGACCTTCGAGGGGCTGGCAAAGCTGTCCGTGGAAGAGCTGCGGGACCTGATCGAGGCCGGGGCCCCGGGGATGCCCATCGGCATGACGGCGGCTCTGGAGGCGGCAGCCACCTATGCGGGTCTGACCACGGCGGATGTTGCCGATGCGGATGTGGACCCGGAGCTGGACGAGACACCCGCCCACTATGAGGTGGAGCTGGAGGTCCCCGGTCACGGCGAGCTGGAATATCGGGTGGACGCCTACACCGGCCAGGTGCTCAGCGGCCCGGCCAACGTGAAGCTCTCCACCCCCGTGAACCCCTCCGGTGACATTGGCATGGAGGCCGCCAAGAGCGCTGCTTTGAAGCACACGGGTCTGTCCACCGCCGTCTTTACCAAGGCGGAGCGGGACTATGACGACGGGCGACTGGAGTATGAGCTGGAGTTCCACACCGACAGCGCCGCTTATGAGGTCACCGTGGACGCCGCCACCGGCCGCGTGCTGGACTATGAGAAGGAGAACCTTCGCGGCGGCACCGGCGGCACCGACATCGGCGCCCAGGCCGCCAAGGCCGCGGCCCTGAAGCACGCGGGCTTGTCCGAAGGCCAGGTGCAGGAGCTTCAGGTGGAATGGGACAACGAAAACGGCCGGGCCGTGTATGAGGTGGAGTTCAAGTCCGGCGGCATGGAATATGAATATGTCATCGACGCCGCCACCGGAGCCGTGCTGGAGCATCAAGCAGAGCGGCACGACTGAGCGCAGTAAAAAAACGGGGGCCGCGGCCCCCGTTTTTTCCGTCTGGACAATGCATCCCGGATGTATAGGGCGGAAGGTTTGACTTTTCATCCAATTTTGGTATAATATGCATACCAAGTTCTATTCAATCGAAAGGGAGAAAGGATATGGAACGGAAATTTGTACTGAGCTGCTGCTCCACGGTAGACCTGCCCTATGCGTACATGGCCCAGCGGGACATCCCGGTGCTGTTTTACCACTATGTGGTGGGTGACCAGGAGTATGTGGACGATATGGGCCGAGATCCGGCGGCTCTGCCCCGGTTTTACGGCTTCCTGAAGGCGGGCCAGCTTCCCCAGACGTCCCAGATCAACGTGGCCGATTATCTGGATTTCTTTGAGGAGCAGCTGCAAAAGGGCGACCTGCTGCACATTGCCTTCACCTCCGGCCAGTCCGGCTCGGTGCACAACGCCCAGGCCGCCGGAAAACTGCTGCAGGAGAAGTATCCCGACAAGAAGATCGTGGTCATCGACTCCCTGTGCTCCTCCTCCGGCTACGGTCTGCTGGTGGACACGGCGGCGGATATGCGGGACGCCGGGGCCACCCTGGAGGAGACGGCCCAGTGGGTGCTGCGGAACCGCAACAAGGTGCACCACCAGTTCTTCTCTTCCGATATGACCCAGTTCCGGCGCACGGGCCGGGTGTCCGGTGCGGCGGCCATGGTGGCCACCATCATGAACATCTGCCCCATTATGCGGCTGGACGACAAGGGGGCCATCAAGGCCTACGGCAAGGTCCGGGGCAAGAAGAAGGCCGTGGAGGCCACGGTAAACGCCATGGAGGAGCACGCCCAGGGCGGCCGGGACTATGACCAGCGCTGCTTCGTGTGCCACTCCCAGTGCCCGGAGGACGCGCAGATGCTCATCGACGCTCTGGAGGGGCGGTTCCCCAGGCTCCGGGGCAAGATCCGCCTGTGCGACATCGGCACCATCATCGGGTCCCACAGCGGCCCCGGCACCGTGGCGGTGTTCTTCATGGGTGACGAGCGCCCGGCGATGGACTGATACATCATGCTCCCGATGCAGGCATCCGTGAAACGGGTGCCTGCATCTCAGCTTGTCAAAAAGGCCTCGCAGAGTTTGCCGTCCGCAGGCGGCAAATAAAATGGAATCATTTTTTGCCGGGGCGTGTACCTGGCAAAAAATACTTCTCAGTTTGCAAGTGTGGAATTTGGTCGCCCATGGCGAACAAATTATGCGTGCGGCAGACTGCAAGCCTTTTGTTCAAAAAGGCAACGCCCTTTTTGAACAGTCTCAAACGGGCGGGGCTTCGGCCCCGCGCGTTTTGCGCTTCACTCCCCCTTCCCTGCCGTCCGCTGCCGGAACCGGCGGGAGGCCGCATCCCAGTCGATGATGGCCAGCGCCGCCTCCACATAGTCCTCCCGCCGGTTTTCATAGTCCGGGATAAACGCGTGCTCCCACAGGTCCACGTTGAACAGGGGCCACAGGGGCAGCGGCGTGTCCTGGTTGGCGGTGCAGGTGACCTGCAGCCCCCCGGAGCAGCACACCAGCCACACCCATCCGCTGCCGAACACGCTCATGGCGGCGTTCTTCAGGCTGCGGTGCAGCCCCTCCATGGAGCCGAAGCTGTGCTCCACCTCCGCCAGCAGCTCCCCGGAGGGCTTGGTGGTCCGGGCCGGGGCCAGGGACGAAAAATACAGCCCGTGGTTATACACGCCCCCGCCATAGCGGCGCACTGCCTGGCCCAGGGTCCGGGGCAGCTGGCACCAGTGCAGCAGCAGCCGCTCCAGCGGCCAGTCCTGATATTGGGTCCAGGGCACCAACGCCCCGTTGAGCCGGTCCACATAGGCGGCAAAGAACGCGTCGTGGTGCAGCCGCACCGACGAGCGCCCCAGGTTTGGCTCCAGTGCCGCCGGGGCATAGGGCAGCGGCGGCAGGATATAGGGATAAGTCATGGCAGGCAGTTCCTTTCCGAAAAAAATTCCTGCTTCCATGGTATGCCGCCGTTGACAAACCATGCCTTTTGGTGCAAACTGTAAACAGCCGCCCGGCGGCAAAGGAGGAAGAAACATGCGAAGAAAAGACAGAGAACGGGACCGGAGCTTTGCCTGGGAGGTGCTGAAAAAGGCCCCCTACGCCACCCTGTCCCTGACGGACGGCCAGGGCCGCCCCTACGCCGTGCCGGTGAACCAGGCCGTGGACGAGGAGTACCACGTGGTCTATTTCCACTGCGCCGGAGCCGGAGAAAAGTGGGAGCTTCTGAAGGACGGTGCAGAGGTGTGCCTGTCGGCGGTGTCCCACGCCACGGCGGTGCCCAACGCCTTCACCATGGCCTATGCCAGCGCCGTTCTGCGGGGCCGGGCGGAGGTGGTGACGGACCAGGGCGAGTGGACCCGGGCCCTGCTTCTGCTGTGCTCCGCCTTTGATCCCAAGGGCATGGGCCGCTTCACGGAGTCCGTGGAAAAATACGGCCCCGCCACAAAGGTGATCCGGATCACCCCCCGGGAGCTTACCGGCAAGGAAAACACCGCCGCCGAAGCGCCCCACCATCATCACGACTGAGGAAACACTATGGCATGCTATATTTTCGGTGCAGGCAGCTTTTACGGCCTGGACCGCTGTCCCCGGGCCGACGACTTCATCATCGCCGCCGACGGCGGCTGGCTGGCCTGCCGCAAGACCGGCATCACCCCGGACCTGCTGCTGGGGGATTTCGACTCCCTCAGCACCCAGCCCGACTTCCCCAACATTCTCCGGGTGCCGGTGGAGAAGGACGACACCGACACCATGCTGGCGGTGAAAACCGGGCTGGAGCGCGGGGAAACGGAGTTTCACATCTACGGCGGCATGGGCGGCCGCCGTACGGACCACACCATCGCCAATTTCCAGGCCCTGCTGTACCTGGCCCGGCGGGGGGCTCAGGGCTGGCTGTATGGCCAGGGGGAGCGGTACACCGCCGTATGCGGCGGCACCGTCACCTTCCCCGCCCGGGACCGGGGCATTCTGTCGGTGTTCTGCCTGGGAGCCGACGCCAGGGACGTCAGCATCCAGGGAGGCCAGTATCCCCTGCACCACGCGGTGCTGACGGCGGAGTTCCCTCTGGGCGTCAGCAACCACTTTGTGGGACAGCCCATTACGGTGTCTGTTCGGGACGGCAGCCTGCTCATAGGCCTGGTGGAGGACTGACCCGGGCGTTTTTTGCGTTCCCGGTTGCCAAAGCGGGCCATGCGTGGTAGAATAGACAGGAATGGAAAGGGGGCTTCCGCTATGCTTTTGGCCATTGATATCGGCAATTCCAACATCTCCGTGGGGCTGTTCGACCAGAAACGGGACCTGAAATTTCTGTCCTCCATCGACACCGACAGCCGGAAAACGGCGGATCAGATCAGCATCGACCTGATGAACATCTTCTCCCTGTATCAATACGACCTGCGCGACGTCAGCGGCGCCATTTTCTCCAGCGTGGTGCCGCCCATCAACTTCATGATGGCCAAGGCCCTGACCCGCCTGCTGGGAAAGCCCCCCATGATCGTGGGCCCCGGGGTCAAAACCGGGCTCAACATCCGCATGGAGATCCACAACCAGTTGGGTGCCGACCTGGTGGCAGGCGCCGTGGCCGCCCTGGACAAGTACCCCACCCCCATCATCATGATCGACATGGGCACCGCCACCACCATCTCCTATATCTCCAGCAGGCGCAGCTATGAGGGCGGCCTGATGTTCCCCGGGGTGCGGCTGAGCCTGGACGCCCTGTCGGACCACACCGCCCAGCTGCCGGACATCTCCCTGCAGCACCCCAAGAGCCTCATCGGCAAAAACACCGAGGACTGCATGCGCTCCGGCATTGTCTACGGCACCGCCGGGATGCTGGACGGCGTCATCGACCGCATCCGGGAGGTTCTGCCCCAGGGGGAGACCCCCACCATCGTGGCCACCGGCAGCAACGCCCCGGTGATCGTGCGCTACTGCCGCAACAAGGTGCTCTATGACAAGTATCTGCTGATGGAGGGGCTGTGGGACATCTATCAGAAAAATCACTGATAAAAAGAGCTTTGCTTTTTTGACAGTCACGGCAAAGGCCCCGGACTTTCGTCCGGGGCCTTTGCTTATGCAGTTGGCGTATGAGGAAGGCTGTCACAGCCGGTTGGGCAGGGCTGCGGCCCCTTCCTTATAGGTGGGTCAGCGGGCCTTGCGCTTCAGGGTCACAGCGGCGGGGATCATCACGCAGCTGAAGGAAGCGGCCAGCACCCAGACGATGATGTTGGAGGAGTCGCCGGTCTTGGGGGCGTCGGGCTTGCCCGGCTCCTCGGGCTTGCCGGGGTTCACGGGATCGGGATTCTCGGGCTGGGCCACACCCTCATAGGCGGTGGTGGTCAGGCTGCGGGAGAAGATGAAGTTGCTGATGAAGGTGTACTCGTCGGTCTGGTGAATCTTGTGGTTCAGGACGTTGGCGAACAGAGCGATGTCCAGGTCGCCGTTCTGATACTCGAAGCCCACCACGCCGTTGTTGTACTGGTTGAACTGAGCGGTCAGCTCGTCATCGGTCAGGCAGATGCAGCCCTGCAGGGGATCCTTGCCGGCGTTCTGCACCAGAACGGTAGCGCCCTCGGGGAGCTTGGTGAACCAGTTGGTGCCGTACTCGTACATCACGTCGTCACCCTCGTTGATATAGGTGGCGTTGACCAGGGTGTTGTTGGGATATACCACCCGGCCCAGGAAGTCGGTACCCTTGTCGCAGGAGGAGATCTCCACGCCCAGCTCCTGCATGAAGGCAGATCTGCCGGTGATGGCATCGTTGCTGTAGCCCATGTAAGGCGTACCGGCCTTCACGGCGGCCAGGGCATCGTCGCTGAGGGCGCGGGAGCCCACGATGACGTTGGCCTTGGTCAGGTCATCGGTCATGGTGAAGCCCATGGTGGTCAGAGCCAGCCAGTCGAAGCGGTAGTTATAGGAGCCGGAGCGCAGGGTGGTCTCCACGTAGCCGGAGGTGTTGTCGGCGGGCTTGCCGGGCAGATACACCTGGGGATTGAGGATGACGGCGGCCTTGATGCCGGCGCCGTACACGCCGGTGGCGGTGAGGACATAGTCCTTGGCCACGGTCATGAAGTCCTCATAGGAACAGATGAAGTTGCCCTTCTCGCTGCCCTCGGTGATTATGGCCACGGTCTTGCCGGCCCGCAGCAGCGCGTTGACGGCAGCGGCGGAGTCGTTGGACACGTTGTCGATGATGACGTCGGCATTCTCCACGCCCTCAAACTGGGTGGCGAAGGCGGCCAGATAGGTCAGAGCCTGGGTATAGTTGATGGTCTCGGGGCAGGCGGCCATGATGGTCTTGTAGGCAGCGGGCTCCGCCACGATGACGCGGTCATAGCCCCGGGCATTGCTGCGCTGGGCGAAGCTCTCGGAGTACAGGCCCTGCCAGACGTTGATGAAGGTGCCGTCGAACAGCTGGCTGTTGGCCAGGGAGCGCTTGGCCTGATACATGGACACCACCATGGTACCGGCGGGATAGGTCACGCCGTCATAGGTGAATTCCTTGCTGGCCACGTTGACCTTCACATCGTTGCGGGTCAGGTACTTCATCTCGGCGGCGGCGTCATACAGATTCTTCTGGTTGGCGCTGTCCATGGGGATGATATAGCACTCGGGATAGAAGTTGCCGTTCTGGCCCTCGCCATCGTACACGGGGCGCATCAGCTCAGTCTGGGTGCCGGGCCGGTCATATTGGTCCACGTACCAGGGAGCCACCAGCTCGTTGGAATTGGTGTTGTTCACGCCGCGGGAGAACAGCTTGGCCTGGTTCTCCAGCATGGTGATCTTGTTGGCCTGGATGTACATGGCCTGGGTCATCAGGCCGTAAGGCACCACCAGCTCGGAGGCGACGTCACTGTACACAGGCAGCTCCCAGGTGATGCCGGCGGTGCCGATCAGGACGGGGAACTGGGAACCGTAGGCGGTGGTCATATCATCCCAGGGCTCGGTCCAGGCCACGCCGGAGGGAGAATCGTTGTCCACACGCAGGTAATCGCGGTAGGGCATCTCGAAGCTGTTGTGCTCGGGGTTGTTGGCGATGGCGCCCATACCCACGGCCTCGCCCAGCTGGATGAACTGCTTGGCGATCAGGTCGTACTCATAGTTGGGCTCGTGGGGAGGCGTGCAGGGCTCGATGAGCATGGCCTCCACGCGGCCGTGGATCTCGGTGAACACCATGGGGTTGAACTTATTCACCAGGGCCATGGCGTTGGCATCCTCAAACAGGGTCTGGTTGGCCTCGTCGCGGTTGGGGTCATAGCCCTGGCTGGTGGTGCGGGTCATGTGCTCATAGCCCTCGATGTTCTGCTCGGGGACGATGACCATAAACACGTCGCCCAGCAGCTCCTTGACGTTGACCCGGTTCTCCTGCACGTTATAATAGGCGGCCAGGTCCAGCTGACCGGAGTACAGGCTGCCGTTGGCCTTGTAGCCGTTTTCACCGCGGATGAAGCCGATGTAGGAGGCGAAATCCTTGATCTGCTCGGGAACGGCCACGTTCTGCTTGGCCATTTCCTGGGCCAGAAGCTCCTTACCGGCGTCGGTGAAGCCCTCCAGGGTGTTGACGTTGATGGTCTCGTTCTCCAGCAGCAGGTGGGCGAACTCCAGGATGCCGTTGACGGCGGCATTCTCGTTGGAGTGGACGTTGGAGGCGAACATAGGCACCCGCAGGTCATCGAAGTCGCCGTTGGCCAGCTTGGTCAGCGCCAGGTCGGGGTCGGATTCCACCAGGTCGGTGTATGCCAGCCACTTGTCAACGGACTCCTTGGAGTCGGCAACGATCAGGTAGGGCATATCATAGCCGTCGGTGGTGGTCTGGCCCATGGACTCCTTGGACACATACAGGTCGGTGTCCATGGCGGCCAGGGCTTCCAGATCGTCATACAGCTCGTACACGGTGCGGAAGCTGTCGTAAGGAACGACCTTGGCGTGGCAGGAGGCGATGTCCTTACCGTCGGCGGTCACACGCAGGGTGTAATAGCCGCACAGGTCCAGGTATGCGCCGCCGTTGCTGTGGGGGGCGCTGTAATCCACGCTGCCGGAGCGGTTGGCAAAGTAGCAGGAGATGTTCAGGTACAGGACCAGAGAGACCTTGCCGTCGTCGTCGAACGCAAAGCCGTAGTCATCCACCTGGAACATCTGGGTGTCTCTCTGGGTCTTCCAGCTGTCCAGGGGGCCGCCCTGATAGGGGTTGGGGAACTTCTCGGGGTTCAGATAGCCGCGCTGGGTGTCGCGGTCCAGAGACAGGGACAGGCCCGCGTCCATGGCGGCGGCCAGCTCATTCTCCGTCAGGTTGGTGGGCAGGGTGACGGTGGCGGTGGCATCCTCCGCCAGGGAGATCTGCCAGTCGATGTCGGTGTATGCGGGATAGGTATTTGCCAGGGACTTACCGGGGGAACGAGTGTCCTTCGCCACGTCTGCGACGCTTGCGAACGCAGATGCAGGGAATACGAGAGCGAGAATCAGGACAAACGCCAGGATCTTCGTCGAAAGACGGGATCTTTTGTGCTGCATAGTTTTCTCCTTTTCTTCTCTTTCTTTTCCATGGTGGTCCTTGGGGTCGTCCGACGGGGCCGCCGGGCCGTTTGTCGGATCGTTGATTTTAGATTAACACGGCTGTACAGCTTTGTCAATCTGTACAGGCATATGCGGCGCGGTAGAAAAATATTTGTATATTTTTGCGCAATGTGCTGTTATGTTTTCCTCTCATACATTCTGTTATTCATATTGTGAACTTTCAGACAGTCGACCATGCGTTCCACAGGCCGCCGCAGCTATTTGGACATCACTCAAAATTTGTATAAGAAAATATGGTTTTTCCCCCGAAAAACCGGGATACCCGGAGGAAATGCAGGCATTTCTTCGGATATCCCGGCACGCATGTTCTTTTCTATAATCGCAATACGCGTTTTACCGCCATCAAATTGGCCGGTTCTGTTATCCCACCGCCTCCAGCATATGCTCCAGCAGGATGCCGTAGCCCTGGGAGGGGTCGTTCACCAGCACATGGGTCACAGCCCCCACAAAGCGCCCGTTCTGGATGATGGGGCTGCCGCTCATCCCCTGGACGATGCCGCCGGTGGTCTCCAGCAGCTGGGGGTCCGTGACCTTCAGCAGCAGGTCCCGGCCGTCCCGGTTCATGGGGCACAGCCGCACGATCTCCACCTGATAGGCCTGGGTATCATCCCCGGAGACGGTGGAGAGGATGGTGGCGGGACCGGTGGTCACCTGGCTGCGCTGGGCCACCGGCAGGGCCGTGCCGGAGACGAAGTCCCCCTCCGCCACGGTGCCGAAAATGCCGCCGGTGGTGTTGGCGGACACGGTGCCCACGTCGTGCTGGGCCGTGAAGTCCCCCTTCAGCTGGCCCGGCTCACCCTTTTCGCCCTTTTTCACGGCCTTCACGGAGGTCTCCATAATGGAGCCGCTGGCCAGAGGCATCAGCTGGGCCGTGTCCGTGTCGGTGATGCCGTGGCCCAGAGCGCCGTAGGCCCCGGTGTCCGGGTCATAGAAGGTCAGGGTCCCCACGCCGGCCATGCTGTCCCGGGTCCAGGCGCCCAGCCGCCAGGAGCCGTCCTCCCCCTGCACCGGCGCGGCGGTGACGTTCAGGGTCTTGCCCTCACGCCGCAGGCCGATGGCGGCGGGCTGGCCTCCGGTGGCCTGCAGCAGGGTCTGCAGGTCCTCCGTGGAGGTGACCTTTTCGCCGTTGCAGCTGACGATCAGGTCCCCCTCCCGGATGCCGCAGTCCCGGGCCGGGCAGGGGTCCGTTTCCGAGGTGGACACCACCAGCACGCCGTCGGCAAAGAGCTTGATGCCCACCGCCTTCCCCACGGGGATCAAGGCGCGCTGATCGGCCCATACCGCCTGGCAGCACAGGACCCCGGTGAGCAGCACGGCCAGCAGCCATGCGGCCGGTCTGCGTATGCGTCGCTTTTTTTGCGTTTCATACATGCGATCACCCCTGTTTTGGAATTTTGTCGCCGGCGACAGAGTTACTTTGCGCCGTCGGACGGCGTTTCATGTCCGCTAAATAAAGGATGCTTTTCCGCCGGACGCGAAAAAAGCGCCGCAGACGGCTGTCTGCGGCGCAAAGGCGGAAGAAATTTCCAATTTTTACCGGGTCTCGTAGCGCTTGGGGTCCTTGGGCAGGCACAGCTCCAGGATCAGGCCCACCACGAACACACCGGCCACCATGTTCCCGGCGAAAATTTCGCCGAACACCGGGGGCAGGTTGTCGAAGAAGCCCTCCACCTGGGTCACGCCCACGCCCAGGCACAGGGACGTGGCCGCGATCAGCACGTTGCGCTGGTCCAGGCCCGCATCCTGCATCATCCGGATGCCGGACATCATGATGGAGCCGAACATGATCACGGTGCAGCCGCCCAGCACGCAGTCCGGCAGGGTGGTGAAGAAAGCGCCGATGGGCGGGAACAGACCGCCCAGGATCATGGCCAGGGCACCGAACATGATGGTGAAGCGGTTCACCACGTGGGTCATGGAGATCAGGCCCACGTTCTGGCTGAAGGAGGTGATGGGGGAGCAGCCGAACACGCCGCCGGAAAGGGCGGAGGCGAAGCCGTCCACGCACAGGGAGCCGGATATCTCCTTATCCGTGATATCCCGGCCCAGGCCGCCGGTGCAGGTGGCGGTGGTGTCGCCGATGGTTTCCACGGCGGAGACGATGAACACCAGGCAGAAGGACAGGATGGTGCCCATCTGGAACTTGGGAGTGTAGGCGAACAGCTGGGGTACGGCCACCACGCCCAGCTCCCGGATGGTCTGGGTCATGCCGGCAAAGTCCACCATGCCGAAGCACACGGCCACCACATAGCCCACGATCATGCCCAGCAGGACATACAGCTGCTTGGCCACGCCCTTGAGGGTGGTATGGAAAATCAGCGCCGCCGCCAGGGTGATGGCCGCCACCAGCAGGTTCTGCCAGGAGCCCAGGGGATACTTGGCGGAGGAGCCGAAGGAGGATACGCCCACGTTGAGAATGCTCAGGCCGATGGATACCACCACGCACGCGGACAGGATGGGAGAGATGATTTTGCGCCAATACTTGGCCGTCAGGCCCAGAATGCCTTCAAAGACACCGCCCACAATGATGGCCCCCACCATAACGCCGTAATCCTGGGAGGCGGCGGTCATGCAGGCGGCCAGGAACGTGAAGCTCAGGCCCATGACAACGGGCAGGCCGGAGCCGATCTTCCACACGGGATAAAGCTGGAGCATGGTGCCGATACCGGCGATGAGCATGCAGTTCTGCAGCAGCCGGGCGGTTTCGATAACGCTGAAGGGCTGGCCGTTGTACACCGCCACCGAGGCGATGATGATCAGCGGCGCGATGTTGGCCACAAACATGGCCAGCACGTGCTGGAGGCCGAAGGGGATTGCCTTTGCCACTGGCACACGCCCTTCCAGTTGATAGACATTCTCAATGCGGGGTTCCTGACGATCTTTTTTCATGGCCTTTCTTTCTCCCTTTTGTAAATTTGCCAAAACCGCAGGCGCGGCGGCCGCCTATAGATATGAAAAGGGTCCGAAAAGCTATCTATAGCGGCCTTACGTTTGGCGCTTATGTATAAAATACCATATTTACGGATTCTTTACAAGTGAGAATGTGTAAAAATTTACAATTTTTGCTGAAGCCTTTCCGCCAACGCGCCGCTTCGGAGCAAATTGCACTTTGAAACGTTACCGGTATCGTTACCGATGATGCGGTATAAAGGCCCTGGCCATCCCGATGGATGGCCAGGGCCGTATATTTTACAGTCTGACCTCGCAGCCGGGGGCGAAGAAGTACAGCACCATTTCCGCCACCGGCGTTTCCAGCACCCGGCTCAGGGCCTGGCTGTACGCCGTCAGCTGGGGGCGGTACAGCTCCGCCCGGGCGGGGGCCTCCTCCGGCCTGATGCGGTCGGTTTTGAAGTCCACGATGACCAGGCCCTCCTCCGTCCGGAAAGCGCAGTCCACCACGCCCTGGAGCATCAGCTCGTCCTCCGGCTCCGCCGCCGGGTCATACAGCGCCGCCGGCAGCAGCAGGGAAAAGCGGTACTCCCGGTACACCTGCTCCGCCCGGCGGATGCGCTGGGCCAGAGGCGAGGCCAGGAACCGCCGCACCTGCTCCAGGTCCAGGGACGCCGCCTGCTCCGAGGTCAGCAGATGCCGCGCCGTCAGGGACGCCGCCTGCTCCTCCGGGTCCGGGCCGTTCAGGTCCAGGTACTGCATCAGCAGGTGCATGGCCGTGCCCCGCTGAGCGGCGGACAGGGGCCGCTCCCCCAGTAGGAACCGGGGGGTGTCCACCTGCACCTGCCGCACCCGCCGGACCGTGCCCTGGGCGATCTCCTCGTCCAGCTCCCGGCCTTTCAGCTGGGTGGCCGTGACCTTGGTGGGGATGCGGCAGGCCGCCTGATGGGGATAGTCCAGCTCCTGGACCTCCACGACGCTCTCCGGCAGGACCTCCTGCGGCGCGTCCTCCCGTTCCCGGGCCGCCGCAGCCGTGGGATTTTCCCACACCTGCACCTGCCAGCCGCCGCCCAGGCCCACCCGGGTCTGGGGCTCCGTCTCCGCCCATCGGCGCAGAGGCTCCCCCTCCGGGGCGCACAGCAGCGGCAGCAGCAGCCAGTCTCCGGGGCATTTGGCCCCGGCCACCGCCTCCGGCGGCGTGGGCATATCCGCCAGCACCGACAGGTCCGCCAGCCGCTTGCGCCCATGGGCCATGCACTGCACGCAGATGAGCTTCTCCTTGGCCCGGGTCAGGGCCACATACAGGATCCGCATTTCCTCGGACTTGCTCTCCCGGGTCAGGGCCGCCGCCACGGCTGTTTTGGTGACGGTGTCGTACCGGATGCGCTTTTTCCGGTCCACACGCTCGGTGCCCAGGCCCAGCCGGGGGTGCACCAGCACCGGACGGCGGAAGTCGTCGGCGTTGAAGGTCTTGTGCAGGTCCGTCAGGATCACCACCGGGAACTCCAGTCCCTTGGACCGGTGCACGCTCATGATCTGCACCCCGCTGCCGGCGGTCCGGGTGGTGATGGGGGGCTGCCGCCCCTCCTCCAGCAGGTCGTGGAGCTGGGTCACAAAGTCGAACAGGCCGCCCCGGCCAGCCGCCGCCTGCTGACCGGCGTAGGTATACAGGGCGATGAGGTTCTCCTTCCGGGCGGCTCCGCCCTCCATGGCCCCGAACACCGCCAGGGCGTGGCACTCCGTATAGAGCTTCCACAGCAGGCGGTCCGCCGTCATGTCCCGGGCCGCCAGCCGCAGCTCCTCCAGCAGCCGCCGGAAGTCCGCCGTGTCCGCGCCGTCGTCCAGGCACAGGGCGTCGTAATAGTCCCCCTCCGGCTGCAGCGCCCGGATCAGGGCCAGGCGGTCCGCCGAAAAGCCGAACAGCGGCGACCGCAGCACGGCGATCAGCGGCACATCCTGCCGGGGATTGTCGATGATCTGCAAAAACGACACCATCACCGCCGCCTCCGGGGTGCTGAAAAAAGCCTCGCTTTCCCCGCTGGTGCAGGGGATGTTCTCCCGGCGCAGGGCCGCCGTATAGGCCGCCAGCCTGGCCCGGGGGGAGCGCATGAGAATGACGATGTCCTCCGGCTCCACCGGCCGGGGCCGGCCGTCCTCCCCCTGCACCGGGAATTTCTCGTCCAGCAGCTGCCGGATGCGGCGGGCCGTGAACCGGGCCTCCATCTCCGTCCGGTCGAAGCTCTCCTCCTGGGTGTTCTCCACGCTGATGAAGTGCAGCTCCGGCTCCATGCCCGGCCGGGGCGGGTACGCCGCCTCCGCGCCGAAGTACAGCTGCTCGTCGTCGCCGTAGTCCATTTCTCCCATTTCCCGGGACATAACAGACCGGAACACGAAGTTGGTGCCGTCCAGCACCTCCCGGCGGGAGCGGAAATTCCGGCTCAGCAGCACCTTCCGGGGCTGGCCCTCCTCCGCTTCCGCCGCCGGGACATAGGACAGGTATTTTTCCAGAAAGATGGTGGGGTCCGCCAGCCGGAAGCGATAGATGCTCTGCTTCACGTCGCCCACGGCGAACAGCCGCCGCTCCCGGTCGGACAGCGCCCGGAAAATGCAGTTCTGCACCTGGTTGCTGTCCTGATATTCGTCCACCATCACCTCCCGGTAGCGGGAGGCCACCTGCCGGGCCAGGTCCGTGGGCTGGCCCTGGCCGTCGGTCAGCAGGTCGATGGCGTAGTGCTCCTGGTCGGAAAAGTCCATCACGTTCCGCCGGACCTTCTCCGCCTGATAGCGCAGGGTGAACCGGGCCGTCAGGCTCAGCAGGGCCAGCATGGCCGGGGCCATCTGGCGCAGGTCCTCCAGCAGCTCCGCCTCCGGCACGGAAAAGGTGGCCTGGATGTCCTTCAATGCCTTTTTGCACTGCTCCAGCACCGCCTTGGACCGGTCCCGGCAGGCGGCGTTTTCATCGCCCCGGACGGCTCCCATCCGGCGGAATACGGGGACCGCCTGTCCCAGGCTGTCCCAGCCCTGTTCCGCCTTGTCCCGCAGGTGTTCCAGGGCCTGGGCTGCCTCCAGGAACCGGTCGCCGTAGGCTTTGTACACGGCGGGGTAGTCCGCCATGTCCTCCACGGCCTGCTTCAGCCGCCGGAACCAGAAGTCCGCCTTCCGCAGGGCGTCCTCCATGAGGTACCGGCCGCAGCCGGTGTCCGGCAGGTGCTCCGGCGTTCTGGCCCAGTCCCGCTTCAGCTCCTCCAGCCACCGCAGGGGGTGGGGGTGGCTCTGGGTCTTCTGGTGCAGATCCAGCACCAGGGCCTCCAGGGCCCGGTCGTCCCGGCCGGCTCCCAGGGTCTCCGCCAGCAGGCGGGCGTTTTCGTCCCCCTCGATGCCGGCGTAAAAATCCTCCAGCACCCGGCCCAGCACCCGCTGGCGCAGCAGGGCGGCCTCCTGCTCGTCCAGCACCCGGAAATCCGGGGTCAGGCTGTGCTCCTCCACCGGCGGCAGCAGGTGGACGTTCTCCCGCAGAAGCCCGGCGCAGAAGGCGTCCACCGTTTTGATGTCCGCCTGATACACCCGCAGCATCTGCCGCCGCAGGTGGCCGTCCCCGGGGCGCTCCGCCACCCGGCGGGTCAGCTCCTGGGCGATCTTGCCCCGCAGCTCCGCCGCGGCGGCCTTGGTATAGGTGATGATCAGGAAGTCGTCCACCTGACAGCCCTCCTGCTCCATATAGGAAAACAAGCGCTCCACCAGGACCTTGGTTTTGCCGGAGCCTGCGGCGGCGGACACCAGCAGGCTCCCGCCCCGGTTATATACGGCCGTTTCCTGCTGCGGCGTCAGCGGCATGGCGATTCCTCCTCTCGGCTTTCCTCCTCCACAAATTTCCAGAATTCTCCCGGGTCCACGCTTCTGATGTACCGCACCCGGTCACCGCCCCGGCCCTCCTGGAACCCGCAGGCGGCGGCAAAGTCGCAGTGCTGGCAGGCCCGGTCCTGGGGGCCGTGGGCCACCGGGTCGGCGTTGATGCTGCCGGAGCCGATCTCCCGGGCGATCTGGTGCAGCAGGCGGTCCACATAGCGGCCCAGCTTGCCCAGCTGCTCCGCCGAGGCGACGCCGTCGGCGATGGAGCCGTCCTTTTTCACCTTGATGGGCAGGTAATGGGGCGATTCCAGGGCGCTGTGCTCCATGGCCCGCAGCACCTGGGGGTCGGAGAGCACCATGCCGCTGCGGCGCAGGGCGCTCTGCAGGGCCAGCTGCAGCTTCTCCGGCTGGATGCCCCGGTCCGCTTTCAGGATCACCTCCCGGGCCGGGTGGTACAGCACCCCCGCCGGGACGATGGGATAGCCGAAATAGCTGCGGCCCTCCTGCTCCAGGGTGAACAGGTACAGCAGCATCTGGATCCCCAGGCCGTACCGCAGGTCTGACAGGTCGAAGGACTTTTTCCCGGTTTTGTAGTCCACCACCCGCAGATACAGCCTGCCGTCGTGGAGCCAGCCGTCCACCCGGTCCACCTTGCCGCTGACGGACAGGCGCTGATCCCCCTCGGTGATGGTCACGGCAGGGAGCTGCCCGTCCTTTCCGCCGAAGCCCAGCTCAAAGGCCACCGGGGAAAAGTCCGACTGGGCCAGCTCCCCGGCCATGTCCTCCACAATGGCATAGGCCGCCGTCCGCAGCCGGGAAAAGAGATACCGGAACCGGGCGCTTTTCTCCTGATATCCGTCGATCTCCTCCCGGGCGTAGCGGTCCGTATATTCCCGGACCAGCTGCCGCAGCTCCGGCTGCTGCACCGCGGCCCAGCCGCCCCGGGTCTTGACCTCCCGGGCCACGTTTTCCAGCAGATAGTGGATAAACGTGCCGATCTCCGGGGCCTCGAACCCCGCCGGGCGGCGGTCCTTTGCCCGCAGGCCGTACTGCATGAAATACCCGAAATGGCACCGCTTTACCTGGTCCATCCGGGAGGCGGACATATGCAGGGAGCGGCCATACAGGGCCTCCACCGCCGGGCCGGACAGCCGTCCCCGGCCCAGGGCCCGGCCCCGGTCCATGGCGTCCAGCACCCGGTCATAGTCTCCCCGCCCGCGGAAATACTGCCGCAGGGCGGGGTCCTCTCCCGCCAGCTCCAGGGCCGTGGCGGGGAGCCTGCGCCGGTAGCTGCCGTCCTCCCGGGTCACCCGCAGCCGGGGAAACAGCTTTTCCATCCGCTGCACCACAAAGGAGGGGCGCAGCTGGCTGCCGTTGACGTCCCCCACCGGCCAGCTGACGGTGAGCCGGTCCGTGGGCTGGGCCAGGCAGGCGTAAATATTCTGCAATTCGTTGTCCAGCGGGTCGAAGCTGGCGTCCGACAGCAAAATTTCCCGCTGCTGCAGGGCGGCCCGGTCCTCCGGGTCCAGCAGGCCGTGGCCGCTGGGGGGCATGGGCAGCACATGGTCGTTGGCTCCCAGCAGGAACAGGCACTTCACCCGGTGCCGGTCATTGCGGGTGATCTCGCTGACCTTCACCTGGTCCAGGGTGGCCGGGATGGTACCCACGCTGTACTGGGTCAGCACCAGCCGCAGGAGCCGGGCGAACTCCTCGCCGGACAGCTCCGTATCCCCCAGGATTTCCGCAAACTGGTCCAGCACCCCGCAGAAGATCGCCCACAGCTGGACATATTCCTCCGCCAGCTGGGGCCGGTCCTCCTCCAGGAGCTTTTTCGCCGTGTCCTCCAGGGTCTGCGGCACACCGGCCTCCTGCAAAAACCCATACAGGCACTCCGCCTTCTGCCGGGCCGCCCCGGCGGTGTGCATCCCCCGGTAAAGAGGCTCCAGCAGCAGGCGCACCCGCCGCCGGATGCCGTTGACTCGCTCCAGCCGGGCGGCGCTGCGCTCCGTCAGCTCCCGGCCGTATCCGTCGGGGCTTGCCGTCCAGTCCCCCTCCCGCAGCCACATGGAATTGCCCCGGATGTCCCACAGGATGACGTAATTTTCCAGAATGTCGCACTCGTCCGGGGTGATGCCGCCCAGGCCGGTTTTCAGGCAGCGGAACACGTCCTCCCGGTCGAAGCCGCCGGTGACGGCGTCCAGTGCCCCCAGCAGCATGGTGATGGGGGGCTTTTCCAGCAGGTCGCTGCGGCGGCTGATATAGGCCGGGATGCCGTCCCGGCGGAACACACTCTCCAGCAGCGGGCCGTAGACCTCCATATTCCCGGCGCACACGCCCATGTCCCGCCAGCGATAG
>ERZ791887.1028-NODE-1028-length-21434-cov-9.969035_pt1 | contig 21434 bp, 19 predicted proteins | sample MGYA00510157_ERZ791887 | MGnify/ENA primary metagenome ERZ791887 (study PRJEB30046, sample SAMN00792112) | human gut metagenome | study: EMG produced TPA metagenomics assembly of the A metagenome-wide association study of gut microbiota in type 2... | reverse complement strand
GAAAACAAGTCCAAGGTAAGCATCCTTACCAACGGCATCATCAAAGAGAACCCCGTTCTGCGTCTGGTCCTGGGCACCTGCTCGTGCCTGGCCGTTACCACGGCCGTTTCCAGCGCACTGGGCATGGGCGCGGCCTTCACCTTCGTGCTGGTCTGCTCCAACATCCTGATCTCGCTGCTGCGCAACGTGATCCCCGCAAAGGTCCATCTGCCCTGCTACATCGTCATCATCGCAGGCTTCGTGACCATCGTTCAGATGGTGATGCACGCTTACATGGAGAGCCTGTACACTGCACTGGGCGTCTTCCTGCCCCTGATCGTCGTCAACTGCATCATCCTCGGCCGTGCCGAGATGTTCGCCTGCAAGAACAGCGTGGTCGATTCCGCTCTGGACGGCATCGGCATGGGCATCGGCTATACCCTGACCGTCACCCTGATGGCCTCCATCCGTGAGATCCTGGGCAGCGGCACCTGGCTGGGCTTCACCGTCCTGCCGGAGAGCATGGCCAAGATGAGCATCATGACCCAGGCCCCCGGCGCATTCTTCTGCTACGGTGTCCTGATGGCCGGCTGCATCTGGCTGGAAGGCAAGCTGGACGCCCGCATTGAGCGCAAGAGCTGCTGTGACCTTGACAATCTGAAGAAGGAGGCGGAATAAGATGCTCGTTAAACTCGCTGCGATCTTCTTCAGCATGATCCTGGTCAACAACTACGTGCTGGTGAAGTTCTATGGCATCTGCCCGTTCCTGGGCGTTTCCAAAAAGCTGGACTCCTCGCTGGGCATGTCCGGTGCTGTTATCTTCGTCATGCTGGTGGCAACGGCTGTCACCTTCCCGCTGCAGATCTTCATTCTGGACCCCGCTGGCCTGAGCTACCTGCAGACCATCGTCTTCATCCTGGTCATCGCCGTTCTGGTCCAGTTCATCGAGATCTTCCTGAAAAAGTACGTTGTCGCTCTGTACAACTCCCTGGGCGTTTACCTGCCCCTGATCACCACCAACTGCTGCGTGCTGGCTGTCACCATCCTGGTCGTGGACGACTACGGTGCTGACGTTGCCACCCTGGGCTTTGCAGCCGCCTACGTTGAGGCTCTGGTCTGCGCTGTGGGCGCAGGCGTCGGCTTCATGCTGGCCATGGTCATGTTCAGCGGTGTGCGCAAGCGCGTGGAAGCCTGCGATCCCCCGGCACCCTTCAAGGGCCTGCCCATCACGCTGATCGCAGCGGCCATCACCAGCCTGTCCTTCATGGGCTTTGGCGGTCTGGTCGAGAACCTGTTCAACGTGACGCTGTAAAGGAGGAAACAGAACTATGAATATTGCATCGGCTGTTATCCTCTGCACCATCGTGGGCGCGGTGGGCGCGATCATTCTGGTCGCTGCCGCCAAGTTCATGGCCGTGGAGGAAGATCCCCGCATTGAAGAAGTTGCCTCCTGTCTGGCTGGCGCAAACTGCGGCGGCTGCGGCTACGCAGGCTGCGCAGACTACGCCAAGGCCGTCGTCATGGACGGCGTGGCCTGCGACAAGTGCGCACCCGGCGGCCCCAAGGCTGCTGCTGCCATCGCCAAGATCATGGGCGGTGAGGCCAGTGCGGTTGAAAAGAAGGCTGTGGTCCAGTGCCAGGGCAACTCTGAGCACTGCAAGCCCAGCTACGATTACACCGGCATCCAGAGCTGCGCTGCGGCTGCAGCTCTGTACGGCGGCCCCAAGACCTGCACCTTCGCCTGTATCGGTCTGGGCGACTGCACCAAGGTCTGTAAGTTCGATGCCATCCACATCGTGGACGGCGTGGCAAAGGTAGACAAGGACAAGTGCACCGGCTGCGGTGCCTGCGCCAACATCTGCCCCAAGAAGGTCATCATGATCGACGCTGGCGGCCCCCGCAAACCGGTGGTCATGTGCTCCAACCAGGACAAGGGCCCTGTTGCCATGAAGGCCTGCACCACTTCCTGCATCGCCTGCGGCATGTGTGAGCGCACCTGTAAGTTCGACGCCATCCATGTTGTGGACGGCGTGGCCCGTGTGGACTACGACAAGTGCAAGGGCTGCGGTATGTGCGCCCAGAAGTGCCCGAAGAAGATCATCCTCTTCCCGCTGAAGGACTATCCGTATCCCCTCGTGAAGCCCGCAGCACCTGCGGCTGCAAAGCCTGCTGAGGCTCCCAAGGCTGAGTAACGCAAACGTGATAAACAACAAAAGCTGGACTGCAAACGCAGTCCAGCTTTTGTTGTTTTCTCGCTTCGCAGGCGTTTCAGGATGCAGGGTGTGTTACTTCCCGCAGCTCTCGCAATGCTCGCAGTCCTCTTCCAGCTTGCCGACGATGGGTTCCGGGTCGATGCCCTGACGGCGGTAATAGTCGGACAGAGCAGCCTTGACGGCCTGCTCGGCCAGGACCGAGCAGTGGACCTTGATGGGAGGCAGACCTTCCAGAGCTTCCACAACGGCCTTGTTGGTCAGTTTGAGGGCCTCTTCGATGGTCTTGCCCTTGATGAGGTCGGTGGCCATGCTGCTGGTGGCGATGGCGGCACCGCAGCCGAAGGTGAGGAACTTGACATCGACGATGACGTTGTTCTCGATCTTCAGGTACATGCGCATGATGTCGCCGCACTTGGGATTGCCGACCTCGCCCACGCCGTTGGCGTCGGGGATCTCACCGACATTGTGCGGATTTGCGAAATGCTCCATGACCTTTGCACTATACATACTTGCCATTTTTACTGCTCTCCCTTCAGGCTGAACTGACGGGCCTTGTTCTGGCCCTGCAGCCACATACAACTCATTGCGCGGCGGCGGGGGATGACCTCCTCCAGCACGTCACACAGATACTCTGCTTCTTCCATGGTATTCTGCGGGCCGAACGTGAACCGCATGGAACCGTGGCCGATCTCTTCCGGCACACCGATGCTCAGCAGAACATGGCTGGGGTCCAGGCTGTCCGAGTTGCAGGCAGAACCGGTCGAAGCACAGATGTTGTGCATATCCAGGTCCAGCAGAATGGTCTCGCCCTCCAGGCCGGGGAAGCTGATGTTCACGTTGCCGGGCAGGCGGTGCTCCAGACCGCCGTTCAGGCGGGCTTCGGGGATGTTCTTCAGGATGCGGTTGATGACGTAGTCCCGCAGCTGCTGCTCGTGGGCCATCCGCTCTTCCAGATTGGCCGTGGCCATCTCCAGCGCCTTGCCCATACCGGCGATGCCGGCGACGTTCTCAGTACCGGCGCGGTGGCGGGCCTCCTGGCTGCCGCCGTCGATGAGGTTCTGGGGCCAGACGCCCTTCTTGCAGTACAGTGCGCCCATGCCCTTGGGGCCGTTGAACTTGTGGGCGCTCATGGACAGCATATCCACACCCAGCTCCTTGACGTCCACAGGGATGGCACCCACAGCCTGCACCGCATCGGTGTGCATCCAGACGCCGTGCTTGTGGGCGATCTCCGCGATCTCCTTGATGGGCTGGATGGTGCCGATCTCGTTGTTGGCCATCATGATGCTGACCAGAGCGGTATCGGGGCGGATCGCAGCCTCGACATCCTCCGGGCGGATGTAGCCCTCGGCGGTGGGTTTGATATAGGTGACTTCAAAGCCCATGCGCTCCAGAGAAGCCATGCTGTGCATGATGGCATGGTGCTCGAAGGCGCTGGTGATGAGGTGTTTTTTATTCTGGCGCGCCTTGGTGAAGGCGGTGCCCTTTACAGCCCAGTTGTCGGCCTCTGAGCCGCAGCCAGTGAAGAAGATCTCGGCCGGGGCAGCGTTGATGGCCTTGGCCACCTGTGCACGGCCGGTATCCACAAACTCTTTTGCTTCGTAGCCGACGCTGTAATGGCTGCTGGGGTTGCCGCAGGCACCGCTCAGTGCCTCGGTCATCACAGCCAGCACTTCGGGAGCGCAGGCCGTGGTCGCAGCGTTGTCCAGATAGACAACTTTTTCAGAAATTTCCATAGGGATCCTGTCCTTTCCTCGGATAACATCGGGCCAGTTTCCGCCCGAATGAATACTTCCGCTCTCTATTTATACCCTAGTATTCCCACTATGTCAATATGAATTGCAGAAATTCCGGATTTTTTTACAATTCAGCCTTTTTCTTTGCCGGTCAGCCTGCCCAGCAGCACCTTCCAGCGGGGATAGCCCCAGCGCTTGTCTTCCTCAAAATCATCTGCCAGCTTCCACGGAAATTTCGAGCCATCGAAGTAGAGGTTTCCGGCTTCGTCCACGCGGTCCAGTTTTTTGGGCAGATACGCCTTGTCGTAGTAGCTCTTCCGGCGGTCGGGCAGCACCCAGTGCAGGGTGCCGTCTTCGTCCATGCCGGACGCCCAGACGCCGAACACGAAGGTCGCAGCCTCGCCGTAGCAGTGCTGCTCAAAGCGGATGGCACCGTCGTAATAGAATTTGATGACCTCCAGCGTACCGGACTCCTTTTTGCCGTCCCGCCCCAGCGTCGGGCGGTAGTCCTGCTGATACCGGCAGCCGCAGTGGCTGCCGGCAAACTGTTTTGCCTGAAATCCCATCCTGTTGCCCTCGTTCCTGTTTTGATCGGCTTTGTCGAAAAATCGGAAAAGCGTCTGCGCCGACTGGCGCACCGCCCGATTTTTTGACAGAGCCTTCTTCTTTGGGGTCACTAGGGGCGAGCAGCCCCTAGTTCGTGCCTCCCGTCCTTGCCGCGCTGAACACGCGGCATTTGCTTCGCAAACCGGACGTCGGCTTAAAAGCCCCGCAGGGGCTTTCATGGCTTCGCCACCGCCGAGCTTCTCAAGCGCGGCTTTTCTGGTACTCTTTTGGCGCGCAAAAGAGTACAGTTTTAGAAGTGTCCCTCAAAATCCCCTTCGATCTCATACGGCCAGCTCAGAATGCCGCCCAGATCGTAGAGGTTGGTGTAGCCGAGGCTTTCCAGCTTCTGCACGGCATCGGCGCTGCGGCGGCCGGTGCGGCAGTAGATCAGCCAAGGGGCATTCTTGTCGGGCAGGACCTCTGCCGCACGGCTCAGCACCTCGCCCAGCGGCAGGAGCTTTGCTCCCGGAATGTGCCCCACCGCAAACTCGTCCGGTTCCCGGACGTCCACCGCAGTCGCTTTGCCTGCATCCAGCAGGCGGATGGCCGCGGCCGGTTCGATTTTCTCTATCATAGGTTCATCTCCTGATCTCATACTTTCTCTATTATATGATACCAGACCTTTTTTGTTTCGACAAGAGAAAGCCGCGTTTTCACTTTTCAAAATCGGTTTGGCGTGTTATACTAAGAAAACGAACAAGGAGAGATCGCTATGAAGTTTTCGACAAAAAGCCGCTATGCGCTGCGGCTGATGGCTGAACTGGCCCGCTATGCGCCGGGCACCACCGTCCCGCTGAAGGAGATCAGCGAGCGCCAGAACCTCAGCCTGAAATATCTGGAACAGATCGTCACGCCGCTGGCACGGGTCGGCCTTGTCAAGAGCGAACGCGGCAGCCAGGGCGGCTACCGCCTGACCAAGGCTCCCGCCGACTACACCGCCGGGGAGATCCTCCGCGCCATCGAGGGCAGCGTGGCCCCCATCCCCTGCCTGGGCAGCGAGACCAACGAGTGCCCCATGTCCGAGCAGTGCTTCACCCTGCCCTTCTGGAGCGGGCTGGACGACGTCATCAACCAGTATATCGACAGCGTAACGCTGGAACAGCTGGCCCGGAGCCTGCCCTCTGCCAGCGACGGCTGCTGCGGCTGCAATTCAAAAAATTGAAAAAATGTGCTTGACATTTTACGCTGAATCTTATATAATAATCAAGCATTCAGAAAATGCAGCACAGATCTAGGGGTATAGCTCAGTTGGTAGAGCAGCGGTCTCCAAAACCGCGTGCCGTGAGTTCGAGACTTACTACCCCTGCCACAAACGTCCGGAGCAATCGTTCCGGACGTTTTGTTTTGCCCATTTTCGGCCTGCGGGCGGCTTTTTCTCTTCTCCCGAAAAGTTTTTTGCGGTTTTTGTAGATTTCTGCTTGACAAGAAGTCATTCTTCGGGTATAATAAAGCACGTTCCGGCGGTGAACAGCCGCGAACTTGAGCGATCATGGCCCGGTAGCTCAGTTGGTTAGAGCACCAGCCTGTCACGCTGGGGGTCGTCGGTTCGAGCCCGATCCGGGTCGCCATTTGCTGCTATAGCTCAGTTGGTAGAGCGCATCCTTGGTAAGGATGAGGTCTCCAGTTCGAATCTGGATAGCAGCTCCACAGCGAAGCCACTTGAATCCTTTGGATTCAGGTGGTTTTTTTGTTTTCCGCAGTTCATCAAAATGCCCAAAACACGGCGCTTCTTTCTCCATTCCGCTCATTGAAATTTTTAACAGGTTGCGGTATAATTTGTTTAAGCAAATTGGTTATTTTCATAACGATTTCAGAGCAAATTGATTTGGAGGTAGATTCCTATGGCACGTTTCACTCTTCCCCGCGATCTGTACCACGGCAAGGGCGCGCTGGAAGCCCTGAAGTCCTTCACCGGCAAAAAGGCCATGATCTGTGTGGGCGGCGGCTCCATGAAGCGGTTCGGTTTCCTGGACCGTGCGGTCAGCTACCTGAAGGAAGCCGGCATGGAAGTCGAGCTGTTTGAAGGCATCGAGCCGGACCCCTCGGTTGAGACCGTCATGCGCGGTGCCGAGGCCATGCTGAAGTTCGAGCCGGATTGGATCATCGCCATGGGCGGCGGTTCCCCCATTGACGCCGCAAAGGCCATGTGGATCAAGTACGAGTACCCGGAGATCACCTTTGAGGAGATGTGCAAGGTCTTCGGCATCCCGCCGCTGCGCCGCAAGGCACACTTCTGCGCCATCTCTTCCACCTCCGGCACCGCCACCGAGGTGACCGCATTCTCCATCATCACCGATTACCAGAAGGGCATCAAGTACCCCATCGCCGACTTCGAGATCACCCCGGACGTCGCCATCGTCGATCCCGACCTGGCCGAGACCATGCCCAAGAAGCTGGTCGCACACACCGGCATGGACGCCATGACCCACGCTATTGAGGCTTATGTCTCCACCGCACACTGCGATTATACCGACCCGCTGGCCATCTTTGCCATCCGGATGATCCAGGGCGACCTGGTGGACAGCTACAACGGCGACATGGCCAAGCGTGATTCGATGCACAACGCACAGTGCCTGGCCGGCATGGCCTTCTCCAATGCGCTGCTGGGCATCGTCCACTCCATGGCCCACAAAACTGGCGCTGCCTTTGCAGACTACGGCGCACACATCATCCATGGTGCAGCCAACGCTATGTATCTGCCCAAGGTCATCGCGTTCAACGCCAAAGACCCCGAAGCCAAAAAGCGCTATGGCGTCATTGCCGACGAGATGAAGCTCGGTGGTGCCAATGACGACGAAAAGGTCCAGCGGCTCATCGCACACCTGCGCGGCATGAACGACGCGCTGAACATCCCCCACTGCATCCAGCACTACGGCCCGGATTCCTATCCCGCCGAGCAGGGCTTCGTTCCGGAGGAAGTCTTCCTGGAGCGTCTGCCGGAGATCGCCAAGAATGCCATCGGCGATGCCTGCACCGGTTCCAATCCCCGCCAGCCCAGCCAGGAGGAGATGGAGAAGCTGCTCAAGTGCTGCTACTACGATACCGACGTTGATTTCTGATCCCGATCTTTCCTGAGATTCCTCTTTCCCATAAACGCAGAGCCGCAGACCCTCACCGGGCCTGCGGCTCTTGCGTTTCAGGCGTTCCGTCTGCTCTGGGAGCAAAAAAAGACACCCCAAAGCCAGACGGCTTCGAGGTGTCCTGAGCTGGAGCTGCTATCCAGATTCGAACTGGAGACCTCATCCTTACCAAGGATGCGCTCTACCAACTGAGCTATAGCAGCACAATCACAGCTCAATTAGTTTATCATAAAACGCACCGCTTGGCAAGAGGTTTTTGCAAAAAAGTTCGATTTTTCTCAAAAAGAGGTCGTCACGCTGCGTGACGACCTCTTTTGGGTTTTCTTTCTTACTCGATCAGACCGTTCAGCAGCGCCAGGCACTTGCGGCTGTGCAGCTTGCGGATGGCCTTGGCCTCGATCTGGCGGACACGTTCACGGGTAACGCCGAAATCGCGGCCGACCTCTTCCAGCGTGCGGGGGCGGCCATCGTCCAGACCGAAGCGCAGACGGATGACCTTCTCCTCACGGGGAGTCAGGCTCTTGAGGGCCTGGTTGATCTGCTGGGCCACCATGGCGCGGTCGGCTGCCTTGCCGGGAGCTTCCGCGTTTTCGTCGGCGACGAAATCGCCCAGCGAGGAATCTTCCTCCTCACCGACGGGGCTTTCCAAGCTGGCCGGCTCCTGCGCCATGCGCTGGATCTCACGGACGCGCTCGACGCTCATATCCATGGCCTTTGCCAGCTCTTCCGGGGTGGGCTCGTGGCCGTTCTGGTAGACCAGCTGGTTGGTGGCCTGCCGCATCCGGTTGATGGTCTCGACCATGTGCACCGGGATGCGGATGGTACGGGCCTGGTCTGCGATGGCGCGGGTGATGGCCTGACGGATCCACCAGGTGGCGTAGGTGGAGAAGCGGAAGCCGCGGTCGCAGTCGAACTTTTCAGCGGCCTTGATGAGGCCGATGTTGCCCTCCTGGATCAGGTCGAGGAATGCCAGATTGTGGCCCACGTGCTTCTTGGCGATGGAAACGACCAGACGCAGGTTGGCTTCGCTCAGGCTGCGGCGGGCGTTCAGGCCGTCGCGGCGGATCTTCAGCAGCTCCTGACGGCGCTCCTCGGTCAGAGGACCGTTCTCGATCTCTTCCTCAGCCTTCTCTTCCGCTGCCTTTTCCTCGGCATCCTCGGTGGACTTCTCGCCGCCCTCGTCGTCCAGATCCTCGTTGTAGCTGCGGCTGTTCTCATCCTCTTCGAACGAGAAGCGGGCGCTGTTCTTCTTGATGTACTCCGGCGCACCGTACTTGATGCGGTCTGCCTGAAGGATGTGTGCTGCTTCGGCACCGGCATGGATGCGGCGGCTCAGTTCCACTTCCTGCTCTGCGCTCAGCAGCGGGATCTGACCGATCTGCTTGAGGTAGTTCTTCACGGGGTCGTCCAGCAGCTCATCCATCGCTGCCTTCAGGTCGGCCGGGTTCTCCTCGGCCTCCTCTTCCTCGTCAACGCCCAGGCCCAGCTCATCACTGTTGGCCTCAGCGTTCTCTACCTCGGCAAGGATGCTGTCCACGTCCAGGCTGGCATCCTCTTCCGCCTCGTTGTCCAGAACTTTGATGCCGCGCTCCTCCAGCAGGGTGTAGAGGGTCTCCACATCCATCCGGCACTGCGAGGCCAGCGCTTTGGCCTCCTGTGCGCTCAGGGTGCCTTCGCCTTTCGTCAACAGTTCCTTCAAAGTCATGCCCATTTCGCTCTCTCCTTTTCACGCCGGACGTGGTTCCGCCCGGAAGTGACGTTGTATCATAGTTTTGTCCGCTGTCGGGCCGGTCAAATCACCAGGCCGCCGTTCACGCCGAACACCTGGCCGGTGATGTACCCGGCATCCTCTCCGGCGAGGAACACCAGCAGCTTCGCCACCTCGTCCGCACTGCCCAGACGGCCCACCGGGGTCTCCTCGGCCAGTGCCGCCTTGTCCTCGGCGGTAAAGGCAGCCATCATATCGGTGTCGATGACACCCGGAGCCACACAGTTGACGGTGATGCCGCTGGGGCCCTCCTCTTTGGCGAGGGCCTTGGTCAGGCCGATGAGGCCCGCCTTGGCAGCGGAATAATGGACCTCGCAGCTGCCGCCGGTCTGGCCCCACATGCTGCTGACCGTCAGGATGCGGCCCGCCTTGCGGCGGATCATCCCAGGCAGTGCCAGCTGGCACAGGTGGAACGCACCGGTCAGGTTCACGTCCAGCATATGCTGCCATTCGTCGGGGGTGATGTCGGTGAACAGCTTCTGCTGGGCGATGCCCGCATTGCTCACCAGCACATCCACCCGGCCCAGCGCCTGCTCCGCCGCATGGAACGCGACCTCGCAGCTGGCGCGGGATGCCACATCGCACTGGATGGCGATGCAGCCGGGCAGCTCCTGTTCCAGAGCCGCCGCCGCGTCGGCGTTGGTGTGGTAGAACACCGCCACACGGTCGCCCGCCGCGTAAAACGCCCGCGCTGCCGCTGCACCGATGCCCCGGTCGCCGCCGGAGATCAGCACACACCGCCCGTTGGCAGGCCGGGGCGGTGCCTCCGGCTGCGGTTCGGGTGCTACGGGTGCTTCCGGCTGCGGCATATCCGGCGCTGCCGCTTCTGCGGCTGGCTCCGGCCTGCGGTCCGGCAGCACGATGGTCGGTTCCTCATCGGCTGCGGGTTCCCGCGTTTCAGCCGGGGCTTCCGGTCTGGCCTCTTCCGCCGCCTTGGGCAGCTCCACCGGTGCGGCGTCCTCGTCCTGCAGATTGAATGTCAGCTCAAATTCGTCATCGTACAAGAGTCAGCCCTCCTGTCGCTTGTTCTCTGCCCGCGCAAAAATCCGCACAGGCAGGAGGAACTGCCGTTCCACGCTCCCCAGAACAGCGCTCTGCTCACTTCTTCCGGTCAAGTCCGGTCCTGCGGCGTGCCTGGGAACGATTGTGTGTGGTTTCGACAAGTTTCCATTGAATAATATAGCACAATTTCTCGAAAAAAGAAAGTGGGAACCGCAGACTTTTTCACGCAGTTCCCACTTTTTTCAATTTTCACTTCGTCACGGGCGGTCTCCAGCGGGGTTTGCCGGCCCGCTCCTCCCGCAGCCGGAGGAAAAACGCCTGCAACAGCGCCTGTGCTTCCTCGGCCCGCAGCCCGTTTTCCACCGCCGGGTGGTGATTGAACGGCAGGGCGAACAGGTCGGTCACCGACCCGCAGCAGCCCGCTTTCGTGTCTGCCGCCCCGTAGACCACCCGCCGGATGCGGCTGTTGAGGATGGCCCCGCTGCACATGGGGCAGGGTTCCAGCGTCACGAACAGCTCACACTGCCACAGCCGCCAGCCGCCCAGCTTTTTGCAGGCCGCGTCGATGGCCAGCAGCTCGGCATGGTGGAGGGCATTTTTCTCGGTCTCCCGCGTATTGTGGGCCGACGCGATGATCTTGCCGTCCTTCGCGATGACGGCCCCCACCGGTACTTCGCCCAGCGCAGCGGCCTGTTCGGCTTCGGCCAGCGCAGCGCCCATCAGTTCATAATCGGTCATGGTGTTCCCCTTTCTGCCAGGCAGCGGGCCAGCACGGCCCCATTGTTCAGGATATGCAGCAGGATGCCGGGCAGAAGGCTTCCCGACCGGTCTGCCGCCCAGCCGAAGAGCAGCCCCATCCCCAGCGCGTACGCTTTGGCCTGCAGACTGCCGTGCAGCGCAGCAAACAGCACCGCCTGCCCCAGGATGGCCGCATTCCGCCCCAGCGGACGCAGCAGCCGCAGCGCGGCCCCGCGAAAGACCAGTTCCTCCGCCACCGGCAGCACCAGACAGCTGCGCAGGAGGCCTGTCGCCCCCGCCGGGGCCGCAGCCGACGACGGAAACAGCAGCTCAGACCCCGCTGCCAGCGCAGCCCAGAGCAGTGCCGCCAGACCGAACGTTTTCCAGAACGCGGCCGGTTCCTGTTTTTCTTTCACGCACAGCCCTCCCATCGGCGGACATTGTACCACATCCGCCCCCATTTGCGCAAGCCGCAGAGCTGTTTTGCGAAAATGCGAAGAAATTTTTGCTCAAACAATTGACTTTTTCCCTCTGCATCTGGTATAATTCCCACGACTTTTCTGATGAATTGGTCGTTTTACGGCCACGACCCCCGGAGGTATTATATTTATGATCCGTATTCTCACCGATTCTGCGTCCGACATCCTGCCCGCCGAAGCCGAGCAGCTGGGCGTGACCGTCATCCCCCTGAACGTCACGCTGGAGGACGGCACCGTCCTGCGGGATGGCGTGGACATGACCCCCTCCGCCTACTATGAGATCCTGGCCGGGTGCCGCAAGCTGCCCACCACCAGCCAGCCCAGCCCGGAACTGTTCGAGAACTTCTTCCTCGAAGCCGCTGCCGCCGGGGATGAGGTCATCGGCATCTTCCTGTCCCACGCACTGTCCGGCACCTACCAGTGCGCCAAGCTGGCCGCTGACATGGCCAATGTGGACAACGTCCTCTTTGTGGACAGCGAACACGTCTGCCTGAGCGAAGCCCTGCTCGTCCGCCTGGCCGTCCAGCTGCGGGATTCCGGCAAAACGGCCGGTCAGATCGCCGCCATTCTGGAACACGCCAAGGAGCACCTGCACCTCGTGGCCGCTATCGACGACCTGAAGTACCTGCGCAAGGGCGGCCGCCTGCCCGCCGCTGTAGCCGTTGCAGGCGGGATGCTGGGCATCAAGCCCCTTATCACCATCCAGGACGGCAAGGTCGCCATGGCCGGCAAGGCCCGCGGCCTGCCCGGCGCCTACGTGACCCTGTTCAAGAAGGTCGAGGAGATGGGCGGCATCAGCTCCGCCTTCCCGGCGCTGGCCGGTTACACCGTCTCCCCCCGTGAGGTGACGCCCATCCAGACCTACCTGCGCGACAACCTGCAGCAGGAAGACCTGCTGGTCCGCCAGATCGGCTGTGTCATCGGCACCCACGCCGGCCCCGGCGCTTTCGGCATCGCCTTCTTCGACAAGACCCTGACGCTGGATCTGTAACCCTCAGACGCAAAAACGAGGAACTGTTTTGTGCAGTTCCTCGTTTTTTTGTTTACAGCACCGCGTCCGAAACGAGCTTGCCCAGCAGGAGCACCAGCACCACGAGCATCATGGGGCGGATGAACTTGGCACCGTTCTTCAGGGCAAAATGCGACCCCAGCAGGTTGCCCACGATGCCGCTGACGGCGCAGGGGATGCCCACCGAGAAGACCACCAGCCCGTTCATCAGGTAGGTGACCAGGCTGGCGTAGTTGCTGGCAAGGTTGAGCACCTTGGCGTTGCCGCCTGCCGTGCGCAGGTCAAAGCCCATCAGAGTGGTAAAGGCGATGATGGCAAAGGTGCCGGTGCCGGGGCCGAAGATGCCATCGTACAGGCCGATGCCCAGACCGATGGCCAGAGCCAGCACGGCCTTTTTGGCCGTCAGGGTGCCATCGTCGCGGTTCTCGTCCGGCAGGTTCCGCCGCCACAGGATGAGCACGGCCGCGATGGGCAGGATGACGAGCATCATGGCCCGCAGCGCCTCATCGCTGAGCAGCAGCACGATGTGGGAGCCAAGGGCACTGCCCACAAAGCTGCCCGCTGCTGCCAGCAGGCCCACTTTGATGTTCATGGCACCCTTTTGGAAAAACTGCGCCGTGGCAAAGGTGGTGCCGCAGGCGGCGCTGAATTTGTTGGTGCCGTAGGTGTAGTGGGCCGGGAGCCCCGCAAACAGGTAGGCAGGCAGGCTGATGAGTCCGCCGCCGCCTGCTGCCGAGTCCACAAAGCCCGCAAAGCCGGTCATGCACATCAGGAAGACCAGCATCAGCGGGGAGATCGTTATACTTTCTGTCATGTTTCCCTCTATTTTTCACGTCGTTGTATATTTTTTCGATTCTTCACGGCCGGTTCCTCCGGGAGGAGCCGACGGGGCACCGCGAACGGGTCAGTCCAGATACAGTCTGCCCTCGCAGGCCAGGATCTGGTCCAGGATCATCCGGGAGACGCGGGCACCGTAGACCATGGAGGGGTGGTCGTTGTACTCGATGATATCATGGAAATCTTTGTTCATCAGCACAATGACATACTCGCCGTAGGGGGTGTGGACGATGCCGCCGTCGTTGCGGCAGGCGTTCATGCTGCCGCTCTTGCTGGCCACCCAGATGCGTTCCGGTTCGCCGGTCTCCTCGCAGTCCAGATAGAACTGCGGGAAATCGTGGGTCAGCATGGTATTGTAGTGCTGCTGGCGGAAGATGGCCAGCATCTCCGCGCTGGCCTCTTTGCTGACGAGGGTGCCCTTTGCCACCTGCGCGAACAGCGCCGCGTAATCGCGGGGGGTGGTGGTGCCAAGGTCGCGGTAGCGGTCAAAGTGGAGCGGATTGTGCAGCACCGTGTGGGCAAAGCCCAGCTCCCGGATGCAGGCGTTGATCGTATCCAGCCCCAGATAGTCGATGATCATATTGGTGGCGATGTTGTCCGAGCAGATGATCATCATGGTGGCGGTGTCCTTCACCTTGAGCGCCGCCCCCACACCCAGCGCCCGCAGCATACCAGAGCCGTCCACGAACTGGCTCTCCTCGTAGGTGATGCGCTCATCCAGGCTGGCCTTGCCCCGGCTGACCTGCAGATACAGCGCCGCCAGGATGAATGCCTTGATGGTCGAGGCCGTCTCGAACGCTTCATCGGCCCCGATCTCGACCGTGCGACCCTGCAGGTCATCCACAAAAACGCTCATCTTGCCCTGATAGGAGTACAGCTCGGCCGCGATCCGCTTTTCCAGCGTCATATTTTTATCCATTTCGGAATTTTTCCCTTTCTATTTACAGATTTTCCTCGAAGAAGCGCTGGGCGTTGCGGAAGAAGATCTGCTCCACCTCGTCCTCGGTGAAGCCTTCCTTCCGCAGCGCGTCGGCCAGCAGCGGAAGTTTGGAGCAGTCGCCCATCTCCAGCTTGCCGCCGATGCCGTCAAAGTCGCTGCCCAGGCCGATGATCTCAATGCCGCCCACCTGCTTGAAATGGGCTGCGTGCCGGGCCATCAGGGCCGTAGTGCTGCGGCAGAGTTCCGGGCGCGGCTGGTCATCCAGGAAGCCGGAGCAATAGTTCAGGCCCACGAGACCGCCCTTTTCGGCCATGACGCGGATCATCTCATCGGTCAGGTTGCGGCAGTGGGGTGCCAGAGCGCGGCAGTTGGAGTGGCTGGCCGCAAAGGGGCGGGTGCTGTGCTCCGCGATATCCCAGAACCCCCGGTCGGACAGGTGGCTCACGTCCACGATCATGTGCAGGCGCTCCATCTCGGCCAAAAATTCAAACCCGCGCTCCTTCAGGCCGGTCTCGGTGTTGGGCTTGCAGGGCCAGATGTCCCCGCCCCCGCCGGGCACCACATTGGGGCTGGCCAGCTCGTTTTCGTGGTTCCAGGTCAGGGTCATCATGCGGGCACCCAGCTCATACATCTGCCGCAGCACACCCAGGCTGCCCTTGCAGCAGCCGCCCTCCTCGATGGTCAGCATTCCGCTGATCTTTCCGGCCTGCGCGTTGCAGCGGATATCCTCCGGGCTGTAGACCGGCGCGATCTGGTCGGAATACTTCGCCATGATCCGCTTGAACACATCCACCTCTTCCAGCGCCGTCACCAGCGGGTCTGCGCCGGGGGTCGGGTCGCTCAGGTTCACAAAGGCGGCAAAGCATTGCAGCATGTAGTCGCCCTTGTGCAGCTTTTCCAGATCAATGTGCAGATCATTGGTTGCAAAGCTCTTGGCTTCGCCCCGCCGCTCGGCATAGCGCAATTCGCTCAGGGTATCACAATGGAGATCAAAGACTTTCATAGATCGTAATCCTTTCGATTGTCATTCCTTCGTACAACCTCTCCGTCATTGCATCGCAATGCCACCTCTCCTTGTAGGAGAGGCCTTGGCAGTCCACGCAAGAGTCATGGTTTCGCCAGAGGCTCTCCTACCAGGAGAGCTGTCGAGCGGATGCGAGACGGAGCGGGTTCAAAACAAACTTCCCACCGCATACAGGCTCTTCACCAGATCTTCCCGGTAGAGCGGGTCGTCCGGGTCCAGGCTGTTGAACACCACGCCGCCGCTCCCTGCGGCACCGGTGGAGTGGATGTACCGCCCCTCGCCCAGATAGAGCGCGATGTGGCCGGGGAAGTAGAGCGCATCGCCGCGCCGGACCTGTTCCTTCGGGATCTCGTGCATGGGCCAGCCCTCCACGAGTCGGGCGTCCCGGTAGATGAGGACGCCGCACTGCATGTAGGCGCTGCTCACGAGGCCGGAACAGTCGATGCCACGGCCCGACTTGCCGCCCCAGCGGTACTCTGTGCCCAGATACCGTTTGGCCTGCTCGGCCAGCGCATTCCGGAACGCTTCCTCGCTGCCGCCGTACCAGCGGTCAAGGGCACGGGGCACAAGCTCTTCGGGCCTGCACCCCTCGGCCAGCGCCAGTGCCTCGTCGAAGCGGCGGCCTGCCTGCTGGGTGAACACCGCCGTCATCGGCCAGCGTACCGGCTCCAGCGCCACAGCCCGGACATAGCCGGTCCGTCCATCCACGAGCCGGACCAGCGCCCAGCCGTCGTGGGGAGCCTCTTCGGGCAGGCGGCGCAGCAGCGCACCGCGCTCCAGCTCCAGCAGCCGGACGCCCTGCACCTTGGGCAGGGTCAGCACATCGGTCGCGCGGCCCGCCATCACCCATTCGGCGGCAAGGTAGCTCCGCAGTTCCGCTTCCCCGCAGAATCGCAGCTCCGATGCGAACACATAGCCGTGATAGCCGTAAAAGCTGACCACTTCGGCCATCTCCTCCGGCAGCGTTACGCCCTCTGCCGTCACGCCGCCGGGGGCCGTGCGCACCTGGCAGACCTGCCCATACAGGCCCTCGTCCCCGATGGTGGAGATGACCCCCGCGTCGCTTTCCTTCGTCGTTTCGGTCAGGTCGTAAATGGTCACGACCGGCCGTGCAAAAATCGCAAAGTTCATGGTTTCGGCACCTCCAACAACTCCAGCAGCTCTTCCGGCTTCATCGACAGGATCGCGCCGTCGGCGCTGCCCGTCACCGTCTCGGCCAGCGACTGCTTGGCCTGCTGCAATGCAACGATCTTTTCTTCAATGGTATCCTGTGCAATGAGCTTGTACACCTGCACCGGGTTCTGCTGGCCGATGCGATAGGCACGGTCGGTGGCCTGGTTCTGCGCTGCCACGTTCCACCACGGGTCGTAGTGGATGACGATATCAGCGGCGGTCAGGTTCAGGCCGGTGCCGCCCGCCCGCAGCGAGATGAGGAAAACGCTCACCTCGCCCCCGTTGAACCGCCGCACCAGTTCGGCGCGGACCGGCTTCGGGGTCGAGCCCTGCAGCGTGAAGTGGCTGATGCCCGCTTCATCCAGACGTTTAGCCAGCAGATCCAGCATGGAGGTGAACTGGCTGAACAGCAGGATGCGGTGCCCGCCCTCCACGGCGGAGGTCACCAGCTCGGTGCAGGCGTCCAGCTTGGCGCTGCCGCCCGCCCAGTTGTCGGCGATGAGGTGCGGGTCGCAGCAGATCTCCCGCAGCCGCATCAGCACGGCAAACACGGCCATCTTGTCTTCGGGCTTGGCCGCCTTGAGCTTTTCGCGGGCATCCAGCACTGCCGCCAGATAGAGCTTGCGCTGTTCTTCTTCCAGCTCGATGCGGTAGATGTTCTCGGTCTTGGGCGGCAGCTCCTTCAGCACCTCCGCCTTCATGCGGCGGAGGATGAACGGCCCGGTCAGCTGGTTCAGCCGTCGCACCGCTGTCGGGTCGTTCTCCTGCACGATGGGCTTTTCGAACCGGGTGCAGAAGCTCTTGTAGGGCGGCAGATAACCCGGCATCAGGAAGGAGAAGATGCTCCACAGCTCACCCAGCCGGTTTTCCACCGGCGTGCCGGTCAGCGCAAAGCGCACCCGGCTGTTCACCCGGCACACGGCCTTGTATTTCTGGGTGGTATGGTTCTTGATGGCCTGCGCCTCATCCAGGATGCAGGCATAGAATTTCCGGTCTGCATACAGCGCCTCGTCGCGGCGGAGCAGGTCGTAGCTCGTCACCACAAGGTCTGCCCCTTCCCACTGTTCGGCCAGAGCCGCGCGGTGGGCCGCGCCGCCGTCCACAACGATGCAGCGCAGCTCCGGCGTGAACTTCTGGCACTCTTCGGCCCAGTTCAGCACCAGCGACGCCGGGCAGACGATGAGGCTGGGCAGGGCCTCCTCCCCCAGCTCCTTGATGGAGAGCAGGTAGCTCAGCACCTGCACCGTTTTGCCCAGACCCATATCATCGGCCAGGATGCCGCCCATGCCGTAGCCGTCCAGCGTCCGCAGCCAGCGGTAGCCATCACGCTGGTACTTTCGCAATACTTTTTGTAAGGAAACAGGCGGAGTATACTCGCTGTCCTTTACCGCATGGAAGCTGCGGCTGATCCGCCGGAACGCATCGTCGCGGTTGAAGTGGATCCCGCTCTGCCCCGACAGTGCCCGGTCCAGACTCGGTGCTCGGTAAAGAGGCAGCTCCGCGTGGTTCTTGCTCAGCTTGACCCCGGAGAGTTCCAGCGTCTCGTTCAGCTCGTCCAGCCCTTCGAATTCCTCGTCCAGCTTGAGCAGGCGGCCATCCCGCAGGCGGTGGTAGCGTTTTTTCTGGTGGAGCGACTTCAGCAGGGCCTTCAGCTCCCCCACCGGGAACGCACCAGTGTCCACTTCCAGGTCGAGGACGCTTCCATGCACCGATACCCCCACCGAGATCTTCGGCGGCGGGGCCTGCAGATTGCGGAACGCATCGGTCAGGTAGACTTCGCCCTCGTTCATCAGAACCGGGACGCCCTCGTCCAGAAAGCGGTAGACTGCTTCCTCCTCGGATGCATTGTACTGCATCGGCCCTGCGCCCGGCTGCAAATACCGGCCCAGCAGGCGGGCGGCCCGGTCCTCGGTGCGGGCATCCCGCAGCAGCCCCTGCGGCGGCGGAGCAAAGGGCGTCACGCGATCCTCGCCGTACAAAAATTCCAGATGAGCGCTCACGGTCCCCATCTGCGGCGCATCCAGATAGAACTGCGTCACCGGCGCCAGCGGGATCTGGTTCAGCAGCAGCCGTTCCGGGTCTTCGATGGTCACATAGCGGCCCAGTTCCGGCAGCACATAGCTGCAAAAAGCCGTGGCGTCCCCGCTCGTAAAGAACAGATTCCTTCCGCTCAGCCCCCGGAACGCAGGCAGCATCCGGGCGGTGGCCGCACGATCCAGCCGCCAGATGGTATCCTCGCTGTAGAGGTAGTCAAAATCCAGCCCTTTGATCGAGCCCAGCGACGGCTGCACACGGATCTGCACACCGCCGCGCCGCCGTTCCACCTGCATCGTCAGGGAGGGGATGCCTTCCTTTAAAGCATAGCCGCCCAGCTCGTGCCGGTCGGCATACAGGTTCACAAGGGCGTCAAAGGTCTCTCCCGTCAGTGTAATACCGCCGGCCGGGCCGGTCTCCGCATAGCGGCTCGTGGTATAGCCCCGCGTTTCCAGCTGCTGCCGGTTGATGATCTCCCGCCGCAGCAGGTTCAGCAGCTGCCGGGCCTCCGGCGTAAAGGCATCCCACCGGTGCTGGAATGCCAGCGATTTTCCGTAGCTGACAACCTGGTTGTTTTCAATATGCGACAGCAGTTCCTCCAGGCTCTTGACCACATAGGGCCGTCCGCCGTCCGAGATGCGGAGCCGCAGCCAGGGTGTGCCGCCCTGCAGCACGGTCAGTTCCGGTTCCAGCTCCACAAAGCCGGTGCGCTGGGGCAGGATGTTGTCCTCCACTTCGGAGAGCTCCCCTTCCCGATAGGTGCGCAGCAGGGCGCGGGCCTCCGGGTCCGATTCCGGCTCATCGCCCCGCCATTTCCGCCCGAACAGCATTTGCAACCCGGAGGCATAGCTGTCCTTCCGGGCTGGTTCCGGCTCTTCGGGCAGGTTGGCCGTGCCCCGCACGACGCCGGGGATCGCGGTGAGGCCGATCTTAGAAGGACACGATTTCTGCGTCTGCGCCGTTTCGTTTTGGTCATACAGCAGAAGCGCCCCGATATGTTTGCAGAACAGGCCGTTGCCATTGTCGTTATAGGGGCAGGTACAACTCGCGCTGACAAAGCTGCCGTTCTGGCGCAGCCATGCCTCCGTCTCATACAGACTGTCTCCGCTGCCCTTCACCTCTGCGCTCAGATGCCGGACCCCATTCTCTTCGGTCTTGCATTCATACGATTCGATGCGTTTCACATATTTTTTTGCCCGCGCAAAGATCGCGCTGCCCAGCAGATACTGGATCTCTTCCATATCCATCCCGGTTTCCCTCCCCCTGCGAGCTCTATTGGTTAAGCATACCGCACCGGTGGGCCAGATGCAAGGCTTTTGCATAAAAAAATCCGCCGCCTCTTGAAGAAGAGACAGCGGAAATCGCTCGGCATTCATTCTTTTTCCAGGAAATAGCACACCAGATCAGTCGGGCCGCGTTCGGCATGGCGCATCGCTTTGTGCTCCACACCCTCACAGACGAACCCCAGCTGTTTCAGCAGCGCACCGGACGCCGTATTATAAGCATAGTGTCCTCCAGTGAACAGCACGGTATCCGTCTGTTCAAAATAGGTCCGCACCACCGCGGCCAATGCTTCACGTGCGTATCCCTTCCGGCGGGCATCCGGTGCAACTTCGATGCCCAGGTCCCAGCCCGGAACAGCCCGTCCGGCGTCCATCATCGAAACCACTGCAACGACCCGCCCGGTCTTCTTTTCCACCACACTGTATCGGGTCTGCCCCGCAAATTTCTGCATCAAGCGGCCATATTCCTCATCCATCGCATCAAAGGCATGGTAGCCTCCGCAGTCCAGCGTGGTCTGCTCGTCCGAAAAAATTGCAAATACATCTTCGGCATCCTCTACCGCAAACTGCCGGAGCAGCAAGCGAGGTGTTTCAATAGGTAAAATATCCATTTATTTCTCCCAATAGATCTTATAAATATGCGCAAACTGACTGGGGGCGCTCAGCAGAGCCGTGCCATCCGAAAGAACGGTCAGCGTATCGCCTGCCGAAAGCGCCTTGACGTCCACCTGCTCTTCGTCCCGCGTCCGCAGCTTTTCTGAGATGCCGTGGATCACATACTCTTTTCCCTCTGCATCCGAAGCCATCAGCTGGTCGTTTGCCGCATCCAGTGCCGTGATGGTCACAGTGGTCTGTACGCTGTCCGAGGCCAGGATCGCTTCGATCTTCTGGTAAGCGGCCGTTCCACCTGGAAAAACATAGGCCTTTTTCCCGTTCACGAGGCAGATCTGGCGGTCGGGATAGAACGCCAGCCAGAGTTTCACCTCTTCCTCCGTTCCGAATTGCAGGATCACATCCTGGGTACCCGCATCAAATGTATCCTGGTTGATGCAGGGCAGATAGACCAGGCTGTTCAGATAGTGTCCCAGCGCACCATACAGTTCCGTCAGGCGGTCGGTCTGGAAATCGTTCAGCTCTGCATCCCCCAGGAACGCGTCCAGACGCAGTTCTGCCACTGCGAGCAGCTCACTATCCCGGATGGGCTTCGTGATCTTTTGATTCCGGTAAACGGCCAGCGAGCCGAATGCAGCCGCCAGAAACAGCACGACCCCGGCCGCAGCCAGAATCCACTTTTTCTTTTTCGTCTTCGTCACCTTCGCGACGGCAAGAAAGCCCACAAAACACACGGCAAAGGGCAGCAGACACATGACCCAATCCATTTCCGGCACCTCCCTTACGGTCGTTTCTTTCATTCTATCAGAGCGGGTCCCAAAGTGCAACAAAAAACGCCCTAAGATTTCTCTTAGAGCGTTTCGATTAAGTCGGCGACTACCTATTTTCACAAGCCGTTTCCAGCTAACTATCTTGGGCACG